>Ga0154020_10006627_pt1 | contig 13575 bp, 12 predicted proteins | sample Klosneuvirus_201_FD_109709 | JGI IMG/M metagenome (GOLD analysis project Ga0154020, IMG submission 109709) | Active sludge microbial communities from wastewater, Klosterneuburg, Austria - Klosneuvirus_20160825_MG | ecosystem: Engineered > WWTP > Aerobic digester > Activated sludge | place... | reverse complement strand
GTGCGCCGACCAGAAGGAGCTGACGCAGGCGATCGGCAGGCTGAAGCCGAGCGCTTCGCACCACGTCGCCATCGAGGAGTTCATCGAAGGCCACGAGGGCTTCTTCGACACGCTGACCCTCCGCGGCCGCGTGGTCCACGAGTTCGCGACCCACTACTACCCCAACGTGCTGGAGGCGATGCGCACGCGGTGGATCTCGCCGCAGTTCATCACCACCAACCGCATCGACCAGGCCGACGGCTACCGCGAGATCAAGGCCATGGCGGCCAAGGTGATCGAGCTGCTCGGCATCGAGACCTCGGCCACCCACATGGAGTGGTTCTTCGGGCCCAAGGGCCTGAAGTTCTCCGAGATCGGCTGCCGCCCGCCGGGCGTGCGCGCGTGGGACCTCTACAACGTCGGCAACGACATGGACCTGTACCGCGAGTGGGCGATGCTGATCGCCGCCGGCCGCCCCAGCCAGCGCCCGTCGCGGCGGATGGCCGCCGGCATCATCGCGCTGCGCCCCGACCGCGACGGCCGGATCAGCCACTACGACGGCGTCGACGCGATCCGCGAGGCGTTCGGCGCCAACCTGATCGACTGGCACCTGCCGCCGCCGGGCACGCCGACCCAGGGCGTCGAGGCCGGCTACATGGCCAACGCCTGGGTGCGGATGAAGCACGAGGACTACGACCGCTGCCGGCAGATCCTCGACGCGGTCGGCCGCACGCTGAAGGTCCACGCGCGCTGATGGCCGCCGAGGTGATCGTGCTCGGCTCGCAGCACGCCACGCCCGACGTCGGCGCGGTGGTGCGCGAGCGCGGCCTGCGCGGCCCGATCGCGATCGTGCGCGCCGGCTACCAGGAGCGCGAGGCCGACGACGGTCCGCTGGTCGCGGCGCTGGGCGTGCCAGCGATCAACCTGGCGCTGCACGCGCGGGCCAGCGCGGTGTTCGCCGACGATCCCTCGTTCACTACCGCCTACCGCGATCGCCAGGCGCTGCTCCGCCACATGCAGAGCTGCTACCGGGTGCGGCTCGAGAAGACCGAGGACGCGGCCCGGACGATCGCGCTGCGCTACTTCGAGCCCGAGCTGCTCGAGGGCGAGGACGCGGTGTCGGTCGAGCAGTTCCGGCAGCTCGACGCCAACCACGTCATCCGCTGCGAGCAGGTGCGCACCGCGTTCGCCGCGCTGTGGCACCCGACCGATCGGCCGACGGTGGCGCGCCACCGGGCCGAGCTGGCGGCGCTGCTGGCCCCGGTCGAGGCGGTGGTCATCGCCGGCGGCCACGTCGCGTCCTTGCACAACCGGCTCGAGCTGTTCGACCTGCTGGGCCTGGCCGCCGGCAAGCCGATCATCGCCTGGGGCGCCGGCGCGATGGTGCTCACCGACCGCATCGTCCTCTATCACGACTACCCGCCGTACGGCTCCGACGTCGCGCAGGTGCTCGACAGCGGCTTCGGCGTCGCGCCCGGCGTGGTCGTGATGCCCGATCCCAGCCGGCGGCTCAACCCCGACACCGGCCCGGCGATCGCGCGGTTCGCGCGGCGGATGGCGCCGGCGGTGTGCGTCGGCATGGACCTCGGCGCCCGGCTCGACTTCGTCGACGGCGCGCTGGTCGCCGGCCGCGGCCGCCACCTGCGGCCCGACGGCGGCATCGACGCCGCGTGGAGCGGGCGCCCCGACGATCCGGCGGTCCGCGCGCTCGCCGACAGCCTCGACGAGGTGACGCCATGAGCGCGGCCGCGATCGCCGAGCTCGAGGCCACCCCGCGCACCCGCGAGGCGGTCGACGCGTGGATGGGCCGCCACAAGTTCCCGGTGGTGGTCGGCCCGTCGATCACGTTCGTCTGGCGCGGCGACGCCGAGGCGGTGCACCTCAAGCACTGGGTGTTCGGCCTGCCGTCGTCGCAGTCGCTGGCCCGGGTCGACGGCACCGACGTCTGGCACCTGACGATGCAGCTGCCGCCGGGCTCGCGCGTCGAGTACAAGCTCGAGGTCGTCCGCCACGGCAAGGGCGAGTGGATCCAGGACCCGCTCAACGGGGCGCTGGCCCGCGATCCGTTCGGCGCCAACTCGGTGGCCCACGGCACCGGCTACGAGGTGCCGGGCTGGATCCACCACGACCGCGCCGCGCCGCCGGGCCGCCTCGACGAGATCTTCCTCGACTCCAAGACCTTCGGCCGGCGCAGCTTCGGGCTGTACGTGCCGGCGCGGTTCAAGCGCAGCCGGCGCTACCCGCTCCTGGTCGTGCACGACGGCCACGACTACCTGCGCTACGCGTCGATGGGCACCGTGCTCGACAACCTGATCGATCGGCTCGAGGTCGCCGACGCGATCGTCGTGTTCACCAGCTCGCCCGACCGGCTGCGCGAGTACGCCGACGACGAGCGCCACGCCCGCTACGTGACCGAGGACCTGGTGCCGTTCGTCGAGCGCACCTTCCCGCTCGAGGCGGTGCCGCAGAGCCGGTGCCTGATGGGCGCCAGCTTCGGCGCGGTCGCCGCGCTGTCGACCGCGTGCCGCTACCCCGGCTTCTACGGCCGGCTGCTGCTGCAGTCGGGCAGCTTCGCCTTCACCGACATCGGCGACCGCAACCACCGCGGCCCGCTGTTCGACCCGGTGGTCGCGTTCATGAACCGGTTCCGCGCCGAGCCGACCGCGGTCTCGGAGCGGGTGTTCGTCAGCTGCGGCATGTACGAGTCGCTGATCTACGAGAACCGCTCGCTGGTGCCGATGCTGCTCGGCACAGGCATGGATGTCCGCTACGTGGAAGCCCGGGACGGTCACAACTGGGAGAACTGGCGCGATCGCCTGCGCGACGCGCTGTCGTGGCTGCTGCCGGGCCCGTTCTTGCTCGTCTACGAATAGGATGGAAGCGATGGCCCCCGTCACCCGCACCATTGGTCTCTCGCTGGGCGCCGACATCTGCTGGCCGATCTGCTACGAGCAGATCCTCGGCAAGCTCGACCTCGCCATCCCGTGGCAGGGCGACACCGTCAAGATCGCCACCGAGCGCGTCACGATCGAGCCGTTCGACCTGCGCCAGCCGTGCAAGTACGACGTCGTCCTCGACCGGCTGACGCACTGGTACCACACCAGCCGCGAGTGGATCAAAAAGGCCATCCTGATGGACGGCCTCTACGTCCTCAACAACCCGTGGTCGGTGCAGGCCAACGAGAAGCACACCTCGTACTGCGCGATGATGGCGCTGGGCATGCCCATCCCCGCCACCTGGATGGTGCCGCCCAAGGACTACGAGCCGCTGCCCGACCTGGCGCCGACGCTGAAGCGCTACGCCAAGCTGTTCGACCTGCGCGCGATCGGCACCCAGCTCGGCTACCCGCTGTTCATGAAGCCGTACGACGGCGGCGGCTGGCGCGCGGTCAGCCGCTGCGCCGACGAGGCCCAGCTCAAGGCCCGCTACGAGGAGAGCGGCAAGAGCGTCATGCACCTGCAGGCCGCGGTGCACCCGTTCGACAGCTTCGTGCGCTGCATCGGGCTGGGCCCGCAGACCCACCTGGTCAAGTACGACCCCGACGCCGCGCTCCACGATCGCTACACCCAGGCCACCGACTTCGTGTCGGCCGACGAGGCCGAGATCCTGCGCGACACGACGCTGACGATCAACGCGTTCTTCGGCTGGGACTTCAACTCGTGCGAGGCGCTGCGCAAGGGCGGCGACTGGTTCCCGATCGACTTCGCCAACCCGTGCCCCGACTCGCAGGTGACGTCGCTCCACCGCCACTTCCCGTGGCTGGTGAAGGCCAACCTGCGGTGGTCGATCTTCTGCGCGGTGACCAAGCGGCCGATGCGCAAGACGCTGGACTGGGGGCCGTTCTACGCGATCGCCACCGATCGCGACCGGCCGTACCGCGACAAGCTGCGGGCCTACGCGGCGATCGCCAAGCAGCGCTTCGAGGCCGACCGCTTCGAGGAGTTCTGCGCCACCCACCTGGCCAACCTCGACGAGGTGGCGTGGGAGTTCTTCGGCACCGAGACCGCCAAGGGCGCGGTGCGGGCCAAGGTCGCGGCGCTGTTCCCCAAGCACGAGGTCGAGCCGTTCACCGAGCTGTTCTGGAAGCGCATCCAGGCGTGGCGCGCCGAGCCCGGCACCGGGGGCCCCGCGGGTGGTGCCAGCCATGGGTGAGCGCGGCGACAAGGTCGTCGGCCGCTGGCGCAGCGACCGCCTCGAGCGCGACGTCACGATGGTCAAGTGGGGGACCATCGGCCAGCCGCTGCTGCTGTTCCCGACCGCCGGCGGCGACGCCGAGGAGGTCGAGCGGTTCCAGATGATGGACGTGCTGGCCCCGCTGCTCGACAGCGGCCAGCTCAAGGTCTACTCGTGCGACTCGGTGGCCGGCAAGGCGCTGCTCACCCGCGAGCGGTCGCCGCAGCACCAGATGTGGCTGCAGAACCAGTTCCACCACTACGTCCGCCAGGAGGTGGTGCCGGCGATCCGCGCCGACTGCAAGACCGCCGACCTCCCGATCTGGACCGCGGGCGCGTCGATCGGCGCGTTCCACGCCGCCGCGGTGGTGTGCCGGTTCCCCGACGTCTTCACCCGCGCGATCGCGATGAGCGGCACCTACGACCTGCGCCGGTTCTACGACGCCCGCGAGTTCACCGACCACTTCTGGGTGTCGTCGCCGCTGCACTTCGTGCCGACCCTGGGCGGCCGCCACCTCGAGGTGCTGCGGACCCGCTACGTCCACATCGTCTCGGGCGAGGGCAAGGCCGAGGACATCGGCGAGTCGTGGAACCTGGCCAAGGTGCTGGGCAAGGCCGGGGTGCCCAACCGGGTCGACTCCTGGGGCCCCGACTGGCCCCACGACTGGATCACCTGGCGTAAGATGTTGCCGCAGATCCTCGAGCAGTGGCTACGCGAAGGGGTGCGATGACGACGACGCGGGAGCACAAGGACACCGACGGCGCCCTCGACGCCGAGCGCCAGCGCGAGTTCACCAGCGCGGTGCTCGCCGACCTGCGCGCGCTCGACCGGATGATCGCCGAGCGCCGGTTCGAGACCGGCGTGCGGCGGATCGGCGCCGAGCAGGAGCTGTTCCTGATCGACGAGCAGTGGGCGCCGGCCCGGGGCGTGCTGGCGCTGCTCGACAAGCTGCGGCCCGACCCGCACTACACCACCGAGCTCGGCCAGTTCCAGCTCGAGGCCAACTGCGACCCGCAGGTGTTCGGCGGCGACGGCCTGTCGAAGATGCACGCCCAGCTCGACCTGCTGGTCGGCAAGGCGCGCACCGCGGCCCGCGAGCTGGGCATGGAGGTGGTGCTGATGGGCATCCTGCCCACGATGCGCCAGAGCCACCTGGGCCTCGACGGCATGGTGCCGAGCAAGCGCTACCTGCAGCTCAACAAGGTGCTGACCGCGATGCGCGGCGGCCGCTTCGAGTTCGCGATCAAGGGGCTCGACGAGCTGACCATCGAGCACGACTCGGTGATGGTCGAGGCCTGCAACTCGAGCTTCCAGGTCCACCTGCAGGTCAGCCCCGAGGAGTTCGCGCGCTACTACAACCTGGCCCAGCTGCTGGCCGGGCCGCTGATGTCGGTGTCGTCGAACTCGCCCATCCTGTTCGGCAAGCGGCTGTGGGCCGAGACCCGCATCGCGCTGTTCCGGCAGGCGGTCGACACCCGCGCCAAGGGCGGCACGATCCGCGAGCAGGAGGCGCGGGTCAGCTTCGGCACCCGCTGGGTGCGGCAGTCGGTGGTCGAGATCTTCAAGGAGGACATCGCCCGGTTCCGGCCGCTGGTCGGCACCGACCTCGACGAGGATCCCATGGCGATGCTCGATCGCGGCGAGGCGCCCCAGCTCAAGGCGCTGCGCCTGCACAACGGCACGATCTACCGCTGGAACCGCGCCTGCTACGGCATCATCGACGGCAAGCCGCACCTGCGCATCGAGAACCGGATCATGCCGGCCGGGCCCAGCACGCTCGACGAGATGGCCAACGCCGCGCTGTGGTGCGGGCTGATGGTCGAGCTGGGCCACCGGCTCGACGACGTGCCTCGCCGCATGGACTTCGATCAGGCCGGCGCCAACTTCTACACCGCGGCCCGCGAGGGCATCGGCGCGCACTTCACCTGGCTCGATCACGAGGACATCTCGGCGCGCGAGCTGATGCTCGAGCGGCTCTTGCCGCTGGCCGAGGCCGGGCTGCGCCGCCAGGGCGTCGTGCCGACCGACGTCAAGCGCTACCTCGGCGTCATCGAGGAGCGGGTCCGCACCGCGCGCACCGGCGCCCGCTGGCAGCTGTCGTCGTGGAACTCGCTGCGCGATCGCTCGACGCCGGCCGAGCGCGCCAACGCGCTGGTGGCCGCGACCGTCGCCCGCCAGGACTCGGGGCGCCCGGTGTCGGAGTGGGAGCGGGCCCGGCTCGACGAGGCCCACGCCAAGGGCGGCAACTACCGGCGCATCGAGCACTACATGACCAGCGACCTGTTCACGGTGCAGGCCGACGACGCCATCGAGATGGTCGCCAACCTGATGATCTGGGAGCGCATCCGCCACGTCCCGGTCGAGGACAAGGATCACCGGCTGGTCGGCGTGGTGACCCACCGCGCGGTGCTGCGCTTCATCATGGACGGCGGCTCGGCGCGGCGCACGCCGGTGGCCGAGATCATGAAGCGCGACCCGACGACGGTGACGCCGGCGACCCGCACCCTCGAGGCGCTGCAGCTGATGCGCCGGCTCAAGGTCGGCTGCCTGCCCGTGGTCGACGAGGGCCGGCTGGTCGGGATCGTCACCGAGGAAGACTTCATGGACATCGCCTCGCGGATGCTCGAGGACCAGCTGTCCAAGGACGGGCCCGACCGCACCAGCGACAGCCTCGACCGCAGCGCGGTGGCGGTGGCCAAGGCCGACAGCGAGCCCGCCGACGACGACGTCCCCGACCGCACCCTCGACACGCCGCGCGGCGCGCCCGCCGATCCTACTCCGCGTACATCGTGACGTCGGTCGCGACGATGTTGGCCAGCTCGACCGCGGTGCGCCAGTCGGGGTGGCGCAGCAGGATGTAGCCGTCGGAGACCAGGGTCTGCTTCCAGTTGCGGCGCTGGGCGCCGACCGGCAGCAGCTTGGACTCGACGACGTGCTCGCCGTGGGCGCGCAGGAACTCGCGCAGCCCGGTGATCCGGGTGATGCGGCCCTGGCCCCGCGCCCGCTTGAAGATGATCGCGACGTTGTACTTGCGGGTGGTCGGCGCCTCGAAGCTGCCCCAGCACGACACCCGCGCCCACTCGCGGAACAGGTCGATGTCGCAGGTGTAGTTCATCTGATCGACGAGGTGGGCGCCGCCCGGGCGGCAGCCGATCTCGCCGAACACCACCTCGCCCGACGGCTTGCTGAACCACTCCATGTGGGTGAAGCCGTCGCCCATGCCCAGCGCGGTGAGCACGCGCTTGCCGAGCGCCACGCCGCCGGTCAGCGCCGGCTGCTCGAGGTTGCGCACGGTGACGATGACCGGGCTGATCCACTCGTTGGTGCGGGCGATCAGCGGCTTGGGCAGGTACTGCGCGACGTTCATGAACGCCGGCTTGCCGCCGATGCACACGGTGTCGAACGTGAACTCGTCGCCCTCGATGAACTCCTCGAGGCTGCACTCCGGCACGTGCTGCGTGGCGGTGAGCGCCCGCTCGAGGTCGGCGTCGCTGTCGACCTGGAAGGTGTCGGCGCTGCCGGCGCCGGCGATCGGCTTGAGCACCAGCGGGTAGCCGAGCTGCGCAGCCCCGGCCCGGGCCTCGGCGGCGCTGCGCACCCGGACCGCGCGCGGCACCCGCAGCCCGGCGGCGGCCACGCGCTCCTTCATCAGCTGCTTGTCGCGGAACCCGCGCACCGCGTCGTAGCTCATGCCGGGCACGCCGAGGCGCTCGCGCAGCCGCGCCGCGGTCAAGACCATGACCTCCCAGTTGGCCAGCACGCGATCGACGCCGCGGCCACGCACCCACTGGTAGACCCGCTCGGTGACGTCGGCCTCGTCGAGGAGCCGCGGCACCTGCAGGTAGTCGGTCAGGTGTTGCTTGAGCGAGCGCGGCAGCGACGCGACCGGCGCGTCGCCGACGCCGTACACGCTGGCGCCGACCTCGGCCAGGCCGCGCGTGTACTGCTGCATCTCGGGGGGATAGGCGGGCGCGAGGAAGACGACCTTCACGGGGGCGCGAGCTCCTTCGGCGAGCCCGCGGGCCCGCCACCTCGCATGGTACAACGCGGCGATGCGCAACGTGGTGTTCGCCGCGCCGTTCCCGCTCGAGACCACGCTGCGCTTCGCGCGCGCCGCGGCCCGCCTCGACGGCGTCCGCCTGCTGGGCCTGGCCCAGGAGCCGCCGCGCGGCGACGACGCCAAGCTGTTCGCCGACGTCGTCACCGTGGCCGACGGCCTCGACACCGAGCAGCTGATCGCCGGCGCCCGCGCGCTCGAGCGCCGCCACGGCAAGCTGCACCGCGTGCTCGGCATCCTCGAGCCGCTGCAGGTGCAGCTGGCCGAGGTGCGGCAGGCGCTGGGCGTGCCCGGCACCTCGCCGCGCACCGCCGAGCTGTTCCGCGACAAGGCGCGGATGAAGGACGAGCTGCGCCGCCACGGCCTGCCGTGCGCGCGCCACAAGCTGATCCGCACCTGGGGCGACGCCGAGGCGTTCGTCGCCGAGGTCGGGCTGCCGCTGGTGCTCAAGCCGCCGGCCGGCATGGGCTGCAAGTCGACGTGGCGGATCGGCTCGCTCGACGAGCTGCGCGCCGCGCTGCGGGCGCTGCACGCCAGCCCCGAGCGGCCGGCGCTGGCCGAGGAGTTCTTGCGCGGCCGCGAGTACAGCTTCGAGACCATCACGATCGGCGGCCAGGTCCGCTTCCAGTCGTGCTCGCGCTACTACCCGACGCCGCTCGAGGTGATGGAGACGCCGTGGATCCAGTGGGTCGTCGTGCTGCCGCGCGACATCGACGGCCCCGAGTTCGCCGACGCCCGCGCGCTGGGCGTCAAGGCGGTGGCCGCGCTCGGCCTGGAGACCGGCTTCACCCACATGGAGTGGTTCCGCCGCGACGACGGCTCGCTGGCGATCGGCGAGATCGCCGCGCGCCCGCCCGGCGCCCACATCGTGCTGGCCAACGGCTACGCCCACGACGCCGACCTGTACCGCGCCTGGGCCCGGGCGGTGATCGACGACGCCTTCGACGGCCCGTGGACCCGCAAGTACGCGGTCGGCGTCGCCTACCTGCGCGGCGTCGGCCGCGGTCGGGTCAAGGCGGTGCGCGGCGTCGACCGCGCCAACGCGCTGGTCGGCCACCTCGCGGTCGAGTCGCGCCTGCCGACGATCGGCGCGCCGCGCTCCGACAGCTACGAGGGCGACGGCTACGTCGTCGTCCGCGATCCCGACGTCGAGCAGGTCAAGCGCGCGGTGACGACGATCATCGAGACGATCCAGATCGAGTACGCGTAGCCGCGGCCCGCTCGCCAGGGGCGCGGGGCCGGCGCACAATGCGCCCATGCCGATCGACCCCTCGCGCCCGTTCCACCCCGCCAACGTCGGCGTGCTGACCGTGTCCGACACCCGGACCGAGGCGAACGACGGCAGCGGCGGGCTGATCGTCGAGCTGCTGGCCGCCGCCGGCCACCGGATCGCGGGGCGGGCGATCGTCAAGGACAACCGCGACGCGATCGGCGCGGCGCTCACGGCGTGGATCGCCGACCCCGGCGTCGACGTGATCATCGCCACCGGCGGCACCGGCGTGACGCCGCGCGACGTGACGCCCGAGGCGATGGCGCCGCTGGTGACCAAGCCGATCCCCGGCTTCGGCGAGCTGTTCCGCTACCTGTCGTTCGCCGAGATCGGCACCTCGACCATCCAGAGCCGCGCCGAGGCCGCGCTGTGCGACCAGACCTACGTGTTCTTGCTGCCGGGGTCGACCGGCGGGGTCCGGCTGGGCATGGAGCAGATCCTGATCCCCCAGCTCGACAGCCGGCACCGCCCCTGCAACTTCGTGACGCTGCTGCCGCGCATCCGGACCGAGCGCGAGGACGGGCGCTAGCCGCGCGCGTTCGCGTGGCACCGGGCGAACCCCGGCGGCGGCGATAGCCGCGGCGGCGGTCGGCGTGGCATCCTGATCGCCAGGCCCGCCCGCGGCCCCGGGGACCCATGAGCCATCCGCTCGAGAGCGCGCTCAATCGCGCCTTGTCGATCCGCCTCAACCTGCAGATCACGCTGTCCAACCTGCCGGTGGTCGAGGAGTGGATGGACATCCACCTCGATCGCTTCCTGGAGCACCTGCCGACGCCGCCGGAGATGCCGCCGGGCACGATGGTCAGCTACCTGGCGATGCTGGGCAGCGACCTGCGCCGGCTGTGGTGGGGCGCGTGGGGCGACCCCGCGGGCATGGTGCCCAAGCTCGCCGACTACCTGAAGCTGTGCAACGTCGCGGCCAGCGACGCCGCGGTGCTCGACACGATCGGCGAGAAGCTCGAGCCGCGGCTGGTCGGTCCGTGGGTCGGCGTGTGGGGCGGCAAGGTCACGACCGGCTGGCACTTCGTCGACCCGCAGCCGTGGGCCAAGATCGAGCCGCTGTTCGGCACCCACGAGGCCAAGTTCAAGCTCAAGCAGTGGGTCGCCGAGCACAAGGTCGACCACATCGAGCGGTTCGCGCAGGCGATCGGCGAGCGCGCCTACTCCGAGTTCGAGTTCGCGATCCCCGGCGACAGCGTCGACGCCCAGGTCGACGCGCTCGAGGCGTCGTTCATCCACTTCGCCGGGACGCCGCTGCCGTCGGAGACGGTCGAGCTGTTCCGCGGCGCGCCGCACCCGGGCTTCGCGATCACCGTGCGGGTGCGCGGCGGCGCGGTGGTGCGCACGTCGGCGGTCGCGCCCGGCATGCCGCTCGACCTGGTCGATCGGCTGTGCCTGACGATGAAGACCGACCGCGAGGAGCGCCTCGAGCGGCTGCTCAACGCGCTGACCAGCGACGGCATCGTCAAGGTCGAGGTCGGCCGCGCCGGCGATCGCGGCGGCGTCGACGTCTACGTCGAGCCGGGCGAGGCGCGGCAGGGCACGCGCGGCGGCGGTGGCCCGGCGCCGGCCGAGCCGAGCAAGAGCCCGAGCCAGAGCAATTGACCAGCCCCGCACCCGGCGTCCGCGACGCGGCGATCGCGGCGTCCGACGACGAGCTACTACGGCAGTGCGAGGTCGACCGCTACCGGGCCAGCGGCCCCGGCGGCCAGCACCGCAACAAGACCGAGAGCGCGGTGCGGCTGCGCCACCGGGCCACCGGCGTCATCACCCACGCCGACGACAGCCGCTCGCAGCACGAGAACCGCGCCCGGGCGGTCAAGCGGCTGCGCGCGCACCTGGCGCTCGAGGTGCGCGAGCCGATCGACCTGGCGACCTGGGCGCCCAGCCCGCGGCTGGCGGGGTTCCTGGCCGGCGGCACCGCGCGGCTCGGCGAGAAGACCCGCCAGACCGCCGAGTTCTGGCTGGCGATCGCCGAGCTGCTCGACGTGACGCTGGCGTGCGGCGCCGAGGTCGCGACCACCGCGGCGCGGGTCGGCCTGGGCAGCGCCGCGCTGGCGAAGTTCCTGACGGTGGACCCGCAGATCGTGCGCACGATCAACCACGCGCGCGCCCAGCGGGGCCTCAAGGCCTTGCGCTGATGGGTCGCGGCCCGCGCGCCCGCGCGTCGCGTTGACAGCTACCGGATCGCGTGGGAAGCAGTCCGCATGCTGCACCGCCTCGGGTTCGCGCTCCTGCTCGTCGTCGCCGCGTGCGGCGGCAAGCCCAAGACTGGCTCGGCCGAGCACGTCGACACCATGGCCCACGCCGATCACGCGGCCCACGAGGGCGATCACCCGACGATGCCGCCGGCGCTCCACGAGTTCCACGAGCACCTGTCGCCGCTGTGGCACATGCCGACCGGGCCCGACCGCGCCACCGCCACCTGCAACGAGGTCGAGCCGATGGGCGCGATGCTCGACGGCGTCGCGGCCGCCGGCGCCCCCGAGGGCGTCGACGCCGCGACCTGGATGGCGCGGCTGGGCGAGCTGCAGGCGCGGTGGGTGGCGCTGACCGAGGACTGCGCGCAGCACGACGCCGAGAACTTCGACGAGCTGTTCGCGCCGGCCCACGACGCGTTCCACGCGCTGATCGAGCTCCTGCCGATGGCCGACAAGTGAGCGAGCGCTACTGGCACCACGGCGATCAGTACGCCGGCGATCACCTCGATCCGGCCGGTTGCCCCGACGATCCGCTGCCGCTGTTCCGCGACTGGTTCGCGGCCGCCACCGCCGCGGCGCCCGACAAGGTCAACGCGATGACGCTGGCCACCGTCGACGCCGACGGCCGCCCGGCGGCGCGGGTCGTGCTGCTGAAGGAGCTCGACGACCGCGGCTTCGTGTTCTTCACCAACTACGACAGCAAGAAGGGCCGCGACCTGGCGGCCCGGCCCCACGCCGCGCTGGTGTTCTTCTGGCCGGCGCTCGATCGCCAGGTGCGGATCGAGGGCGACGTCGAGCAGGTCACCGCCGCCGAGTCGGACGCGTACTTCGCGGTGCGCCCGCGCGGCAGCCAGGTGGCCGCGGTGGCGTCGCCGCAGTCGCAGCCGCTGCCGTCGCGCGCCGAGCTGGTGGCGCGGCTCGACGCGGTCGAGGCGACCCTGGATGGCGCCGCCCCGCCGCGGCCGGCGAGCTGGGGCGGCTACCGCGTGGTGCCGCGCGAGATCGAGTTCTGGCAGGGGCAGCCGTCGCGGCTGCACGATCGCGTGCAGTACCGCCAGGGCGACGCCGGCTGGACCCGCACGCGCCTCGCGCCGTGATCGCGTAACCGCGCCGCGCATCCGCGGTACGATCGGGTCGTGCCGAGTTCGGACGAGGACGCGCTCGAGGCCACGCTGCCGGCGTCGTCGGACGGCGGGGCCACGCCGACGCCCGCGCCGGCGCCGACGCCGTCGGCGCTGCCCGATCGCATCGGCCGGTACGAGATCAAGGACACGCTCGGCGCCGGCGGCATGGGCACGGTGCTGCTGGCGGTCGATCCCGTGCTCGGGCGCAAGGTCGCGCTCAAGGTGCTGCACCCCGATGGTCGCAACGACAACGAGACGACCCGCCGTCGCTTGCTGCGCGAGGCCCAGGGCATCGCGCAGCTGGTGCACGAGCACGTCGTCGTCGTCCACGAGATCGGCACCCACGACGATCGGGTGTTCCTGGCGATGGAGCACGTCGCCGGCCAGACGCTGGGGAAGTGGCAGGTGGGCCGGCCGTGGGCGGAGCTCGTCGCGACCTACGTGAAGGCCGGGCGCGGGCTGGCCGCGGCCCACGACGCCGGGCTGGTGCACCGCGACTTCAAGCCCGACAACGTGCTGATCGGCGACGACGGCCGGGTGCGGGTCACCGACTTCGGCCTGGTGGCGACCGTCGAGGACGCGACGACGCCGCTGTCGCAGACCGCGACCGCGCTGCGCCAGGAGTCCGAGCTGGTGAAGTCGCTGACCCGCACCGGCACCGTGGTCGGCACGCCGCGCTACATGGCGCCCGAGCACCGGCGCGGCGACGCCGTCGACGCGCGCAGCGATCAGTTCAGCTTCGCGGTCGCGCTGTACGAGGCCCTGGCCGGG
>Ga0154020_10006626_pt1 | contig 13576 bp, 11 predicted proteins | sample Klosneuvirus_201_FD_109709 | JGI IMG/M metagenome (GOLD analysis project Ga0154020, IMG submission 109709) | Active sludge microbial communities from wastewater, Klosterneuburg, Austria - Klosneuvirus_20160825_MG | ecosystem: Engineered > WWTP > Aerobic digester > Activated sludge | place... | reverse complement strand
TGGTCTTCGGCCACCATGGCGCGTGCCAGAGCCGGTACCACCTGGTCATCGGGGAACTTCAACTGCCGTGCCTTGCGCAGCTCGATCGATGCGTTGCGCGGGTCACCCGCCTCGAGCAGCAATTGACCGAGAAGGAAGCGCGCTTCGCCGGAGCCGGCGTTCTGTTGCAGTGCGCTCTTGAGCTCGATGACGGCCGCCTTCGGGTCGTTGCGCTGGATGTAGCCCTTCGCAGAGGCCAGCAATTCGGCCTCGCTGCGCTGGCTGCAGCCACTCAGCAAGGCAACGGCTGTTGCGGTACAGGCCAGCACGATACGCAGCTTTGACACGAGTTCTCCCCAACGGCCGCGACGCGGCTCATGTATGTGCAAATCTACTTGATGCCCAGGCGCTTCATGAGGTCATATAGCGTCGGCCGGCTGACCCCGAGCATCTCGGAGGCCCGCACGATATTGCCATTGGCGCGGGCCAGCGCTGTGACAGTGGCCTGGCGCTCCGCTGCTTCGCGAACGGCGCGCAGATCGAGGTCGCTGGCGATCGCTGCATCGGGCGCTGCTCCGGGATCGGGCAGTCCGATGTCATCGACGGTGATGCGGCCGGCATCGGCCATGATCGCCGCGCGCTTGATCGAGTTGTAAAGCTCTCGCACGTTGCCCGGCCAGCGGTGGTGTTCGATCGCGCGCAGCGCATCGTCTGTCAACGTCATCGAGCCGCGGCGGTTCTCCTGCGCAAATCGCGCGAGGAACGCATGCGCCAGCAGCACCGCATCACCGACCCGCTCGCGCAGCGGCGGTATCGTCACGACTATCTCGGCCAGCCGGTAAAACAGGTCCTCGCGAAAGCGCTGCTCGCGGATGAGCTGCTGCAGGTCTTGATGCGTGGCGCACACCACGCGCACGTCGACCGGAATCTCCCCGCGGCCGCCGATGCGCTCAATGGTGCGTTCCTGCAGAAAGCGCAGCAGCTTGGCCTGCAACGGCTGCGGCAGATCGCCGATTTCATCGAGCATCAGCGTGCCGCCGTGCGCCGTTTCGATCTTGCCGGGCGTGGTCTTGGTGGCACCGGTGAAGGCCCCGCGTTCGTGGCCGAAGAGTTCGCTCTCGAGCAGGGCCTCGGGTATGGCCGCGCAATTGATGGCGACAAACTTCCCGCTGCGGCGCGAGGCCTGGTGTAGGCCCTGGGCCAGCACTTCCTTGCCGGTGCCGCTCTCACCCAGCAGCATGACCGTGGCATTGCTCGTGGCCACCTTCTCGATGGTGCGGCAGATGCGCAGCATCGCAGAGTCACGCGTGATCAGTCCGGCCAGCGCATCGGGTTGCCGCGATGCCTGAAGGCGGCGGTTCTCTGCTTGGAGTTCAGCCAGCCTGAACGCCCGGTCGATGGTCAGCCCCAGCAATTCGGGCTCGAAGGGCTTGGCAAAGAAGTCGTACGCACCCAAGGCGATCGCCCGCAGCGCATTGGCCTGGTCGTTCTGCCCCGTCAGGACGATGACCTTGACATTGGGGTCGACGTCGAGCAACTGCTCGAGCAGCCGGAAACCCTCGGAAACCGAGTCGGGGTCCGGCGGCAGGCCCAGGTCCATGGTGACCACCGCAGGCTGGAAGCGCCTGAACTGCACCAGCGCCTCTTCACGGTCCTTGGCGGTGACCGCGTCGAAGCGGTCCAGCGACCACTTGATTTGCTTTTGCAGTGCCAGATCGTCTTCGACGATCAGCAAGGTAGGAGTGGCTGCAGTCATGTGACGCTGTCCAGAGCCAGATCGGATTGCTTGCGCCTGTCGAACAGCGGCAGCAGGATCGTGATGACCGTGCCGCGACCGACCTGGCTGTCGACCTCGATGCTGCCCCCCAGCTCCTTGATGTACTGGAAACTCTCGTAGGACCCGATGCCCATGCCGCTGTGCTTGGTGGTGCTGAACGGGCGGAACAGGCGGGTCTGGACGAACTCGGGGCTCATGCCCTCGCCTGTATCGCCCACCACCACCATCGCGCGGCCCGAGGACTGCTGCAGCCGCAACCACACCCTACCCGATGGGGGCGTGGCGTCCAGTGCATTCTGCACGACATGCCCGAGCACACGCGCCATGCGATCTTCGTGCCCTCGGGTAGCCACGGCGTCGACGATCTCCACCTCCAGCGTGCGCCCGCGGCCACGCGCCATGGCCTCGATACCGTGAACGATGGGCTCGAGCTCGACTCCCGAGGCGCCCCCAGGGGGTCGCGCGCCCTCGCGCAGCTGCAACATCATCTGCCGCATCTTTTCCAGCGAGCTCTCCACCGTCAGCAGCATGTCCTGCTGGAATTCCGGGTTGTCGCGGTGGCGTTCGGCGTTCTTCATCATCAGCGACAGCTGAGTGATGATGTTCTTCAGGTCGTGGACCACGAAGGCCGACATGCGATTGAAGGCATCAAACTTGCGCGCCTCAAGCAGAGCCTCGGTGGCGTGCATCAGGGCCAGGTAGCCGGCGGCCTGGCGGCTGGCTGTCTTGAGGAGGTCGCGCACCTCCCAGTTCAGCTCGAGTGGCGTGCGTGGCTTGCACAGCACCACGAAACCGATCATGTCGTCGGCGACCCGCAACGGCACGACCGCCCACGCCGTAGAGTCGGTGAGCAACCAGCGCGGCAGCACCAGCTGGTCATAGACCCGCGGGGAGGTTCGATATTCGGCCAGATCGATGATCCAGTCGCGTTGGCGCATGAAGGCACAGCATTCGCTGTCCTGAGGTTCGCTGTCGGTGACCACAGGTGCACTCCAGACGGCCACTTGCGCGTACCGGCTGTCGTCGAGCCCGCGCAGCCACAGCGCCCCCCCCGAGCACTCGATCATGTCGGCCAGTCCGCGCACGACGCGCTGTCCCACTTCCTGGGCCGCACCTCGGGTCGATACCATGTCGGTGAAGCGCAGCCATTCCTGGCGATAGTCGTAGCGATAGCGGAAGAAGTTCTTGCCCAGGAATACGCGCAATCGCGATCGCATCGCGCCCGAGAACAGCAGCGCTGCCAGCAGAGCCAGCCCGGCGAACAGCATGGCCAGTTGCAGCGCTCGACCCCAGCTTCCGCCGAAGAAGCGCACGTAGTAGCCGACGCCCGCCATGAACAACAGGTAGGCACCCACCAGCAGCAACGTTGCCGAGTAGAAGGCGGCCGTTCGCGAGACCTGCATGCGCTGCACCCATGCCGCATGGCGGCGCGAACCAACCCAGATCAGCGGTACGGCCAGCGCATGGACAGCACCGCGCACCTCGAGCGCGTCGGTGTCGAAGCGGCCGAACATGAGGGCTTCGGCATGCAGGTAGACGTCGTACACGAACACGCACGCCAGCGCCAGGCACACCGGCTTGGCGTTCCATCGGGAGTCCTCGGGCTGACTGCGAAACAACTGCTCGACGAGGACGAGGCCGAATACGGCCAGGCCCAGCCACGCGCCGATGCGCGCCCGAGGGTAGGCCTGGAGCAACGCGCCCACAGCATCGGCTGGCGTGTTCAGCAGCGCAGCCGCCACCACCAGCGCCAGCGCGGTAAGCCCTGTCCAGCCCAGCGCGCGCCGCCCGTGTGAGTCGTCCCCACCGTGTCGCGGCGGCGAGAGCAACAGCCACAGATAGGCGAACCACAACCCGTAGCGCAGCAGGTCGAGCCAGTCGGCCATGCCGGTGAGCATGACCACGCGCGCATGGTCGAGCCCCAGCGCCATGGCCCACCCAGCACTGGCCAGTACCGCCAGTCGGCAGACTCTCAGTGCAGGGTCAACTTCGACGCTGCCGGCAGGCTGGCGCAACAAGTGCCACAGCAGCAGCAGATGGACCACTACGGTGCCGGCGTAGCCGATGCTCGCGAGGTTCAAGACCATGTCGGCGCGCCCCGGGGTTCAGCCACGTCTGGTCGTCCCCTCGTGTGCGCCGGGGCGACCCAGGGCCCTCCAGGATCGAGTGCGGCCGTGCCGCTCAGCGCGCGCCCTTGCCGGTCAGCACCACGCCCACCGTTTCGATCAGGATCACGCAGTCGAGCACCAGCGAGTGGTTCTTGACGTAGTAGAGGTCGAACTGGAGCTTCTCGGCAGAGTCCTCCACCGTCGACCCGTATTGGTACTTGACCTGTGCCCACCCCGTCAGCCCCGGCTTGATGCTGTGCCGCACGGCATAGTACGGGATCTCCTGGGTGAGCTGCTCGACGAAGTAGGGCCGCTCGGGGCGTGGACCGACCAAGCTCATTTCGCCCTTGAGGACATTGAACAGCTGGGGCAGTTCGTCGATGCGCGTGCGGCGAATGAATTGCCCCACGCGGGTCACGCGACTGTCCTGCGCGGCGGCCCAGACCGGCTTGCCGTCTTTCTCGGCGTCGGTGCGCATGCTGCGGAACTTGGTGACCAGGAATGGGCGGCTGTTCAGCCCGACGCGCTCCTGGCGATAGAAGACCGGCCCGCGGCTCTCGAGCTTGATGGCCAGCGCCGCGACCAGCATGATGGGCGCCGACACGGCGATCAGGATGGCCGAGCAGGCGATGTCGAAAATCCGCTTGACGGTGGTTCGCACCAGCCCCTGGTTGAACCCGTCACCGAAGATCAGCCAACCGGCATTGACATAGTCGATGCGGATCTGGCCCAGCATGCGCTCGAAATAGGTGGTGATGTCGTAGACCCGGATTCCCGCCAGCTTGCAGTCGAGCAACTCACGCAGCGGCATGCTGCCGGAGCGGCGCTCGGTGAGCGCCACGACGATCTCGTCGACGCCCAACTGGCGTGCCGTCTCGGTGAGGGAGCGGGTCGTGCCCAGACACTCGCCGCCGGGCACGGAACACTGCTTCTCGTTCGGGCCGGGAAAATAGCCAACGATACGAGCCAGCGGATCCGCGCCCTTGAGCGTGGCGCCCACCATTTGCGCGGCCGGGCCGGTTCCAAACACCAGGACACGGCTGCCGGCTCGCCCTTCACCACTCCAGTGGGCCACGAACACGCGCCGCACGATGACCATCGTGATGACGAGCATCGCGGAAACCCGGACCGCCGCCGTGTTGGCCAAACTGAGCGGCAGCAGCGCAAACACCTGATAGGTCAGTGCCAACGCCAAGCCCAGGGCGAGCAACGCGCGAAGGCAGGACTCGGCGAGCGAGCGGTCGGCCGCGCGCTGGTACAGGCCGGAGGCGGTGTTGATGACAAACATCCCGGCGGCCAGCGAGATGACCTGCGGACCGGCCATGGGCACGAGGCCCGCGAGATCGACCAAGTTGCTGCTCTGAACGACCATGACCGCCGCCAGCGCGAGCAGCGCCAGGCCGAAGTCAAAGCTCATCCGGCGCAGGGTCCAGGTGTGGAAGTAGTGGTTGAAGACTCGAATCATGAAACGCTACGGGGTTGGGACTCACCCAGGCGTGCTGTGAGGCTTGCAGTCAGGTTGGACAACTCCGGTGCCACGGCGATGACCACCGCCGCGAAACCCGGAATCGACCCGTTGGCAGGCACTGTAAGCAGCCCGTGTTGGCACCGACAACCCCGGTGATGGGGGGGGGGCCGCGACGGATGTCACACTTCGATGCAAACCAAAGTCAACTCCTGGACCGGCGTGGCGCGCCACACACGCCGCAGAACACGTTTGTCCGCACCCTGGAGCCGTCAGTTCGCGGCAAGATCGGCATATGTCTGGCTGCACCCCAGTTCGGCCACACAGGCACGCCAGGCCGCATCTGGTTCGCGCAACTCGAAGCGATAGCCCTCGGGATCTCCCGGGCGGCGCGCCAGGACGCGGGCCCGCACCACCGACCGGACCCGTTCGCCCAATTCAACCGTCAACTCCCCGCTCAGACCGGTGGGCAAGGGTAGCGCGCTGCGCGCCCGGAACTCATCGCCGCAGACTTCGGTAATGTGAAGCCTGACCAAACCAGGTAGCGAGGGCTCACTCACACGCATGGCGGCAGGACAACGAAAGGTGTAGCGGGGCCGCCGGCGCCGCTCAGTTGGCCGGTCGGAGGCCCGCGGGAGGACGTCGGCGTAGGCCGGATGGTCGTAGATCGCGTGCAGCGTCTGTGCCTGGGCCGGACCGAGCGAGGCAAACAGCTGGGTGCGTCGATTGAAGAAGTGATCGAGCATCTGCGCGGTCATGACCGGGTGATTGGTCGTGAAGTAGCGCCGGGGCGCCAGTCGGATCGCGTCGAGGCGGTCGCAGATGAAGTACCTGTACAGATTGCGCCGCCCCGAAGCGCTTCCCCAGGCGCGCTCCAGCAGATGCGGCGCTTGCAGCAGGTCCAGGGTGGCGCCGACAGCCGGCGCGCCGTTGGCGAAAGCGTAGCGGTCGACCACCCCGTCCCCGAGTCGCCTGAACTGCAGCAGCGACTCGTAGATGCCGATGTGCCGAGGGTTGACGGCGATCACCAGGTGCCGGGTATCGAAGTGCCCGGTGCAGTACTCATAGACGAACTTCATCAACGGCAGCAGGACCCGCGCTGGCGCAGGCCGTTGACTGCGGTGCACCGCGAGTGCAGAGATCTCCGCGACCTGACCCCCTGCGGCGCGCACTTGCCCCAGTTCGAACGCGCACTGCATGGGATAGCCGAATGCGCCGTCCCGCACTATGGAGACCGTTCCCACGACCACACCGTCGACCTTGGCGCACAGGGTGGTGGTGGTCGGCAGCGCATGGTAGGGGGTGACGCGAAGGCCCGAGGGATGCGGGCGCATGAACCCCGCCGTGACGTAGGCATCGTGCAGGATGCGAAAGCACGCCTCGAGTTCGTCCACGCTGTCGGCGATCTTGAGTTCGAGCCCGGGATGCGCGGGTGTCTCGCAGTCGAACATCGACTGCGAAATCATGTAGCGTGCCGACGTTGGTGCGAGCGTGGCCAACCGGCGACCTCCGGCGTGCAGGGCGCGGTCCAAGGTCTTGCGTAACAAAGTCGTCATGCGGGAATGGGGCGTCTGCGTCGGGGGGCCGATGCTATCCGCAGTGCCGCTGGCCAGACGTTACGAAACGATCCCGGCGCACAGACGCGGGAAGCCACCCCGAATTCAGCGCGATCCCGGGACCTGCCGCAGGAGCTCTGCGATCTGGTTGGCAGGGATCGCGTAGGTGATGCCGGATGGTTGGGCGAGTACCGACTCCTTGGTGCCCTTGACCAGCACCGAATTCACCACCCCCACCACCCGGCCACTGGCGACATCAAGCAGCGGACTGCCGCTGTTGCCGGGGTAGGCGGTGGCATCGAGCTGGAACACCCGCAGGTTTCCTGCACGCAACCGTGCGACTCGGCGTGCGTCGAGTTGGTTGGCCGTTGTCGAAGGCTCTGCCATGGCCGTGACCGCGGCGACGATGCCGCGGTGGATGGCCGGCTCGAGCCCCAGCACGCCGGCGATCGGGTAGCCCACGAACGCAATTTCCTGGCCGGCACGAACCGCCTCGGAGTCTGCGAGCTCAAGCGCCGGCAGCGGGCTGCCCTCGAGCCGCAACAGCGCGAGGTCCAGCCCGGGCTCGCGTGCCACCACGGTGGCCAACCGCCATTCGCGCGGGTCGCGTCCGGCGGGTACGACGGCGACCTGCTCGAGTGGCTCGGCCACCGCTCCCGGAGCAGGGGCCGGTGAAGACGCCGCCCCCGGCTCGGCCGCGCGCGGCGGGCGCAACACGTGGGCGTTGGTCACCACCAGCCGCCCGTCCCCGATGGCGAAGCCGGTGCCATGGAACTGGAAACGCGGGCTGCGCAGCGGCTGGTAGTTGCCGACGGCGACGACCGCCGGCCGCACCGCCTGCATCAGCTCGGCGAGACCAGCTCGCGCCGGCAGGCCCAAGCTGGCGAGGGCCATGACCGCGCACCGGCGGGAAATCGCACACATCGAGGGGGTGGGATTCGGGGGCTGCTGAGGCACCGGCATTGCGGCCCTGCGGGGCGATGAAGGAAGGCCGGCTGATTGTGCCAGTCAGGGCAGCGGCGCCGTGCTGCTGCGACGCGGTTCCACAGCGGACAGGCGGGCGGTCAAGCCGTCGTCCAGCGCGCCAGGTTCGGTCAGCGGCATGGGCTGCGACAGCCGCTCCAGGTCGGCGTGGGTCTGGCCTTGCTCCAATGCATGCACGCACGCCGTCCAGGCCGCATCCGGTGCCAGCACCCGCAGGCCGTAGTAACCGTCGCCATCGCTCGTGGTGCGGCGCACCACCGCCGCCGGCACCACCGCGTGGTCGCCCGCCCCGAGCTCGACCACCAGCTCGCCCTGCACGCCCGCCGGGATCTCGTACGCGCACTGAACCAGACAACCGGTGAGCGACATCTCGATCACCTTCAGCCGCACGCGGGCCATGCCATCCGGCACGCGCACACTGAAGCGCGCCGGGCAACGGATCGAGTAGCGCTGGTGGCGGCGCAGCGCAGCGCTCACCTTGGCGACCTCGGTGACGGTGGGCAGCACCGGCGTGTAGGCATCGAGGTCGTAGATGCTGCGCAGCAGCAGCTTCTTGCGATCGTCCAGCGCCGCGAAGGCGTGGGTGCGCTGGTTGAAGAAATAGTCGATCAGTTCGCCGGTCATCACCGGATCGTTGGTGGTGTGATAACGGCGTGCGGGGGCCTGGATGTTGGGCAGCCGCAGTTTCATGAAGTAGTGGTAAAGGTTGCGACGCAAAGGCCGCCCGCCGTACAGCTGCTTCATGCGCTTGCGCACGCCGGCCAGGTCGAGGGAGGCACCGACGGCCGGCGCGCCATTGGCAAAGTCGTAGTTCTCGACCACATGCGCCTGCAGCCGTTCGAACATCAACAACGACTCGTACAGCTCGATCTTGTTCGGGTTGACCGCGATCACCAGGTGGCGGGTATCGAAGTACGAGGTGCAGTACTCGTACATGAACTTCATCAACGGAAACAGGATGCGGCCACCGGTCTTGCGGAAGTCCGGGTGCACCGCGAGCGCGGACACCTCCGCAATCTGCCCCTCCTTGGCCCGCACTGCGCCCAGGTCGAACGCCTGCTGCAGCGGAAAGCCGAACACACCTTCGCGGATCAGCGAAATGGTGCCCACGACACGGTCGCCTACCTTCGCGCACAGGGTGGTGGTGGTCGGCAGCGCGTGGTAAATCGTCACCCGCAAACCCGATGGATCGGGCTTCATGAAGCCGGCGGCCACATAGGCATCGTGCAGGAGCCCGAAGCACGCCTCGAGTTCCTCGCGGGTGTCGGCGATCTTCAACTGCAGTTCCGTCCCGGGCGACGGATCGCAGTCCACCATGCGGCGGAACAGGGCAAACCGCCAGCGCCGGGGCAGCACGCCCAGCAAGAGGCGCACCGCTTCGTGCAGCCCCTTGCGCAGCGATCGCAGCAGACGCTTCATTGCCTATCTGTTCGGCACGGCGTGCCGCCAGTTGAGTATCGAGGATACACGGCTGTAACCGCCTGCAACCCGGCCACACGCGCCACCTGATCAGCCCGGGCGCTGGACCAGGCGCACGCGCCTGGGTTGCCCTGCGGGCCGGCCGATATGGCCCAACGGAAGCTCCGTACTGGCCTTGATGCGATTGAGCACGATGCTCGAACGCACGTTGACCACGCCGGGCAGCCGGGTGAGGCGATGCAGGACGGAATCGGAGAGGTCATGGAGCGATGCCGCCACGATCTGAAGCAGGTAATCTGCCTCGCCTGCGATGGAATAGCAATCCTGGACCTCGGGTACCTCGAGAATCGCGCGCTCGAACGCGGCCCCTTCCTCACCCCCGTGCCGAGCCAGCGTCACGTAGGTGTAGGCGCGCACAGCCAGAGACAAGGCGGCTGGATCCAACAGCGCCACATAGGCGCGGACGACACCCAGGTGCTCCAGGCGCTGGATGCGGCGACTCACCTGTGAGGGCGACAGCCCCAACTGGTCACCCACCACCTGGTGGGTGGCCTGGCAGTCGCGCTGCAAGAGGGCCAGCAACGACACATCCAGAGGATCAAGCAGCAAATCATCCAACTTCCCGCCTCCGACGCATGAAACGTGCGCGCCGGCAGATCTTACTTGATTCAAATGCGCGCACGTTGCGTTGATCCAGTTCAAAAATTCGGTTCGTCTCGTTTTGATGTGCATCACATCTTGGTCACACACACCACAGGACCACCATGAACACCAACTCCGCCCACACCACAGAGCCGCACAACCCGATGGGAACCGACGGCTTCGAGTTCATCGAATACGCTGCGCCCGATCCGGTGGCCATGGGCGCGTTGTTCGAGCGCATGGGCTTCAAGCCGATCGCTCGCCATCGCCACAAGAACGTCACGCTCTACCGCCAGGGCGGCATCAACTTCATCGTCAATGCCGAACCGGACTCGTTTGCCCAGCGCTTCGCGCGGCTGCATGGCCCGAGCATCTGTGCCATCGCGTTTCGCGTGCAGGACGCGAAGTACGCCTACGAGCGTGCCGTCTCCCTGGGTGCATGGGGCTACGCCGGCTCGGCAGGGCCGGGCGAGCTCAATATCCCGGCCATCAAGGGGATCGGCGACTCGATGATCTACCTCGTCGACCGCTGGCGCGGCAAGAACGGCGCCCGGCCCGGCGACATCGGCAACATCGGGTTCTTCGACGTCGACTTCGAGCCCTATCCCGGCGCGGAACTGGATCCGCCCGGACACGGCCTGCAGGTCATCGACCACCTCACCCACAACGTGCACAAGGGACGCATGGCCGAGTGGGCCGACTTCTACGAGCGCCTGTTCAACTTCCGCGAGATCCGCTACTTCGACATCGAGGGCAAGGTCACCGGCATCAAGAGCAAGGCGATGAACAGCCCGTGCGGCAAGATCCGCATCCCGATCAACGAGGAAGGCAACGACACCAAGGGCCAGATCCAGGAGTACCTGGACAGCTACCACGGCGAAGGCATCCAGCACATCGCGCTGCAATCGGACAACCTGCACCAAACGGTGGACCGCCTGCGCGAGGCCGGCGTCGCGCTGCTGGACACGCCGGACACCTACTACGAGCTGGTCGATCGCCGAATCCCAGGCCACGGTGAAGACCTGCAGGCATTGCGCGAACGGCGCATCCTGATCGATGGCGCTCCAGGTGACCTGCTGCTGCAGATCTTCTCGGAGAACCAACTCGGACCCATCTTCTTCGAGTTCATCCAGCGCAAGGGCAACCAGGGCTTCGGTGAGGGCAACTTCAAGGCGTTGTTCGAGAGCCTGGAGCTCGACCAGATGCGCCGCGGGGTGCTGGCGCAAAAAAGCTGACGGGATGACCCCATAAGGTGCATTGCAAATCTTGCTTTTGGGCCACCTTGGTCGTACCATGAAGATGCACTCGAAGTGCATCTTTCAATTCAACCCGCCGAGATCCCATGCAACCCCACAACCACACCACCCCCGAGGCCATCTACCCGTTCGACGCGCGAGGCGTGGCCAAGCGGTTCCGCCATGCGGCCATCTTCGGCGCACTCGACGCCCTGACCCCCGGCGAGACCATGCGCTTCGTGAACGACCACGACCCGTTGCCCTTGCTGCATCAGCTGCAGGTGCGGTATGGGGACTCGGTGCGCATCGAGTACCTGCAGCGCGAGCCCGGCGCGATCGTGATCGACTTCGTGCGCCAGTGACCGCTGCAATGAGCCCGTCCACTGGTGCTGGCGCCGCGCCAGGTCACGAGCGCTTCCCCACCTTCTTCGATCAGGTGCCCGGCATCACGCTGCACGACCCGTTGGCGCAGTTGCTGGGTTCATCCGAAGGCGGCTTGGTGCACTACCGCTATGCCGACGCCGTGCGACTGGCCGGTCACTCATGCCCGACAGTGGCCAGCGCCTACACCCTCACCCGGCTCGCGCTGCAGCGCCTGTACGCCGACGCCACACCGGTGCGGGGGCAGGTGCGGGTGAGCCTGGCCGAGCCGCTGGAGGCCGGTACAGCAGGCGTGGTGGGTGCTGTCGCGGGCCTGCTGACCGGCGCTGCCGGTGCCGGCGGCTTCAAGGGCCTGGCCGGGCAGTTCGTGCGGCGCGAGCGGATGCTGTGGGGTCAGGAACAGCCGCTGGAGCTGCGCTACACGCGCCTGGACACCGGCCAGACCGTCGACGCCCAGGGCCATGCCCAGCGGGTACCGGCGCATCCCGACACCTTCCCCCTGCTGCAGCGCTGCCTGGCCGGCATGGCCACCGAAGAGGAACGCCAGGCGTTCGGCGCGCACTGGCAGGATCGTGTGCGTCGATTGCTGGTCGACCACGCCGACGACGGCGGCGTGTGGGAGCTTCAGCCGGGCAACTGATCAGGCGTTCGCGACCTGGCGCGCCGGCGCCCCCTGGATCGCCTCGAGAGCGCGCGCGAGGTGACCCACGGTGCGATCGATGTCGGCCAGCTTGTCCAGTCCGAACAGGCCGATGCGAAACGTCTTGAAGTCGGCCGGCTCGCCGCACTGCAGCGGCACGCCGCCCGCCGTTTGCAGCCCCTGCGCGATGAAGGCACGTGCGGTGTGGATGGCGTCGTCGTCGGTGTAGCTCACCACCACACCGGGAGCCTCGTAGCCGGCAGCGGCCACGCTTGGAATGCCGCGCGACTCCAGCAGATCGCGCACCCGACGCCCGAGCTGGGCCTGGGCCAGGCGCAAGGCCTCGAAGCCGCGGTCGCGCGACTGCACCATCGCGTCGCGGCTGCGGGCCAGCGCGTCGGTGGGCATGGTCGCGTGATAGGCGTGGCCGCCGCCTTCGTAGGTCTCCATGATCTGCAGCCACTTCTTCAGGTCGGCCGCAAAGCTGCTGCTGCTCGTGCCGTCGATACGCGCACGCGCCTGCTCGCCCAGCATCACGAAGGCCGCGCAGGGTGATCCGCTCCAGCCCTTCTGCGGCGCGCTGACCAGCACGTCGACCCCGAGCGCCGCCATGTCGACCCACATCGCCCCCGAGGCAATGCAATCGAGCACGAACAACCCGCCTGCGGCGTGGACCTCCTGGGCGACGGCGCGCAGGTAGTCGTCGGGCAGCATCATGCCGCTGGAGGTTTCGACGTGGGGCGCAAAAGCCACGCCCGGGCGCTGCTCGCGTATGGCCGCGCACACCTCGTCCAGTGGTGCCGGCACCCAGGGCTGCTGGTGCCCGGGCGACGCCTGGCGGGCGCACAGCACCTGGTGGTCGGCGGCAAACCGGCCGGTATCGAGAATCTGGCTCCAGCGGTAGCTGAACCACCCGTTGCGCAGCACCAGCACACGCTGTCCACCGGCGAACTGACGCGCCACGGCCTCCATGCCGAAGGTGCCGCTGCCCGGCACCACGATGGCCGAGCGCGCGCCATAGGCCTGACGCAGCACCTCGGAGATGTCGCGCATCACCTGCTGGAAGCGGCGGGACATGTGGTTGAGCGCTCGATCGGTGTAGACCACCGAATACTCGAGCAGGCCATCGGGATCGACGTCGGGCAACAGCGCAGGCATGGTCAGCGAACTCGCAGTCGGAAACGGGCCAGCTTATCACCCAGGCGCTGGCCCCGCGTGTGATTGGGGTTGCGCATGGGCGGGTGGCGTTGCACAGTGCCGTGATGCGCCGTCGATCCTCCAGCGCGCAGGTCTGGGCTGGCCAGGCCTGGCGCAGCCACGTTTGACCATGCTGAGCGAAGAATCCTTGCGCCGCTGGATCGGCAGGCGCACCGAAGTTGCAGTCGACGTC
>Ga0154020_10006624_pt1 | contig 13578 bp, 12 predicted proteins | sample Klosneuvirus_201_FD_109709 | JGI IMG/M metagenome (GOLD analysis project Ga0154020, IMG submission 109709) | Active sludge microbial communities from wastewater, Klosterneuburg, Austria - Klosneuvirus_20160825_MG | ecosystem: Engineered > WWTP > Aerobic digester > Activated sludge | place... | reverse complement strand
TTTACCGGAAAGCAACAAAACTATCATAGCCAGTAAATACCAACTCTATTTGCCCACAGAGCAGCAATTAATAGATGAAGTGAAAAAAGAAATAGACAAATTAGATAAAGACGAAAACAATGCCTGATGCAGCAAAACCTTATTCTTAATATCATACCCTTTACTTCCGCACCCGGCAAAAAATCATTCGCTTTTTATCGGGAAAGGAAGCATGATAGCTATTACCCAATTTTTAAAAGCGATTTACAAGGGTTGTTAGATGATAAACTGCCGCAATTAGAATTACTGGAATTGGAAAAACTCTACACCGATTTTCAGCCAGCAAAAGAAGGTGCAATACAGTTAAACATTGATTTATCAGTTTCATACAGGTTTGCCAACCACTATTACCGCCATCTTATACGAGAATACTTTTTGGGCATTGCCGATATCATTCAGCAAAACTTTACCAGCGAAACTGAAGTATGGTTTCACGATAAAGACAAAAGCAATGCAAAATATAACCAGTACAATCAGTTTACAATTAAAGTGCAGCACAGCCGGGTTACCAATGGTCCCGAGTTGGTACTTTCTTATGATGGCACTACCAAAGTATTTGCAAAAACAGTTTCGCAAATACTCAACTTCAACACCAACCTTTACAACTGGATAGTATGCAACGGTCTTTTATACAAATGGAAATACAGGCCGCAGTCAGTAATCAACATGCCTGATAAATGTTACCCTGTACTGAGCAATGAAATAAAACCTCTTTTAGATATTGCAGCCAATGTACCAGACCTTACCAATCGTTACCCAAGATACCTAACCATACTGCAAGACTTTTACAATAAGTACCTGAACATTGATGCTTTCCGCAACCTCATTCCAATAAGTGCAGATGGCTTTTACCAACCCACAACAGAGCAGTTCAGGGTAATCCAATCCACTTCCAACGACTTGTTGTATGCCAATGGCAAAACAGGAAAAGAACCCAAGAAAGATTTTAAAAGCAAAGGTCCGTATCAATTACCAAACAAGCCCAACAATTTTAAATTCTTTTTCATTTACCAGGCATCAGATAAGGCAGGAGCAGTTACAGAATTATACAGGTATCTCAATAGCGGCTGGAAAGACGGACAGTTTACATTTCCCAAAATGCAGGACTATATCAAAGTTCCTTTTGAGTTAGATACTACCAAAAATATAGAGTTTGACAGTGTAGAAAATGTAGTAGCCACCGTTCGCAATGCCGTTAAAAATGCCGATTGGCAACCCGATACTCTTTACATGGCTTTATTTATAAACCCTGTACCAAAATTGGAGAAAGACGAAGGCCGAAAGAACATTTATTACAAAATCAAAGAAATGCTCTTGTACGAAGGGGTGGTTTCGCAGGTAATAAAAAGTGAGCATTTGTATAAATTCGGAAAACCTAATCCTGTAATCAATACCTACCTGTCACACATTGAAGTTGCCATGCTGGCAAAGCTGGGTGGTGTGCCGTGGCGGCTCAACAGGCCAATCAATAACGAACTGATTGTTGGCGTAGGTGCATTCTATTCCGTTACAAAGAAAACAAGGTTCGTTGGTTCAGCCTTTTGCTTTAACAATGAGGGCATGTTCAAAGGCTTTGATTGTTTTAAAGGCAATGATAGCATAAGCCTTGCTGGTTCCATAAGGGAGGCTGTAGGCAAATTCATTGTTACGAATCATACCGCTTCAAGGCTTATCATACATTTTTATAAAGATATTGGTAAAAAAGAATTAGAACCCATCCTGAAAACACTGCATACATTGGGCTTAAACATTCCTGTAATAATTGTTACCATCAACAAAACCGAAAGCAAAGAACTCTTGGGCTTTGATACAAAGGATAAAACCAATCTGATGCCATACAGCGGCACAATTGTAAAAGTTGGCTGGTCTGAATACCTTTTATTTAATAATACCCGGTACGATGCAACGTCAAAGCCAGCTCAAAAAGAATATCACTTTCCGGTAAAAATAGCTTTGTCCTGTACAGTTGATAGAATGTTAGATGATATGAATTTAGTAGAACAGTTGATAGACCAGGTATATCAGTTCAGCCGTATGTATTGGAAAAGCACCAATCAGCAGAGTTTACCGGTTACCATTAAATACCCCGAAATGGTGGCAGAAATTTATCCTTACTTTGAGCATGACAGGCTGCCGGATTTTGGAAAGGAGAATTTGTGGTTTTTATAAATAATGATGAAGCATTCAATAGGTGTAAAAAATGTATATTTATTTAGAACCTATTTTCAATTAATGATTGAAATGCCCGGAATATTGCTAAAAATTATCTTATCAAATGACAGCAATAAAATCAATAAGACAGTTTTTCTGGAAAATATTTAAAGCCATCTTTGTAAGAAAAAAAGATTGTTGTAAATGACAGTTCAACTGCTATCCATCATTACTTGTCCGGTCTGCGGCCACAAGAAAGAAGAAATAATGCCCACAGATGCCTGCCAATACTTCTATAAGTGTACAAATTGTGAAGCAGTAATAAAACCAAAACAGGGCGATTGCTGTGTATTTTGTAGCTATGGTAGTATCCCTTGCCCACCAATCCAGCAAGATAAAGGTTGCTGTAAATAATGTACTTTGCTGTTTTAAGCGAAATATGAACAGTAATCTTTCCCAAATCATTAGTCAGTACAAAGAGGATAAACAATCTGTTTACAATACATGGTTCATAAATAACGAAGAACGGTTAAAGGCTTTTCGTTCTATTCGCCGGGGCGTAATGCAGGTGATTGATGATATTAAGAACAAAAAATTCCCAAATGATTTTAAGGGTTCATCATTAGAGTTTGTTTTAACCTGCATTACTGAGCAGAAACAGGTTTTTGAAGGCGCATCTCATCCGTTTTATTGGAAACCTAAATTAAGGATACCCGATATTTATGAAAATGAAACGAATAAGCAAGCTTTCGGACAATTCTTAGAAAACTGTTTGAATGCAAAATCAGAAGAACAGGTTATTAAAGAAATCATCAGACTGGATAGTTTAAAAATAAAAGGGCTTGGGCCATCTGTTGCGAGCATACTTTACTTTTTGCATCCTACTATTATTCCACCCTTCAATACTGCAATCATTAACGGTTTCAATTTTTTGTTTAAAGACAAAAAGAAACTTGGTAGTTGGAGTGAGTATTTAAAATTGAGAGAGGTCATGATTGATACCAATAACCAGCATAGCTTCGATTTATCATCTGACCTTGGTGCTGTGGCAGGTATGTTATTTGAAATAGGGACACAGAAATTAATTTTGGGCAGTGATGAATATTTATCTGAGCTTGAACGTAAGAAGTTAGAGAAACTTATAGTGAAACGGCAAGAAGGTGTGCTACAGGAAAAAGAGGAAGAGAACTTACATACTGAAATGCAATATCATTTATTAAAAATTGGAAATGCTTTAGGGTATGATGTGATAGCTGCATCCAACGACCGTTCCAGGTCCCATGCCGGTAATAGCTTTTCATTTATGAGTTTGCAGCACTTCCCTGAAATCAATCTGGATAAAGAAACATTGAATACGGTAAAGTTGATTGATGTCTTGTGGTTTCAAAAAAACACCAATAATGTCATTGCTGCTTTTGAAGTTGAGAAAAGCACCAGTATTTATTCTGGCATCCTGCGATTAACTGATTTAAGTTATACCATTGCTGATGGTGACGAGGTATTTTACCTGATTGTGCCCAATAAAAGAGAGAAAGATGTTTGTTTGCAATTATCCCGACCTGCAATAAAACAAAATAATGTGATTATTAAGTACATACTCTTTTCGGAACTTCGCAGTCATTGTGATGCACTCTGCAAGTTTGGCGAAAGCCACATGATTATGGAAAAGATTGCAAAGACAGTGTAAATCAATAAAATATAAACCTTTTTCAAAATTTTGGGAATAGTTTGAAGAAATTAGCTATACTTTTGTAATGCCTTCAAAATGAAAAAGTTCATCACAGCCATATTAGCAGTTTTATACATCAGCACATCTACAGGTGCCATGCTGCACATGCATTACTGCATGGGTCAGTTAGCAGATTGGGGGCTTGGGCATAACAAATCCAAAACCTGCGGTAAATGTGGCATGGAGAAAAGCGATGAAAAAGACAATGGCTGCTGCAAGGATGAGCATAAATTCATAAAGAACGATACCGACCAGAAAGCTGCCGAAGCAGGCTTTCAGATGATACAGTTGTTCGCAACAGCAATACCTGTATCATTTGTTGAAATACCTTCTGCTGATTTTCCGACTGTAACAGAGGAAAATCCTATCAGTCATGCTCCACCCCGAAGTGGTGGCGTTGCGGTGTACGTCCGCAATTGTACTTTCCTTATTTAAAGATTATTTTCTTTTATGAGCCAGGCAATTTTATTGTCGGGCTATTGGCATTTCTCTATGCCATATTCTTGTATTTCTTCACTGTACATTAAATCAAATAAAATGAAATCATTTACAATGCTGATGATGGCAGCTTTAACCATCTTGTCTGTTTCTGTTTTTGCACAAGACAGTACAAAGCACAAAATGAAAGTTCCCAAACAAAAAACAGAAAAAACTAAATACAGTTGCCCGATGCACCCCAATGAGGTGAATGATAAGGCTGGTAAATGCTCTCAATGCGGAATGGACCTGGCTCTTTCTCCAAAAGAAAAGATGAAGATGGAGGTAATGAAAACCTATACCTGCCCCATGCATCCGGAAACTGTAAGCGACAAGCCCGGTAAGTGTCCCCAATGTGGTACTATAATGAACCGTTCTCCAAAGGAAAAAATGAAAATGGAGGTAATGAAAATCTACACCTGTCCCATGCACCCTGATGAAAACAGCAACAAATCCGGCAAGTGTTCTAAATGCGGGATGGAACTGAAAGAAAAGGGAAAAACAACTCAATCTTATACTTGCCCGATGCACCCGGAAGTTACCAGCGATAAGCCGGGCAAATGCTCCAAATGTGGAATGAATTTAAATCTTTCACCCAAAGAAAAAATGAAAATGGAAGTGATGAAAACCTTCACATGCCCTATGCATCCTGAAGTAACAAGCGATAAACCTGGCAAGTGTACAAAATGTGGGATGGCCCTGAAAGAAAAAGAGCAACAGGCAATTGCTTACTCCTGCCCTATGAAATGTGAAGGCGATAAAACCTATGATAAGCCCGGCAAATGCCCTAAATGCGGAATGGATTTAAAGGAAAAGAAAGATGACCATTCTAACCATCAACATTAACCACAACAAAAATCAAACAAATATGAAAAGGATATTCTCTAGTGTAGTAACTATCAGTACCATCTTTTTTACTGCCTGTAACAGTGGCGGAAGCAAGAATGAACATGAAGGCCATGATATGAAGAACATGAATAAAGACACCACTCAACATGCAGTCACCCCAGATGATAAAGAAGTGAAAGCTGTTACTGTTGCTTATACCAATGTGGATGCAAAAGCAACCGCTTCCATTAAGGAAATAGTTGACCATTACCTGAATATAAAAAATGCACTGGCTAATGATAATGGCAGCGAAGCCGCCAGTGGTGCTAAAGCAATGGAAAATGCAATCAGCAAACTCGATAAATCATTGCTAACGGCTGAGCAAAAAGCAGCGTATGATAAAAATGAAGAAGAAATGAAAGAACATGCAGAACACATTGCAAAGAATGGTGACAAAATAGAGCATCAGCGTTCCCACTTTGTGATGATGAGTGAAGTGGTGTATGATTTGGTAAAGAATTTTGGCGCAGGCCGTCCGCTGTATCATGACCATTGTCCGATGGCAAGAAATAACCAGGGAGCCATGTGGATTAGTGAAATGAAAGAAGTAAAGAATCCTTACTTCGGTGCAAAAATGCTTACCTGTGGTACCATTGAAGAAGTGATTAAGTAATAATTAAAACATCAGCATGGTTCGCAAATTAATTGAACTGGCTTTACGCAACAGGGTTATCGTCTTGCTCATCGCAGGCGGCCTGTTTGCGTATGGCATCTACTCCATTAAGAAAAACCCAATTGATGCTATTCCTGATTTGAGTGAGAACCAGGTGATTGTTTTTACAGAATGGATGGGTCGCAGTCCACAGGTAATAGAAGACCAGGTTACTTATCCATTGGTGAGCAATCTACAGGGGATTCCGAAGATTAAAAATATCCGTGGCTCATCCATGTTCGGGATGAGTTTTGTATATGTGATTTTTGAAGATAATGTTGACATCTACTGGGCAAGAACAAGGGTATTGGAACGATTGAATTTTGCTCAACGATTATTGCCGCAGGGAGTAACACCTTCACTTGGCCCTGATGGAACAGGTGTTGGTCATATTTACTGGTATCACCTTGATGCACCAAAAATGGATTTGGGAGAGCAAAGGGCTTTACAGGATTGGTATATAAAATTTGCCTTGCAAACCGTAAAGGGAGTAGCTGAAGTAGCTTCCTTTGGTGGTTTTGAAAAACAGTACCAGTTAGTAGTTGACCCGGTAAAATTGCAGTATTACAATATCTCCCTGATGGATGTGATGAATAAAGTAAAAGCCAATAATAATGATGTAGGGGGTAGAAAGTTTGAAATGGCAGATATGGCTTATATCATCCGGGGCTTAGGGTATATCAAAAGCAAGGAAGATGTAGAGAATATTGCATTGAGCAATTACAATGGCATTCCTGTAAGAGTAAAAGATATTGGCTCAGTGCAAATGGGTGGCGATTTACGCCTCGGCATATTTGATATGGATGGTAAAGGCGAAGTGGTAGGCGGCATTGTAGTAATGCGGTACAATGAAAATGCCAATAAAGTAATAGAAGCCATTAAGGAAAAAATGAAAGAAGTGGAAAAAGGTTTGCCCGAAGGGGTAACTTTTAAAACTTCATACGACAGAAGCACTTTGATACAGGAAGCCATTGCATCAGTAAAAGGTACATTAATAGAAGAAATGATTGCTGTATCGCTTGTCGTACTCATTTTCTTATTTCACTGGCGAAGTGCCGTTATCATTTTAATTCAATTACCCATTTCCGTAGCGGCTGGTTTTATATTCCTTGAAATGTTTGGCATCTCTTCCAACATTATGTCATTGACAGGTATTGCCCTGGCAATTGGTGTGGTTGTAGATGATGGAATTGTAATGGTGGAAAATGCTTACCGGCATATCAGTGAAGCCCAAACAGAAAAATCAAAGACAACTAATAAAACATAAACATGGCAAAGTGGTTTAAACGAAATACAGACCCGTTGACATCTGAGGAAAAGATGGACATCATTGAAAAGTCTTCTAAACAGGTGGGGCCAGGTGTTTTCTATTCCACCATCATTGTAGTTGCTTCTTTCCTTCCGGTGTTTTTGTTAACTGGTATGGAAGGAAAACTTTTTCATCCGCTTGCATGGACAAAAACATTTATTCTGTTGATAGATGCTTTCTTAGCAATTACATTGACTCCTGTACTGATTTCATTTTTTCTAAATGGAAGACTGAAGCCTGAAAGTGCTAACCCGATTACCAGAACATTAGAAAGAATTTATACACCCATTCTTAAATGGTGTTTGAAATGGCGCAAAACAACTATCGGTATCAACCTTGCCGCATTAGCTGTTGGTATAATTATGATGACCCGCCTGGGTTCTGAATTTATGCCACCGCTGGACGAAGGTTCATTACTTTTTATGCCAGTTACTTTACCGGACGTATCCAATTCAGAAGCAAAAAGATTATTACAAGTGCAGGACAAGCTAATCCGTACTGTTCCCGAAGTTTATCATGTGCTGGGGAAAGCAGGCAGGGCAAATACGGCTACGGATAATTCGCCTATCAGCATGATTGAAACCATCATACTACTGAAGCCCAAAAGTGAATGGCGTAAAGGAATGACCAAAGATGGCATCATCAATGAACTGAATGCAAAAATGCAGATACCGGGTGTTACCAACGGATGGACACAACCTATTATCAACCGTATTAATATGCTTTCTACCGGTATCCGGACTGATGTAGGGTTAAAAGTATATGGACAAAACATTGATAGTATTTATGCTTTTGCACAAACTATCAAAAAACAACTGGAAGGAATTGATGGTATAAAAGATTTGTATGTAGAACCTATCACCGGGGGTAAATACATAGACATTGCAATAAAAAGAGAGGAAATAGGCAGGTATGGTTTAAGTGTGGATGATGTTAACCTTGTCATTGAAAGTGCATTGGGTGGCATGAAACTTTCTACTACGATAGAAGGCCGTCAGCGTTTTTCTGTAAATGCCAGATATGGGCAGGATTTCCGTAACAACCTTGAATCGCTAAAAAGATTGCAGGTGCAAACGATGAACTTCGGTCCCATTCCCCTGGAAGCGGTGGCTGATATGAAATTGAGTGATGGCCCCCCGATGATTAATTCTGAAAACGCAATGCTGCGGGGAACGGTATTATTTAATGTACGGGAAAGAGATTTAGGCAGTACAGTAAAAGAAGCACAGCAGAAACTAAACAAGATGATAACCAAATTGCCCAAAGGCTATTTCTTAGAGTGGAGCGGACAATGGGAAAACCAGATAAGGGCAAACAGGACATTAAAGACCATAATGCCAATTGTTCTCATCATCATTTTTATGGTGCTGTATTTTACTTATCATTCTTTTAAAGAGGCAGCGGTAACCATGCTTACTGTTCCCTTTGCATTGATTGGAGGTGTGTTCATGGTTTATTTTTATGGTATCAATTTATCAGTAGCTGTTGCAGTTGGTTTCATCGCCTTATTTGGAATGGCAATAGAAACAGCCATGCTGATGACCATTTATTTGAATGAGGCTATGCATAACATGGTAGCAAAACATGGTAACTCCAAAGCAACACTAACACCAGCCGTCATCAGGGAATTTGTAATTGAAGGTGCGGCTAAAAGGTTGAGACCAAAATTAATGACGGTATCTGTTGGTCTTTTTGGTTTGATACCTATTCTGTGGGCAACCGGTGTTGGCAGCGATATCATGCGGCCTATTACCATTCCATTGATTGGCGGTACTATCACTTCAACTATTTATGTATTACTTATCACACCAGTAATATTTGAAATGATAAAGGAAAGAGAATTAAAACGTAAAGGCAAAATTGAATTGATAGATGTTAAAGAATAAACTACTCCCGGCATTGTTTGCCCTGCTTGCTGCTTCCGGCAGTAAGTCGCAAACATTAAAACTCGATGCTATAATTGACAGCATCAAAGCGTCTCACCCGGTGGTGAAGATGTATGACAATGAAATCCGGTCAATGGATGAAGCAGCTAAGGGTGCAAGAAGCTGGATGCCACCACAATTTGGTATCGGACAGTTCATGACTCCGTATGATGCAAGGCTCTGGCATAGGGAAGGCGATATACCGGGCATGGGTTCCGTAATGGTTTCAGGCGAGCAGATGTTTGCCAATAAAAGGAAACTGGATGCAGATGAACGATACATGAAGGCCATGTCTTCAGTGGAAAAAGAAAAAAAGAACGCAACACTGAATGAATTGACTAATGATGCAAAACAATTTTATTATGAATGGATAATTCTGAAGAAAAAGTTACTGGTACTCACAGAAAATGAAAAGATTCTGGACTTCATGATAAAAAATGCAGAAATACGGTACAGAAACGGGTTGGAAAAAATAAGTGCTTATTACAAAGCTAAAGCTGCATTGGGGGATGTAAAGAACATGCAGTTAATGTTTGAAAACGACATAAAAGAAAAACGTATCCGCATCAATGCCCTGATGGGCAGGGATGCAATGCACTATTTTGACATTGATACTACTTACCAGCTTACTGACTTCGCAAATATTGTTTTTGACAGTACACTCTTTTATAACAGCCGGAGTGATTTAAAATCATTAGACCGGGAGATTAATCTTACAACACTGAAACAGGAAACAGAAAAGCAAAGCCTGAAACCACAATTTGGGATACGTTATGAGAATATGATTGGCTTTGGGGGCCAGCCATTACAATATACTATTATGGGCATGGTTAGAATACCGATGGCTAAATGGTCATCAAAGATGAATAAAGCCAATATCGAAAGCCTGAAATGGAAGGCAAATGCTATTCAATCTCAAAAAGAGATGATGGTGAATGAGTACAGCGGCATGGCATATAGTATGCGGAATGAAATGGAACTAAAGAAAAAACAGGTTAAACTCTATGAAGAAAATATTATCCCGGCATTGAAGAACAACTATAAAACAATGCAGTTGGGATATGAGCAGAACACAGAGGAGCTCTTTATGCTTTATGATGCATGGGAAATATTAAACATGAAGCAACTTGAATATATTGAATTACTAAATCAGGCTTTGCGATTGCAGGTAACTATCGAACGTATTATTGAAAATAAATAAAACCCAACTATATGAAAAGGAGAAATTTTATAAAGATATCCGGGCTTAGTGCCGGAACAGTATTAACAGGTGGTGCTGTTGCAGGTTTTCTTGCCAGTTGCAGTGGTTGTAAAAAAGACTATCGCATGGGTTTGATGACAGAACCTGTACCGGTAACGGAAGGAGATTTTTCAAGATTACTTTCTTATCCGGCTCAGGCAAGTGCTAACCATACATTGACGGCACAGGCTACTGTAGCAAACATTAAAGGAACAAATATTCCCGTATTAGGCTATCAGTCCAATAGCCTGTTGGGTCCTTCTTTCAGGATTAACAGAGGCGATGCAATAAACGTTTTATTACAGAACAATTTATCAGAACATACGAACATCCACTGGCATGGTTTAAAGATTCCTGCTTTGATGGATGGCCATCCAGACCAGTTAGCTGGTGCAGGGGGTACATTTCGTTACCAGTTCACCGTAAATCAAAGAGCTGGGTTAAGCTGGTATCATCCGCATCCGCATGAAATGACAGGTAAACAGGTGTTCCAGGGTCTTGCCGGAATGTTTATTATTAATGATACTGAAGAGGCGGCGTTAAGCCTTCCATCCGGCCAATATGAATTGCCATTGGTAATACAGGATAAACGTATTTCATCAAACGGCATTACTTATAATCCATCAATGGAGGAAGTGATGGCCGGTTACATGGGCGAATCAATTATTGTAAACGGTATTTATTCATCTTATACAGAAGTCGCTACCCGCTGTTACCGTCTTCGTATTCTCAACGGTTCCAATGCAAGGGTTTACAATCTTGCATTGAGTAACAATGCTGACATGATAATTATCGGTAACGATGGCGGCTTATTAAAAAATCCTGTTGCAGTAAAAGAAATCCTGGTTGCCCCCGGAGAAAGATTGGATGTGCTTGTAAACTTTAGCAGTTCCACAATCGGAACTGAAATTTATTTAATAAGCAAAGAGTTTGGCAACGGTGGTAATGCACAGGGCAAGCAGGGTTTTAAAATCATGAAATTTAAAGTAGCAGTATCTTCTGCCATTACATTTACTGTCCCTGCAAACCTTTCTGCCATTACTGCTATAGCAGCAGCATCAGCAGTAAGGACAAGAGTATTTGAAATCTCCAATGCAATGGAGCATCACGGAGTGCCAATGAATAATGGAATGCAAATGCGTCACCGCATAAATGGAAAATTATTCGACAGTAGTCGGATTGATGAAACGGTAGCAGCCAATACAAATGAAATATGGGTATTTGATAACAGCAATGGTGATGAGCCGCATCCAATGCACCTGCATGGTGTGTTCTTCCAGGTATTGCAACGCAGTGGCGGAAGGGACAACCTGATTGCATCTGAGAATGGATGGAAGGACACCGTATTAGTTATGCCGGGTGAAACAGTTAAAGTGCTGGTTCCTTTTGAAAATAATACGGGCAAGTTTGTGTTCCATTGTCACAACCTGGAACATGAAGATGATGGTATGATGTTACAGTATCAATTGAGTTAAGCAAAAATAGTATGAAGCGAATTTATTTTTTAACAGCTTTGATTGTGATGATTGTTACTGCTTGTAACAATAACAAAGACCCTCATGCAGTACACAAAACGGAAGTAGCAAAGGAAATGTACACCTGCCCGATGCCGGAAGATTCTGTATTCAGTGACAAGCCTGGTAAATGCCCGAAGTGTGGAATGGACTTAGTGATGATGGATAACACAGAACATGATGGTCATGCAGCCGTTGAATACACCTGCCCCATGCATCCCGAAATCATCCGGGACAAACCCGGTACTTGCCCAATCTGCGGAATGGACTTGGTAAAAAAGGAAACAGGAGGTGCAAAATCTGGTGATGCAGAACTGGAAGCATTATTAAAGCCAACTAATGAATTTGTTGTTTCATCAATTCCAGTTACTTCAATACAGAAAAAAGAAGAAGAGATAGAAATTGATGCATTGGGCACTATTGCCTATGATACGAGGCAGGTGGGGAGTATTTCATCAAGAGTGACTGGAAGAATTGAAAAGTTGTATGTACGGTATCGTTACCAGAAAATAAATAAGGGCCAGCACATATTGGACATTTACAGCCCCGAATTGATGACAGCCCAGCAAAACCTCTTGTTCCTGATTAAGAATGATGCAGAGAATGTAACATTTATTCAGGCTGCCAAAGAAAAATTGTTATTGCTTGGTATGAGTAATGAACAGTTGCAGCAGGTTATTAAAGCTGGAAGACCCTCATTGACCATTGCGGTATATAGTAATTACAGTGGCCATATTCATGAAGCAGCTAATGGCGGTAGTATGAATACAGGGTCCGGTACGATGAAAGATATTTCACTGATTACAGAAGAGCTTTCATTGAAAGAAGGTATGTATATACAGAAAGGGCAGTCTGCTTTTACCGTCTTTAATCCAGACAGGGCATGGGCAATACTAAGTATTTATGGAGATAATCAGGCATTGGTAAAAGTTGGTAATACCGTAAGGCTTATTCCTGAAACAGCACCTAATAAAGATTTCAGGGCTTCTATTGATTTTATTGAACCCTTTTATCGTAAAGAGAATAAAACATTAACGGCAAGAGTTTATTTCAATAACAGTGTATTGAAAATTCCTATCGGCAGCCAGGTAAGGGCAACCGTTTTCGGCAATACAAAAGAGGCTTACTGGCTACCAAAAGAAGCGGTGCTGTCGTTGGGTATGGATAAAGTGGTATTTCAAAAAACTGATGGCGGTTTTAAAGCATATAAAATCAATACCGGTATCATCCACCAAAAACACATACAGGTATTAAGTGGGTTAACAGAAAAGGATTCGGTGGCTGCCAATGCACAGTATTTAATGGACAGTGAGAGTTTTATCAAAATTAAAAATTGATTATGCGTTACATCATTATAATAGCAACGGCTATTTTCTTTTTTGTTTCCTGTAAAAACAAAAAAGAAATACCCAAGGACCCTGACACTTATTACACCTGTTCTATGGACCCGCAGGTAGTGGAATACAAACCGGGTAAATGCCCTATTTGCAAAATGGAATTGACTCCTGTGAAAAAAAAGAACGGTGAAAATAAAGATGAACTGCAACTAAGCGACCAGCAGATACAGTTGGGAAATATACAAACTGATACAATCCATAACGGTACAATTGGCGACCAGTTAGTATTAACAGCGACATTGAATTTCGACCAGATG
>Ga0154020_10006623_pt1 | contig 13579 bp, 8 predicted proteins | sample Klosneuvirus_201_FD_109709 | JGI IMG/M metagenome (GOLD analysis project Ga0154020, IMG submission 109709) | Active sludge microbial communities from wastewater, Klosterneuburg, Austria - Klosneuvirus_20160825_MG | ecosystem: Engineered > WWTP > Aerobic digester > Activated sludge | place... | reverse complement strand
TTTACAGTATCGTCAAACGGCCACATATCACCCATACTTCTGAAGAGCGTATCAACCGGCTCAACGAGTACAAGTGCTCGCAGTCGACCGATGTGGAAGTTAATTAATTCATTCGGTTGGAATGCAGGGAATTGAACGCGTACGAGTCCATAAGGAGGAATACCATTCAACGGGCACGAGCCTGTCCCTGGGAATGCTAATGGAGCGAAGGACGCACCGCTACCATATTGTACGATAGCAGAAGTACCTGGACAGTTACCTTGTAAACAGCTCAGACCGATCGGCACTGACTCTGAGTACGCTGTTTGGTTGGTAGCTTGATTAATAATTCTGAAACGAGTTCTGAAATTAATATCTTGTTTTGTATAGTTTACACCTGAAGGGCGAAGTGGATTGGCTAACCCTGGGCCTTGAATATCATTTGTCATGTTTTGGAAAACGGCAACTGGTCTAATCGCACCTAATTGCGGATGTCCTGCAAGCAACTCTATATTCGTACCGCTAATAGTTCTTGGATATTGATCCAAATTAGCAGAAGCACTCAAATCACGGCCCAAGTATGTAGGCTGCGCAGTAACGCGAGCCACATTTTTCCATTGCTTAAAGCGAATTGCTAAACCCGTCGTAGGTGTCGATGCACCAGATCCGACTGGACCTACCACATTCACATCTGTACCTTGTGCATTCGCATTAGCTAAATATTGTGTCGATTGTGGATATGAAACCAAATACTCTGATTGTGCAAGATTAGAGCTGCAATTAGGATCCTTATAGGAATAATGACGAGCATTTCCTCTGACACCAATTGTAGAGTTCATTCTCATAAGAGTACTTGCCGGTACCGGGAAGCTACCAACAATCACAACGCCTTCCATCTTTTCATAGTAGAAATAGATAGAACTATCAGATTCATCTAAAGTAACTTGGAAATTAAGCAGGATTCTTCTGTCATTGAGGGCGAGAGTATGACTACCGAAAGGCGTATTCTTTCCTCCAAGCGGAGCAACATTTTTATAATAGATGATAAGTCTGCGGGTACCATCTGGGTTATCCGCTCTTTTGAACCATACTTGCGCTTTATCAGCATCATCCAAGTTTGGATCTTGAGATAATTGCAAGTCATCCCACATTGGGGCAATGATTGGAGAATTCGTCATATCTGCAGGAACGCCCGCCATTGTTGTATTGCCCGGATTACGGATACCGGCAGTCGCTGTTGCAGGAGCATTACCGGTGGCGACGAATTGATAGCCATAATTATCTGCAGTCGGATCACCCATACCGTCACCTTGCTTAGATCTTGCAGCAATAAGGTTATCCTCGCGATAGAAGTTATATGCATCTGAAGAACCGGCTGGAATTGTTCTGTTACCGGCAGCGTCATAGCTATAACGTCTGTTCGAGAGACAAATCAGACCATTGGCAGACACATAAAAGCTATCGTACTTTACACCATTAAAGAAGAATGGAAAACCAATCTTCATAGGTCCGGCTAAAGAATTATCTGTTGAATCTGATGCCAGACCTGGATTATAGAAACGCATTTTCCCATTGTCCAAACTATCTTGAAGGTCAAGTGCTTGGTTCGGACCGGAAACGATTCTTTTCCATTTAATAGCTTCTGCCGGCTCTGTATCCGACTCCTTGTCCAGATAAGCTTTGAATAAGTCGGGACGCCATGCGTCACCCGCTTCGTCATCGCTATCTACGATGTAATAGCCGGTTGATACAGCCGGCTGTGATTTGGCTGGACGGTTGTTGTTCGCCGCATTTACTGTTGGGAACGCAGTAAATGGTAACGGAAATGAACCTTTGCTCAGGTCGGCTTTACGCAAAGACTCATCACCACCGTTTTTGCCATCATTTGCTGCGAAAGCTGTGCTGACCACACATAACGCTAACGCAAAAAGTAGCAGTTTGCTCTTCATAGGGGAACCTCACGAAGAAAAGAGTGTAACAAATAAATAATATAAATGATTGAACGTATCGAAGTTATGACATTCCTGTACCGTTCAGGATAGGCTGTTTCGCCCCCCCGAAAAGTGACTTTACGCTAATATTAAAGACTAAGTTGAAAAAAAAAACTCACATAAACAAGAAAAATTTATATTCCTTGCAATAATTGCTCCGCTTGTAAGTTCAAAGTTGGAGCATAAATTAAATATTCCACTTGAAGTACTCTCTCTGATAAAGTTTCCGGTGTATCGTCGTCGTGAACTTCTATTGACTTTTGACAGAGAATTTCGCCGGTGTCATAATCGCGTTCTACAATATGAACTGACGAGCCCGACTTTTGTTCCCTATTTTCAATAACTTTTTTATGTACTCTCATCCCGTACATACCATTTCCACCATATTTTGGCAAGAGAGATGGATGAATATTGAAGATTTTTTTAGGAAATGCGTCGATTATTCTCACCGGAATTAATTTCAAATACCCTGCAAGAGCTATCATTGAGATGCTGTAGTTCCTGAAGGTCTCCAACAAATATTCTTCATACTCTGCAGCAGCCTGAAAATCCTTTAAATCCACACAACACCATTCTATTCCATACTGTTGGGCAATTTCAACCACTCCAGATTTAGGGTTGTTTGTCACAATGAGAGCGACTTTAAATGCAGCAGAAGTCGTGAGACTGTATTGTATAATTGCCTCTGCGTTGCTGCCACGTCCCGATGCCATGATTGCAAGCATCACCTTATTCCGAGACTCTTGAGAGCTTATCTTTTGAATCTCCACCCTTGCTCCTCAACTTCAAATATCCAAGCCGCAAGCTTACCACCGTCAATCGTCTGAAAATGCTCCCAGTAATTCTTGGTATAGGTAAATCTCGAACTTGTATCAAACTGCGGCAACATCGCCGTTTCTTCCATTATTCTCTTCAATCGCGCTTGCCAACCCACAAAATTCTCCACCCGCAAATCTACCCACCCCTCAGCACACCATTTTTCCGTATTTTCAGGATTAACCTCAAGCTCAATCTGCCCTCTATACGGCGGGATTTTCACATCATTACCACGCAGATATGATACGCCGTCGGGAAGCATAATTACCAGACCAACCGACAGCATCTGCGCACGCAATGTAGCATCAGATGTAATCAGCATTTCTGACTTTTTGGCAAGATCTTTGGGAGACATTGCAATAGCACTTTCAAAATCTACTGCAATCCGCTTAAGTATATAAGCCTCATAGAGTAATTTAGACAAACGTGGTGGCCCGAGCATCTCGAATGCCACGCTGTCCGCTCCGTTTTCTTTCTCTAATTCCTTGAGCTGGTCTAGAGCTGTATTCCTAAGAATTCCGCCTCGATAGGTAGGTCCCATCACCGACGCATCGAGCGCTCCAATTACATCTAGACCCGAATTTCCACCTCTGAGCTCATTGACAACAGCATCTGCAATTTCCTCCGGTGTCACGAGTTCCATCTGTCCAAGGGCACTGATAGTCTCGAATTCCGCTCTCGAGAAAATCCCGTTTTCTCCCGTATCAATAAAGACGGATTTAAAATTCTCACCAAAATCTTTGACTCCTTCTACTGCCTTCAAGGAAAAAGTACCCGAAGCAAGTGACATTGCATTTTCAGGCACCATATCGACAAGCGGAATGGTCTTACCCTTACGCATTACATCGCCATAACCGATTTTTTTCCATGCAATTGCCGCGCTTGGCTTGATTTCTTTGACTAATGTTCCATTCGGCGTGCGAGCCATGAGGAAAAGCAAAAGCGTCTGTGCGCCCGCTACAGCTGATTTGGCAAGTAGTATTCTCGAAGGCTGCTCCTCACTGTGCGTGTAAGGAATATTGAGTCCCATTCCCCCTGTGCCGCTGGTGCCTACCTTGATGTAGGTCGTCGTTTGAGCATCCTTGAGACCTCGGTACAATACTTGTATGTGACGCGTAAGCTGTGGTATGTAAAGACTTGCGAGCAAACGCTCAACCGTCTCCCGCTCCGTACCTCCGGCTTCCAATTCACCTAAAATTGAACGTGAACTCGAATAAATATCCTGATACGCAATCGCTGTGGCAGTATTGACACAATCTATCACCGCATCAGGCTTGGACTGCTGAAGGAGGGAATATAAAGCAGATTCTGAGAGGATTCGGTCATCAAGTTCATCAATGACATCATGAATTAAACCACTTCTGGAAGCATCATTGACGAGTAATTCTTCACGGGGCATGTCTTTCCATTCTGTACGGGTAAATATATTACCCCACCATGGCTCAAACATTCCCGGATCACACGCAGGATACTCAGCACGTAAATCCGCGACTGCCTCCTCAGCTTCCGATTGTTTCAGAGATGTCACTACTATTTTTTTCGGATTAAACTCCATGATCTTACGGCACATAGCCGCACCAACCAACCCCCAGCCGCCAATTACCATTATCGTTGAATCTTTAATCTGCATATCGTACGGTGTCGCTTATTTTATGAAGGATATTTTCTTGAGTTATGACGATTTGTCTATTTCAGAACGCGCAAAAATACAAACTTTCACCTGCCCGCAAAACGAATATTCCTCCAATGGGGAAAACTTTTTCTCAGCTTTTTAGTTTCCTGAGATAGGAATAATTGCTTCCCCTTCATCACCATCCAAGCCGTCGCCTGCGGACACCCATGGCCGTCCAAGCCACATTAAAAAACCCGATACAGTTCATAAACCATATCGGGTCTCTCTTTCTGCAGAAGCTACTACACTATCCCGAAATTTCCCCCTAAAGCCAGCCGCTGCATATTAGCAATACTCAAAATGTGCGGTAAAATGCCGCAGCGTCGGTGGCTCCCATGCAATACGCATTCCTTTCAGATTACGCTTGTATTCGTTGACTTCGAGTATCGCTTCAATTACATAATCTATATGACTTTGCGTATAAACACGCCGCGGAATCGCCAGCCGCACCAAGTCCATACGCGACGGCAACTCCGTACCGTCAGTCTGCCGACCGAACATCACCGTCCCAATTTCACAGCCGCGGATACCGCCATGCAGATACAGCTCCACTGCCAGTGATTGTCCCGGATACTCAAGTGGTGGAATATGCGGAAGCATTGCACGGGCATCAATATAAATTGCATGACCGCCTGCAGGACGCACGATCGGCACCCCTGCCTTGTGAAGGTGTTCACCCAAATATTGCGTTGAAGCTATTCTGTATCGTAAGTAATCCTCCTGCACTACCTCCTCGAGACCCACTGCTATCGCCTCTAAATCTCGCCCGGCTAAGCCGCCATACGTCGGAAATCCCTCCGTCAGGATGAGTAAATTACGCGCTTGTGATGCCCACTGATCATTATTCATTGCCAGCCAACCACCTATATTCACAAGCGCGTCTTTCTTCGCACTCATCGTCACACCATCGGCGTGAGAAAATATCTCCCGTACGATGGAGGCAATATCTCGATACTGAAAACCCTTTTCCCGCATTTTTATGAAATACGCATTCTCCGCGAACCGACAGGCATCGATAAAAAGCGGTATTCCGTAGTGCTCACACACCGACTTCACCTCCCGAATATTATCCATCGACACCGGCTGTCCACCACCGGAATTATTGGTAAGTGTCAGCATACACAAGGGGATATTTTCCTCTCCAATTTCATTGATAAAATCAATCAATCGCTGCACATCCATATTTCCCTTGAACGGATGTTCGGACGCAGGATTCAGCCCCTCGGCGATTACCAAGTCCACAGCTTTCGCTCCGGTAAATTCTATATTTGCCCGCGTAGTATCAAAATGTGTGTTGTTGGGAATGTACTTGCCTTTGCCTGCGACGACCGAGAATAGTATCTTCTCAGCCGCTCGGCCCTGATGGGTCGGTATGATATTTTTAAAAGGCATGAGCTCACGCACAGCCGATTCAAATCTGAAAAATGACGGGCTTCCCGCATAAGACTCGTCCCCGGTCATCATAGCGCCCCATTGCCGGGCGCTCATACTCGATGTGCCGGAGTCGGTAAGTAAATCAATTAAAACATGTTGGGATTCTAATGCGAAAAGATTGTAATGAGCGTCCTGAATATACAAGTCACGCTCTTGGCGGGTCGTCATCGCAATCGGCTCTACCGATTTGATGCGAAAAGGTTCAATAATTGTTTTCAAAAGTCAGTCCCTGTGAGTAGTATAAAAGCATGCACGCTACACGCGCATTCCTGCTAATCTACTCCAAACTTACCCCTATGCTCCGGAGAAATAAATGACTTTTGTCATGTATGATGAAATATCATAGAATTTATTCGGCTGGTTCCTCTTTCTTCGGTAATAATAATGATGCCGCTACCGATATCGCCAGAATACCGACCACTACGCTTAATGCCAAGCCAATAGGAATCTTATACACATCTGAGAGCATCATCTTGGCGCCAATGAACATTAAAATAATTGACATCCCAAGATTCAGATAATGAAAAATATTCACCAGACCGGCGAGCGCAAAGTATAATGTTCGTAAGCCAAGAATCGCAAATACATTCGAAGTATAAATAATAAACGGATTATCAGAAATGGCAATCACCGCCGGTATAGAATCGACGGCAAACAGCAAATCCGTCGTCTCAATCAGCACCAGCACCACAAACAGCGGCGTGGCAAATGTATGCCCGAGACGCTTAATAAAAAATTTATCCTCCGAATAATACTTCGAGACACCCATCGTACGACGCAGCAACTTGAGCACCGGATTCTTCTCGGGCTCGATCTTTTGCTCCTGCTGAATCGCCAGCTTGATACCCGTAAAAAGTAAGAATCCGCCAAAAATATAAATAACAGGATGAAATTGCTGAATTAATACCACCCCTCCCATGATAAAAATAGCCCTGAGAACAAGTGCGCCGAAAATCCCCCAAAATAGCACTTTATGTTGATATTTTGCAGGAACTTGGAAGTAACTGAATATTGTCAGAAACACAAATAGATTATCGACACTGAGAGACTTTTCGATAATATATCCGGTGGCAAATTCTAATGCCATCTGAGGAGTACCCCAATACCAAACACCTATACAAAAAAGTACCGCCAGCGCTATCCAAAATGACGTCCATTTCAAAGCTTCACGAACAGAAATTTCATGCGCTTTTTTATTAATGACAAATAAATCAAGAATGAGAAGAATAAACACGAGAACATGAAAACCAACCCACAACATCGTATCTTGGAACATATATTACATCCGTTCAATATATTGAAATCTATCGTTCATTAATAAATTAGGGGCGAGATTGCTCGCCGCCGCACCAATCCATCCTCCCCTTGAGTCTTCCGCAAGACCGCCTCTCTACTTCGCCTCTGCCATTACCTCTTTGACCTGCCCCTTGGCAATTGTTTCCAAAACGTCTGCAAAATAATCAATTTCCGAGAGAGTAGTATAAACATTCGGCGTAATACGAACGCCTTTTATGTCTGCGTATGTAATCGGCGTGGTAATTATCCGGTGTTTTGAGAGCAGATATTCTCCGATTTTCCCGCCGTCCATTCCGTCGATATTGAATAATACTAACCCACACCAATTCCTTTCATCATCGATATTTTGAAGGAATTTTACATTCGAATATTGCTTAAGCCGATCAATCCACCGGTGATGAATATACCGCAGACGTGCCGCCTTGCGCTCAAGCCCGATACCATTGCAAAACGTTACTGCATCGGCAATTGCATTATGCAGCGCCGCCGGATGCGTGCCTATTTCTTCAAACTTCCTGATATTCTCATCCATATCCTTCGGCGCTGCCATAAGCGGCCAAATGTCTTTGATTTTTTCTTTTTTCACATACAGCATCCCCGTGCCAATCGGCGCAGACAGCCATTTGTGAAGCGACGTGCCGTAATAATCACACTCTAAGTCTTTTTGGTTAAACGGGAATTGAGCAAATGCATGCGCGCCATCGACAATACACTCAATCCCCCGCGACTTGGCGAGCCGGCATACAAGGCGCACAGGATTGATCTGCCCGCTGCAAAACGGTACCTGCGAGATATGAATGACCTTGGTTTTGGTAGTAATTTCCTTTTCAATTGCCTTCACAAAGTCCTCGGGATTCATCAGCGGAGCCGGATATTCGGCTTTTTTGAGAATAATTCCGTCACGGCGCGCGCGCTGCTCCCAGGTAGTAATCATTCTCGGATAGTCGTGCGTCGTCGTCAGCACTTCGTCACCGGCTTTTAAATTCATCCCGAGCTGTATCGATTGCAAGCTCTCACTCGCGTTCCGAGTGATGGCAATCTCTTCGGCTGAGCATCCGAACATCCGGGCTAATTTCTCGCGCACTGTCTCGGCATTCGGCTCAAGCTGACTCCATAAATTCCTCGCCGGTGCACTGTTGGTATAGTCCATATATCGCTTGACGGAGTCCATTACCTCCCTCGGACTCGGCGATACGCCTCCATTATTGAGATTGATAAATGTTCTGTCCATCGCATACGCGCCCTGTACCGTCGCCCAGAAATCTTCATCCGTGGCAGTATGTATCGGCGATTGTAAGGGGTCGAGTCGGCTTGCGGCTGTGAGAACGCTCGCGAATCCCTCGGGCTGAAAAGTAAAACCGAGGGCAGAACCAAGCATTGTTTTTTGAAGGAAAGAGCGTCGCGAATTTTTCATAATAATCTCAATATTATTGGATAATTCATTCGATATTCTGCAAATTGAGAAGAAAAGTGCAATCAACCAAAAAGTTTTCTTGGCACAGTTGCGTTTCTTTTGTAGTTTTCAGGTGATTTGAAATTTCTTTGGTCATTTTAATCCGTTTCCGAGGTCTTCTATGCGTACTTTTTCCTTTGTTTGTCGAATAGTTCTCTTGTTTTGCATCATCTCCGGCGCTCAGTCCCAGCCGCTTTTGCGCCCGTTTGAGCTGACGATACCGCAATCAGGCATCAATTCACAAGAACTCTTCCTCCCGAAAGTCAAGTCCATCGGCGCAAGTGACTTCGTCAGTATCAAAGACGGACATTTTCAGACACCCGACGGTAAACGTATAAAATTCGTCGGCACGTCGCTCTACTACACTGCCTGCTACCCGGACAGCAATGATGCCATCCTCGTCGCCAAACGGCTGAGTTCGCTTGGGTTTAATGCTGTACGATTCGTGGGCTATGACTTCACGTATTGGAATCAGGCGAGTATTTTAGAACCCGGCAACGCCTCCAATGCTCTCAGCGCCGAGCAAATGAAACGCATTGATTGGTTCGTTTATCAATTAAAATTACACGGTATTTACGTGTATTTACCCGTTCACTCCAATTGGCAGCCGCGCCCGGGTGACGGTGTCGCCAAATGGGATACTATTCCGATATCCATGCCCTACGTCGAGCCGGATTTCCGGCAAGCTCACAAACGCGTCGTGCGTATGCTGATGGAGCATATCAATCCTAATACTGGAGTTGCGTGGAAGGATGAACCCGCCATTGCAATCATGGACCTGACGTATGAAAGCTCACTGACCTACCTCTGGCAGCGCGGAAGTCTCACCAAACCCGAGCGAAATTACCTCACTGACTACCATATCAAGCGCCTCGATACTATGTTTACTGTCTATTTACAGGAAAAACATAAAAACGACCTCGCCTTAAAGCAAAACTGGAGCAGCCCTCCGTCTTCTCCTGCAAATATCGTGACGAATGGTGGCTTCGAGGATTCGGGCGACCCTCTCACCGGCTGGCAATTATATGTCAATGATAATGCTAAATCCGTCGTATTTCCTTCGGACGGTAATAAAGTCGAAGGCGAACGCAGCGCGAATATCAGAGTCACGCAGACCGCCGGTGTCGGATATTTCGTTCAATTTGTGAATCAATCCTGCAAGCTCGAAAAATACCGCACATACGAGCTCCGCTTCTCTGCCAAGACCACCACTGCCGTCGGCAATCGAAAATTTATCGTCGTTGCTCAACGAGGTATGGCGCCCTACAATGTCTACGGACTCTACCATGAGGATGTCGTTTCTTCCAATTGGAAGGAATATGTCATTCGCTTCCGGGCTAATACCACCGACAGCTCGACGGTCAATCTTTCGTATTACCTCGGCGAGCAAACCGGTGACTTTTTCCTCGATAATATCAGACTCCGTACGATTGATGACGTCAATTTGTACCCCGGCGAAAGTATGAGTAATTTCACCGTTAAGCGTTCTGAGTGGAATGATAATACCGTCAGCGCCGTACGCATGCGAGACAATGCAATATTCTACACCGCACTCATGAAGTTCTATACCGACGACATGTACAGTTTCCTCAAAGATTCTCTCAAAGTACGGGCATCCATTTCCGGCGGCACACAACCGCAGTATCTCAATGATTTATTTGCTGTTAGCAATACTGATTTTACTGCTGAATTCGAAGGTTGGTGGTCAAATAGTGGCATCGTATCAGACAAAGGCGCAGGTGCGTATGCAAATATATCTCACGCTAAAATCAAAGACAAGCCGATGATTGTCGCCGGATTCCTCATGCCCTACCCATCGGCTCATCAGAATGAAATGGCGACCATGCTACCGGCATATTCTGCTTATCAGGATTGGGATGGATATTTCCTGACGTATTATACCGATCAACAGGCGACGATGACCAAGACCGCTATCGATAGCGGACAAGTATTCCAGTTACGCTCGAATTCTGCATTCCTTGCGATGATGCCGCAAGCATCGCGCGCCTTTCAATCGGGGATGATTATGCCGGCAAAGAGAACAATCGGCATCCATCATAAGCTCGATGATTTAGCTACTCCACAATGGCAGAATGGTTCGTACTGGCTCGATATCTACAGCGACCAACGCATGGTATTATTCCGCAAGGTACAAATTGATTCGCTCAATGCGACCGAGCAATCTGAGCTCCCCCACCGCTCCGTATCCGAACTCTCCGGTGATAACGGAGTCGATACCAAGAATCTCCTCAGCGATACCGAAGAACTCCTCTGGAATGCTGATGACAGTGTTTTTACGATATCCACTCCCCGCTATATTGCTGCAACCGGCGCACTCGGCGGTAAAATATTCACCTTCGGCAGCATTCGGGCAGAACGCTTGGATGCAGGTAATACGGGCTCTTTCTCGTGGATAAGCAGCGACTCGCTTCCCGTGACCGCATCTCGCTCGTCGCTACTAACCGTCAGTTCGCGTGCTACCAACAGAGGTACAATTTGGAACGGCATTCAATCACTCTCGAATTGGGGAAATACGACCGTCGAAGTCGAAGCAATGACCCTACGTCTGTCCTTTGATACCAAATACGACTCCATCAGCATCACGCCGATCGATTCTACCGGAAAACGCATGAGCACTCCGCTTACGGTCACCCGGCTCTCCAAAGGAAAATTCGCAGCGACAATCGATCAGTCCAAAACCAATGCAATGTGGTATGCCATCGACCAGCTCGGTACACCGACTGCAGTCGATGAGCAAATACCGAATCAGCTCGCACTCAGCGTGCTCCAGCATTCTATGGACAATGCCGTCGCCGTCGCATCGCTTTCCGAAAGCGGGGCATCGGCACGCATCACACTCACCAATGGTATCGGCGCTACTACAGAATTATGGTCAGGCGTCGCAAACGGACAGACAGAATATATATCGCTTCCGCAAAATCTACTGTCAGGAATGTATATCCTTCGATTAGAATCAGGCGCAGCAAACACTTCGTCTAAGATTATGATTGTAAAGTAAGTATTAATTTTTACGGCGAATTGTACAGAGTACGGAATTTTTATGAAACGGATGAACTTGTAATGCACAGCGATTTACTTTTTCCCAAGCGTGAGCCGCGCGAACTCAACGAACGTGAGAAATCGATTCTCCGGTCGATTGTTCAGATGTATATCCTCACGGCTAATCCTATCGGCTCGCGCTTCGTCTCCCGCTATCTTGAGCAGGAATTCAAGCTCTCGCCGGCTACGGTGCGCAATGTGATGTCCGACCTTGAAGAAATGGAATTCATCGGTCACCCGCATACGTCTGCCGGACGCATTCCTACCGACAAGGGCTACCGCGTCTATGTCGATTATCTGATGCAAGCCGAGAAAATCTCCGACACCGAACGCAGCGTCGTCAAGGATAATCTCATGATTTCCTCGCCGGAAATGCTCCTCAAAGACGCATCCAAGATCCTCGGCTCGCTCTCGAAGTATTTGGGAGTGGTGGAGTTACCGAATTTTCTCGATGTCATTGTTCGGCGGCTGCAATTAATTGGGCTCACCTCCTCACGCCTGCTCGTGGTCATGGAATTAGAGTCCAACTCCGTACGCACCGTGACGCTTGAGGCGCAGTATGAAATCGACTATCGTACGCTCGAAGCGACGGCTCAATTCATCAATGAGCGAATTTCTGGTAAATCAATTAAATTTTTAAAAGAAAATTTCGCGGAAGTTATTGCCGAAGCTGATACTTCTAACCCTACTCTCCGGCTCTTCATCGATTCGGTCGATTCGCTGTTTTCCCTGCGAAAATATGAGGATAAATTACATATCGCCGGCACACCGAATTTACTGTCCTACCCCGAGTTCGAACACCCCGAACGTATCAAAGGCGTCATCGAGCTCGTCGAGAATGAAGATGTGATCATCCATTTACTCGAAAAGCAGGACAAGAATGACTCAGGAATTAAAATCGCCATCGGACAGGAATTGGACAATGAATTACTCAATGACTACAGCTTGGTCGCCACGACCTATCAGGTGGGTTCGGCAAGCGGACTCATCGGGCTCATCGGCCCAAAACGCATGAATTATTCGAAAATGGTGGACTTAGTCGGCTATGTGTCGAAGGTGCTCTCACTCAGAAATAATGGCGGGTAGTCAACAAAACTAAAATTTTTATTTATTTTTACAAGGGTTAATCACATGGTAAAGCTACTAGTTATTCTCTGCTTTTTCATTACTATCGGGATTGGTTTCGCTCAAAGTGTCGAACGTGCAGCCACCATTACCACGCACGAAGGTAAAGAGTATTCCGGGGTAATTTTCAGTGAAGACAGCACACAAATGGTGATCGTCGATAATGGAACTAAGATTACGGTCTTAAAGTCCCAAATTGCAAAGATTGTTTACGCTAGCAATGTTAAGTTGTTGGAGCCTACCTACAAGGAATTTAGTGCTTTAGGACTGACTATCCTCCAGCCGGGTATCGTGAATCTAGTAGGAGCATACGAATCAGGCAAGCTTGGCGGGAGGCTGGCGATAGGATATGTCGGCTCATCGTACGGCTTTCAGGGGAATTTCCTGTATAATTTAGGCAGAACGAAGTCATTCAATCATCATGTCTCGTTTGGCGCAGGATATTCGCATTATACAGTACCCGAAAAAACTATTTTCGGCACCGTGGATGTGATTCGGGAATGGCAATATGTAGGCGGATTTTACGACTTGAATTATGGTGGTTTTTTTGTAGAGACAGGGCTCATGGTTGGTTCCGGCGATTATTCGAATCCTCAGCTCGCTCTCCAGCTTGGCTTTGTCTATGAATTCCGTTAAATAGCACGTATCAACTATCTCTTTTGTAACTATGATTACTCTCACACGCATCGACTCGACGTCGATTACAGTCAATTCTGATGAAATTGAAACCGTGGAATCCTTCCATGATACGAC
>Ga0154020_10006621_pt1 | contig 13580 bp, 10 predicted proteins | sample Klosneuvirus_201_FD_109709 | JGI IMG/M metagenome (GOLD analysis project Ga0154020, IMG submission 109709) | Active sludge microbial communities from wastewater, Klosterneuburg, Austria - Klosneuvirus_20160825_MG | ecosystem: Engineered > WWTP > Aerobic digester > Activated sludge | place... | reverse complement strand
TTCGACTTCGCTCGAGACGTTGACGTCATCTACGTCTATGCGACCCAGATGACCCCTGCGCTCGCTCCGTGGCTTTGGCGGCTCATCGGTGGGGCCCCCTACGTCTTGCACGTCCAGGACCTCTGGCCCGACTCGGTCACCGGTTCGTCGCTCATCGGCAGCGGCAGGGCCACTCGCACGGTGACGTCGGTTTTGACCCCGTGGTTGTCCACCGTCTACCACCACGCGGCTGCGGTGATCGGGATCGCACCGACGATGGTCAACACGCTCATCGAGCGAGGCGTGCACCCTCGCAAGGCGCACCACGTGTTCAACTGGGCAGAAGAGCACCCGCCCCTACCGAAGGGCCCCGCCGATGAGCCCTGCCACCGCGAGGGCACGAACATCCTCTACGGAGGAAACGTCGGCGACATGCAGGACCTTGAGACGGCAGTGCGAGCAGCGCACCGATCACGCGACGCCGGAGTCCGGCTGACGATCGTCGGTGACGGCATTGCGCTGCCCCGGGTCCGGGCTGTCGCCGAGGGGCTCGGCACCACCAACGTGTCGTTTCAGGGTCAGGTGCCCCCTGAGTGCATGGGTCAGTTCTATCGTGCCGCCGACTACTCACTCGTCAGCCTCAAGGACCTGCCGAACTTCCGCGGGACGATCCCGTCGAAGTTCCAGGCGTCCCTGTCGCAGAGCACACCGGTCATCACGACTGTTCAAGGGGATGCTCGAGCGTTCGTGGATGATCACTCCGTCGGGTTCACCGCCGACGCCGAGAACGAGATCTCCCTGGAGTCAGCGTTCCGTCGTGCCGCAGCCGTCGACGGGCAAGCACGCGAGTTCATGGCTGAGCGCGCCAGGAACGCGTACGTGAGCGCGTTCTCGCTCGATGCCGGCGTGTCGGCCGTCGAAGATATCCTGCTGCAGGTAGCGCGTCCGGGTGCACCTCAACAGTTCGAGACCGAGAGGAAGGGAGACATCCATGCAGGCGGTTGAGGGTGCAGTGGTGGCTATCACGGGGGGCACGGGGTCCTTTGGCTCCACCATGGCCACGGACCTGCTCCGCAAGGGAGTCGGCGGGATCAGCATCTTCAGCCGAGACGAGGCCAAGCAGGACGCCATGCGCCGCCGTATCGATGACTCGCGCGTCCGCTACTTCATCGGTGACGTCCGGGATGCCGACAGCGTCCAGCGGGCGGTGAACGGTGCCGACTTCGTCTTTCATGCCGCCGCCCTCAAGCAGGTGCCGTCGTGTGAGTTCTTCCCCGAGCAGGCCGTCAAGACCAACGTGCAGGGCAGCTACAACGTCATCGAGGCCTCGGCCAGGGCGGGCGTCCGCTCGGTGGTCTGCCTGAGCACCGACAAGGCCGTCTACCCGGTCAACGCGATGGGCATGACCAAGGCGCTCATGGAGAAGACGGCCCAGGCCTTCGCCAGGAACAACCCCACGTCCGCGACGACAGTCTCACTGACCCGCTACGGCAACGTCATGTACTCGCGCGGCTCGGTGATACCGATGTTCATCGAACAGTTGAAGACCGGGAAGCCCTTGACGTTGACCGAACCCACGATGACTCGTTTCCTGATGTCGCTCGAGGAGTCGGTCGACCTCGTCTACCACGCCTTCTTCAACGCTGCGCCGGGCGACCTGTTCGTCCGCAAGGCTCCTGCGAGCACGGTTGAGACGCTGGCGCGCGCGGTGGCCTCGTTGTTCGGGGACGACGACCCGAACATCCGGGTGATCGGGTCCCGTCATGGGGAGAAGCTCCACGAGACGCTGCTGAGCCGCGAGGAGATGGTGGGGTCGGAGGACCAAGGGGATTATTTTCGTGTGCCCCTCGACGCCCGTTCGCTGCAGTACGAGTTGTTCTTCGAGGAGGGTGAGACCCGAACGGCAGGCGCGGACGACTACACGTCGGAGAACACCGACCAGCTCACCGTGGACCAGACGAAGGACCTGCTGCTCACGATCCCCGAGGTCGCTGCCCTGCTCGAACCGAGCCTCGCCTGATGCGAGTGGTGGTGACCGGCGCCGACGGTTTCCTCGGCTGGCACACCCGCGTGCGCCTGCGGGCGCTCACCGACCACGAGGTGGTCCCAGTTGGCGTCGCCGACTGGCGCATGCTCCCGGAGCTGGTCGGCTCCGCTGACGCCGTGCTGCACTTCGCAGGGGTGAATCGAGGCACCGATGCGGAGGTCGAGCAGGGCAATGCCCGGCTGGCCCAGGACCTTGCTGATGCGGTCACACGAGCGCCCGGGGCTCCTGCGCTCGTCTACGCCAACACGATCCAGGCCGGCAACGGCACCCCCTACGGCACGGGCAAGGCGTTGGCCGCGACGATCCTGGGCGAGGCGGCCTCCGCCAAGGGCTCACCCTTCGCCAACGTGGTCCTGCCCAATCTCTTCGGCGAGCACGGCCGGCCTGCCTACAACTCGTTCGTGGCCACGTTCGCCCACAAGGTGGCGACCGGCGAGCACCCCGAGGTGCAGGACCGTGAGGTCAGCCTGCTGCACGTCCAGGATGCCGCCCGGGCACTCATCGATGAGCTGGATGGCTCCGGCCAGCGGGAGGTTCGCCCCGAGGCCACGCCGACCAGCGTCACGACCGTGCTGGAGACCTTCACCTCGCAATTCGAGGTGTACCGGCGCGGTGAGATCCCAGCGCTGCCTTCCCCCCTGCAGGTGAACCTGTTCAATACGTTGCGAGCAGCCATGTTCCCCGCCCACTACCCGATGCCATTGGTGCGTCACACCGACCCGAGGGGCTCACTCGTGGAGACGGTGAGAGCGCATGGCAGCGAGGGGCAGACCTTCGTGTCAACTACGGTCCCGGGCATCACCCGTGGTCAGCACTTCCACCTGCGCAAGGCGGAACGCTTCGTGGTGGTCGGCGGTCAGGCGCGCATCTCGCTGCGTAAGGTGCTGACCGACGAGGTGCTGACGTTTGATGTCGACGGGTCGTCACCGGCCGTCATCGACATGCCCACCCTGTGGGCGCACAAGATCACGAACACCGGTCATGGTGAACTGACCACCATGTTCTGGACGAACGAACTGTTCAACCCGCAGGACACCGACACCTACCCCGAGGACGTTTGATGACCAAGGTGATGACGGTGGTGGGTACCCGCCCCGAGATCATCAGGCTGTCTGAGGTGATCAAGCGCTTGGACGCCACGGTTGACCATGTCCTCGTCCACACAGGCCAGAACTATGACTACGAGCTGAACGAGATCTTCTTCGAAGAGCTAGGGCTGCGCAAGCCCGACCACTTCCTCGAGGTGGACACCTCGAGCCTGGGCCGGGTGCTCGGTGAGGTGCTGATCAAGATCGAGCAGGTCCTGCTCCAGGAGAAGCCGGATGCGTTCCTCGTTCTCGGGGACACCAACAGCTGCATCGCAGCGGTGATGGCCAAGCGGATGCGCATCCCCGTCTACCACATGGAGGCCGGCAACCGTTGCTTCGACGAGAACGTCCCGGAGGAGACGAATCGGCGCATGATCGATCATGTCGCCGACTTCAACCTCGTGTACACCGAGCACGCGCGCCGCAATCTGCTCGCCGAGGGCATCCACCCACGTCGCATCCTGCTGACGGGCTCGCCGATGAACGAGGTGCTTGCCGCGCAGCGCTCGGCCATCGATGCCTCCGACGTTCTGGAACGCCTCGGCCTGGAGGAGGGCGGCTACTTCCTGGTCAGCGCCCACCGGGAAGAGAACGTCGACAACCCGGCCCGATTGTCGGCGTTTCTCGACTGCCTCGAGGCTGTGGTCGACGAGTACGATCTGCCGGTGCTCGTCTCGACTCATCCGCGCACCAGGAGTCGACTGGAAGCGGCCGGCAGGGAGGTCGCTGGCGTGAGGTTCCACAAGCCGTTGGGCTTCCACGACTACAACCACCTGCAACTGAAGGCCCGCTGCGTCCTGTCAGATTCCGGCACCATCGCCGAAGAGTCGTCACTGCTCGGATTCCCGGCCGTAACGCTCCGCGACTCGATCGAGCGGCCAGAGGCACTCGACACCGGGTCCATTATCATGACGGGGCTCGCTCCGGCGAACGTGCTGCTCGGGCTGAGATGCGCTTCTCGCCCGCCCTCGGCCTCAGTCCCGAGGGATTATGACGTTCTGAACTGCTCGGAGCGGACCGTGAACTACTTGGTGTCCACGAACGCGCGGCATGCGGCGTGGGCCGGCTTGAGGAGTCCGTCGCTCACATGAGGCCACTTGTCCGATGAGAATCGTAGTTAACGACATCGCTGCCAGCAGCGGTGGTGCACTGACGGTACTCAAGAGCTTCCATCGTTATGTGCGCGATCACGACCAAGGAAACGAGTGGGTCTTCCTGCTGGGCAGCGACGTGTTGGAGGAGTCCCCGAACATCAGTATGGTTCTGCTGCCAAGAGTAAAAGCCAACTGGCTGAAGCGAATCTTCTTCGACCTCATCTCAGGGAGACGAATCATCGCCTCGCTGGGGCCGGACGTCGTCCTTTCACTGCAAAACACCTACACCTACGGGGTCGGGTGCCCTCAGGTCGTGTATGTTCATCAGTCCTTGCCCTTCCAGAAGACCAAGAACTTCTCCTTATGGCGGCGTGACGAGTGGCAGTTGGCGATCTACCAGCACCTCGTCGGAGCGATAATCAAGCAGTCGATCCGCCGCGCGGACCACGTGATCGTTCAGACGAAATGGATGCGAGCCGCCATCCTTGACCAGATCGGCGTCGCCCCCAACCGAGTCACGGCCGTCCCACCCGATCTTGACGACCTGAGCCGCCTTCAAGGCAAGGGAACTATCGATGGACGAGCGTTCTGCTATCCTACTGCAGAGCTTCCCTACAAGAATAATGACTGTGTCTACGCCGCCTGCCGCCTCCTCAGAGAGCAGGGGACTGTCGACTTCGAGGTCTCAATGACCATTGCGTCCCCGTCTCCTGACCCCAACGTTGCTACCATCGGCCGCATCCCTAGGGAGGATGTCCTAAAAGTTCTGTCTAGCGCCACCCTCATCTTTCCCTCCTTGATCGAGACCTACGGGCTCCCTCTGGCCGAGGCTCGCGCACTCGGGAGGACTGTTCTCGCGGCAGATCTGCCCTACGCACGCGAGGCCCTGAAGGGCTATGGGCGAGCGCACTTCTTTGACCCCGCATCACCGAAACAACTTGCTGAACTGATGGCGCGCGTGCTTCGTGGAGATCTGCAGGAGATGAATTCTGAACAACGGGACCGAAGTCCTGCGCAGGCTGAAGGAATTGGCGGTTGGGCAGCCGTTACTAGAATCGCCGAGGCACTGGTGCCAGAGGGTGGCCGAGGCGGATGAGCGGCGATGTGAGATCAACCGGGCCGCCGGCCCGGCCGGGAAAGTCTATCGGAAAAGCGCAACCGCCCGACATCCTGTTCCTAGGCCTTCTCTATGACATCGACATTGAGCAAAAACTCATCAGGGATGGGCGTGTGGGGCTCCAGGCCGCCCCCAACCAGTATCAGTGGGGGCTTATCACTGGGCTGACCCGCATCGCTGAACATATTCATGTGATTGCTTCGTACCCACTGGGCGCTTTCCCGGTTTCGGGTCGGAAGGTGCTTTACCCGCGCCGCTCGGTCCGCAGCATGCCCAAGTTGACCTTGGAGTACCCGACAACTCTCAATATATGGGTATTCCGAGAGTTGATTCGAGCCATTACGATGATTCGCGCCGTGGAAAGGAACCTACGTCTCGGCAGGGACGCCGTTTTGATTGTCTACAGCCTCCAACTGGCTTTCTCATTGGCGGTCCACGCACTCAGACGACGCCACCCAACCCTTCGGGTGATCGTTGTTGTCCCTGACATCCCCGGGAAGTACGGGGTGCCACGCCGCTGGGGGAGCCCAAGGGGGGTTTGGGAACGGCTTATGGGGCCCCTTCACTCGCAAATGGTCCGGGACGCCGACGCTCTGGTTTTGCTGACCGACCAGATGCGTGATGTGCTCAAAGTTGATGGTCGCCCCTGCGTCGTCGTTGAAGGCTTCAGCCCAGAGCCGAAGATAACGGGAGTGTCGCCGCGTACAGCGGAGTCGAAGTTCATCATCGCGTACACAGGGACCTTGGAATTGGCGTTCGGCCTAAGGGACCTCTTCGAGGCGCTCGCACTTTTGCCGGCAGACCAATATGAACTATGGGTCGCGGGCGATGGTTCGGCACGCCCTTACGTCAAGTCTCAGGCTGCGGCGCACGAGAACGTCAAGTACGTCGGCTTCCTGGACAAGGCGGGAGTCGAGGAGTTGCAGTCTCGAAGCACGGTGCTGGTCAACCCCCGCCCCCCCGAGGGGGCCTACACACGCTATAGCTTTCCATCGAAGACCTTGGCGTACCTCTCTGCGGGGCGACCGGTGATCATGCACAGGCTCGACGGAATCCCTCGCGAATACGAGGATTACCTGTTCTTCATCGATGAGAACACTCCGGAGGCGCTCGCGCAAAAGATTGAGGACGTCTGCTCGCTTGGCAACGCCGAGCTTGACGCGGTAGGCCGGGCGGGTCAAGCATGGGCGGCGTCGGAAAAATCCCCAGAGGCCCAGGCGCGCAAGGTCGCATCGCTATGGGAGTGACCCGGGCAGGCGCAAGCGGTGGTTCGATGAGCGTGTGTTCCGGTGAGAGGCTGGCCCCGTGAGTCTCGGCTGGACGATAACGCCGACCGCGCGCACACCCGAAGCAGCCAAGCGGGGATGGGGAGTCTTCTTCGTTGTTGCCTTAGCCTGCCTCGTCGGATTCGCAGCCGCTGCATTCAGGATGCAAAGCTGGCTCCTCGTCGCAGCTTTCTGCGCTGCTGCTCTAGCTCAGCCGCAGCGCATTGGTGCTGCCGTTTCGCGCCCTCGGTTCCTTGTTCTCCTAGCCTTCTCGATCCTATATCTGATCGCATCGATGGGGTCGTTCGCCCACCCCTTTCCGACTTTCGCGTATCCTATTGCTTTCCTCACGGGCTTCTTGCTCGCAGCGGGGCCGAAGGACGAGGATGGGCGCTTCTCGGCGGTAATCATCGCCGGTGTGGTGGGCAGTACGATCCACGGAACGCTCAACGCGGCCTCAAACTTTAAGAATTTCGGCTGGGACTTACCGGGGCGTGTTCTTCCAGACTTCTGGACCCAGGAACCATTAACCGCCACGCTGCAAGGGACCCTCTTTGTCCCATTGGCAGGCTTCGTCTTTTATGCCCTTTGGAGCGGCTCCGGCCACCATACCCGTCGAGTATTGTTGACCATGTCTGCAGTTTCCATTGCGGTTGGTTACAACTTGGCGACGGCGAGCCGAACTCTATTTGTCGTGGGGGCTTTAACTTTCGGGGTTTTACTCCTTGCGGCATTGCGGACCCGCCCCCGGGCTGCCCTGGGGCTCAGCTTCATAGCTGGTGTCGCGCTACTTCTGTACTATCAAGACATCCTGCGGATCCGGTCGTTGGCAGAGGGGACGCCTCTTGCACGCCGGATGGCGCAAGCCAATACCACTGCCCTGGGTGAAGACCCGCGGTTCGAGCGGTGGCAGTACTTCTTTGGTCATTTTTGGGACTACACAAAGGGCGGGGGCCAGTTCCGTGCCGCAAATGGATACGCCCACAATCTTTGGCTCGACGTATACGATGTTGCCGGGCTCCCGTCGCTGATCTTGCTCCTTTGCTTCTCGCTTTCGGCGTTGGCACTAATGGTAAGGGTGATTCGTTCGCCGCTGGTAGCCTCTCCTGTGAAGTTTCTTATCGGCGGCCAGTTGTTTGCCCTACTGGCCCAGTTCATGACCGAACCGATCCTCGACGGAGTTCCCTACCTGTTTGCACTATTCTGCCTGATGGTCGGCGCGACAGACGGTCTCCTCAGAGATGTTGGTGTCACCAAAGTGGGGAGTGCGCGAGGCGCGAGGATTGCCAAGTGACGAGGAGGGCCTGGCCGCCTAGGTGGGCCCGAGGCTTCATCGCCACCCTAAGGCGGGACATGGCCAAGAACACCTTCTGGATCGTAGCCAGTTCGGTGGTCAACATGTCGCTTGGCATCGTGGTGACGGCCCTGACTGCCCGATACTTCGGGCCAACAGAGTTTGGGCGCTTCAACTATGCACTTGCACTGGTCGTTCTTTTCACCGCATTTTCCACGTTGGGGCTCGAGACGCTCACGGTCAGGAGTCTGGTCACCCGTGACCATGCGCAATCTGTCGTTATGGGAACGAGTTTGATCCTGCGGTTGTGCGGAGGCCTCGTGCTTACCGGGATCTCTCTCGGAACAGTGATCGTGTTGGAACCAACTGACCGTGGCATTTGGGTCCTGGTTTCACTGCTCTCTCTCATGATGGTCTTGAGAGCCAGCGATGTGATCGACTACTGGTTTCAGGCTCGCCTGAAGTCTAAGATAGCCGGCCTGATCAGAATCGGGTCATACGCCATCGCGTCGGCGCTCAAAGTCCTAGTCATCGTCGCCGATGGGAGCATTTATCAGTTCGCTGCTGTCTATTCGATTGACGCGGCCATAGTGGGGGTCGCCTTCGCTATAGTGTTTCGTCATCTGAACCGCGGCGATTCACGGTGGAAGTGGGACCGGAGCTACGCGAAGGACGTCCTCGCGCAGAGTTGGTTCATCATGCTGTCCGGGTTCATGGGCACCGTCTATTTGCGGGTTGACCAAGTGATGCTGGGTACCATGGAGTCGGACAAGGCATCGCTTGGTGTTTTCGCCGCTGCAGTGGCGTTGGCAACCATGTGGTACTTCATACCAGCGGCCCTGATTTCGTCCGTCAACCCAGGGATCATGCGAGCGAGTCGGGAGAACAAAGCTCTATACATGTCTCGCGTCCAGGACCTATACACGATGGTGGCGTGGATGGCCCTTGGCTTCTGCATCTTCCTCGCCATTTCTGCGGATGTGATCGTGCAGCTCGTCTATGGTTCCGCCTACGGGGAGGCAGCGGATATCCTGAGGGTAAGTGTCTTTGCAGGGGTGTTTGCCATGTTGGGCTCGGCCCGTGCCGCGTGGCTAATTTGCGAGGGGTTGCAAAGATATGCGGTCGTCTACAGTACGGGGGGAGCGGCGATTAATGTGCTGCTCAACCTTTACTTGATTCCAATCATGGGTGGCTACGGAGCGGCCTTGGCGACGGTTGCCGCTCAGGCAACCTCAGTGCTATTGATTCCCATGCTCTTTAGGGAAACGCGGATCTCCACCCACATGATGTTGCGGGCCCTAGACATTCGCAGGGCTCACCAGCTCGGTCTTCGGTTTATGAGTCCAAGGCGCGCACGCCCGCTAGGTGCTGCAACTGAATCCCACGGTCTTGAGACAGGTCAGGTTGACGAGACATAATCCAATCTCGGATCCTCTGAATTCAGACGGCACCCTCCCCCAAGTTTTGAACGAGCAGTCTTGACTTTCCTCGCGGGGTGCTGGGTAGGTTTGATGGATACTCGAACGTAACGTGGCTCATCCCCGAGTCGCTGAATGCGGCGCGTATCTCTTCTTCCTCGTTCGCGCCGAACGCTCCGTCGGGAATAACGTGCAATGCGACATCTCCCGGGATGTCCTGAACGAGTTGCCACTTACGGATCCTTGAGAAGGACCGTAGGTGTCGTCCAAATATCAGAGCTGTCAGGAGAACCTTCTCCATCTGCCGGGTGTAGACATAGTCCTGAGTTCGGCCAATAACTTGTGCGAGGCGCACGACACCGCCTTCCCGGCCCTCATATTCGGCGAGATCGCCTGTTCGATACCGGAGGAAGGGCATCGCAAAATTGTGAAAGCCAGTGACCACAACCTCGCCCACCTCGCCCGGGTGTACGTGCTGGCCCTTATCGTCGAGAACCTCCGTGTACCCATTGAACGGCGAGCAATATATCGGGGTGTGGCGCCCTAGAGAGTAGCCAAAAACTGCTGCTTCGGAATGGCCGTATTGGTCAAAGGTGGGTGCTTGGAAAGCCGCGGATATACTCTCAAGCTGTCGATCGGAATGGCTCTCCGAAGTCAACTCGACGCCTTTGATATGGAAATCAAAATGTAGATCATTCTCCAACAGATAGTGACTCATCATATCGATGAAGGATGGGTAGCCGCGAATGAAGTGGGGCTTGAACTCCTGAATGAATGCGAAATAACGATCTATGTTCTCGGGCGTGATGTATTGAGATGAGAGCCCGAAACTCCCGTAAGGCAACTGTTTGGCACTCTTTCGAATCCAGTAGACTCCGCGCTCGCGGATCTCAGGGGGGACAAGACTTCCGTCCATTGCCAGAATTCGATCCCCTGGCTGGTATCCCATCATCTCGAAGAGAAACTTCTGGTGTAGCGGATCACAGCCCCCGCACATGTAGAAGGCGAGAGGCTCTCCGGTGCTGCCTCCGGTGGTGCAGAATGTGAGATCCTGCCTCGAGCGAGGCATAGCCAGGAGGTTGGTTCCCTCTCGGCGGATGATTGCCTTATCAAGTGTGGGAAGACTGGATATGTTCTCCAGGAATGTCTCTGGCACGATTCCATAGCTCAAGAACATCTGACGGTAGTATGGGGTATTCCTAAAGGCGTAGCGAGCCATGCGTGTTGCCCGATGTTCAAGTTGAGATTCGAAGTTCAGAGGCTCTCCTCGATGGAAGCGTTTCAGCTTCTCAAGGTCCATAGGCATCTTGAGGCGATTGGGCAGATCTTCAGCCCAGTAGCGCCGGTACTCCCGGTTCCGCGTGTGCCGTGCCAATCGGAACAGTTGCTCGCTGGCCCTAGTGATCGTCACGACGAACCCTTCCACTTGGCTGGTATGTTTTCAAACTACTGTCCGACGGAATCATGATGAATTCGTGTGCCCTCCGAGTGCGTCACGAAAGTGCGCCTCGACGATTCTTCAGCTCAATTGTCGAAGGCCGAACGTCTGCCTTTCCAGGTTTTCGTCGAGGTGTCTATCGCCTTCGCTGTTGCGCCACTTTGCGCGCTAGAAGGCTAACAGACAGACGTAGGTGATGGGCCGCGGTTCCGTACATATTTCTGAAAGAGGAGAGGGTCCGTTTGTCAAGGAAGGGGTCACACAGATCCGCCTTGTCCGGAGCCATGCCCAGGGTGACCGAATACTGGCTGGCGAAGCCACTGTGAGTTCCGGAGCCATCCAGCCCTATGTTCTGGACGAGAGAGTGCACAGGATAGACGGTAAGGGCATCCAGCTTGGACTGGGCATAACACCAACGGATTGCCCAGGAGTCAATTGCGCCTTCCATCTGCCGGTCGAGCATCCGCGCCATGTCGCGGCCTCCGCGGTTGAATCGAGAGCGGGCCGCCCAGTTCTTGCGGAAGTCAGGGTAGTCGGAAACCGTCCAGTCAACGCGGGACCAGCGGTCTTTCCAGGTGGCGTACCCCCAGCTGGAACCGCGATAGGTGAAGTAGACAGGCATGACGTAGTCGGCGGGAAGTGCGATTGGGGGACAGTAGCCGCTGATCGACCAAATGCGCTGGTCATCCTGATATCGCGTGAGTGCGGTGTTCATGAAGGTTAGAAAGTCAGGCGTGGTGACGTGGTCGTCTTCAAGCACAATCACTACGCCAGCTTGGTCGATTACTCGTGTGACCCCAGCGATCACCGAGCCGGCCAGGCCGCGGTGCTGTACGGCTTGAACGATGCGCACGCTGCGAAAACACCCTCTGTCTGGGATGGTTGAGATGTAGTTCCGTACTTCTGCAACGTCGTTGCGGTCACCATCTCCTTCTTCCGCGTCGGAGAAGATGATAAGGTCCGTGTCGCATGCGAGAGTGTTCCTGGAGAGGGACTCGATCGTTTGCGCGGTATGATCCGGGCGCCTGTAGACGAAAATGACCACGGGTGCTGGTCCATCCCAAGTTTGATATTCGTTCATTCGCTCTGATTCTTATTGATAACGGTGTGGTAAATCTCTATCAGGCTGTCAGTGTTCTGCTCAACATTGTGGGTGCTCAGTGCGCGGGCGCGCGCATTTCGAGACAGTTGTGCGGCTAGTTGATCGTTTTTGAAAACTCGACAGACTTGATAGGCAAGCATATACGGGGCATCCGCTTGATAGGTTAACGCATCGATCTCAGGCTGGGCCATATCCACCACGCCGCCCACTGCTGCCGCGACGGTCGGGACGCCGAGTAGCATTGCTTCCCCGAGGGAGTTCGGCGAGTTCTCGATTGTGGACGTTAGGGCGTAGACGTGTGTGCGGAGGTACTGGGCACGCATCGAGGACTCGTCCAGCAAGCCAGTGAACTTCACGTGATCGCCGAGGCCGTGTTTCCTAATTAGCTCGCCGATGTACTTTCCATATGACGTGACTCGCAGCCGATCGAGCAAGGAGCCGCTACCTGTCGGGTCCATGCCCGCGACGAAGAGTCGGGCCGTGGGGAACTGCTTGAGGATAATGGGCAGGGCTTCAAGCATGAAGTGAAGCCCTTTGATCGGGTATGAGCCTTGGCTCACGAAAATTGAGTAGCGTTCACATTCCTGCGCAGTCCATTCTTCCTCGTAGAACGAGCCGCGTAGCGTTTCGTTGCATTTGTGGTAAGTAGCGTACGGATTGATCTGAGTGGCGCACGCCGCGTCCCATGTGGTACGCCCAATAACATCGGTGGCTTGGCGAAGTGTTGCAACCTCATCGATCCCGCGTTTCCGCATAGCGCGCTGCTGAAGCCGGATATTGTCTGCTCTCACCAAGTCTCGCAGCGTGAATCGCTCCTGAATTTTCGTGGGCAACCCAGTCTTGTAGTGGTAGGCGTAAACAGACACCAACCCCTGGACCGATACGACAAAGGGGCGCCCTCCGCTGACACAGAGTTCTGCCGCCTGGCGCGCGTGCCGATACTCCGTTCCGAAGATGTGAACGATGACCGGGTTGACGGATTCGATGATGCGTAGTAGGTCTTTACGGGAGCTTCTTGGGTCGGTGTCCGAGTGGAACTCGTAATGGCTAATGCGCTCGCCCTGAGATGGCCTGGTATTGGCCAATCGACCTCCAAGTGATGCGACAGAGAGGTCGACCCGTTGGGAGAGCGATTGCGCGGCACCGGCCAGCCACCCACCGAAGGGTGTCGGTGTCTGTCCTCGTAGTTCCCTGCCTTCAGGAAGGGAAATGTTGGTAATCCAGAGGACTTTCAATCGTGCGCCGAATTCCGCTGCGTCGGCCTCTTGGCTCATCACCATCCTAAGTGTCCTTGCTTCCTTTCTTAGGGTCATACTCCCGAGACGCGAAGCACCCTGTGGCTGGCGGTCGCATGTCTGCTATATCGTAGGCGTATTCCGTGACCTTTTAGGTGCGAGTCCACCAAGTGGCTGGCCCAGCACCTCATGCGGGACATCCAGATGGGCATCCTCGGCCCTAACCTCGGCCCTTCACGATTGAGGTTCTGACACGCCTCGGAATGCACCAAAGTGCCTGTCCTGCAACGAGATGCTTGGCTTGCGATGGTCAAAGTAACCGCGGCTGGAAGGCACCTGGTAAGTGAAGAGTACAGCGTGGTCGAGTGGTCTGTGCGTGCCCGGGGACGGCACCGGGGTGGTGGCTCACGCGGGGAGCGTGGCGGTGCGGATGCTGGCGGATCGGGTCGGCCTGACCGGTCACCTGTCCAGGGCGACGACCCGGCGGGGGTTCGTCCCCGGGC
>Ga0154020_10006620_pt1 | contig 13581 bp, 9 predicted proteins | sample Klosneuvirus_201_FD_109709 | JGI IMG/M metagenome (GOLD analysis project Ga0154020, IMG submission 109709) | Active sludge microbial communities from wastewater, Klosterneuburg, Austria - Klosneuvirus_20160825_MG | ecosystem: Engineered > WWTP > Aerobic digester > Activated sludge | place... | reverse complement strand
GATGGCGGGGATCGGAATCCCCGCCCTACACCCTTCCGCTTCAGCTGATGCCGAGGTACTTGTCGCGGCCGCGGACGAGGGCTTCCATCTTTCGGTCGGAGACGGAGCGCTTGAGCATCCAGAAGCCGCAGTCGGGGTGGACCCAGCGGACGCGGCCTTCGCCGACCTTCTTCTCGACGGCCTCAATGCGGGCGGCGATTTCGTCGGCGGTCTCGATGTGGTTCACCTTGATGTCCACGACGCCGATGCCGAGGGAGATCTTCTTGTCGATCTGCTTCAGGGCGTCGATGTCGCTCTTCGGGCGGTGGGCGAGTTCGAGGACGAGGTGGTCGCAGTGCAGGGCGTTGAGGAAGTCCACGAGCTTCTGCCAGTTGCCCTTCTGGATCGTCTGACCGCCGTAGTTGCCGAAGCAGAAGTGCACGGCGCGCTCACCCTCGATCTGGTCGAGGACGACATTCATGGAGGAGGCGGCGAGGGGGGCGTCCTCGGGGTTGCCGGGGATGTTGGCCTCGTCGACCTGGATGCAGGGGGCGGGCAGGCCGGGCATCTGCGCGGAGAGGACCTCGGCGAGGGCCATGGTGAGCTTGTCGAAGCTGCCGTAGTGGTGGTCGAGCAGCGTGCGGGCCAGCATGTAGGGGCTCGTGACGGTGAACTTGAAGGGGCCACCCGCAACGGCGGCGGCGCGCTGGCAGTCGGCCAGCAGGTTGAGCGAACCCTCGCCGAGCGCGCCCTCGACCACGCCGGCGGGCTTGCGGCGGAAACCCATCGGCGAGTGGCGGGAGAATTCTTCCGTGGTGGAGCGGCCCACGACCGACGAGATCCCGGCCATAGGGCGGATGAAATACTCGATCATGCCGTTCGTGTCCGGATGGTTCACATCGAAGCGGTAGAGCTCGCCGTCGGTCGGCAGGTCGATGCCGGCCTGGCGCTGGAGGTCAAAGACGACGCGCGTGGCGTCGATCACCGCCTGCTCGCTGGGCAGGGCGGCCAGCCAGTCCGGCACCGGGTAGGAGCCGACGGTGGTCGTGAGGATGCGCGGCGACTTCGGGATGCGCGGGATCGGCGCGGACTTGACCGAGGCCGGGCGCGGGGCGGCGGCGGCGAGCACGCGGGCGGAGTTGCGACGGGCCGGCGAACCGGCGGACGGAGGGCAGGAGGAGCACATAAGGTTAGGAGGAGATTACATTCGCGCGGACGCTGGGTGCGTCAAAAGTATTTCTGTTCGGCCTGGGAACCGGGCCGGGCGCCGAGAGGGGCGGGCGGACTCAGAAAAGGATCCGCCCGGCGGCCTGCGGGAGGGGCGGCAAGCCCAGCAGCCGCACCAGCGTCGGCGCCAGGTCATCCACGCCCACCTGCTCGGGATGCAGGCCGGATTTCACCCCGGCACCATACCAAAGCAGCGGCACATGGTTGTCGTAGTCGTAAGGGGTGCCATGGGTCGTGCCGGGCGCGGCGCGGTCGATGAAGTAAGGCTTGAGCACCGCCAACACATCCGGACTGCGCGGCGGATAGAAGCTCAGCCGCAGGGCTTCGCCCATGGCGTCGAGCGGCGCCGGATCCGTCAACTGGGCCCGCGTGTAGGCGGAGGCGACGGCGGGAATACTCCGCAGGGCCGCCTGCACGGCATCCTCCAGCCGAGATGCGCTGATTTTTTTCTGCGCCAGCGCGGCTGGGTTGAGGTGGTAGCCCAGACCGTCGCGCACGGCCCAGCGCTCGTTGTCCGTTAAGGTGCCGAACTGCCGATCGAGCGCGGCGTAGACCACCTGGTCGAAATCGGCACCCCGGACGCGGCCACCTTGGGCAGGGTTCCGCTCGGGCAGCGGCGCGGCCCCGTGGTCGGCGGTCAACACGATGTTGCAGTTGGCCAGCCCGACCTTTTCGTCGAGGAACTGAAACAACCCGGCGAGCGTGCGGTCGAGCCGCAGGATCGAGTCCATCACCTCATGGCTGTCCGGGCCGTAAGCGTGGCCGATTTTGTCCGGCTGGGAAAAACCGATCGCGAGCAGATCCGGCGACCCGTCGGCCTCGCCGAGTTGCTCCTGGGTGATGACCGCCCGGGCAAGGTCCGCGATGAGGTCGTTGTTCCAAGGCGTATAGTCAAAGGCGTCGTAGTAGTCCTTGCCGATCCGCGCCTGCCCGCCGTCGAGCCGCTTGGGGAATGTGCTGGTGAATCCCACCGCTTTGCTCTCTCCCGGCGCATCATCCGGCCCCTGGACGGAATCATAGACGGAGGGGTCGAGCAGGCGTGTCCATTCGCCGCCGTGGAGTTTCTCGGCGCGCTGCTCGGCGTTGAAGACCGTGAGATAGGCGGGCAGTTCCGGCCGGTAGTAGGTGGACGTGACGACGCGGCCGTCCTCCGTCCAGTAGGCGCCGTCGGCGAGCTTGCCGGACATCAGGATGGCGGCGCGGTCCTTGTCGGCCACACCGAAGACCTTGGCGCGTGCGCCGTGTCGGAGCTTGAGCTGGTCGCCCACGGTGGCGGCGAGGTAATGGCGCGGTGAACGGCCGGACTTGGCCTCAAGCACACCACCGGGCGAACGCACCGCGCGCGGAGCCTGGCCGACGAGTGCCGAGTCGCGGTCCTCCACGCAATTTACCAGCTCGGGAGCCGCCTCCGCGCGCAGCAGCCACTCGTTGGCGATGATGCCATGGATATTGGCATGCACGCCGCTGAGGATCACCGCGTGGCCCGGCCCGGTCTTGGTGATCGAATGCCGGTAATGGCAGTTGGCGAAATTGGCCCCTTGGTCCAACAGAAGTTTGAATCCACCCGGCCCGAAATAGGGCCGGAACCGGTCCAAATAGTCAGCCCGCATCTGATCCACACTAATCACGACCACCAACCGCGGCGGGGGAGCCACTTGGGCGGCCGCGCAGGCCGACAGCACCAAACTGATAAGACCGGAGCGCAGGAGGGAGAACAGTGACATGGGTGGATTGAGGCAAGGGCCGCATCCGGGCCCGGGATGGAGGTTGAGTGACGTGACTAAAGGGGGCTGGCGCGTGACGGGGCAAAGCAATTCCCGTCCGGTCCTGAAATTTCAATCTCAGCGTGACCTAATAAATACATTGAAAGCCAATCATAGTTATCAGAAGTTTCCGCCGTGCGGCCCAAGAAAAAGATCTCGCAGACCCAGCTGGCCAAGGACCTCGGGGTGTCGCAGGCTCTCGTCTCCCTCGCCCTCAATGGCCGCAGCGTCGGCATCAATCCCGACACTTACAAGCGCATCTGGGATCGCGCCATCAGCCTCGGCTACCTGCCGAAGGGCATGCGGGTGGAGTCCACGCCTGATACATCCCGCGCCCGTCAGATCGGCTACATCCTGCGCGCGCCGCTGCGGCTCTACATCCCGAGCACCTACTTCGGCCACGTGCAGCACGGCCTCCATCAGGAACTCGAGTCTCACGGCCACCGCCTGATCTTCCTCGGCGCCGAGGACGAGCTCACCCCTGAGAGGCTCCGGCAACTCTTCCACCCAAGCAACCATCTCGCCGGCGTGGTGGTGCTGGGCGAGGTCGCCGGGCCCTTCATGGATGAGCTGTGCAAACTGACCCGCCGGGTTGTCGCCGTGTCCGCGCGCTACCACGGCCTGTGCCACTCCGTGCTCGGCAACGAGCCCGAGGCCCTCACCCAGATCGTGCGCCACCTCTTCAACCTCGGGCACCAGCGCTTCGGCTGGCTCGGCGGCAACGCGAGCCTCGGCCGCCACGACGCGCGCCTCGCCGCCCTCAAGGCCGCCTTGCAGCCGCTCGGCCTCGGTCTGAATCCACGCTACAACACCGTGCTAAACCAGGCCGACCGCGCCGAGGGCGCCGAAGCCATTCACGCCATGTTGAAGCAGGCCCGCCGGAAGGATTTCCCCACCGCCTTCATCACCTACAACACCCAGATGGCCATGGGGGCCTACCTCGGCCTCCAGCGCGAGGGCTGGAAGGTGCCGGGCGACATCAGCCTGGCCTCGGCCGACGTCTCGCGCCTCAGCATCGAGGGCGCCCTGCGCATCACGGGTGCCGGCACCAGCCCCGACAAGCTCGGCGAGGCTGCCGCCCGCCTCGTCATGGGTGAGGGCACCCCGGCCGAGGGTTACACCGATCTCGTCCTCCCCGCCCCCCTCGTGGTGGGCAACTCCACCGGCCCGGCCCGCTAGGCCCGCCCCATGCCCCCGCCCACTCCTCCCCGGCCGCCAGGAGGGGTGATTTATGCCGGGACTTAAATATTGATAGTTATTAGAGACGACTGATAACTTCGGGCCCTTACCCCGCCATGACCAACTACGACTACGCCGTCATCGTCTTCTATTTCATCTTCATGCTCGGCATGGGCTGGCTGGTCTCCCGCTTCGTCAAGACCACCAGCGACTACTTTCGCGGCGGCGGCCAGATGGTGTGGTGGTTGGTCGGGGCCTCCGCCTTCATGACGCAATTCAGCGCGTGGACCTTCACCGGCGCGGCCAGCAAGGCCTACAGCGAGGGCTGGCCGATCTTCGTGATCTTCTTCAGCAACGCCCTCGGCTTCCTGTGGAATGCGGCTTACTTCGCCCCGCGCTCGCGCCAGATGCGTCTGGTCACCGCGCTCGAGGCCGTGCGCGAGCGCTTCTCGCGCGGCAACGAGCAGCTCTACACCTGGCTGCAGATCCCGCTCGGCACGCTCTACGCCGGCATCTGGCTGAACGGCCTCTGCGTGTTCCTCACCGCGGCGTTCGGCTTTGATCTCGAGCTCACGATCATGGTCACCGGCGCGGTCGTGGTGCTCATGACGCTGGTCGGCGGCAGCTGGGCGGCCATCGCGGGCGACTTCATCCAGGCCCTGATCCTGCTGCCCGTGACCGTCGTCGCCGCCCTGCTCGCCCTGCACAAAGTCGGCGGGCCCGTCGCGTTCGTGGAAAAGCTGCCCCCGGGGCACCTCGACCTCGCGGCGATCTTCGACTCACCGCTGATGATGCTCTGGATCGTCGCGATCATCATCAAGCAGTTCATCTCCACCAACAACCTGTTCGAGGCCTCGCGTTACCTGTGCGTGAAGGACGGCCGGCACGCCCGCCGCGCCGCGCTGCTCGCCGGCATCCTTTTCTTCGTCGGCCCGGTCGTCTGGTTCATCACCCCGATGGCGGCGCGCATCGTCTACCCCGACCTACACGCGGTCTTCCCCAACCTGCGCAATCCCGAGGAAGGCGCGTTTTTCGCCATCTGCATGGCCACGATGCCCGCCGGCATGCTCGGCCTGCTCGTCAGCGGCATGCTTTCCGCCACGATGTCGTCGATGGATAGCGGCCTGAACAAGAACGCCGGCATCTTCATCAAGAATTTCTACCAGCCCATCCTCCGCCCGCAGGCCACCGATGCCCACCTGGTCTTCGCCGGCAAGATCGCCACCGCCGTGCTAGGCGCGCTCGTCATCCTCGCCGGCCTGAACTTCAGCCGCCTGGAAGGCATCGGCCTGTTCGACCTGATGCTGCGCTTCGGCACGCTGGTGGCCGTGCCCTACACCGTGCCGCTCGTGCTCTGCGTGCTCTACCGGCGCACGCCGCCGTGGTCGGGCTGGACCACGGTGCTCGTGTGCATGGCCGCCTCCTACCTGACGACGGCCTTCCTCACCCCCGCGTGGCTGGAGCGCACCTTGTCGCTCGCCCCGCTCACGCCGGCCGCCGCCGGCTACTGGATCATCGCGGCCGGCCTGTTCATGAACGTCGGCGTCGGCTGCGCGTGGTTTTTCGGGACCTCGCTCTTCTGGTCCGGCACCCCCGCGACCGACCGTGCCCGCATCGAGGGTTTCTTCGACCGCATGCTGCGTCCGGTCGATTTCGCCAAGGAGGAGGGGCCGGGCAGTGACCGCCAGCAGGGCGATGTCCTCGGGAAACTCTGCCTCTGCTACGGCGCGTTCGTCTGCCTGCTGGCGCTCATCCCGAATCCCCTGCCCGGCCGGCTCGCCTTCCTGGGCTGCGGCGGCGTGGTTGTCTCCATCGGCTGGTTGCTTATCCGGACCAGCCGGCGCCCGGCCGCCGGTTAAGCATCCAACCAACGGCCAACCTGCCTTTTCCCGCCCACCGTCCCAACATGCCCGACCATCGTGGAAAACTCGTGCTGCTCCCCCCGCACCGCGTCTGGCGCACCTATCAGGGTGGGCGCTGCCTCGACACGCTGGCCGGCGCGGCGCAACCCGCCGACTCGCACTTTCCCGAGGACTGGGTCGCTTCCACCACCCGCGCCATCAACGCCGGCCGCGAGTCCGTCCGCGAAGGCGTCTCCCCCGTCACCCTCGGCGGCACCACCCAGGATTTCGCCGCGCTCCTCGAGAGCGACCCGGACTATTTTCTCGGGTCGGGACACGCCGCGAAATTCGGCGCGCACCCGCAGCTGCTCGTCAAGCTCCTCGACCCGTCCATCCGCCTGCATTTCCAGGCGCACCCCACGGCGGACTTCGCGCGGCGCTTCCTCAACGCACCAAGCGGCAAGACCGAAGCCTACCACATCCTCGCCACGCGGCCCGAGGTCGCGGCGCCGTATATCTACCTGGGTTTCCAGCGCCCACCGTCGCGCGATGCCCTCCGCCGCATGATCGAGACCCAGGACATCGCCGGCCTCGAGGCTTGCTTCGACAAGATCCCGGTCAAACCCGGCGACACCTGGCTCGTCCCCGGCGGTGTGCCGCACGCACTCGGCGAGGGCCTGCTCCTCGTCGAGGTGCAGGAGCCGAGCGACCTCGTCGTGCGCTTCGAGTTCGAACGCGGTGGCTACGTGCTGCCAGAGTCCGCCCGCTTTATGGGTCGAGGCCTGGAATTCTGCCTCGATGTGTTCGATTACAGCGCCTGGCCCGCCAGCCGCCTCGCGGTCGAAGCCGCCTGCCCGCCCCGCCGCCGTCGCGCGCTCGGGCCGGATTCCTACCAGGACAACCTCATTGGCCCGGAGCGCACGCCGTGCTTCGCGGTGCGCCAGTCCCAGCTGCGCGGCCCCGTGACCAAGACCGAGGATTCCGCCCACATCGTCATCATCACGGAGGGCGCTTGTGCCGTCACCGCCGGTGGCGAGACCCATCATCTGCAACGCTACGACAAGTTTTTCTGCCCCGCCGCTCTCGGGCCTGTCTATTATCAACCAGCACCGACCACCACACTCCTTGAGTGTTATCCGCCCAGCAGCTGAGCTGTTCCACTTTCACTCTCACCCTCACTTTCGATGCCGCGTCCCACCTCACTCTTGGCCGTCCTCTCCCCGCAAGAAATCGCCGAGTTCCTGCCCGAACCGCTGTGGAGCCGCGTGCGCGGCCTGACCGGTCGCTTTGCCCAGGTCGATCCTTCCGACCTCACCGTCGCCGAATTTCACCGCCAGCTTGCCACCGCCAACCCCGAGGTGCTGCTCACCTGCTGGAAAACCCCGCCCCTGCCGGATCAGCTGCCGCCGAATCTCCGCTATGTCTGCTACCTCGCCGGCTCGGTCAAGAAACTCATCACCCGCGAGCACCTCGCCGCCGGCCTGCTCGTCTCCAACTGGGGCGGCTCCATCAGCCGCATCGTCGCCGAGTGGGCCCTCTTCCATATCCTTTCCAGTCTGCGCCGCGCCACGCACTGGACGCTCATCATGCACCGCGAAGGCGGCTGGAAGAGCGGCGACACCGAAACCGCCTCGCTCTTCGGTCGGCGCGTCGGCCTGCACGGCTTCGGCCTCGTCTCCCGCGAGTTGATCAAGCTCCTGGTGCCCTTCGGCTGCCCGGTCGCCGTCTTCGCCCCCGATGTCGACGCTGCCGCCGAGGCCCGCTACGGCATCCGGCGCGCAACCTCGCTCGACGACTTATTTTCGAGCAACGACGTCATAGTCGAGCTCGCCCCGCTCATCCCCGCGACCACCGGCAGCGTGACCGAGCGGCACCTGCGCCTCATCCCGCCGGGCGGCGTCTTCGTCAACGTCGGCCGCGGCGCCGTCGTCGATGAGGCCGGCCTCGTGCGGGTCGCCCAGGAGGGCCGCATCGGCATGGGCCTCGATGTGTTCGCAGTCGAACCCCTGCCGGTCGACTCCTGCCTGCGCGGACTCGCCAACGTCACACTCACCCCGCACCTCGCCGGCCCGACCACCGACCGCCGGCGCGACGCCGGTGAGTTCGCGCTCGAGAATCTCCTAGCCTACGCCGAAGGCCGGCCTCTGCAGGCCTCCATCACGACCCGGGTCTACGACACCTCCACCTGATCCATGCCCCTCCCGGCACCATACCTGCATTGGCAGGACTCCGCTCGCCGCCTGCTTGAGCCGCTCGCTGCACTGATGCATCCCGGCCGGGCCGACCTCGACATCGCCGGCGCCCCGAGCGACCACGACAAGCAAGCCGACCGCCTGGAATCGTTCGCCCGTCCGCTGACGCTCGCCGCCTTCTGGCTGCAATCCGCCCCGCGCCCCGAAGACACCGCCTTCCGCACCCGGCTCGCCGTCTGGTTTCGCGAGGGTCTCGTCGCCGGCACCGACCCGGCCTCGCCCCACTACTGGGGGCCCGACGCCTCCTATCACCAGCACCATGTCGAGATGGGCCTGATGGCGATAGCGCTGCAGGTCGCCACGCGCGACGTCTGGGCGCCGCTCGCACCGGACGACAAGGCGCAGGTCACTCGCTGGTTCGCCACCTGCCGCGGCAGCGGCATCGTCAACAACAACCACCTCTTCATGTCGGTGCACATCCTCGAATTTTTGGGGAAGCACGGCGGCGCCCACCGCACCGATCGCGCGGTCATCACCGCGCACCTCAACCAGCTGGAGACGATGCACCGCGGCGGCGGCTGGTTTGAGGATGGCATCAACCAGGCCTACGACCACTACAACGCCTACGCTTTCCACTTCTACGGCCTGATGTGGGCGCACCTGCACGGCGCGCAGGACGCCACCCGCGCCACACGCTGGCGCGAGTGGGCGGGGCTGTTTGTCCGCGACTACCAGCATTTCTTCGCCGCCAGCGGCGAGCATCCCGCCTTCGGCCGCTCCATCACCTACCGTTTCAACTGCCTCAACGTCTTCGGCCTTGCCCTCGTCGCGCAGTGCACCGACCTCGCGCCGGGGCTCCTGCGCCGCCTCTGCACGCGCAACCTCGACTTCTTCCTCTCCCGCCCGATCTACCAGGAACAAGGTTGCCTCGCCTACGGCTTCACCGACCGGTTCGACAAAATCACCGAGGCCTACTCCTGCGCCGCCTCCCCCTACTGGGCCGCCAAGGGCTTCACTCCGCTCTTGCTCCCGCCGGACCACGCCTTCTGGAACGATGCCGAGCAACCCCTGCCCGCCGAACAAGGTTTCGTCCACGTGATGAAGGCCCCGGGTCTCGTCACCCGCAGCGTCCCCGGCGGCGACATCGAGATACTCAACGCCGGCTCGATGGTCGGCAACACGCAGCTCCGCTACGGCGCCTGGAAATGGAGCAAGCTCTCCTACCGCACCGGCGTGCACTTTTGCTACGCGTTCCCCGAGATCTCCAACGTCCCGCTGGACAGCGCGCTCACTGCGCAGGTGGATGACGGCCGCCTCTTCGCCCGCCACTCCACGGTGGCGGTCGAACTCGCCGATGACCACCTCGGCTACATCTGGAACCTTGGCTTCAAGACCGGCCAGGTGAACACCAGCGTCGAGACCTTCGTCTTCTGGCGCGCCGGCTGGCTGCTGCACATCCATCAATACGAGGCCCGCCAACCCGTCGTGCTCCGCGTCGGCGGCTTCGCGCTGCCACTCACGCAACCCACCGTTGAACGCTCGGCCCTTGGCGCATTCTCCGCCGACGGCCGCGGCACCGTCCTCCAACCCCTCCTCGGTCTCCCCGCCAGCGAGTGGGACACCCGCCTTGACGACTCCACCGAACGCCGCCATGTCGCCGCGCCCTATCACGTCACGCCGATTGCCAAGACCGCCCGCCACACCGGTGCCGGCATCCTCGCGGCCCTCTCCTGGGCCGGCACCGACCGCGCCGAATCCGCCGCGTGGTCTGTCGTCACCGCCACCGCCGGCGACTGGAAACTCACCCACCCGAAACTCGGCGACTGGGAAGTCCGCCACTGGTCACTGCCCGCCCTACCATGAACTCCTTTCGTCCACTATTCCTGGTGGGAGCGAGCTTGCTCGCGACTTCAGGGCTTTCGTCGCGAGCAAGCTCGCTCCCACAGCAGGACTTCGCCGCTATCGTCCCCGCTGCGGCCCCGCGCACCAACATCCTCGCCGGCCGGGCCGGGGCCTTCCGCGCCTACTGCACCACCGGCGAGGGCGCGAAGGCCTTCGCCAAGCTCAAGGCCGACCTCGACGCGAAATACCTCGCGCTGCCCTTCCCCGCCGAGCCCGTCACCTACGGCGACCCGACGCCCTCCAAGCGCACCTCCGACATGGCCGACAAGTGGCGCGGCGTGCAGGACACCTGCGGCATCATCTCAGCCGTCGCCGAAGCCGCCACACTCTGCTGGATCGTCACCGGTGAGGAAAAATACCTGGCCAAGGCCAAGGACTTCCTCCTCCGCTCCACCACGTGGCATTTCGCGCCCGACTGGAAATCCGGGCCCGTCATCGGCGCCACCGACATCTATTACAACGACGAGGCCCACTTCCGCCTCTGGCGGAAAATGCCGCTCGTCTACGACCAGCTCCGCGCCCAGCTCACGCCCGCCGAGAAGGCCACCGTCCTCGCCCACTTCAGGGAGCGCGGCAACCGCTCCGTCGCGTGGATCGAGCACGAGGGCAACATCTCCCAGATCACCCGCAACTCGATCGAGGCCGACCTTTCGAGTCACCCGGTGCGTTTCATGCCCATGACCGGCCTCACCGCCCTTGCGCTGTGGGACGACCTCCCCGAGGCGCGCGCGTGGTGGGCCTACGCCTACAAGTTCTACCGCGACCAGTTCAGCCCGTGGGGCGGCGACGACGGCGGATGGGGCGAGGGCAACGCCTACTGGCGCGGCACCTTCGAGCACGCCGCCTTCCAGGACGCTCTCCTCGCCATCGGCGATCCGTCGGCCTATGCGACGCCATTCTGGAAAAACTCCCCGCTCTTCGCGGTCTACAACGTCCAGCCCTACCTCCACACCACATTTGGCGACGCGTCCAACGCCGGCCGCTTCAACCTCGAGCCCGCCATCGCCGACTACATGGAGCACCTCGCCCGCGTGCAGCAGAACGGCTTCTTCCGCGCCTATGCCGAACTCTGCACCGACCGGCGCATACGCCCCATCGACAAAGGCCTCGACGAACTCGGCCGCAGCTACCCCACCGCCGCCGAGTTCCTCGTGCGCAACTTCATCGCCTCCGCCAAACCACTGCCTCCTCCCCGCCCGCTCAGCGAGTTGCCTCCGCACCGGTATTTCGCCGATGTCGGCTGGGTCTCGCTGCACAGCGCGCTTGGCCGGCCGGACGACGACATCCACGTCACCTTCAAATCGTCGCCCTACGGCTCCTTCAGCCACAGCCACGCCGACCAAAACGCCTTCATCCTGAACGCCTATGGCGAGGGCCTCGCCATCAACTCCGCCTACCGCGAGTTCCACAACTCCCCGCATCATCGCGATTGGACGCGCCAGACCATCTCCAAGAACGCCCTGCTCATCGACGGCCTCGGCCAGAAAGCCCAGAGCAAGGCGGCCACCGGGAAAATCACGCGCTTCGAGACAGGGGAACGCTTCGTCTGGACGACGGGGGACGCCACCAAAGCCTACCAAACCCTGCAACCCAAGGGACAGGTGAAGCTCGTCACGCGCGACCTCGTCTTCATTGACCAACGCTACCTCGTGCTCCGCGACCACATCGAGCTCAGCAAACCCGGCAAGCTTTCCTGGCTGCTCCATGCCGAGTATCACCTCGCGTGGGACGGCGCGACCAACCGCGCCTTCATCCGCGGCGAGAAAGCCGCGCTCACCGCCCAACTGTTCGCGCCCGACGTCGTCTGGCGCGGCTCCGTGACCGATCAGTTCCCCGTGCCCGTCGACCCGAAATACGCCAAGGGCGAGGTCACGGGCAGCTATCTGACTGGCAAATGGCACAACCAGCAGCATCTCACCCTCGAAAGCTCTGGCACCGCCACGAACTACACCGTCTGGACCGTGCTCTGGCCGGAACGCAACGGCGCCGCGCCGGTCGCACTCAAGGCGGAATGGCAGTCCGGTGCGTTCGTCATCACCCGCCCCGACGGCCAGACCGACACCCTCACCCTTACCCATGACTCGATCAACCTTCGCTAGCCTCGTTTGCCTCTCGCTCCTGCCCGTCGCCGCCTCCGCGCTCGACGCATGGCAGCGCACGCCCGCCGAACTCGCCACGCTCGCCGCCCAAGCACCGACGGCACTCAAGGCGCCTATCGCCACCGTGACGGACAAGCAGATCGCTCCGCCCAGCGGCGACCCGCACGACTACGTGAGCTTCGCCCGTTACTACTGGCCCGACCCGGCCAAGCCCGACGGCCTGCCCTACGTCAACCGCGATGGTCAGCACAACCACGCCCAGGTCGCCCGCGGCGATCGCGGGCGCATCGGTGACTTTTGCGAGACACTGGAGAAACTCGCCGCCGCCTGGCACGTGAAGCACGACGAGGCCGCCGCCCGCCGGGCCGGCGAATGGCTGCGCGCGTGGTTCGTCACGCCGGCCACGCGCATGAACCCCCACCTCGAATACGCGCAAGTGCGCCTCGGCCGGAACCACAATCGCGGCAATCCCGCAGGCATGCTCGACTCGCGCGGCTTCGCCAACGTCATCGACGCCCTGCGCCTGCTCGACGACTCCCCCGCCCTCACCGCAGACGAGAAGACGGCGATCGGCGCCTGGTTCACCACCTTCCTCGACTGGTTCACCTCCGCCAAGATCGCCCTCGAAGTGCGCGCCGCGAAGAACAACCACGGCTCGTGGTATTTCGCGCAGGCCATCCCTATCGCGCGTTATGTCGGCCGCGATGACCTGGCCCGCACGCTGGTCGCCGAGAGCCGGGCGCTTTTCTCGCGCCAGATCCGGCCCGACGGAAGCCAGCCCGAGGAGATCCGCCGCGTGGACGGACTCGGTTACAGTCGTTTCAATCTCGAGGCCCAGGCGCTCGTCGCCCGCCAAGCCGCCGGCCTCGGCATCGACCTCTGGAACTACACCGCGCCCAACGGCGCCAGTCTGCGCAAGGCGCTCGATTTCCTGCGCCCCTACAATCAGGCCCCGGAGAAATGGCCGACCACGCAAAACGAAAAACTGCCGCGGGGTTTCCTCGACGACCTGATCGCCGAGGCGAAACGCACCCAGCCCGCCGCCTGATCTTTCGCACACGCTGTGCGCCCTGGCGGCGGCCTGTTTGCTGCTGATCGCCTCAGGCACTACCTGATCACGATTTGCTCCTGTGGGAGTAAAGATCCCCTGAGCGTTAGATCGAACTGCCCGCAGGCGGACTCGCCCACGCTCCAGCCGCCCGATTTGGAGCCACGGCGACCTCGCCGTGGAGCTCGTCGTCCATGTTGGAGTTGCTCCGGGCTATTCGACCGACGGGGAGTAAAGATCCCCGGAGCAAGCTCCGGGGCATTAGATTAAGACAGCTCGAAATCCCTGCCGTCATTTTGTGGGAGCGAGCTTGCTCGCGACGGCGCACGTTGCGAGTCGCGAGCAAGCTCG
>Ga0154020_10006619_pt1 | contig 13583 bp, 10 predicted proteins | sample Klosneuvirus_201_FD_109709 | JGI IMG/M metagenome (GOLD analysis project Ga0154020, IMG submission 109709) | Active sludge microbial communities from wastewater, Klosterneuburg, Austria - Klosneuvirus_20160825_MG | ecosystem: Engineered > WWTP > Aerobic digester > Activated sludge | place... | reverse complement strand
TGACCGGCTGCTGTATGACCTCATCACGCAGCGGCGCATTGCGCATCCCGGCGACGCGGCGCTGCGCCAACACATCGACAATGCCAACGCAAAGCCAGACCCAGACACGCGCAAGATTCGGATTGTGAAGCGTGAGCCGTCGCTCAAGATTGACCTTGCCGTCGCGCTGTCGATGGCCGCGAAGCGCTGTCTGGATTTGGCGGTCTAAGCCGCGTGGTGTGTAGAGAAATAAGTTATCCCACTTCTGGTTATACGGCTATATGCCACAATGAATCCAGAAGTGGAATATTGTTTTCGGCGTAACGGGCGGTTTTTTGTCAGGTCAATTGTGTTGACTCTGACATCATTGAATGCGACTGGAGGTCATATGAAACGTATCCTGATATTAGTAGTGATGGCGACGCTAGTGACGGCGTGCCAAGGCCAAGGGCACATCCTCAATGGCAAGCTGCGCGACACAATCTTCTCAGTAGAACAACGTAAATCGGGCGCGCTGGTGATGTGGATGACTCATGATGATGTCGGCAACTACTGCACGCTAGACCCGGCGCTGGGCCAGAAAGCATTGCAAGCGTTCAACCGCGGTGGCAGCGTCATTGTTACCTATAGCAGTGTCACAACCGGCTCGGCGGAAGCGCCATGGTTTGGCGAGACCTGCAACACCGATGGGCGAACAACAAATTACGTCATCAAGGACATTCAACCGACCGAGGATGCTGCTTAGATTTACAATCCTCGCAACCGATCGCTTCGAAGTTGGGCGCGGCTCTTACCAAAGAGCCGCGCTTTTTATTTGCCAATTGGCATTGTTAAACCGATGACCATCCAACGCGAGATCATCCGTAAATCCGTCACACGCGAAGAAACCGAATTTGCCGGCGTGTTCAGGCTCATGATCTACGACGCCGGCGGCGCGGTCAGCGTGCCTATCGACTCAGCACCGCCCCTGTATTGGACGCCTGGACGCGACGTCGCTCTCAGGCGCGCCTATCGCCTGGGTGGTCAGTGGGCGTCGGCGGTCAACATCGCCGTGACACGCATCATGAGCGCGGGTTATGAAGTCGGTGGCGACGTGGCGCTGCGCGTCAGGCGCGCCCGCGAGATGATCGGCGCATCGTGGATTGACCTGACGACGAAGTTGGCCCGCGACTATGTCACTACCGACAACGGTTGCTTCGTGGAGGTCGTGCGGGCCACGAAGGGCTATGGCTCGCGAGTGCTCGGACTTGTGCCGCTCAGCTCGGCCCGCTGTGTGCGCACCGGTGACCCCGAGACGCCCGTGATCTATATCGACCGCAATGGTAAGTATCACGAGCTGCGTGACTACCAAGTTGCTGAGTTCTCCGACTTGCCCGACGAAGACTTCTACGGCGTTGGCTTGTGCGCCACGTCGCGGGCGTGGGACGCAATCTACGAAGACATGGCCGTGAAGGCCTACTTCCGCGAGAAAGCCACCGGGCGACGGTCGCTAGCGATCTATCTAGTTGGTGGCATGGGCACCGAGAAGATTGAGCAGGGCTTGAACGCCGCGCAAGAAGATGCCAACCGCAAAGGCTCTGTGCAGTTCATGGGTGCAACCATCATCGGCAACGCCAACGCGATCACGCCGAGTGTTGCCAAGATTCCACTGGCCGAACTGCCCGACGGCTTCAACCAAGACAAGCACGAAGAATTGATGCAGATTCGTTTCGCCAATGCCTTGGGCCTTGACCCATCAGAACTGAACCCGCGCCTGATTGGTAACCGCGCTCTTGGCGCGGGTAGCCAGGCGCAGGTGTTGGACGAGAAGCAGGAGAGTAAAGGCCTCATCAGCCTGCGGCAAAAACTACTCGCCTTTCTGAATGATTCTGACCGCTGGCACGTCCTGCCCGGCGGCGTCACATTTGCATGGAGCGAGCGCGACCTGAATGACCAAATGCAAAAGGCACAGATCGCGCAGATGCGGGCAGCTACACGCGCCGCGCAGATTGCATCCGGCGAGATTACCGCCGACCAAGCGCGGCAACTTGCCGTCGACGAAGGTGACCTGCCAGAGACGTTCATTCAGATCGACACGACGGACGAAGAGACGCTGACCGATGAGGATAAGGCGGACGGTGGCGACGTTGCGCCGGTGGTGGATGCGTCAGCCCCACCTGAGCAGCCTGTCGCGCTAGCGCCAGTCGCGCCAGTTGCGCCAGTCGCGCCAGTGGCCACAAAGGAACTGCATACTGGCGCGATGGTAGCGCTATATCCATCGCAATCCAAAGCCCTAGCCATTGCCGCGCACATGGACCAGGTCGAGTGGCCTGAGGGTGCAAAGCTAACCCCGCCGTCCGAGCTGCACGTGACGTTGGCGTTTTTGGGCAAAGCAGCGGACATCAATCCGGTGCGTCGCGGTGAGATGATGGCTCAGGCCGAGAAGCTCGCTGCGACCAACCTGCCGGATGTGCGCTTTAACGGTGTGGCGCGTTTCAACGGCAACCCTGATGATGGCGACGCGATTGTGATTCTCCTGAGTGACCCAACACTCAACGAGATGGGCGACATAGCGCGCCGCGAGATTGGCAACGCTAGCGACCACACATTCAACGCCCACATGACGCTGGCGTATATCCCTAAAGCTGCACCGACGCCTACCGTTCCACCCCCATTCGAGGCGATCAACCTGCATACGCTGGGCATCGTGTTTGCCGGTGAGCGCACCGACTACCACATGGCTAACGCTGTGGAAGATGCGCCCGTGGCCAAAGAGCTACCTGACCCAAAAGCGTTGGCCGCCGCTCTCGCGAGCTTCAAGGCGGCCTCCACCCAACTCGCCGCGCTGAGCGTCGCGCCTTCATTGCGACCCCGCCGGAGTAAGCAACGCGACGAGAAAGGCGACGAGACATATTGGCGCGAAGTGACGAAGGGCTTCGACGAGATCGGGCGACTCGGCACGATTGCCATGCGCCAAGAAGTCCCACAACGCGATGGGGAAATGGCCAGAAGCATTCGCTACACGGTCACAAATAAGAACACATCAGCCGTCACGCTCAGGTGGTTCGTTGGCAACAAGGAGCGGCCAGAGGTATCCATCCGCGCCGTGTTGTTTGGCCGCAAAGGCTTCGGGCCTAAGCGCGCCGAGGCATTGTCGTGGGTATCCGGCGGCAAGCGTATCTACGCCCGCAAGGTGAAGGGCGCGCTTGCAAATGACTGGTTCAGTCGTGCCATGAAAGCGCTTGCACCAGCTATCGGTGAGTTTGAGGGGCGGCTCGGCGCGATCAAGCAGGACGTGATCGACGTGGCGGATGTGCCGGGCGCGATCAAGCGCACGCGCCAAAGCCAGATACAAGCGCCCAGAACGCCAAAGAAACGGAGCAAGAAATGAGATTTGATCAACCCGTTGGAACACAAGTCGAACGCGACGCGGCGCGGGCATGGGCCGGTCAGTGGTTCGATGCGACCGGCTACGGCGATGGCACGGTGCAAGATTACGGCAGCTATCACACCGGCGCTGACCTGAACCTGCCCGCGTTTGCCGACACGAAAGCGCCGGTGTATGCGTCGGCTTCAGGTGTCGTAGTGTTTGTCGGTGTGGCCTCAGGCTTCCAAGTGCAGACGGTGGTCATAGCCCACGGCGATGTGGACGGCGTGCCGATCTGGACGCGCTACGCTCATATCACCGACGTGCGTGTCACCAAGAATCAACTCATCACGCGCGGCACGCAGTTAGGTGTTATCGGTGACTATCTACCCGCCGGTGTATCGAACGATCACTTGCACTTCGATGTGGCGCGCATCGATCTAGGCGCGAAGCCTGCGGACTGGCCGGGCAATGATCTGGCTCGACTCACCCGCGATTACCTCAATCCGCTTGACTGGATTAACGCGCATCGGGTGGATGCGTCGGACGATGATGCGCTTTTGTGGACACCAACAGACACGGCGCTGGGCAGCCGGGCGAGGCTAACGCCTGACACTGTGACCACGACCAACATTGCCGGTGTCATTGGCGGCGGCGCGGTGGTGCCGGGCAAGATAAGCGCAGATAAGAAGTGGGTCAACCTAAACATCACCCCGGTGGAGATGCGCGTCGGGGGCGTGCGCTTGTCGCCGTCGGTGAACAACACGTTTGCTGGCTTTGCCGCACGTGAGTTTATGAAGCCCGCCCCAACCTCGCCGCCTCCGCTGCCTTTGCCCGTGACCGTGGACGCGCGCAAGCTCCTGGGCGTACATGAACTAGCCAACGCAGGCCGGGCGCGTGGTGCGCTGGCATTGGGCGCCCGGTGTGTGATGGTATTTGAGGACGCCATCGGGGCAATGCAGATGGCCGATGCCTACCGCGATGCAATTGTGATGCACCGCAAATACTTCACGGTGCCACTCTCGCCGGTTGAGCTACTCGCTCAACACGGCATCAACGTCAATGAGACCTCGCAGAGCCGGGCGTGGTATCGCGGGTATAACGAGAACGACGTAGGCGGCGGCTTCGACAGTTCGCCGTCGGGCATTCGCAAACGTGCCATGTTCGACCTCGACTGCGCGGCCTTACTTAAGCGCGCTGCGCCGAACGCGGTGTGGGTGGCTGGCGGTTGGGCGCACGGAAACCCCGACTTCACGAATGCCGATGTATGTGCTGCAATTCGAGACGGCTATGCGGCTGCATACAATCGCGGCGAAATTGCGTTCGATCTGCACAACTATTCCAAGTCAAATCCGGCCAACCCCAAAGACTATCGTTACTACGCGCCAGAATGGTTCGAGGCGCGCTTTCAATTCTTGTTTACCAAGTGCGGCTTCGACCCGAAGGTTAGGCGCATTGTGTCGAGCGAGGGCGGAATTGAGGCAGGCGCAGGCGGCTTTCGCTGGGCCGGTTTTAGCCCAGGTGAGTTTGATGGCTGGATGAGCTACGTGATGAAGGTGCTCACGCAAGCTGTGATTGTGTCGGGTGTCACCTACCCATCGCCATTTGTCGGCATGTCGCTGTTTCAATGGGGCAACAATTCGCAAAGCTCCGGCGGCTGGTGGGGCTACGGCCTGGATGAATACACCGGCCGACTGAAGGCCGCCTATGACGGTCTTGTCGTGGCCGACCGGACGCAAGCATCCGTTGATCTGCATGCCGGAGCTGCGCCGGATACTGGATATCACCCGCCGGCCAAGATCATGGAATTAGGCTAATGCCCGCCCGACTCGAACCCATCCGGCCCAAGCGCCCCTTTCTTGTGGGCATGAAGCGCTTTGACATCGAAGTCGGCGCAGCCCAACAAGCCGCCGCGGAGGAGGCGCTGCGCCGGTATGAGCGTATCACAAGTAACTGGAAGACAAAGGTCACCTTCCACATCCGCAAGCTCAAAGGCGGCGTGGCCGTCGGCACGCGCAACAAGGTATTCAACTTCTTGGACAAGGGCACAAAGCCGCACATCATCCGGCCCAAGCGCTCGCGCGTCTTGCGCTTCCAAGCATCCTACAAGGCCAAGACAAAGCCGGGCAGCCTCACGTCGGGCGGTGGCGGCGCGACTGGTTCACCTGTCTTTACGGCACGGCCGGTGCAGCACCCGGGCACGCAGGCCCGCGAGTTCACGCCTAGAATAGCGGCCGAGATGCGCAAGGTCTACAGCCGCGAGATGAGGAAGGCTATCTCGCGGCTTGTGGGCAGATGACGAATGAATTGATTTAGAATCTCGCACGAGCAACCGATCGTTCGGAGTTGAACGCGGCCACAGATTTGTGGCCGCGTTTTTTGTTTCCTTCAGCGAACAGCAATGCCATACGCCAACCTGCCCCGCTCACAGTGGGCCAAGATGGATCGATGCGTGATAGATGTGCGCAAGACCGGCAAGGATAAGCAAGCCGCGATTGCCATCTGCTACACGTCCATCGCTGGTGCTCGCAAGGAACATGCGGCGCGTGTTGCTCCAGCTATTACGTCCGCCATAGCCGCGATGGTGACACTCAAAGCGCCAAAGTATGACGCCCGCGCCGGCGAGGTGATTGCGGGCAACCTTAAGCGCGGTAGTGACGGCAAGTTCACCCGCGCCGATGGCAGTGCCGCAGGTGGCCGTGAGGTCGTCAACGCCCTGACCAAAAAGCCAAAGGGTGCCAAAGGCGGCAAGGTGAAGTTGTCGGCAGATGCGCAGGCCAAGATCGGCGAACAGGCTGGCATTGATTCGGAAGACTTCGCCGCGCTGAATGCGCTCTCGAAAGGCACAAAGCCGTCCGACACCGACGCTCAGCGCCTAGTGGAATTAGGGCTTGCCGAGCGCGGCACGGATGGGACGCTACGCATGTCGTCCAACTCGCGTGGACTGCTTCGAGCTGCGCAATCTGGCGACGTGCAAGCCGCCCGCGATGCCCTCAGCCGCTCCCGCGACAAAGTCTCTCGCGCTGCTGATGCTGAAGCGAAGCGCAACCAGCGTGCCACCGACGCTCAAAACAAACGCGCGGCTGCTGATCAGAAGCGAACGCAGGCCGATCAGCGCCGCAACGACCAGCGCGCCAAACGGCAAGACCAGCGTAAGGCCGACGAGCTTGACCGCGTCACCAGCCGAGTGGATGAGGTTGAGGCGCTGGTGAAGAGTGACACGAACGTGACCGAGCCGGAGCGTGTGCGGCGCGTCAATCAGCTCGATGCGCTAGAGAAGCGGCTGGATCGCGTGGGTGTGGACAAAAATGACCCGCAGCGCAAACGCATTGACCAACTGCGGCGCAAGCTGAACGGCGACACGAGCGCAGACACGAGCATAGACACGAGCGCAGATGCACCTGTGACGGCGGATCAGGTGCACAAGGAGTTTCGCGAAGGCGTCACGGTGTTCAAGGCCGCTGATGGTTGGCGTTGGCTTGGCGTCAGTTCTAACGCATTTCAAGACAAAGAAGCCGAGATAGTGTCCACCAAAGCGCTCGAAAGCGACGCTGAGCGCATGGATGTGACCGGTGAGTTTGGGCCACTGCGCTGGTGGCATGTCGGGGAAGTTGGCTACAAGGAAGCGCTGAACTGGGCGACCTCGTTCGCTGGCCCCGGCATCGACATCGGCACCTGCGATTTCAGCATGACCGTGGGGCGCATGGCTGTCGAAGGTGGCACATTGCACCCTGAGTTCGGGCCTATTTTGGCCGCGAAAGCAGATGAGTTTCAGATGTCACGCGGCTTTACGCATCCGATGAATGAGCCGGATGCAAGCGGCGTATATCACAACATCCGCACGTTTGAGCGGTCACTGTTGCCCAAGGGCAAAGCCGCTAACCCATTCACAGCGATTCAGGCAAGTAAGGAGGCCAACATGGCAAGTATTCAGGAGAAGGTCAAGAGTTTGGCCGATAAGTTCTTCGGCGGTGACTTGGTGAAAGCCCAGTCGGTCATCAGCGAAGTGACGGCGACCGACAAAGAGTTGGAAGCGCGCGGCGTGACATTCAAAGAGAAGGAAACACTGTCTGCGACTGAAGCAAAGAAGGATGCGCCTGTGGCCGACGCAGCCGACGCGGTCAACACGGCCGACGTTGCGTCGGTCGAAGAGAAGGCGGATGCGCCTGCCGATGGCACCGACGGGGCTGATGGTGGCGACGGTGGCGACACACCCGACACGACGTTCGTGGGTGACATGACCATTGAAGAGCTGACCGCCGCGCTTGCGCCTGCCATCGCCCAGGCCATGGCTAGCGCGATGCAGCCGGCGATGGCCGAGCTTGATTCGACCAAGGCGGCGCTGGTGGCCACACAAAAGGAATTGACGGAACTCAAAACCGCCAAGACCAAAGAGGCGACCGACACCGCCGGCAAGCTCACCGACATCGACAAGCGCGTGAAAGAACTGGAAGGCGACGCGCCGACGCGCGGCTACCGGCCGACAGGTGACCCGGCCACGATCAAAGAAATGACTACGGTCGCGCCGCAAGCCGAAGACGACATTTCGCGGCTCGCCAATTGGGTGATTACGCCTGCGAAACCGGGCGTCAATGGGAATGGTCAACACGGCGCAGCCTAAGCCAGCGCCGCATTAACTAACTGAAGTCAAGAGTCAAGGAGTTCAACACATGAGCAAGCAAGTAGACCCCGTGACGCTCGCTCGCGCGCTGGCGTTGATGGAAACATTCAAAGCCGGTGACGCCGCAAGCGCACCGACCGCGACATATGTCCACGGTCCGGGCGGCGTCGCGTCGCAACCCATGAATCCGGACATCATCAATGCAATGGTGATGCCACACTTGGGTTTGGACGCCATTCTGCCAGTGCGTGGCACCACCGAACTGAATCCGCTGTTCGGTGTGTTCACCGGTGTGACTGATGGTTCGGGCAACTATCCGTCGGCGGTGTGCGACCCGTGGCCCAAGGGCGGCAACCTCAAAATGATCGAGGTGACCTTCCCATTTGGACGGCGCGGCTTTAGCACAAATACCATTGATCTGACCGACCCAAAAATTGGTGGTTTGCTCAATCGCGGTGAGTTCCGTGACTTCCGGCTGATGGGCGATCCACTGAATGGTAGCGACGCCAAGGTGGTGCCTGGCCAGACACCCGGCGGCTCTGGCGCGGATGTTACGCAGGCGCTCAACCGGCACCTTGCAGCGGAGATGCTGACTTTCAAGATTGGCTACTTCCGCAAGTATGGCCGCACAACTTACACCGGCAATCCGCTCAACAACGTGTACAGCGGCTCCAGCCTTGTGTATGGCGAACCTATCGGCCTTGAGATTCTGGTCAACAAAGGTTGGCAGGACGCGATCACCAAGACCTATAGCCCGGCGGCCGACTCGACTGTCGTCAACATCAACTTGAACGTGGCGGGCAATGGTGACGCCTATGTGCGCGCTTTCACTTACGACTATCGACGCGCTCAGAAGATGGCCGAAGACATGGGGCTTGCGCCGGTGCGGTTTGTGTATGTCATGCCAACCATGTTCTTCACCGAATTGGCAGACGTGTGGCCATGCGCTTACAAGACCAACCGCTGCGTGGTGAATGCCAATGGCGCGACGGTGAATCTGACCGCTTCGGATATGCGCGAACTGAGCGATCAAATGCGCAATGGCCGTTATCTGTTGATCGATGGCAAGCAGGTTGAAGTGGTGCTCGACGACGCAATCACCGAAACCGAAGGTGCAGGTGGCGAGTTCACGTCAAGCGTGTATCGGTTGCCGCTGACTGTTCTGGGAAGCGACCCGGTGCTTTTCAAGGAGTATTTCGACTTCTCAAATCCTTATAACGACGAGGTGCGCCGGGCTTTCAGCGCAGGTGATGAGTTCATGGTGACCGATGGTGGCCGCTTCTTCTGGACGAAGCGCAAGACCGGCCACTGCGTGTCGTTGGATGCGCTGGAAATGCCGCGCCTCATTCTGCGCGCGCCGATGCTGGCCACACGTTTCACCAATGTGAAATACACGCCGCTAATGGTCAACCGCTCCGGTTGGCCGACCGACACCAGCCGCTTCTACGATGGTGGTTTGACCAGCCGCACTGCGCCGTCGTTCTATAGCCCGAACGTCTACGCAGGCTACTAAACCTGACAGACGCGAATTGATTTAGCATCACGTTATGCTGAATCCGCACAACTCTGGCCCATGGCCGGACGTGGCAGTGTGCATACCAACGTTCAACCGTGCGGGCATCGTCGCCCGCACGGTTGAATTGCTTTTGCAGAACCTCAGCTATTCGGGCCGCGTGTCAATTCTGGTTGGCTGTGATGGGAGTGATGACACCGTCGAGCGATTGATTCCGCTGACAAACCAACCAGCAACGCGACCCGTGGTGATGTTCGGCACGCCGACCGGCGGCATTAACCCAAATGTGAACCGGCTCGTGCACGCTGCGCTTGATGCGCGCAACGACTACATCATCACCCTCGACGACGATCATCATCTGATTGCCCCGCTCTGCCTCGATAGGCACGTGTTGAAGCTGCGCGACGATGCGAGTGCCGGCCGCATTCACCTGTTGATGGAGGCGCGCCATGACGAGCACTTCGACTCATACAAGTTTCGCGCTGTGCTCGACAGTGACCACTACTGGCGCGTGGCTTGGGATAGCCCCGAACACTTCATCATGTCCTTCCGGCCCAATCTCACTCATCGGCGCTGGTGGGAGGTCATGGGCTTTCTGCCGGAGGGCTTGAAGACCGGGGAGACTGAATGGCAATATGCCGCCCATTGCAAGCAAGTTGGCCGCAGTTGGGGTGGCGTCGATGTGCTTGTGCCGCTCAGCGCCTACGGCTTTGACCACTGGGCGCATGAGAACGGAGGTGTGTCGTGGAATCGGATGGGACTGTGAGTGACAAACGCGAGGCGCTATCAGATTACGCCCACGCTGCATGGTCAGGGTGGATGCACTACATGTTCGGTAAGTGCGATCGTGCACCAGACGGCGGCGTCATCGTTCCCGCATCGCTTGTCGAACGGTGGACACGCCAGATGAATACGGCATATGTGGATTTGCCGGAAGGCGAGAAACGCTCAGATCGTGCTGAAGCTGACAAGATTCTTGAAATCATCCAATCGCACTCATGACCACACTCGAAGCCCCAGCTCCACCTAAGCCCAAAACAAAGCGTTCAGTTGCGAAACCCTCGCCAGGCGTCGTTGTGTTGCCTGACGCTGATGCACTCGACGCGGCGCATGTGCGCGAGCTGCGCGGCGCGCTGGCCGTGGTGACGACAGATGACATCGTGCGCGAAGCCGTCCTGCGCGATTGTCACTTGCCGGTGTTTGACACCATCAAGGCGGCTAGCGTCTTTGCCAAAGCAAAGGCGCGCGAGCGCAACGGTCGAGTGTGCGCCGTTGTGCCCAATTACAACTACGGCCGTTTCCTGCCCGACGCGCTGGATAGTCTGCGCAACCAAACGCAACCGCCCAATGAGATCATCATCGTTGATGACGGCTCGACCGACGACAGCCGCGAAATAGCTCAGAGTTGGATTCGGGCCCATCCGTCTGTGAACGCGCGGCTGTGGACACAAGCCAATTCCGGCAACGTCGGCGGCCCGCGCAACATGGGTATTGCTTCGACGGCCGCTGAGTTCATCGTCACGCTCGACAGTGATGACATGCTTGAGCCGACGTATATCGAGACGTTATATGCGGCCATCCACAACCGGCCCGAAGTCGGCGTGGTGTATGCCGGTGTTCAGTCACACGTGCAGTCCGAGAACCGGCGCATCGTGCACCACGACTGGCCCATTCCGTTCGACTGGCGCTGGATGAGCGCCGGTGTCAACCCGCCGCACAACTGCATTCCGACCGCGTCCATGTTCAGACGCGAGATGTGGCGGCGCGCTGGTGGCTATGACGCCGCACGCCGCAGTGCCGAAGATGCAGAGTTCTGGTTGCGAGGCCTATCCGTCGGCTTCGAGGCTGTAAAAGCAACCAGCGCGCCACTCTTTATTTACCGACGCCACGGCGAGTCGATGTCGTCACGCGCCATCTTGCCACTCGCGACATGGTCGCCCCTGCACCGTGGCCTTAGGCCTTTGGCCGCGCCGACTGGTGAGCCGCCGGTGTTGCGTGATTACACCGCGCCGTCGATTGCGGTCATCATCCCCGTTGGCCCGGGCCATGCTGAGCACCTGCCCACGGCGATCATGAGCGTGCTGGCGCAGACGTGGTGGAACGTCGAGATCATCGTCGTCAATGACTCCGGCGACGATCTGCCGCTGGAACCATGGCCGTTCGTCCGAGTTTCGGACACGCCGCGTCCAGGGAGCGGTGTAAGCGTGGCGCGGAATATTGGCTTGCGCGCAGCGAGGGCGAAGCTCGCGTTCTTCCTGGACGCCGACGACTTCATCCTGCCGAACACCCTCGAACTCATGGCGCGGCGCTACGTACAGGGCGATTGCGGCTATGCCTACAGTGGCTGGTGGTTTGTGCCCGATGACGGCCGCCCGCCTAAAGAGAACATCGCCGGTGACTATTGGCCTGGCGCATGGCTCAACGATGACTTAGGCGGCTTGCACGGCGTGAGCGTGCTTATCAGCGTAGAAGATGCGCTGGCCATCGGCGGGTTTGATGAGTCGATGGATCTATTTGAAGACGGCGAGTTCTTTGCACGTTGTGCAGCGAACGGCTTGTGTGGTGGCAACGTGCAACATGCACTGTTGGGCTACCGTATCAGCCGCGGCGCGCGGCGCAACCGGACATGGGAAGAGCGCGGGCGCATTGTTGAGAACTTGCGCGCGCGTCTGGGCGACTATATCGACGGGAGGAAACAACCGATGAGCTGCTGTGGCGGCAACAAAACCGCAAGTGAACAACTGGCACGTGACCTATCCTTTGGGCGCACGCTGCCAGAGATTCCGATTGACTCAGATGGCATGGTAGCCATGGCGTTTACTGGGCCATACGAAGCGCCGGTTACATATAACGGCGCGGCGGGCCGCAGTTATTCCGGCTGCCGTTCATGTCCTGTGGCTAAGGTGCATCCTGACGACGTGCAGAAACTGGCTGATACGGGGGTGTGGGCCGTGGCGCGGCCAGAGCTGCCGCACACACCGACACCTGCATCGATCTATCCGCAAGCAGGAGTAGAAAAAGACACAGGCGATTGATTTAGAATCTCGGCAACCGATCGCTTTGTGTGAAGCGCGGCATACCTCATGGGTGTGCCGCGCTTTTTTGTTGCCTATTCGTTGGTCATGCCAGTCGCATGGACGCACTGACGTTTCTCATCCTCTCCCTCGCCGTGTGGCGCGTGTGTCGAATGTTCGTCGCGGAGGAAGGCCCGTTCGGAATATTCGACACATTGCGTCACCGGTTGAAGGTGGCAAAGCAAGAGACATGGATACAGCGTGGATTGGGTTGTCTTGCCTGTGTTTCGTTCTGGGTGTCTTTGCCGGTGGCGTGGGTTTTCTCCTCATCGCCGTATTTGTTGCGGCCGGTGGAGGCGATGGCGATATCGGCCGTGTGCGTGATTCTGCTAAGGAAGGTGGGCTGAATGAAAGAAGCTAATCAAGGCATGTCGCGCTTTGGCGTCATCATGATCGCCGTCATGGCGGCGCTGACGCTATTTGCGCCGTCTGTGGCCGTGCCGGTCACGACAGTGAATGCTGCCGAAGTCGCTGCCGAAAGCGCTGCCGAAGGCGCTCAGGACGGCAACACGAATCGACGACTGACTCGGCTTGAAGCAACGGTCGCCGCGCAGTCGACCGATATTGCGCTTTTGAAGGCGGCCGTGTTCGGTGCAGCCACAGCTACGCCCGGTGTCACGCCGACTGCAACCGCGACCGCGACGGCGCAACCAACGCCGACAGTGACCACCGCACCGACGTCGGCTCCGACGTCGGCTCCGAGTGCCACGCCGGGCCATATCGACATGGCGCTCGGCAAGTGCGGTGAGCCGATGGATCGTTGGCATGCGGCTGTTATTGGCACATGCGAAACCGGCCACGAGCACGGCGACGCGCCGCCGGACTGGGTGCTCAACAGTGGCTACCTGCCGCTGTTTATGCACGCGATGGGCACGGGTCCAGCCGAGAACAGCCTCAAGCACGCCTGCATGAAAGGGTATAGCGAGAGCGCTGGCCCGAGCGGCACGCAGTGGTATCTCATCCATCACGGCTGCTCGATGCCGTTTGACCGGCTCAGCCGCTTTCACAGTTGGCAACTGTGGATACGTGAGGCCAATGCCAACGTCTCTT
>Ga0154020_10006618_pt1 | contig 13586 bp, 11 predicted proteins | sample Klosneuvirus_201_FD_109709 | JGI IMG/M metagenome (GOLD analysis project Ga0154020, IMG submission 109709) | Active sludge microbial communities from wastewater, Klosterneuburg, Austria - Klosneuvirus_20160825_MG | ecosystem: Engineered > WWTP > Aerobic digester > Activated sludge | place... | reverse complement strand
TCAATCCTCTTTGTTTGCGTTTTTCCTGAACTTGTTCTTCCATAACAGCAAAAGTAAATCCAATAAAGTGTAAATTAGAACAAATTGTATGGCACTTATCAACGATTTTTTGTCATTAATTTATCCCAGGCACTGCCAGGCCTGCGGGATTCTACTTTTTGCGCATGAACACAGCATTTGCAGGCTCTGCCGTTTAAATTTGCCAAAAAGCGATTTTCACCTTCAAACCAATAACCCATTGACCACGATGTTGGGCGGAAGGGTGCCCCTGAACTTCAGCCTGTGTTTATACCTTTTCGAAAAAAGCGGAAAGGTGCAGCGTTTGGTGCACACCATCAAATACCACAAACACAAGGAACTGGCGGTTTTGCTAGGCGAACTTTTGGGACAGGAAGTTAAACCCACAGTACCACAGTCTGAATTTGATCTCATCGTACCTATCCCCCTGCATCCTAAAAAACAAAACGAGCGGGGGTTCAATCAAAGTGAGGAGTTTGCGAAAGGCCTTTCAAAATCAATGGCGGTGCCCATCAACAATGGGCTTTTGCGCCGAGCGAAAGCATCGCCAACCCAGACCCGTAAAAAAAAATACCAGCGCTGGGAAAACGTAGAAGGGATTTTTGATTTGGCTCCTGAACACGATCTTAAAGACAAACATGTATTGATCGTTGATGATGTGGTGACAACAGGGGCCACCATTGACTCTGCCTGGCAATGTTTTAAACACATAGATGGCATTCGTATTTCGGTAGCCTGTATCGCTTTTGCTAAACCCGGGAATTTTAATTGAGAAACCGCTCTTTTCTAAACCCACTAATGTTCATGCAGGCCTGCTGAAGCCCGAACCACTTCATGCGTCTTTTAGCCACAAAATCATACACGGGGTTGCGTAAAAATGGTGGAATGATGAGAAACACCTGCAACAAAGGCCAAAGCCCTTTCATGTAACCACACAAGCGTAAGGCCGCACAGGATTTGATATACGCGTTGTAACCACGTATCAGCACCATGCTGTCTTTTGTGGTTTTTAGTTCGAAATGCCCGATCAGTAGTTGAGCTGTAGCTGAATCCAAAGGAACAAAATTGAGTTCCTGCTTTTTCTCGCGTCTGAGATAAAACTGTATCAGGTGATTACACAAAGCGCACTCTCCGTCGTACATTAAAAGCGGTTGTTTATTGAGAAGGATATCGGTGATGTTGTTTGTTGTCATTAAGGTCGTGGGAATATAAAGTATGGATCCACACTGAGTTCATATTTCTCAGGCAAAACGGTCATGGTGTTAAGGTCAATAAAATTCATATAGCCGTTCCTTCCGTTGCAGGCGCTGCTGTGGTGAGGAGGAACGCCAGAACTCAGAATGTTTCGGGACAACACATAAAGCAACTTTTTGTTTTCGTCGCAGGCTATGCCATGGGGTTGAAACCCGCATTTAATGTGTTGGGCTGAAAATGAGCTGGGGTGAATAGAACTTATGATGCCATGGGCTCCCGGGAAGGTCGTGGTGTCGTTGGGACAAGAAACATAATAGCGGTTGCTGGAAGTCGAATAAATGATCTCCTGAGGGTAGATCCCGGTTGAAATTATTGCCGTAACGGATTGCGTTGTAAGGTTAAAAATCCTCAGCTCATTGGAACGCTGACAAGTGATGGCCAGGGCATTTCCAACGGGACTCAGAATAATATCGTGTGGGTCAAGTGAGGGGGATGAGGTCCAGGGCACTCCGTTTTCAAGTGAAAGTTCTTTTTTAATACTAAACCCAGTGTCGAGCTCGGTAATGTAATTTCCGGTTTGCGCAGTCACGTACATTTTATCTCCGGCAGCATTTAAACAAATGCCATGGGCATTGGGAAATCCTGGCAAATAATGCATGAGTTTTCGTTGTTCGAGATCCACAGCGGCTACCTTGCCGTTCAGGGTCCAGGATACGCAGTAAGCCCGTTTGCTATCACCTGAGATCACAAAGGTGTTCCAATCCAAAGCATCGTCATCGGTGTTTGAAGACGTGCCGGCAGCAAACGGACTTAATGGAATGGTCCCCATACTTTGATCCGTTTCGCAGGAAAATTTCTGCATTTGGTTGTTATTTAAAAACAGAACGTACCAATATTTTCCATCAGGCGAGACCCTTACCTGGTGAGGCGATTCAATGATGCCACTTTTTGTTCCCACCTCAATGTATCGCATGGGCAAACGCGTTTCGGCATCAATTACAGTAACCACATCGCAACCCTGATTTACAGCATACAGTTTTTTTCGTTGAGGATTCTCCGCCCACATTGCATTTCCGTTTTGGTCAACAGCCCCCCCGTCTATCCAATCCATCATGCGTTTTACTTCGCTCTTACTCAAAACGCTGGCGTTAAGTGGCATCACAGGCAGGTTTTGCAAACCCAAATCGGCATAGGTATTAATAAAATAACACAAGGGCGAAAACTTGCTGTTATAGGGTATTACAGGAGAGCCGCTATTGCTCCCTTTGAATAAACTTTCCCATGTCTCGAGATTCAAGCCTGCAGCAGCCTGATAACTTTGGGAATTGTGACAACCCGATACAGCACAACGCTGGCTTATTAGCTTGCCAATTTCAGTTGGGTAGTCGCCATACACCAGTGGTGCAGACGTCTTGGTGCAGGCAGCAAAAAAAAACAAAGAAACAAAAATGTAAACTCCGATGCGTTTCATTCAGACTTGAGACACTTTTTATAAACTGTTCGCTGGGTGGATTTGTTTTGCAGGTGTATGGCCAAAAAATAAAGGCCGGCTGGAAGTTCTCTCACATCCACATGAAATTCATTGGTATCACTCTTCATTTGCTTTAACTCTCGACCGCTCATGTCAAACACCTTTAGCCAGGCGCTTTCAAATTCCAAGGCGTTGATTAACACATTGATTTGCTCGGAAGCTGGATTGGGATAGATGGAAACCTTTTGATCCAAAGTCATGCCGTCCACTTCCTGCAAACTCACAAGGGGTGAAGCTGAGGAAAAAAAACTCAAACCTCCGCCCGCATTGCCCAAAAACAGATCGCGTTTGCCATCGTTGTTAACATCCACATAAAACGGTGCCGATTGGGCTCCTTCATTGTAATTGTTCACGCTTGGATTTACTAAAACAAAATTCTGTGCGATGTTCGCGGGCACATCATAATAAAAAACACTTCCGCTAATGGAGCCCACCAGAAGTTTTGTGCCGGCACCATCGCTAAAAAAATAGGGCACTGCATACCCGTCGATTCCAAAAATGCTTGGGTTGCCTTGAACATTCACATTGCCAAACGTGTTGCTGATCAAACTAAAACCGGGCACTGCGGCGGTTCCGGTATTTTTGTAATAGGCAATCCTTCCGTTTTTCATGCCAATCAGCAGATCCAATTTTCCATCCAAATCGATGTCGTAGAGTTGCGGGGCAGCCTCCGCAGAACTTGTGGTGAAACCAAAGGGATTGTTTTTAAACACTGTAAAATTACAAGGGTTCCCTGCTCCAGCTGTATTTTCCAGCCAATGAATCTGCCCTGTTGAATTTCCCAGAATAAGATCAATATCCCCGTCGTTATCAATATCCCCTCCCGTTGGCATGAGGTGAAACAAACCCTGGCTGGATAGGGCAGCGTAATCCTGAGTAACCAGTGAAAAAACAGGTTGTGCCAGACTGCCAATGTTCCGGTAAAGCGTAAGACGACTCACCAAAGTGTTCCCTGTATAAAACCCAAAAGTGCCCAACAAAAGGTCGGGTTTGCCATCGGCGTTTTCATCCATAATGAGAGGAAATGCATTTTGACCCACCTCAATCATTTCCTCCTGCAAAAAATTATTTTTTACAAATTGAAAATTTACTGTTGAGGTGTTTGTGCTGTTGTTATAATACCAAACGCTTTTGTAATTCTCGCTGCCAAAGGCACTGGGTGTGGCAATCAGGTCTTTTTGGTTGTCCCCGTCCACATCCACATAATAGGCACAAGGGAAAATATTTAGTTTTATCCGCGTGGTGTTGTTTTTGGCCGGAAAGTTAGGATACATCATGGTGGTGTCTCCAATAAACGCTGCCATTGCGTTTCCGGTATTTTGCGCATATTGCACATGATTGCAGGAAATATCTCCCAAAATCAGGTCCTTATCCCCATCACCGTCACCATCTAAACAGGTTATGCAGGCTCCGTTGTGATAGGTTTTACCATCGATGTTTACGCTATTGAAAGTTGCAGGAGGAGCTGGAGAACACTGGTTCAGGCTGATAGCGCAAGAGCTTTCAGAAAATTTTCCCCAGCAATAATCCCTGTACTCGTATACCAAACTATCGCAGGTGTTGTACAATTCCTTACTCATGTTTTGATGGTATTCAAGAAAAAAACCCTGGGAGGAAAAAGCGAGAATATCCAGATCCCCGTCGTTGTCAACATCCGTAATACCCGGCACACCAACCGGACTGGCATAAATGTTTCCCAACAAAGGGGTTGCGCCCGGATTATAATCGGACATTAATATGGTTTTAAAAAGTACAAAATTGATGGGGTTGACAGCGGAGCCCTCGTTTCGAAACACCTTGATTCCTGAGTTGGTGGAACAAAACAAATCTTCCTTGCCATCGCAGTTGTAATCATAAAACACGCCCCAATTGTACACGGCTGGAAAGTAATAACTGAGTTCGGGTGCAAAGCTATAGCTTGTAGTGCCTGCTGAGCCCGTTTTAATAAAACAACGAAACCGACCTGTGTTGATGTGATTCACCCGATCGTAAAACACTAGGTCCTTAACGCCATCATAATTCAGATCAAGGTTAGAAACGTTTGAATAATTGATCCCGTTTGCCCAAGGCATTTTAAGCGTTTTTCCATTTTCGATTACCGTTATGGTATCCCGGGCTGTAGCCAATTGCTGTGCAAACCCATTGCCGGTCAGAAGAAAAACAAACAGGGCGATAAAAAACCTGGACATCAAACAAATTTACTCAATAATCGCCTTCCATACGGGGTTTTGAGGGATACAAAGTCAAAAAATACATAAAAATCATGGTCCCCATTTGAACCCATTCGCCCCTATTATTGCCCAATAACATCAGTGAGTATAAATTTTTCTTTTACTTTTAGGTTCTAGTGCAAGGACTTACAGCCACCATAAACCGCTTTTTTAGCCCGCGATTTCTTAGTTCCAACCTCTGGTTCAAACGTTTGTTATATGGGTTTTTACTCTATAAATGTTTGCACTGGAATTATTACTTCGATTTTTTGTTCGCCGACGACGCAATCCTGTTTCCTGATTACACAGGCATAGGGCGTTTTAAGGACCTGGCCTTTTTACTGCTCAAACACCCAGGCGATGCGTTATCCCGGGTATTTATTTTTACAGGCTTTTTTGTTTGTGTTTACCGTTTGTTTTTTCGCTCTCACTTTTGGTTGTTGTCTTTTGGTCTGGACCTGCTCCTGTGGTTTTTGGTGATGAACCTGCACAATAAAATGTACACCGGCCTCAGTGGGGGAAATATTTTACTCAACCAATTGCTCATTTTTAATTGTTTTATTTACAAACACAGTCCTGAGAATACAAGCCGCTTCAATGAACTCCGTTTGTTCCTGCAAAATGTTGCTATTCTTTTTCTTCAGGTGCAGGTGATGCTGCTGTATTTTATTTCAGCCCTTTCAAAACTTGGGTATGCCGCCTGGCTCGATGGATCTGCCATACAACAGATTCTTTTGATCGAACATTTTTCGGCTTTTCATTTTCCAGCACCCAACCTGTTTCTTTCTTTTTTTATTGTGCTCATTTCGTATGCGGTGCTGGGCTTTCAACTTTTATTTCCTTTTTTGGTGTGGTGGGAAAAAGGCAAACGGTATTTCCTGTTGTTTGGCATACTCATGCATTTATTTATTGCTTCTTTTATGGGTCTCCCCGACTTTGCTTTTGTGATGCTATTGGGGTATTTGTATTTTTGGCCGAGGCGCCAAAGTACTGTAGCGCAGTAGCTATATTGTTTCCTGGGCGCCTTGCTTCGCAGGCCAATGCATACTTTGGTTTGCCTGCTCGCAACCGGGCTGCTATGGGCTCGCTGTCGCTCGGCTTTTTTTGTTTCGGCTGCGCCTTCAACAAAAAAGAGCTAAACCCTTCGCATCCCTGGCGCAGGTTTGAGCTTTCCAGAAAACAGAAACTTCAAACAAGAAATTTTATTATCTTCGCCCCCATGTTTACACAAGAGCAACTAAAAGACTTGAACGATCGCAGCCGCGAGTTGAGGGGGTTTCTTTGACTACGATAGAAAGAAACACGATCTAGAATTACTGGAAGAAAAAACCCTTGATCCCAACTTCTGGAACGATTCAAAAAAAGCAGAGGGAATCTTAAATGAAGTCAAACAGGTAAAAACCTGGACCGAAGGCTATGAATCACTCATGCGCCAAATGGATGACCTGAACACTCTTTACGATTTTTTTAAGAGCGGGGACGCTACCGAAGAAGAAACCAACGCCGAATTCAAAAAAGCCGAGCATAAGCTGGAAGAAATTGAATTCAAAAACATGCTTCGCAATGAGGAAGATCCTCTGAATTGCGTTTTACAAATAAACGCCGGGGCCGGTGGCACCGAAAGCTGCGACTGGGCCAGCATGCTCATGCGCATGTACATGATGTGGGCCGAAAAACAAGGCTACAAAGTAAAAGAACTCGACCTCAATCCTGGCGATGTGGCCGGTATCAAATCTGTTTCTTTGGAAATTGAAGGGGAATTTGCTTATGGGTATTTAAAAGGCGAAAATGGGGTTCACCGTCTGGTGCGCATCTCCCCTTTTGATGCCAATGCCAAGCGCCACACCTCTTTTGCTTCCGTTTATGTTTATCCTGTGATTGATGATACGATTGAAATCGATATTAAACCCGCCGATATTGAAATTGCCACTTCCCGAAGCGGAGGCGCAGGCGGACAAAACGTAAACAAGGTGGAGAGCAAGGTGCAGATTACCCACAAACCCACCGGTATTGTCGTGGTGTGCCAGGTAGAACGCTCACAATTGGGCAACCGACAACTCGCCATGCAAATGCTGCGCTCGCAATTGTACGAAATGGAAATGCGTAAACGCAACGAAAGCAAAAAAGCGGTTGAGGACAGTAAAATGAAAATTGAATGGGGTTCGCAAATTCGCTCTTATGTTTTACATCCTTACAAAATGGTGAACGACCACCGTTCCGAACTTAAAATCACCAATGCTGAAGCAGTATTGAACGGAGATTTGGATGAGCTCATCAAAAATTACCTGATGCAATTTGGGGCGGTTAAAAAATAGTTCTCTTACTATTCACCACTAAGACACTAAGCACACTAAGAAACACTAAGTCGCAAATTCCTTAGTGCAACTTTGTGATCTAAGTGTCTTAGTGGTATGTAATCTAACCCAGAATATTATGTATTTTTAAACCATGAAGCACGCGGTACACGCCAAAAAACACTTAGGCCAGCATTTTTTAAACGATGAAGGCATTGCCCGCAACATTGTTGAGGCCTTGCTCGAAAAAGACAAAAACACTCCGGTTTTGGAGATCGGTCCCGGCACGGGTGTACTCACAAAATATTTAATTGAAAGTGGTGTTGATTTTTTGGCCTGGGACGTGGACCGGGATTCCATCCCCTTTTTGAAAACCACTTACCCTACACACGAGAAGCGTTTTATTTTAAAAGATTTTTTAGAGAACGATCCCGGAGCAGATTTTAAAGGCCCGTACAACATCATTGGCAATTTTCCATACAACATCTCCAGTCAGATCATGTTTAAGGTATTGGAGCAAAAAAACAGAATTCCTTACGTGGTGGGCATGTTCCAAAAAGAAGTGGCGGAACGTCTGGCAGAAAAACCAGGAAGCAAAACCTACGGTATTTTAAGCGTGTTGTTACAAGCCTATTACGACATAGAGTATTTGTTTACAGTGCATGAAAACGTGTTTGTTCCACCCCCAAAAGTAAAAAGTGCGGTGATACGGCTCAAAAGAAATTCAAGAGAAAAGCTTGATTGTGATGAGGATCTATTTAAGAAGGTAGTGAAAGCGACATTTAATCAGCGGAGAAAAACCATTCGGAATTCTATTCGGGCTGTGAGTGGTACTGTCGTTCTAAGCCACCCTTTACTTGAAAAAAGACCGGAGCAATTGGGAGTAGATGATTTCGTCCTGTTGACTACTCTTGTTGAAGCAAACCTAGGCTGAATTTTTCTGTAGAACTAAATTAATACATGTAATTTTTGTATTTTCGTTTAAAGCATAAAATACATGCCTCGTGATTTCAAAAAATATTCAAAACATTTCGTAAACGCATGCGTTTTTTGTTTTTCGTTGGTTGCTCAGCATTTCTTGCTAAGTTCGATTTTTATTTCATCACAAATCAGAGGACAAAACCTTATTAATAACTCGAGTTTCGAAATTCGCACGCAATGTCCAAACAGTTCGAATCAATTGCATTATGCGATTGGCTGGTCATCTTACTGTTCAAGTCCTGACTACTTTCATGGTTGCAGCCCATTCGGGTTTTCTCCGCCAAATTCCATGTGGGGGTTTCAACAGCCGCATTCTGGAACAGCTTATGCCAGTCTTGTCACTTACCAATCCCATTCATTTTATAGAGAATTAATTGGAACCACCCTTTCCTCACCACTTGTGATTGGTCAACGATATTATATATCGTTTTATGTGAACTATGCCTGGGAACCACTTTCGTCTGGATTGGCTTCAAATAAAATGGGGCTCCGATTCTTAACTTCTTCATATTCCGGTGATAACTGTGTTCCTATCAGCAATTTTTCCCACTTGCATACAGATTCAATTCTTTCCGATACACTGACTTGGATTAAATTATCCGGTTATTTTGTTGCTGACTCTGCGTATACCAGAATCGCAATAGGAAATTTTTATTCTGATGTTTTAACAAACACCTTGCTTACTGGGCCAGGACCAGCTGTGTATTCAATGTATTATATTGACGATGTCTGCGTTTCAGTTGATACGCTCTGCCCCCAAACTGACATTGGAACCTGGACGCGTCAAATTGATCTTGTGCCAAATGAAACTAAAATATTTCTTGGCCCAAATCCCTTTGATGAATATCTTTTTATTCCCATACAAAATAGCGAATGGTGCCAACTGGAGCTTTACACTGTTCAAGGTGAAAAATTACTTACGAGAATGGTTTATGGAGGCGCTACAATCAGCACTACAAATATTAGCAGTGGAACATATTACTACAAGCTCCTTTTTGCGAACGGCAATTCTCTTCATGGGAAAATATTCAAATTGTAGTTTATTTTATACTTCCTCTAATGACTCGAATAGGCTTACCCACTTGAGAGCTTTTGGAGAAACGCCCCGAACAATTATCAGTGGAGGAGTTTGTGGAGCTGACGAGGTTGGTGGAGAATTCTCTTCGTCTTTAGCAGAAGGCGATGTATATATGGAGCAAATGAATCACTAATAATTTATTTATCTTAGTTCTTCGGCCTTCATTCCATCAATTCTCGTGTTATGTCAATTCATCTATCCGCCAACCAACAACTCGCCAAACACCTCAGAGAGGTTCATTTTGGTGGCAACTGGAGCTGCTCCAACTTGAAGGATCATTTATTCGACCTTAACTGGAAGGAAGCCCTTCAGCAGGTTCACAATTTAAATTCCATTGCCACGCTCACCGTTCATTGCAGTTATTATGTGAACGTGCTGCTTGAAGTTCTGAAAGGAAACCCCTTGAATTCAAAAGACGAATACAGTTTTCAATTACCTGAAATCAAATCACAGGAGGAATGGGATAACTTATTAAACAAGATCTGGAACAAGGCCGAAGAAGCCGCTGCATTGCTTGAACAAATTCCTGAATCAAGACTGTATGAAAATTTTACGGAAGAAAAATATGGCGTCTATTTTCGGAACATCAACGGTATTATTGAACACCTGCACTACCATTTGGGGCAAATTGTTCTTATCAAAAAACTTTTGCGACAGAGTTAATTCACCTATCAAAAACAAATCCATGGAAAACAACAAACAAAGGTTTGTCACCTTCATTTGTAGAGTCACCTGCAGGCTTGGTGAATAAATTTTTTCTTTGTGTTTTTCAAATATCCATTTGAAGAAATGAGTGTTTCATCAAAATAAAAAGGTTTAACTTAGTGGGAGCTCATGTATGGTATTGTTTCACCAATAAAACGCCTCATCCTAAGGTTGAGTAACCACTTGATGAAGCTTCGAGTGGTTTTGATTGTGTATAGCACATTCCACACACTACTTGTCTATTCTCAAAACGGTCCAGCTGGGATTGGTAGCTCCGCCAGCAATGTGCTCTGGCTCATGGCCAACTCCGGGGTGTTTTCCGATGCAGGCATAACCCCGGCTGTAAACGGCAATAATGTGCAGCAATGGAACGATGCGTCTGGCAATGCTGTACCTACAACACAAGGCACAGTCTCGCGTAGGCCCAATTATGTAACCAATGTGTTGAATGGGCTGCCGGTACTAAGGTATACATCCGCTAATAATGATTTACTAACTGCTGTGGGTATGGGCACTGCCAATTTGGCTTCGGTATGGGTGGTGGCCGCCTACAGTTCTCTGCCCAACCCCAATCCCGGGCTTATACAAGCCACCCCCAGTGGCCTCAGTGCCAGCACCAATGCAGGTGATAAAGCCATTGGAATTTGGGTGGATAGCGGTGCAGGAACTGAAGTTTGGGGAAGGGGCATACAATCAAACAATGCCCAAAGAAATATTTCTCAGGTCACTACACTAAATGTCAATACCTTTTATTCAATAGGCACCATTTACCGCAGCAATCGCATTGATCAGTATGTGAACTCTGCGGCCGCAGGAAACAACACCGCACACAACGGCACCTTAAAATCCTGGACCGATGCCTCTATCGGTATGCAGGGAAATGAATCCTGGAACGGAGACATTGCTGAGGTGATATTTTTTAATGCCGAACTGAACGAAGCCCAAAGAAGAATTGTTGATAATTACCTCTCCGCCAAATATGGGCTCAGTTTATCGGCGAATGAACTTTATACTATGGATGTGCCTGCGAATGGAAATTTTGATTTTGAAGTAGCCGGTATAGGAAGAGTGGATGCAGCAAACCAACATAGTGATTCCAAAGGCCCAGGAATAGTAAGAATACTAAACCCTACGAATTTAGGTGACGATGAGTTTTTGATCTGGGGCCATGACAACGGAACACAGGAAGCTACCGAAACAACTGATGTTCCGGCAACTGTGCAGGCCAGGTTCGACAGGGTGTGGAGAGTGAGTGAAGTAAACGCAGCCGGGACCGCTGTTGATGTGGGCAGTGTGGATATTCGTTTTGATCTCACCGGTTTGGGCGCGGTTACAGCTTCCGACCTGCGTTTGTTGGTTGACACAGACAATGATGGTGTGTTTTCGGATGAAACACCCATTTCAGGAGCAACATCCCTTGGTGCAAATGTATATCAGTTTGCAGGAGTAAGTGCAATCACAAATGCGCGAAGATTCACCCTTGGGACTATTAACACAGGACAAACACCCTTGCCCATTGAGTGGCTCAGCTTTGAGGCCCAAAACCAAGGAAATGCCGTGCAATTGAAATGGGCGACAGCATCTGAAAAAAACTGTAGTCATTTTGAGGTTCAACGCTCATGCGATGCCCTGCTTTGGGAATACCTTGGTTCGAGGAAAGGAGCCGGAACCTCTTATACTGAAAAGCAGTATGAATTTCAGGACATAGTTCCTGCTGAGGGCTTTTATTATTATCGTATCAAACAAGTGGATGTGGATGGATATTATTCATATTCAAAAGTAATTCCTGTTGAGAGTAAAACCAATTCCTATTTAGACTTGGAGATTTTTCCGAACCCTGCACGTGATGTGTTATATCTTAAACCCTCGGCAAAACTTATGTATTTGGAATTATTTGAAACATCGGGAAAAAGCCTAGGTGCATTTATCGCAGGCCCGATGATTGCCCTACCTGAATTAAAGAGCGGCCTTTATATCCTTAGAGCCCGTTTTGAAAATGGAGCCCAGCTCAACAAATCACTAAGCATTGAAAAATACTAGTTAGAAAAACAGGGTTCCACAGGCCTTAACACCATTCGATGCGAAAAAACAAAACGCGTCTTGAAGTGAGATCAAACAGACCTTGATTGGATTTTAACCCATATGAATCGATAGATCCTGTTTTTTCTACTTATTATGTCCATTTCCCTGTTGAGTCCCTACCGTATTCTTTTTTAATGCGCACAGACTTCCTTTGCCCTCATTGGCGAAACGCCAACTCAAACTTGCTTGACAAACTCGCCGCTGCAGTATTAATCATTATACTATAGGAAGTATTCAAAGTTTTAATGGAAAACCAAATCCAACCAATTATAGTGGAACTTGAATAAAAAATAATTTGTACGAAATTCCAATTAAAAAAATGAATTTTTGTTTCTAAACTGTTGTTCCTCTGATTTAGATTAATCAAATAGGGAATATCACATGGACCCTCCCCATTTATTCAAAAATTACCGCCACTTATAAGTCAGCTTAACTTATCGTCAAACCCTGCATTAGGTTTGCCATGAGTTTATTAGTTGAATCGTATTAAACAATAGCCGATTTTAACATCATCGGCTTGGATACGATAAACCAAGATAGAACACACTTAACCAAAACGCCCATGAAAAAATACTTTTACCTGCTTACATTATTATCAGGACTCTTAGAATTAAAAAGTCAGATTGTCTCGACTTTTTTCAATGTCCCAACAAAAAAAATTGATGATGCTATGGTTTTAGATCATCTAGGCAATTTATATGGTTCCCATTTTATGGGCACAAATGTATATAAAGTCACCCCCTCCGGTGTGGGCAGCGTATTTGCAACAGGTTTTAATACACCCAACGGCCTTGCTTTTGACTCTCAAAACAACCTTTATGTTTGTGATTTATCCGGGAACAGAATCTATAAAATATCCTATTCAGGTACGTTTTTGGATACCATTAGTGTTCAATCACCTTCAGGCATAATCAAGTCCTTTTCGAGTGACACCATGCTTTTTACACAATACACCGGAAATAAACTAAGCAAATTGGCACCTGACGGGACAATTTCTTTAATTGCGAGTGGCGCCCCCATGTTGGGATCTGTTGGCTTAGCCTATGATACTATAGGTCAACTTTATGTTGCCAACTTTACCGATAGAAAAATCTTCAGTGTAAATTCAAATAGCTTGACTTATGTAGCTACGGTTCCTGGTCCCTCTAATGGTTCTTTAGGATTTATCGCATTTACCAAAGGACACTTGTGGGGAACCGGATTCAATGACCATAAAATTTACAAAATTGAACCGAATTTTATTGACAGTGTTGTTGCTTATGCAGGCTCAACGATAGGGAACACTGATGGAGGCATTGGAACGGCAAAATTTAACAACCCTAACGGGATTATTTCCAGTGTTACAGGTGATTCCCTTTTTGTATCAGATTTTGGATCTGGAAGAATACGTATTATCTCTTTCAGTGCTGTCACCGGAACGGCTGAGTATTCCAGACATAAAAATACTTTGAATATTTACCCTAGCCCATCTACCGACTATATCACTATTGAAT
>Ga0154020_10006617_pt1 | contig 13587 bp, 11 predicted proteins | sample Klosneuvirus_201_FD_109709 | JGI IMG/M metagenome (GOLD analysis project Ga0154020, IMG submission 109709) | Active sludge microbial communities from wastewater, Klosterneuburg, Austria - Klosneuvirus_20160825_MG | ecosystem: Engineered > WWTP > Aerobic digester > Activated sludge | place... | reverse complement strand
CTGGAATTAAATAGTGGAAGTAATTACAACGGTGACTTAACCTTAACTAATTCAGGATCATCAAACGTGCGCATGAGCTACCAGGGTGCAAGCAACTATAATGGAAACATTGAAGTGAATAGCACCAGTGGCACGGGAATTATTTTTAGTGAATTCGGAACCTCTACGCTTGCCAATGGAAAAACTATTTCGGTTGGCGGAACAGGATTTACAGCCGGTACGCTCACGCTTCAGCGCTTCATGCAAACCGGAGGTACTGTGCAAAATTTAGTTTTAACCGGAGCTTCAACTTTTAGAAGTGGACCAAGTGCAACCTGGAATGGAAGTTTGATCGTGAGTTCTCCCGCTTTGTTTTTAGATGGCTCCGTTCTGAATGGCGCTACCAATTCATTGATTAAAACAGGAGCCTCCACAGATAGTAGCGTGGGCGGAAATAGTTTTGTCGGCAATACAACCTTTACCAATTCAGGTACGGGTGTTTTCCGTTTAGCCAATGTAACCACCGATGACTTTGTTGGCAACGCTACGTTTAATCAAGCCAGTGGATCTATACAGCCGGCTTATAATATTGCCAGCACATTCAGCGGTAACGTAACGGTAGATGGTGCTTCGCCTATAACCTTTGGTGCAAGCAACGGAACCATAACATTTACCGGAAGTAACGCACAAAATGTAAACAAGAGTGGCACGGCTTCACCCGTATTTAGAAGGTTGCTTATGAACAAGGCGAGCAATGCCGTAACCTTAACTACCGATGCAAGTGTAACCACCAATGCCACATTCACCGCGGGTGTTCTCAATACTACAACCACCAACATCTTAACTTTTGCAAACGGATCAACCTCTACAGGCGGATCGAATGCAAGTCACATTGACGGACCTGTTATAAAAATTGGAAATGCTGCCTTCGCATTCCCAACGGGCGATGCAGGAATTTTCAGGGCCATTTCCATATCAGCACCTTCAACAAATACTCATGCATTTAAAGCCGAGTATTTCAAAGCTGCGCAAGCATTTGGCGGACCCCCCACTTACCCAGCCGGTATATTAACGGTGAGTTCTTGCGAATACTGGGTGTTGGATCGTACCGTAGGTGCATCAAACGTAAATGTTACGTTAAGTTGGAACTCTCCCGATTGCACGGGGTCTTATATTACAAGTTTGCCTGACCTGCGCGTAGTGCGGTGGAATGGAACAAACTGGGTGAATCATGGAAATGGTGGAACAACCGGTAGTGCTACATCAGGCACTTTAATCACCTCTGCACCCATCACCAGCTTTAGCCCAATCACATTAGGTTCAAGTACCACGGCCAATCCTTTGCCCGTTGAGTTGATCAGTTTTACGGCTCAGGTATTAAATGAAAATGTGAAATTGAATTGGATTACTGCTTCCGAGTTGAACAATGATTTTTTCACCGTGCAGCGCTCGGCTGATGGAATGGAATTTGAAAGTATCATGGAAATCAAAGGCGTGGGTACAACCTCCGCTTCTTCAAGCTACGAGTATACGGATGTCACTCCCATACAAAACATTTCTTACTATCGGCTTAAGCAAACAGATTTTGATATGAAATCCAGTTATTCAAAAGTATTGGTAGTTAATGTTTTGCTTTCAGGCGAATTGTCAATCTATCCTAACCCGGTAAGCGTTGGTGGCGTGGTTACTTTAAATAAAAAAGATACGTATGTGATCTCGAATAATCTGGGTGTGATTGTTATGAAAGTAACGGAGGCAAACCAGATCGACATCTCTACGCTTGCTCCGGGAATTTATGTGGTAAGAAGTTCTACGGGAGATTTGAAACGACTGGTTATTCAATAATATCGAATGTGGTAGTCTTTGTATCAGTGGCGAGCGTATCGGTATTATAAGTACGCTCTGAATAGTGCACCTTATTCTGATAATCAATCAGCACTACTGTTGAACATCGGGTGCCATAGCCGTTTGTTCTTATGAACATGGATGATAACGCGCGCTCCCGTTCCAGGCCAATACCTGTATCCGGCAGATTTTGATCTGCGGCACGACTTTCATCATGCAACAATTCAAATAATGTTTCTGGCCTAAGTGTATTGGAATCTAAAATGGTTTTAAACTTCTCCTTTCCACGTTCAACTTTGGGCCATGGCGTATCCAGCAAATGATTGCTAAGTCCATAAAGCCCTGGCGTTAAGGCTTGAATTCCGTTCCCATAATTGGATAAGTACCACAGCTTGTCTGTGTTGCCAACCAAAAGATTAAATCCATTGTACTGTTTGGCGTGGGGTAGAATTTTAGACAGATACTGATCGGGGCTATCTCCATTCAAAAGATAATCAGAAACCAATTGCCCCCGTGAAGGAGCCTTAGGATTGATGTGGGCCGGGTCTCGATAATTCGTCACTAAACTAATTTTACCATTTCGGTTCATAGCCATCCAGGTACCTGAAGCTTCTAAGTCTCGTCCACCAACAATCTGGGGGGCATCATTCCAAAAAGCCATTGGCATAGTTCTTCGATTATAAAACTCATCGCGATTAGCTGCCACAATGAGTTTATATTTTGGATGATTGTTTAAAGAGAAAAAGATCAGACACATGATAAATTCTTTTCAGAAAGATAAATTTAGATGATGCGGAATTTCACTGCTCAAATAATTCCAATTGACTGGGCAATAGTTGAAATGATTTTCGATGATACGGGGTTATCCCCTGTGCTCGTATTCCATCCCGATGCTCCGCAGTAGGATACCCAACATTGGTGTTCCAGGAATAGCCCGGAAATTCAAGAGATAGTTTCTCCATTAATTCATCCCGATAATTCTTCGCCAGTACAGAGGCCGCAGCAATAGACAAATATTTGCCATCTCCTTAAATCACACATTCAAACTTTATTTCCTGATAGGGTTTAAACCGATTACCATCTATCAACAAGAGTTCTGGACGAAGTGCTAATTGATCCAATGCCAAATGCATGGCTTTAAAAGAAGCATTTAAAATATTTATCTGATCTATTTCATCATTACCTACTTCGGCAATAGCCCAGGCTAACGCATCATGAACAATATCGGTTTGTAAGGTTTGTCTTTGTTGCCGGGAGAGTTGCTTTGAGTCATTCAATAAGTCGTGCTTATAGTTTTTTGGTAGAATAACAGCAGCTGCTACCACAGGCCCCGCCAAACATCCTCTTCCTACCTCATCGCAGCCGGCTTCAATTAAATCGTGAGTAAACGATGACAATAGCATAAATTCAAAATTCAAGATTCAAAACTCAAAATTCAAGGCCGTTTAATTAATTATTGAATTAATTTTGAATCTCAAATTTTAAATCATTTTATAAATGAACCCTTGGCAAACGCTTTCTTCAGCAGAAAAATATGATAATCGATGGATTCAGGTTGTGGAACATCTGGTAATAAACCCCGCAGGAGGAAAAGGTATTTATGGTAAGGTGCATTTTAAAAACAAGGCCATTGGCATTGTGGCGCTTGATCAGGATATGAATACCTGGCTGGTTGGGCAGTGGCGCTACACGTTAAATGAATGGAGTTGGGAGATACCCGAAGGTGGTGGGGCTTTACTTGCTAATCCGGTGGAATCCGCAAAGCGTGAACTAAAAGAAGAGACTGGATTGATAGCCAATCAATGGACATTAATACAACGCACACACCTGAGCAATTCCGTTTCGGATGAAGAAGGTTTCATTTTTTTAGCCGAGGATCTAATCCAGCAGAAAAGTGAACTGGAGGATACAGAAGCAGATTTAAAAGTTTGGAGAATTCCGTTCGCGGAAGCTTTACAAATGGTACTGGATGGAAAAATTACCGACAGTTTGAGTGTGATGGGAATACTTAAAGTGGCAAGAATGAAGGGGTACTAGCACCTGGATACTAGTACCTTGATACTCGAAAGCCGTCAACTATATTTAGGCAAAGATACGACATCAAGTATCTAGCCACCAGCATCCAGAAAAAATGAACTACCGCCCCCACCTAAAACCCAACTTCCTGCTTGCCTACCCGGTTATGCTAAGCATGCTTGGTCAGGTTATGACTGGTGTTGCTGATAGTATAATGATTGGGTGGACAGGTACCACTCCCTTGGCCGCTTCTTCCTTTGCCAATATCTTTTTCTCCATTCCACTTTTTTTTGGGATTGGTGTCTCTTATGCTATTACACCCTTAGTGGCCCAGGCCGAAGGAGCAAAGGATACAAATAAAATCATAAGCACTTTAAAAAATGGAACTCTCATTAATCTGGTAACAGGTTTCGTTCTGGTTGGATTAATCTTTTTGATTGAACCTTTTATGTATAGTATGGGGCAACCTGAAGAGGTAGTAACGCTGGGTGTGCCCTATCTCAACATCATAGCTATATCAATTATTCCTGCCATGATTTTCCAAACCTATAGGCAATTTGCCGAGGGGCTTCAACGTACACGAGTTGCTATGATTATTGTGGTATTGAGTAACCTCATTAACATCGCACTTAATTATGTATTCATTTTTGGTCATTATGGTTTTCCTGCGATGGGGATTAACGGGGCCGGCTGGGCAACTTTGATAGCGCGTATTATCATGGCATTAAGTATGATGGCGTATGTTTTTTATGGTAAAAAATTTCAGGCATTTACCGCTGGGTTTTCAATAGGCAATTATTCACGAGCCCTTATTTCAAAAATGCTACATATTGGTTTACCAGCAGGCTCGCTATTTATTTTTGAAGCCGGTGCCTTTGGCTTTTCTGCTATCATGATGGGATGGCTCGGCACCACGACCTTAGCCGCACATCAGATTGCCATTAATCTCGCTACGATCAGTTATATGATCACTTCGGGCATGGGGGCGGCCGCCACTATTCGGGTAGGAAACTTTTGGGGGCAAAGAGATCGAAGTAATTTAAGAGCCGCTGCTTTTACTATGATTGGAATGGCCGGTGTGCTTATGTTGGCATGGGCGATGCTGTTCGTTTTTGGAAGGCACCTTCTACCCTCTTTGTATATCGATGATCCTGCCGTAATAAAAATTACAGCAACGCTATTAATCATTGCAGCGTTTTTCCAATTGTCGGATGGCATACAAGTAGTAACTGCTGGCGCCTTAAGAGGATTGCAGGATGTTAAAGTGCCTTCCCTACTCGTATTTATTTCTTACTGGGTTATTGCCCTTCCGCTAGGGTACTGGCTGGCATTCCCTCTAGCGATGGGGGCTAATGGAATCTGGATTGGACTTTCCGTTGGTCTCACTTTAACAGCCGCGGCTATGATTGTGCGTTTTAATCGGCTTTCAAAGGAGTTGTCAATACAGTTAACCACAGAGGTCACGAAGTTTGCACAAGGTACACAAGTAACTTTGTGATCTCAGTGAAACTTCTTTGTGCGCTCTACGGTAAAAAAACATAACCACAAAGTTCACAGAGAAAATTCTTAACTTTCATTCAAACCTAAACTCATGCAAGAACCTCGCCCCGTACGCTATTCACAAACTACCATCACTGAATTGATGATTCCATCCTACTCCAACTTTGGCGGAAAAATTCATGGTGGAATTTTATTATCCTTAATGGATAAAGTGGCTTATGCTACTGCGAGTAAACACGCGGGCACCTATTGTGTAACCGTAACAGTCGATCGGGTAGAGTTTCTTCATCCTGTGGAAGTAGGAGAATTAGTTTCCCTTCTTGCTTCAGTCAATTACGTGGGCCGTACCTCTCTGGTGGTGGGGATACGCGTTGAGTCTCAAAACATTAAGACCGGAAAGGTATTGCACACAAACTCTTCTTTTTTTACGATGGTAGCCAAGGGGGAAGATGACAAGCCCACACAGGTACCCGAATTAATCCTGGAAAGTAAAGAAGATGTAAAACGATTTATCGAAGCCATGAGAATGAAAGACATAAGAAGTGCCGTCCGCGAACAAATGGATGATGCCCATTCTAATTTCGAAGTAGAAAATGCACACGAAATACTTAAAGACCAACGATGTAAAATATTATTTAAACTTCCGTAGAATCAGCTAAACTTGTCATATTAAATATATTCCTATGAAATATCTTTTTTCAATCATTTTTCTTCTTGCCTTTTCATTTTCGTTTAGTCAACCGCTCGTATTGACACAGCGCGATCAAGCACGTGTTATTGATGAGTTGTTGGATGATCGTCTTCGCACGCTATTACCCAGCCTCATGCGCAGAGAAGGTTTCGACATGTGGGTAGTAATCTCCCGAGAGTATAATGAGGATCCGGTAATCCGGACTTTATTACCTGGCACCTGGCATGCAGCCCGCAGAACCACGATGCTCCTCGCTTTCGATCGGGGTGCCGATAAAGAAATAGAATATTTAGCCGTGGCCCGCTATGACGTAGGCGAGATGTTCAAGCGCGCCTGGGATCCTGATGCCAACCCGGATCAGTGGGCACAACTCGGAAAAATTATTAGTGAACGTAATCCTAAAAAGATTGGCGTAAACAAATCACCCTCTTGGGGTCATGCCGATGGACTTACCTCCAACGATTACGATAATCTGATTAAAGTGTTACCCAAGAATCTACAATCCAAGGTTGTTTCGGCTGAAAAGTTAGCGGTTAGTTGGTTAGAGACCCGAACCGAAAAAGAAATGGTCATCTACCAACAAATCTGTCGTATTGCGCACGATATTATTCAGGAAGGTTTTTCTGATAAAGTTATTCAACCCGGAGTAACAACAACAGAAGATGTGGAGTGGTGGTATCGCGAACGTATTAAGGAATTAAAATTGGACACGTGGTTTCATCCAACTGTATCCGCGCAACGAAATGAAGCCGATGCCATTATGGCCAAGCGTCCGCAGCCGCTGGTAATTCAACCAGGCGATTTTCTGCATGTTGATTTTGGGATCACCTATCTCCGCTTCAATACAGACACGCAACAACACGCCTATCTTCTTAAAGCAGGCGAAACTGAAGTGCCAACTTATTTAAAAAATGCTTTTGCTAAAGGAAACCGGCTGCAGGATTTGCTAACAAATAATTATAAGTTAGGCCGAACGGGCAACGAAATTCTAAAAGCCACCCGCGAACAAGCCATTGCCGAAGGAATTACTCCTTCCATTTATACACACCCCATTGGCTTTCACGGGCATGCAGCCGGAACAACCGTTGGCATGTGGGATATGCAAGGAGGTGTACCATTTACCGGGGATTATCCTTTGCATTATAATACAGCATATTCCATTGAGTTGAATTGTACGGTCAATATTCCTGAGTGGAAAAAAGATATTCGAATTCAATTGGAAGAAGATGGTTTCTTTTCCGAAACTGGCTTCCGATATATTGATGGCCGCCAAAGAGAAATTATCACCATCCCAAAAATGGATGGCATTATCGGGCAGTAATCAACTATTTCTTATACCAAGTCCTCTTTTGATCGGATCGGAAGAGGACTTTTTTATATACCTTGAATAAATTTATTCTTACTTAATTTCTTTAATGAAACTGTTAAGAGCACTGCATACGTATTATGGCTTCGTTCTCTTTACAGTAGTTTTCATCCTGCTTTTCCCTTTTTTCCTAATTCCGATCCTTTTTCCTAAGCAATTTAAGCTGGTGGGTGTTATAAACCGTTGGTGGGGCTACCTACTATTTCCGATTACATTTCTTCCTTATAAAGTAGAGTGCCGCGCCCGGCTCGATCCAAAACGTCAATACGTTTTTTGTCCAAATCATTTTTCATATCTCGACATTGCCGCCTTAGGCCTCAATCCGATCAATGCCGTATTTGTTGGAAAAAATGACATGGAAAAAATTCCCTTGTTCGGATTCATGTATAGAAAACTTCACATCACCGTAGATCGGTCTAAACTTAAGAGTCGGATGAACACCATTTTAAAATCTCTTCAGGCAATAGACGATGGGAAAAGTCTGGTAATTTTTCCTGAAGGGGGCATCGTAAGTAAAAATCCACCTCGAATGACTCCTTTTAAAGATGGTGCCTTCCGGGCAGCCATTCAAAAACAAATTCCTATAGTGCCTGTTTCCTTACCTAACAATTGGATAATTTTGCCCGATAAGCAACCCATGCGCTTACATCGGGGGCTTATCCATGTAATTTTTCATGAACCGATTGAAACTATAGGGTACACCTTAGATCAATTGGAAGATTTAAAAACTAAAGTGTTTAACGTAATAGCAACCGAACTGAAGAACCGTGAAAATTGATAAAGACACATTGAATAAAATTTCACACCTCGCCCGGCTTGAGTTCAATGAACAGGATTCAGAAAAAATGATGCAGGATATGACCAACATCCTTTCTTTCGTTGAAAAATTAAATGAGGTAAATACAGAGGGTGTAGTGCCGCTTACCACCATGAGTCATGAAGTCAATGCGCTGCGCGAAGACATCGTGCGTCCTCATCTTGACCACGAACTAGCCTTAAAAAGTGCTCCTAAAAAAGATTCTGACTACTTCCGGGTGCCTAAGGTACTGGAGTAACTCTCTCTCGTTGCTAATCCTTATTATTAAAGGTAAACTTGCTACTTAACATACCGGAAGTATGCATACCCTTCAATTTTGGAAATCCTGGAGTAAACCCAACCAATACTTTTTCTGGTTTCTTAGCACCTTACTCATTCTTGCTATAGGATTTTTCTGGTATTCATACCTACTTTCTCCAGCACCGGTTATAACCTGGCAACATTATCAGGAACTCCAGCAGGAAGAAACTCCAATCCGTTTTGTCCAGATGGGCTTGCGTAGTCTTCCTGTTCAAGCTGATATTTTTATGATTACGGAAGCTCAGCTAGGTAGTCCCCTGAATCCTAATCTTACAGCCCCTTATATTTTTCTTGGCTCGCTCCTCATTTTCACACTAGTATCCCTTACCCTTATTACCACACTAAGCCGATTTTGGTTTCTGATCGGTGTCGGAATTTTTTCGTTACTGCTTATCAGTTTACAGTTTGAGGCACTCGAAGTATTTGGGCTGACTAATAAGATGCCCGCTGCCATAGTATTAATCTTTATCATAGCGCTCGCCTATTATTTTCAAGCCTTTCGCAGCCAGACTTCATTCTTTATCCGGCTGTTTTCATTTGCGTTTCTTTTTTTGATTTTAGGCGCAGTTCTGGTTCAGTTTAGCCAAGTGCAAAATCCACTCTTACATATTTCTGTAAATGGATATACACCCGGGCTTATTCTTTCGCTCATTTTTATTTTAATGATTGGTCCCGAAATTCCGGCTGCATTTGTTAGCATCCTCACACAAAGCACCCGCCAAACAAAAAGTCTTCGTCATTTTTTAATCTTAACTGGATTCTATTTACTCAACCTCTTACTTGCTTACGGAATTAATATCGGGTACCTGAATATAAACATCTGGGTTATCGACTTCTTTTTTCTGTTTACGATTTCATCCGTACTGGGTATCTGGGGCTTCCGTCAACGGGAAGCACAATATGCATCCATTCTTCCATCCGATCCGTATGGCATTTATTTAATTCTTTCCTTAACGCTACTATCCTTCAGTACGATAGGCTACCTGCTGGCAACAGCCAATGATGTGGTCTTTAATCTTTTAAAAGATGTGGTCATGTACAGCCATTTAGGGTACGGAATTATATTTATGCTATACATCATTTCCAATTTTGGATCGATGCTTTCAAAAAATCTGCAGGTTTATAAAGTGCTTTACAAGCCTACAACCATGCCCTATTTTACTTTCCGTATGATGGGTCTCATTACGTGTCTTGCCTTTTTGGTTTTCGATACGAGCTGGCGAACACCTCTTAATCAAATTTATGCAGCCTATTACAATGGCTATGGCGATTTATATTATGCGCAGAATGATGGCCCCCTTGCAGAAGGGTTTTATAATAAGTCTATTTTTTATCGAAATCAAAATCATCACGCACACTATGCATTGGCCTCCATACAGAGCGCTCGTCTGGAACTAGCGAAAGAAAGACTTGAACTCGCTGAAGCAAGCAGCGGAAATCCAACTGAGTTCGCCTTTCTGAATTTAAGTGAATCCTATTTACGTACGGGCAATCCACTTCAGGCATTAACGATACTAGAGCAGGCCAAAGAAGAATTTCCAACCAGTGGTATTGTTCACAATGCATTGGGTCTCGTGTTTTCAGAATTAAAAATGTCGGACTCGGCCCTGCTTTCCTTTCAAGAAGCCCGTAAGTCGCGGGCAACAAAAGAAATGGCAGAAACAAATTTGCTTGCGACAAGTGCCAAATTTAAACTTACCTATCCGGCCGATTCGTTACTACAGCTTATCGGGTCGCAAAAACTTGGTCCAAGAGCCAACACGCTTGCACTCGCCAACCTTCAAAGTCTGCCTATTGAAGTAGAATATATTTCTCCAAGTGATACGATGGTTTCAGCCACACAGGCCACTTTTATTTGCAACTATTTCATCAATCAATTATATACGGTAGATACAGTCCATCTCGCCCAGGCTGTATTGCTGGCACGTAAACCTGTTAACGAATCTTTTAAAGAAGCCATATTAGTAGCAGCCTCGCAAGCGTATTATGCTCAAGGTGAGATAAAGCGAGCCTTTGATCTTATCCGTGAAGTGGCCTATCGTACAGGGCGTGGTAAATACTTTACCCTGCTAGGCATGTGGGCCCTTGAACAAAATAATCCGCAGATTGCTGCGAACTACTTTGAAATAGCAAAAGATAAAAATCAGCCAAAGGCATTACTCTATGAAGCCATCGCACAAACGGAATCTGATAGCCTGGCGCTGGCGCTACCGTTGTGGGATAGTTTAGCCCGATCGAGCGATGAAACGAATGTTGAAATCTCAAAAAATAGCCTTACGGTTTTATCCGCATCTCCCGCTCAAATAAATGGCATGTCCGATGAAGACAAATATTGGTATATACGCTATAAAATAAATTGGCTTGACACGCTCACGTTCTGGAAAATAACCCAGTCCATCCAGCAGGAAGAATTAAAAGCACGCACTATTCTTGATTTCAGTAAGAAATGGTATGCGCAGGACGATCCAGTAACAGCTGTTAAAATTCTTGAGCATACGAAAGGACTTAAGTTAACCGATAAGCATGTGCATGATCAAATTCTTATTCTCAACCTGATGCTTCTTGCAGAAACCAATATAGAATTGTTTTTACAGCAAGACCTTGAAAAAATTCAATCTCTCAAGCCCTCTTTCCCTAACGAGTTAGTTTATCTACAAACCTTGCAGAATGACTATTCTGGCCGAGCTGAGGAAGCCCGGATTGGTTTTGAATATTTGAGTACAGCAAACATCCATTTTGCAGAAGGTCTTATTTTCTCGGCCCGACATTTTTCACTGGATACCACCGATCGGATAAAGTCTTATTCCATTTTAGTATCCGGCTTGCTTGCCCGGCCCAACTCGATCAAGCTTTTGAAAGCCTACATTAAGGAGGCCGCCTTGATAGGCTTTGATGATGAGGCCAATGACAGCTTGGATAAATTGAAGAAGGTACTGCCAGCCCGATATTTTAATCAATACATTAAAGAGAATCCAGACTTTTTTGACATTGAGGGTTAGTTATCAAAGTTGATAGCATGAATTTATCCCATTCAATGTTTACTTTTACCTCATAAAATTTATATCATGGACAAGAAAATACCTCTGCACGAACTTCATGTTAAACTAGGTGGCAAGATTGTGCCCTTTGGTGGCTTCTTAATGCCGGTCCGGTATTCTTCCGATATTGAAGAGCACATGGCAGTTCGCAAGAGTGTTGGTGTTTTTGATGTATCGCACATGGGCGAATTTAAAGTAGAAGGCCCTGATGCACTTGATCTCATTCAACGCATTACCAGTAACGATGCCTCTAAATTGGTGGATGGGCAGGCGCAATACACTTGCCTGCCCAACGAAACCGGAGGCATTATCGATGACCTGATCGTATACAAGATTAAAGACAACGATTATTTTATTGTGGTCAATGCTTCGAACATCGACAAAGATTTTAGCTGGTTTTCAAAACATAATACGAAAGGAGCCATTCTTAAAAATATTTCTGATAGCAAGTGTCTGTTTGCTGTGCAAGGGCCAAAAGCCGCGGAGGTTTTACAGAGACTTACCAAAATCGATTTAAGTGCCATTAAATATTATCACTTCGAAATGGGTGAATTGGCAGGAGTAAAAGATGTACTCATTAGCAACACCGGCTATACGGGTGCTGGTGGGTTCGAGATCTATGTTGACAACGAACATGCTGAAAAAATCTGGAATGCTGTTTTTGAAGCCGGTAAAAATGAAAATATAAAACCGATTGGATTAGGAGCACGCGATACCTTACGGTTGGAGATGGGCTTTTGTTTATACGGCAACGATATTGATGACACCACGTCTCCGCTGGAAGCAGGGTTAGGTTGGATCACAAAATTCACAAAAGAATTTACGAACTCAGCAAATCTAAAAAAACAGAAAGAAGAAGGGGTAACCAAAAAACTGGTTGGCTTCAAAATGATTGATAAAGGCATTCCGCGTCACGATTACATTTTAAAAGATGGAGCGGGTAATATAATTGGCAAAGTGACTTCCGGTACACAATCGCCCATGTTGAGCATAGGTATTGGGTTAGGTTATGTAACAAAGGATTTTTCATCTCCCGGGTCCGAAATTTTTGTGGATGTACGGGGGCGGTCGCTCAAAGCGATGGTAAGTAAGTTGCCTTTAATATAAATCTAAACGCAAAGTTTATCTAATGAAAACTATTGACGTTTGCTTAACTCCCGAACTGCTTCATCTGTACTCACTAAATGACAAAACGGTTGTGGTCGTAGATATTCTGCGTGCCACTTCTTGTATGGTAACTGCCTTTGCTCATGGAGCCGAACGAATAATCCCCATTGCCAATCAGGAAGAATGCAATCAAATGCGCTTACGCGGATACATTACCTCAGGTGAGCGGGATGGAAAAAAAGTTGCCGGGTTCGATAAAGGCAATTCTCCCTTTGAATATATGGGCACAGAAGTAAAGGGGAAAAAAATTGCGTTCACCACCACGAATGGAACCCTGGCGATTGAGAAATCCAAACAAGCACGTGAAATCATCATTGGCAGTTTTCTCAACTTAAGTTCTGTTACCAAGCACCTGCTCTTTAGTTCTAATAATATTCTGGTTGTCTGTGCCGGTTGGAAAGGAAAAATCAATTTGGAGGATTCGCTTTTTGCGGGAGCTTTAGTAGAAAAACTTAAAAACCATATTGAACAAGATTGTGATGCCCCGCTGGTTGCCCAACACCTTTATAATCTAGCAAAGGATAATATGGTTGATTTTTTAAATGGATCGAGCCACGTAAAAAGATTAAATCGGCTAAACATCGAAAAGGATATTGAGTTTTGCCTTACTCCGGATCAATACACGGTTGTACCCCGCCTAGTCAACAACGAATTGATTTGTTAGTTGTTTGAATAAATAAGCTTCCCGCCCACGGTGGTACTAAGTACTTTTACTTTACGAATCTCAGCAGGGTCAATCTCAAAGAGATTCTTTTCAAGAATGACAAAGTCAGCCAACTTACCGGGCTCAATGCTACCTTTAATGTTTTCTTCAAAGGATGCGTAAGCAGCACGGATTGTATAGCACTTCAACGCATCCTCAACACTT
>Ga0154020_10006616_pt1 | contig 13588 bp, 14 predicted proteins | sample Klosneuvirus_201_FD_109709 | JGI IMG/M metagenome (GOLD analysis project Ga0154020, IMG submission 109709) | Active sludge microbial communities from wastewater, Klosterneuburg, Austria - Klosneuvirus_20160825_MG | ecosystem: Engineered > WWTP > Aerobic digester > Activated sludge | place... | reverse complement strand
GTGCAGGCGCTCACCGGCGCAGAGCTCGGGGCTGGGGCACACACGGCCATTACGCTGACGAATAATCCGGCGCTCGTCGACGGCACAGTTTATACCGTGCAATTCGACTGCACCGATGCTGCGGCCAATGCCGCGACGCCGATCACAGTGACGAACGTCACGTACGATGTTACCCTACCGGTGATTTCCGGGGTGGCTCCGCTCGCAAGCACGTTTGTGAACCACCAGCAGGTGACGTACACGTTGTCTGAAACTTGCGCGACGGGTGGCATCAACTGGACATGGACCAGTGGCGCTGCCAGCAGCAGTTTTAATCAGGGGCTCGTCGCCGGTGAATTGACGACAGGCGTGCACGGGCCTTTCACCATCAGCAACAATCCGACGCTGGTCAGTGGCGCGGTCTATACAGTCACCTTCAGCTGCACCGATCTAGCAGGCAATGTCGCGACACCCATTGTGCGCACGGGCGTGACGTTTGACAATACGCCACCGACGATAAGTATCCAGAACCTACGCAACAACAGTCCGCTGCATACAGGTACAGTGATCGGGCCGGCAACAGATAACGTCAGCACAACGCTGACCGTCGAATTCAACCTCGACAGCACTACCTGGAATGCCGCGGTCTTTGCGGCTGGCGCATGGAAATTCGGTCTGCCAATGGGGGCATCGACTTGGCGCGACCGCACTGCGCATACGATTCAGGTGCGGGCCACCGATCAGGCGGGCAATGTGACAACTGCCGGGCCGATCAGCGTGCGCAAGGGAAACAACCGGGATATTAATGGGGATGGGTATGAGGATATTGTGGTTAGTGGGTGGAAATATCTGACCTCTACGGGTCGTGCTTTTATTTTTCACGGTAGTTCAACCGGAATAAGCAGCACCAACACGACAACAGCAACGACAACTCTCACGGGAGAAAAAACGAACAGTAATTTCAGTCGGAATTCTATCATGGCTGATTTTAACGCTGATGGCTTTGCTGATGTGGCTATTGGATCATCAACTTGGGAGGTGGACAGTGACCTTGCGTGTACCGAGGGTAAAATATACATATTCAACGGCGGAGCCGGAGGTATTACGTCGGGTAACGCAACAACTGCGCAACGGATTATTACGGGAGCGTATTGTGACAATCTGGGTTCAACGCTTTCGGCTGGCGATATCAACTCGGACGGATATGCGGATCTAGTTGCCGGATCAAGTGGTGCACGAAATATAGTACCGGTTCAGGTAGGTAAAGTTTTCCTGTACTACGGAGGAGCGTCGGGCATAACACAAACCACAAGTGCCGCTGCTCCGGTTATTTTTGAGGGTGAAGATATGTCACCCATCAACTCAAACTTTGGTGGCAGCCTCATCGTCGGTGATTTTGACGGCGATAGTTTTTCAGATATCGGTATTGGGGCCGCAAATTACCCTGTGGCGGGCACCGCAAATTACGGTCGCGCGTATATGTTCTATGGCTCAGCTGGAGGATTCGCACCTGGAACCTACCTCGCAACAGCAACAAAATCCATAGCCACCGGCACAACAAGTACGACATTTTTTGGCGGTTCTATGTCGGCTGGAGATTTGAACGCCGATGGCGCGACGGATCTAGCTGTGGGAGGCTACGGTGCTGTCGGCAGCATCAGCAATCTCTTTCTATACTATGGGGCCAATGGATCCAGACCTCTGCAATCAGATTCAGCGACGGCGGCTACGACAATTACTGAAAGCACCACAGGAATGTTTTTAACAACAACGATATCAATTCAAGACACCAACTCGGATGGGTATGCCGATATCATTACCGGAGCTCACGGCGGCGCCGTAAACAACGGATATGCCCGGATATTTTTTGGTCAGGCCGCGGCAATTACGGCAACGTTGCCATCGCACGCAGCCTACGCTGTGACGGGGGAATTTGTCGGTCATCAATTCGGGCGCGGCGTCAGTGCCGCGGATATTAACGGCGACGGATACCCCGACCTGTTCGCTGGCGCAAACTTCTTTGCGACTGTCAGCACGGTGGGCAATACGGGTCGCGCATATATCTTCCACAGCTCCGCGACTGGGCCGACAATATCAACTGCCGCTGCTGCGAACCGTCTGATAGACGGCGTGGCGGGGACTGAATTCAGCATAGGATTTAATCGATAGCTCGCTTTTGATAAACAAACGTCTACCCATTGCAGAAGTCATTTTTGAACATCTGATTGCAAAAAATGAAAAGAGATTTACATTACATTGCCTTTGGTCACCGCTGGGCCTGAACAAAATTCGGGTTCTCCTCGGTTCCCGATTTTGAATGGATCGTTTATGTTCAAGGAGTTACCCATGCAAAATAAATCCCTTATCTTTCTCGGCCTGCTGCTTATGATGCTGGCTATCGGCGCAATATTTCAGGCTTGTGTCAAACCCGGCGATAGCACGGGAGATGGCAGCACGACTGGTTCGGAAGAACCAGAATTTACACTTTCAGGTGAAGCCATATGAAAATACATCTGGGCATCTTAGCTACAGTCGCAGCGCTATTAACAATTCCCGCCACCGCGCAGGATGCTGAACCACCAGTGAGCACACTGGATGCAACTTCAATAAAATTTCGGATATACAAGTTAGCATTTTCGACAAATGCTGATTGCACAAGCCCAACGACTATTTTTGAAAGTGCAGCCGGAATACAATCAGACATGCTCACTTCGCCGACCTTCGGGAAAGGAAAAGTCCCTTCAGGAACATACCGATGCCTGATAATTGAAGCATCTAAGCTGATCAATACTACAGCCAGCGGCACTTGCACGACCCCAAAGAACAATCTAATCTGTTCAGACACGCAGCAGAGTAAATTAGTAGACGGCAGTTCTGTGACGTGCAGCGGCGGCACTTCAAATGACCAACGGATTGCTATGTTTTTCAATACACTGTCTGCGGGAAACACAGGGACACGGGCGCTTCTACCGCCAACCAGCGGATCTGATACAACGTCGGGCATGGTTTTGAGCAACCCCATTGTATTTCCGACCAACAAAAAAGCAGTCCTGCGTATTGTTAAACAAATTATTGCCAGCAATACTTGTGACTCTTCAAATCCCACGATTTCCATCTCCGTTCCCTGATTTCTATAACTTCATTCCCGGCCACCGGCCGGGAGTGAAGTATTTCGGTCGAAAAACGCATGACCGCCTGCGCTGGGACCTAAGTCTAACGCATGGCAAAAATCCATCCCTCTGCAATTGTCGAAAACCCCGCGAACCTCGCCGACGATGTTGTCGTTCACCCCTTCGCCTACATTGGGCCCGATGTGAAAATCGGCGCCGGCACCGAAGTGGGCATTCGTGCGACTATCAAAAATAAAGTCACGCTCGGTAAGAATAATAAGATCTTCACCGGCGCCACGATTGGAGAGAATGGCCAGGACATCAATTTTAACAATCCGCAGGCCGAAATCGTCATCGGTGATAATAACGTGTTTCGGGAAACCATCACGATACACCAGCCCTCTAAGCCAGGCAACGTGACGCGCGTGGGCAATGGTTGTTACATTATGGCCGATGCGCATATTGCACACGACTGCCAGTTCGGCAATAATATCATCATGGTGAACAAGAGCGGCTGCGGCGGATATGTCGAGGTGGGTGACGGTGCGCTGATTTCTGGCCTCGTTTTCGCGCACCAGTTTGTGCGCATCGGTGCGTATGCGGTGATCGGCGGGGTGAGCAAAGCCACGCGCGATGTGCTGCCCTATACCCTGAACAACGGCAATCCGGCGCTGGCGTTCGGGCTCAACCTCATCGGCCTTAAGCGCTCGGGCATGAGCCCGGCGGAGCGTTCGGCGATCAAACAGGCGTTTCAGTTGTTCTATCTCAAAGACCTAGCGACTTCAAAGGCGATCGAGGCAATACAGAACGAACTGGTGCCGTCTCTGCCCGAGGGCAGTGCGGAGCGCAAGCGCATTGAGTATCTGGCGCAGTGGCTCGGCACGTCGAAGCGGGGATACACGTTCCACGCTTCAAAGAAGAACGAGATGCCGGAAGAGGAAATTGAATAAGTGTCAAATTTTGATATGTATTTTTAATTTACAACATCCCTCGCATTTCAGCAATAGCGGATGCGAAAACTCTTATCGATTACTGCGCTTATCATCATTGCATCACAACCCGTGGCAGCGATCTTCGAATTGGGCACTGACGGCAATTATTTCAGTCAAACGACGACATTAAAGGACAACAGTGTTTCTCCCTCCAGGACTTACACTTTTAATTTTTCCGGCTCTCTCTTCGACATATATGGACACTTAACTTTCGGAGTGCCCAATGTCGTGACCTTTGGTATCGGGCCACAGGTGGCTTTTTCCAGCCAATCAGCTTCAAACCACCCAACGAATTGGCAGAAGGACGAATTGAGTTATTTCCGTTTTGGGCTCGATACAAAACTGCAAATGGAAATGATCCCGGGTATTAGCCCGTTCGTCAGGTTTTCGCTAGGCAAAGATTCTATTGGCTTCACGGAAAGCTCAACAGTCAATGGATCCACGGGCGAACTGAAGTACACCTTCGGCGGCATGTACTACAATGCTTTGGTCGGCCTTCAGATCCCATTGGCTCCCGTATTTGCATTCTACTTGCAGGCTGGAATTACCGGAAGTCCTAATTCAAATATGACAATTGAGAGTTTCACGGTTAATGGAACTAATGTTGCAGTTGCTCAGACGGGAACGGTCGATGCAAGCTATACGGGATTTATTATTGGCGGCGGCGCACGCCTGTCTTTCTGAAATAGCGACCTAAAACCACATGGCTACCTGTGTAGCCATGTTAAGTGTTTTCCCGCCTGCCATCCATTCCTGATGCGCTTTTATGGTCTCTTCCAAAAATTATGATGTCGTAGTCATCGGCAGCGGGCCCGCCGGCGAAGGCGCGGCGATGCAGTGCGCCAAAGAAGGTAAGCACACCGCCATTGTTGAACTGAGCAATCAGCTCGGCGGGGAGTGTCTGCACCGGGGCACGATTCCCTCGAAGGCGCTCAGGCATTCGATTCAGCGCTATATCGAATCGATGTCGAACCCTTTAGTCAAAGGTCACTTCGCCAGCCGCGAACTCGATTTTCCGCAGCTGTTGAGTGCCACGCGCAAAATCATCGATAAAGAAGCGTCCCTGAACATGACGCACTACGAACGCAACCGCGTCGATGTCTATAACGGGCGCGCGCGGCTTGTGGGACCACATGACATTGAAATTTCCGCCGGCGCGCAGGGAGTCGAAAAGATCAGCGCCGAAGCGATCATCATCGCCACCGGTTCACGCCCCTACCGCCCGCCCGAAATACAGTTTGATGACCGCATCGTCGACAGTGACACTGTGCTGGAGCTCGGTTTTACGCCGCGCTCGCTCACGATCTATGGCGCGGGCGTCATCGGCTGTGAATATGCATCGATCTTCAAGGGACTCGGTGTCAAAGTCACACTGATCAACCATCGTGCGAAGTTACTCGAATTTCTCGACGACGAGATCATCGATGCGCTCAGCTACCATCTGCGCGAGCAGGGCGTTGTCATCAAACACAGCGAAGAGTATGAAAAAGTCGAACGCTCCGGCGAGGATGTATTGCTGCATCTCAAATCGGGCAAAGTTGTCAAATCGGATGCATTGCTGTGGGCAAACGGGCGCAGCGGCAATACGCGTGACCTGATAGCGTTCGAATCAGACATCCGCATCGACCACCGCGGGCAGATTGAGAAGAATGAGAACTTTCAGACCGCACTGCCACACATCTATGCAGTAGGCGACGTTTCAGGCCCCCCTGCTCTCGCCAGCGCCGCTTTTAATCAGGGGCGATTTGTCGGCCTGCACATTGCGCGCAAATCGGTGTTTGGCAATCTGATTAAGGGAATTCCCACCGGCATCTACACCAACCCCGAAATCAGTTCACTCGGCAAGACCGAACGCGAGCTCACCGCGCAGAAGATACCGTATGAGGTTGGCCAGGCGCACTTTCGTAATATTGCGCGCGCTCAGATCACGGGGCAGACGGCCGGCCTGCTCAAAATTCTGTTTCACCGTGAGACGCTCGAAATTCTCGGCATCCATTGTTTTGGCGATCAGGCATCGGAGATTATTCACATCGGTCAGGCAATCATTTCGCAGCCGGCGCCAAATAACCGCGTGACCTGGTTTGTCGAAGCGACATTCAACTACCCCACAATGGCCGAGGCTTACCGGGTCGCGGCGCTGAATGGGTTGAACAGACTGTGACGTTAATTATACGACGCCGAAAATGCAATCACGACAGAAAACTGTGACAGCGAAAAATCCGTATCTCTGACATCACCGTTACGCGTCTTGAGCAGCAGATCCATGTCAGTCAGATGGATGTACGTATAGTGTAGAGACAGGCTCAACCCGAGTGCAAATTTTTCACTCACCCACCATTCGCGGCCAAAACCCAGCATGCCGGCAAAACCATTATTAACCCTGACTTCCTGTTTTGTGTCCTTATAGATTGCGGTTGAAGCCCCCAGCATGCCGGAGACAAAGTAGTTACCCCGCGTAAAATATGTCAGCGAAGGGCCCCAGTTTGAAGTTCCGAGCGTGCGGTTCACCATGCGTTTTTCTGTAAGAATATCTGGCGACGAAGAACCATTGGGCTCGCTCAGGATATTGCCGCCAATGTTGATTCCTAAGATCAGGTTCTCTTCGATAGCAACGCCGAAGCGGAATTGAAAAAAACCACCAGTACCGGCAATGGATAAGGAATCGAATCCCTGCACGCCGCTCGCTGCAATCCCGGAGAAGCCGGGACCGCCGGTGAAATTGGCGTGCAGGCCGCGATGGGTATACGCATTGATATCCGCATTTTCATCCGCTGCTTCGATATAGGTTTCACCTGAAGCGACGACGGCGAGCGACTGCGTTGAAACGATGTTGGTGACGACACGGTATTTCCCCCCGGCGGATTTTTCTATGCTGCCCGAAATGATATAGTCACTCTGCACCGATTTTTCGAGCGTCAGGTCTTTGCCCTGCAACACGCCTTTCTGTGAGAGCTCTTTTTCTCTGAGCACACCGCTCAACTGGTCGCGATCATGCACGCGGTGACCCGAATTCGTCAGGTGCGATACCACTTTGCTCTTAAGACTCGCGCCAAAGGGATCGGCCGCCTTTTCTCCGGTTGCATTGCGGTATTGCCCAACGCCAAAACTGCTCTGCTTGCTGCCTGCGGGCAAAAGTTTCTCGATGGCATGTGCGAACTCTTCCAGCCCGCGCGGAGCAATGCCCACGACTCCGCGTTCGTTGCATCTCTTACCCTGAATCATACAATCCCGGATATTGGCCCGATAAAAAAGCTTACGCCCTTCACTGGTGTGCAGGCTGATTTGGTTGTAATCTTCGCTCTCCACAATGCCGAAAGTTTTTTCCCTGTCTTGCGTGATGACAAAATCGCCGCGTTCCGTAATATACTGGTAATACGTTTCAAAGGCCCTGTGGTCGGCCATGGTGAGCGGCAAATCAGAATAGTAACCGTTGTCGGTTGCGATACGAAAAATTCTCTGCCGGTCGATTTCGGCCCGCTGAAAAGAGCCCGAGCCTTCGAAGGCATCGATCAGGCTGACGTTTTCGCGATATAACAATACAACTTTTTCTTTATCTACCTTTTCGATCTTCGCATTGCCAATGACTGTGTCATTGCGCAACCGAATGCTGACCTCAACGCCTTTAGGAACCGAATCGAGCGGAAAATCGGATTTTTTGGCATCGGCGGCAAGCTCGTGTATGAAAAACAAGCCGAATGACAGCATGAGGGCGCGCGCAAAGCGGTGATCGAAATACATATAAGGCAGATAAAGTGTCCCAACTCAAATCGTCGACAAGAACTTTCTGATCAATTCGCGGCAGTGCGCCGAATCGACACCGTCAAGAATCTCTCCTTCAGCGCGCTGAATCCATTCTATGGGCAAGATAAAGTCTGAATGCGCCCGTGCTGCAAGTTCACGCCGGGTAATAAACCCAGACTGCAAATCGTAGGCAGCATATTCAAAATCGCCGTCGGGTGAGCCCGCCAGTCCCAGAAAATGCAGCAGTTGCCAGTAGTGCTGATCGACTGCAGCTTCCAGGCCCGCGGCATCGGCGGGCAAAGACTTGATGGCACCCTCGAGCAATTGAAAGTACTCTGCATTGTCAGGTGAGGCTTTCAAAAACTCTGCTGCGCGCACTAGTTCTGACACGGCGTTGAGCAGCCGATAGTCCTGCGTTTCGCTGAAAGGAGAAAACAGGAACTCGGCGCTGCGCGGAATCACGCGCACATCACCTGCGGCATGAAAAATAACCTTATACAAAGCGCCCGGATAATAATGAAAAGAAGAACGCTTGTTGGATTTCAACACGCCGGGAATGCGGAACGACTGGAACTGGCCGTTTTCGAGCAGGGTCGTGAGTGCCAGCGAGTCTTCTCCCGCTGCGCTGCGCCGCAGAATGATCGCGCGTAAACTGCTGAAACCTTCGCTCAAGCTGAACGGCCGGACAGATCGATGACTACGCTCTTCACCTGGCGGTGTTTGAATTTTAGCAGCGTGAAGCGCGCGTTACCATAGGCAAAACTGGCCTTCTCCCTGAGATCGCCGGCCAGCGAATGCAGCATAAAGCCGGCGACCGAGTGGAATTTTTCTTCGGGTAAATTCAGTGCGAGTTCGTCGTTCAGGTCAGACAGCGACATGCGCGCGTCGACGCGGTAAACCTTGGGTTCGAGCTGCACCACCTGCTTGCTTTCACTGTCATATTCGTCCTGAATTTCGCCCACGATCTCTTCGAGAATGTCTTCGAGCGTGATCATGCCCGTTACATCGCCGTGTTCGTTGACGGTGAGTGCCAGATGGTATCGGTTGAGACGCATCTCGCGCAATAGCGACAGAATGCTCTGCGCTTCGGGCACCACCAGCGGTTTACGCAGATGCGTGCGCAGCTCGAATTTTTTGCGCTGTGCGGCTGTCAGACTGACAAGGTCTTTAATAAAGAGCACCCCCGGATAATGCCGTAATCCTTCTTTATCTTCGTACACAGGCAATCGTGAATGGCCGGTTTTTTTGAAGATGGCCTCGATATCTTTGAGCGAGGCCGTGACAGGCACGCTCGTCAGATTGACTTCAGCCGTTTTGATGTCGGCGGCGCGCTTTTCATGCAATTCAAGTATTTCGAGCACCATCTGCATCTGTTCGTTGCGTGCGGTAATCTTATTCGCCTTGAAAAAATGGATCAATTTCTCACGCAGCGACTTGCGACGCCGGAACATTTTGCGGATCGCGCTGGTCAGTTTACGACGCTGAGCCATCAGCCTTTGGCCGTCCGTGTTGAAGTGCGAGGGCTGGCAGACATCTGCCTGTAGCGACCCGTTAATCCGCCCGCAACCCCCGCGGCCACAAGAGCTCGCACCTCGGCCTTGTGCATCGCGGTATTTTCCCCCGGCGAACGCTCATGGTCGTAACCCATCACATGCAGGGCGCCATGCACTGCGAGTACGCAGAGTTCGTCGGTTAAAGTTAAATTATTTTCGCGCGCCTGCGCGGCAGCCTTGCGGTGCGAAATGTAGATTTCACCCACCGGTTCATGCGGAAAAAGCGGCCCTCCGGATTCAAGGTACGAGAAGGAGAGTACATCCGTCGTCGCAGGGATATCGCGGTATTGTGTATTCATCTTCACCATGACGCGATCTGTGATAATCTGTATGCCAATATGTGCAGTTCCCGGGATTTTTTTCTTTTGAGCCGGGGGCAACCGCCAGGCCAGAGCCGAAAGCGCATTGGAAATCTTGTTCAGGCGCTTTTTGAGAGAGTTCACTGCGATTTGTATATCTGCGGGATATTTACCCGCCGCAAGCACCAGTTTAATCAATTGCGGAAATTATCCCGCGCCGCATCAAGGCTCGCGACTATCGCGAAGCGGCCGCTGAGGTCTGTCATGTCGAAGAGCTCTTGCACAAACTGCGTCGGTTTGGTCAGCAGCATTTTACCGCGGTTCTGCTCAACTGTGCGAGCAATCGTCAGCAACAAGGCAATTCCCGTGCTGTTGATATATTCGAGCTCCGAAATGTCGAGTATGCAATCGTACACGCCATTTTCAAAAATGGCTTTCACTTTTGAATTCAAATCAAAAATATTATCAGAGGTGATTTTCCCGCTGAAAATCAGAAAATTCACGGGGCGACCGTGGACTTTCTCCGTTTCTGTCCGCAATTGGAGCAGGTTTTTCAGGCTCACTGTCTCTTTTTACAGGTTGTGTCAGCGAATCAAGCTTTTTCGCTATCGGGTAGCCGAAATGGGAGCAAAGCTGTTTTTTTTTATCCAAAGTGAGAAAAAACCGGCCTTTTTCGGTATTTGATATATAGAGGGCCAAAATGAGATGCCGCAAACAGCCACGATTTCTGGAAGATAAGCCCGTGCAGATATCCCATCTATTGGAGGTGCGTTTGGCTCCGCTCCACTGGAACCGGATCAAGCTCTGCGCGTGGCGCCGGCGGCGAACCTACTCCACGATCACGCGCTACTGCGTGTTGAAACTGGCGCGCAAGTGCGGCCTGCGCTGGACGCCGAAAATGCAGGCGGCGACAGAGTCTGTGAGGGAAGGATTGAACATTGCGGAGGATATGCACCGGCATATGATGTGCCTGTATGGCGAGGATGAGAAACTCATTCGTCTTGCGGCCATCGATCTAGGTATGACCATGACGGCTTTTATCCGGTTGGCAATAGAGCTGTATCTACCGGCGCTGGCTATGGAAAAACGCAGCCGATGCCCAATCACGGACGCGGATTTGACCTGGGAAGGCATCCGTTTCACTGAAAGCGTGCAAATCTTCGCCATAAACGGCGGTCCATGGCCCATCGCACGCGACCTAAGCTGTCATCGCTTTGACACCGACAGCTACTGGTGAGTCTAATAACCACTGAGCCGCCCACAAACCCTTTCCTAATTGACGATCTGTGCAAAAGTACGACTTAGCCTGCATGGAAGCAACCCCTAAAAAGCGCCCTTTGATCGACAAACTGCTGATCTGGGGTGGAGCAAGCACATTTATCGTTCTCACAGTCATGCTGTCGCCGATGCTGTGGATGGCAACAATTCTGGCGTTGTTGCCGGTCATTGCGATGGTTCTCCTCATCACTCCGACTCTGCACCTCAACCTTGTGGAAAGACAGACCGAAGAAAACCGCCTGAAATAGCCTCTATATTTCTGCATGGGCAGCCGTTCATGCAGAAATATCAGCGCGCGCGGTATCCTTTACCGCGGGTGCTGCACCGATTGAATCCTCACAATAATGTTAACGCGACTCAGAAAACTACCCCTATTACGCAATAAATCCGCCGGCATCGTCGATGTCGAAACTGCGCTCGCCGCCTTTCGCGCCGGCAAAATGCTGATCGTCACCGATTCAGAAGACCGCGAGAATGAAGGCGACCTCGTGCTCGCGGCCGACGACACGACGCCTGAAGCCGTGAATTTCATGGCAAAATTCGGCCGCGGTCTCATCTGCGTGCCGGTGACGGCTGGGCGTGCAAAAGAACTCAACCTGCAGCCGATGGTGAAACGCAATGAGGATGTCAGGCGTACTGCATTCACTGTTTCTGTGGACGCAAAAGAGAAGACATCCACCGGCATCTCAGCGCATGACCGGCAAATCACCATCCAGAAACTGGCCGACCTGGCTGCGCGCGCGAAAGATTTTATGCGCCCTGGCCATATCTTTCCGCTCGTCGCACGCGATGGCGGCGTGCTGGTGCGCGCGGGCCACACCGAAGCAGCCGTCGATCTATGCCGCCTGACGGGCAAACGCCCGGTCGGTGTGATCTGCGAAATCATGAACAGCGACGGCACGATGGCGCGCATGCCCGACCTCATCAAATTTGCGCGCGAACACAAGTTACCGATTCTCACCATCGAGGCGCTGATTGAATACCGCCGCCGCAAAGAGCAGACCGTCACTTTTCTGCAGAAATCAAAACTCAAAACCAAGTGGGGCGATTTTTCGGCCTATTACTTCAGCTCGGCGACCGACGACAACGTGCACCTCGCGCTGACGGTGGGCAAAATCTCAGCCGCAAAGCCGGCGGTGGTGCGTGTGCACCGTGAGGATGTGCTCGCTGATGTGTTCCAGAGCCCTGCGCGCAAAAATTACCTTCCTGTTGATGAGGCCATGGCTGCGCTGTCGCGCGAAAAGTCCGGCGTGTTCATCTTCATCGGCCAGAAATCTTCGCAGGTGCTTCAGAACGATGGCACCGCCGATGACTCTTCTCTCAGACAGTATGGCATCGGCGCGCAGATTCTGAATTATCTCGGTGTGAAAAAGATCCGCCTGCTGACGCGTAACCCGCGCCGTGTGGTGGGCCTCGAAGCCTTTGGCCTCGAAATTGTCGGCACCACCCCCGGCAGTCGCGCTGAAACCCGTTCGAAATAAAGCATGAGGCGTTTGGACAAAGAGCAACCTCCTGTTGCGTCCAAACCACTCCCCCCGGTCTTCGTTCGATTTCTGCGCATGATCCGGTTTTCGCACACGTTGTTTGCGCTGCCGTTTGCGCTCGCGGCCACTGCCGTTATCGCGGCACGCTACAGCAGTGCCGTCAACGTGACTCCGCTTAAAATTGCGCTAATCGTTGTGGCGTTTACCGGTATGCGCAGTTTTGCGATGGCAGTCAACCGCCTCGCTGACAGCGAGATCGATGCGCGCAATACGCGCACTGCCAGTCGCGAGATTCCCTCAGGGTTGTTATCGGTACGTGCGGTGCAGTTTTTTGCCGTGCTGTCAATTCTGGCAACAATCGTCGCAGCGTATTTTCTTTCACCCGTGGCTGGCTACCTCGCGCTGCCGGCTGCAATCATCGTTGCCGGTTACAGCGCGGCGAAACGTTTCACCTGGCTCTGCCATTTCTGGCTGGGTGCGGCGATCGGCCTCGCACCGCCGGCAGTCTATATCGCGCTGCTGCAGCAAATTACCCCCGAAGCGCTGCTGATGCAGGCAGTACTGATGTTTTACATCGCTGGCTTCGATATTCTGTACGCTCTGCAGGATATCGAATTTGACAGGCGCGAAAAACTCTACTCAATTCCGGCGCGCTTCGGCGTGGCCGGCGCCATGTGGATTGCCCGCGCATCGCACGCTGTGGCCGCAATTGCCGCGGCAGCTCTGATCTGGTACTTAAAATTTCATCCGCTGGTGTGGATTTTCTACGCGGTGCTGGTCGGCCTGTTTGTTGCCGAACACTGGCTCGTGGGTTCAGTGAAAAATCCACGCTGGGAAAAAATTCCCGTGGCCTTCTTCAACGTCAACAGCGCCTTCAGCCTCGTCTTTCTCGCAACGATCGCCGCAGGCGCATTTATTTATTAAGGAAGTTCTGAAAAAGTCATGCGCAGCCACCCGCCGCGCGAGTGAATACGCGCAAACGAGGATATTTGCGCTCTTAATTTTAGCTTTTTCAGAACTTCCTTACCCCTGTTTCCGTGGCCGGGAACAGGGGTAATAGGTCTAAGGTGCTGCAGGCTTTTCCGCATTTGCGGGTTCTGCCGGTTTCTCCGCGGCGGGCTTCACTGCCTCGGCCGGCGCCGCTGCTTCAGG
>Ga0154020_10006615_pt1 | contig 13588 bp, 9 predicted proteins | sample Klosneuvirus_201_FD_109709 | JGI IMG/M metagenome (GOLD analysis project Ga0154020, IMG submission 109709) | Active sludge microbial communities from wastewater, Klosterneuburg, Austria - Klosneuvirus_20160825_MG | ecosystem: Engineered > WWTP > Aerobic digester > Activated sludge | place... | reverse complement strand
TTGTCCGGGTAGAGCCCCGCACCCACGAACCCATGCATCCCGCGCTCGACGCGGCCGAACGCATAGGGCCAGACGAGCTCCAGGAGGCGCGCGACCGGCATCGACCAGACATCCGCGACCTTGTCGCTGAGCCCACCGGCCCGCGCGGTCTTGCCAACGAGTCGAGCCGCGGGAAGGTGCGTGGCCGCCCCGAGCAGCGCACCGAGAGCGAGTCCGAGAGCCGGGGCCAGGGCCCTCGCCCGAAGAGTGCCGCGATGACGGCGAGCCAGTCGCCTGGTCCGCAAGAGCTCGAAGGCCAGGGCGGCGACGACGAGGCTCGGCGTCATCAAGAGAGTCGACGGTTCGCCCGCGAGACACAGGAGCCCGAACGAGATCGCGAGGAGCGCCGTGTCGCGTCGGCTCCCGCTGCGGAAGGCGCGGAGGAGGAACGCCAGGACCAAGGGCACCGTGGGAACCGCATAGAGGATCGGCAGGAGGTTCGTCATCGACAGCAGGTAGCCGCCGAACGCGAAGCTGAGACTACCCAGGAGCGCCGCCCTCTTGCTGGTCGGCAGCACCCTCAGGAAGAACCTCATCGAAAAGAACGCCAGCGCGACGGGCAGCATGACCTGCAGGCGCATGGCCCACTCGAAGGGCAAGACGAGGAACAACCAGGTGATCGGGTGGAACATCGCGTGCTCGGGGTTGGCCGCGAACGGCTGACCCGAGGCGAAGTAAGGGTTCCAGAGCGGGAGGCCGCCTGTCTCGAGGGTCAGCCGGCGGACCAGGGATTTCGCGGGGATGTAGTAGGCCAGCAGGTCTCGGTTCGCGAACTGTTCACCGAAGAAGAGGGCGCCGCGGAAGAGAACGAGGAGCCCGACCAGCAGCGCGCCCAGGTGAAGCGCGTGGCGCCCGAGAAACCCCCTCACGCGACTGGCTTCCCGGGAGCGAGTTCGGCGTCCGAGTCCGGCACGAGTTCGACGTCGGGCACGTCTTCGAGAGTAGGGGGTTCGAGCTGAGCAAACAAGCGGGACCGCCGGTCGGCTCCGCGCCAGGACCGCGACCTACTCCAGCTTCTCCGGCTTCTCGACTTTCTCCGCCTTCTCCTCGGCCTTCGTCTTCGGGAACGGCTGCCCGAGCCAGCCCGTGAAGAGCGCCTTCTCCTTGTCGCCGGCCTTCTCCGTCGCCTCGATCTCGTAGGTGAAGGCGCGTCGCGCGCCGAGCGCCACGGGGATCTCGATCAGCCGTGAGCGGCGGAAGACGGTGACGGCCACGCTCGTGCGGGGCGGCTGGTCGCGCTCGATCCGCTTGAGCTGGTCCTCGTCGGCGCGGAAGCCGTCGAGCGCGACCAGCTCGTCGCCGGCGCTGACGCCGGCCTGATACGCCGCGCGCCCCGCGTAGACCTCGCTCACCAGGAGCTTGCTGTTGTCCTTCTTCGTCTTCCACCCGAAGTCGGCCTTCTCCTTCACCGGCTTCGGCTGCTTGTCGCCGTTCGTGCCGTTCGCCTCCTTCTCTTTCTCGTCGTCGTCCTTGTCGGCCTTCTCCTTCAGCGTGAGGCCGGCCGCGGCGAAGAGCTCTTCCATCGGGGGCGTCTCGACGCCGCGAACGTGGCGGTCGAAGAAGTCGGCGGCGCTCTTTCCCGCCACCATCGACACGGCGCGCTCGTACTCCCCTTCCGGATAGCCCACGCCGCGGGCGCCGAAGCGCTCGAAGAGGATCTTCAGCACGTCGTCGAGCGACCGCTGTCCGCCCGTCTCGCGGCGCAGCCACAGGTCGAGCGCGGCCCCGATCACCTGCCCGCGGCGGTAGTAGCTCTCGGAGACGTTCGGAGAGTTCTCGTCCGGGCGGTAGAGGCGGATCCAGGCGTCGAACGAGGAGCTCTCCGCGCTCTGCACGCCGGTGCCGGGGTTGTCCCGATGCTCTTTGATCTCCTTGCTCCACTCCTCGAAGAGATGCTTCGGCTGGATGAGCCCGGCGCGAACGGGGAGGATCCCCTCGTAGTACGACGTGATCCCCTCCATCGCCCAGAGGTCGCGCGTGTAGACCTCCTTCGTGTAGTCGAAGGGGCCGAGCGCGGCCGGGTGGATCCGCTTCACGTTCCAGACGTGGAAGAGCTCGTGGGCGAACAGGAAGAGGACGTCGCGGTAGCTCTTCTCCGGCTTGAAGCGGAACGGCGCGAGGCCGACCGATTGCGACGCGCGGTGCTCGAGCCCGCCCCCCGCGCCCTGCGCGAGGTGGACGAGGAAGACGTAGCGTTCGTACGGGAGGGAGCCGAAGATCGCCGCGCCGGCCTCGACGATCTTCGTCAGGTCCTTCACGAGGCGGTCCACGTCCTCGTTGCCGCGGCCCCAGATCGCCAGCGTGTGCGGCTTGCCGCGCACCGTGAAGTCGATCGTCCGGTGCGTGCCGCATTCGAACGGCGAGTCGACGAGCTCGTCGTAGTCGACGGCCTCGAACGCGCCCGCCCGCTCGGGGAGCGCGATCGAGACCTTCCAGCCCGCCGGGAGGTCGAAGCGGACGCGCTGCGGCTCGGTCTTCCGGCCGTCCACGTAGAAGAAGAGGTTCGAGCCGTTGCCGTAGCCGTGCGTGGCGTCGAGGTGCGACGTCCGGACCGAGAGGTCGTTCGCGTAGACCCGGTAGCGGACGACGAAGGGGCCCTTCCCCTTCTTCGTGTCGACGCGCCACCGGCTCTTCTCGACCTTTCGGGTGGCCAGGGTTTCGCCGGCGCCCGTGGAGACCGTCAGGTCTCGCACGTGGCGCGCGAAGTCGCGGACGGCATACGAGCCGGGCGCCCACACCGGCAGGACGAGGTCGAGCTCCTTCGCCGGCTCGGGGAGCGGCGCGATCTCCATCGTGATCTCGAAGAGGTGGGTCTCGGGCCTGGGCATTGCCACGGTGAACGTCGTGGCCGCGTCGAGGGAAACCGTCATCAGACCTCCGGCGGCGAGGAGCGCCAGTCGTTTCATAGCGCGCGAGGATAGCGAGAAAGGGCGACGCGCGGGTCGGCGCCTGGCCCGGTGGGATCCGATCAGTCGGGAGCTGCGAGAAAAGCGGTGACGCGCCGGCCGAACGCGACGGGGCGCTCCGTGGGCGGCACGTGCCCGCACCGCGGCAGGATCTCGAGCCGCGCGTGCGGCAGCGCCTCCGCGAGCCGCCGGCCGGTGGCGACGGGGAAGACGCGATCGCCGTCGCCCCAGAGCACCAGCGTCTTCTGGCGGATGCGCGAGAGATCCCGCCGCGTGAGGCAGTCGTCGCCGGACGCGATGGCCGCGAGGAGCTTCATCAGCTGCGGACGGTTGGTGCGACGCCCCTTGTAGACGGCGGCGCCCAGCGCCACGAGGGCGTTGTTCAGGAGCGGCGTGTTGATGCTCGTCTTCAGCAGGCGCTGGGAGTCGTGGAAGCCGTGCGGCGCGAACGGCAGCGACGCGGAGACGGGCGTCAGCGCGACCCGGGGGTGCAGCCCCGCGGCATCGACGAGGACGAGGCGCCGGATGAGCCGCGGGAAGCGCCGCGCGAGGTCGAGCGCGACCATGCCGCCGAGCGAGTGGCCGAGCAGGTCGATCCGATGGACGTCGAGGACGTGAAGGCCCTGGACGACGGCGTCGGCCAGGAGGCGGATCCGGAAGTCGCCGTCGGAGCCGATCGGCCGGGCCGAGCTGCCGTGCCCGAGGAGGTCGAACCCCAGAGTCCGCCGGCTCCTGGCGAGCAGCGCGAGGGAGAGCGCCCACTCGTTGTGGTCGGCGCCCACCCCGTGAAGGAGGACGAGCGGAGGCGCGGCCGGCGCGTTCTTCGAGAACGGCCCGGCGTCCTGCACCGCGACCGCGACCGACGAGCTACCCAGAGGAACAGCGAGCTTGCGGACGCGCGGCAACATCGGCCGAGAGTACGACGAGTTCTCAGTACTTCCGCATCAGGCCCACCACGACTCCCTGCACCTGGACGTCGCCCTCTTTCGCGCGGATGGGGGTCATCGCCTCGTTCGCGGGCTGCAGGCGGATCCAGCCGTCGGCCTCGCGATAGAAGCGCTTCAGCGTGGCCTCGCCGCTGACGAGCGCGACGACCATCTCGCCGTTGTCAGCGCGCTCCCGGCGATGGACGACGACGAAATCGCCGTCGTGGATGCCGTCGTCGATCATGGAGGTGCCGTTCACCCGGAGGACGTAGTTCTGGCCGCGCCGCGTGAGCGACTCGGGAACCGGGACCGTCTCGTCCCCCTGGACCACGTCGATCGGCTGGCCCGCGGCGATCCGCCCGTAGAGCGGCAGCTCGACGGCCCGGGCCTGGGACGCCTCCTCGGGCAACGACAGCGAGCGGTGCTTGTTCAGCTCCCGGACCAGGACACCCTTCTCGAGAAGCAGCCGGATGTGCTTCTGGACGGTGCCGAACGAGGAGTAGCCGAAGGCCTCGCGGATCTCCCGCTGGGTGGGCGCGATGCCATTCCGCCTCCGGTAGGCGCGGATGAAATCGACCAGCTCCTTCTGACGTTCGGTCAAATTGACACTAGACATAATTTAATAAGGCTCCAATACGAATTTGCCTTAAGGAAATCGGAAACGGACCTTCGAACAATATAGGCGTAAATTGACCGCAAGTAAAGGGGCGAGCACGAACTATCATCCGGAATCGCGATGACCACCGCCACCGGAACGGACCCGTTCGACGCGGAGCTGGGTCGCCTTCCCGAGAAGCTCCGGCGGTTCTTCCTCTCGCGCGGCGTGAGGACCGAGGACGACGCCCGCGAGCTGGCGCAGGAGACGATCCTGCGGCTCCTCCAGCGCGAGGAGCGGGGCGAGGCCCTGGAGTCGCCCGAGGCGTTCGCGCTCGGCGTGGCGAAGAACATCTTCTGGGAGTACTGCCGGCGCCTCTCGCGCGCGAACGCCCACGACGGCCTGTCGGACGCCGTCGACCTGGCCGCCGAGGCGAATCCCCTCTCGGACGCCCTCGCCAGCAACGAGAAGGTCCGCTTCCGCCGCGCGCTGGCCCTCCTGCCCGAGAAGATGCGGGCGCTCCTCCTGCGGCGCTTCCTCGACGACGTGCCGTCGCGCACGATCGCCCGCGAGGAAGGGGTCACCACCGACGCCGTCGACATGCGGGTGTTCCGGGCCAAGCGCGAGCTGAAGAAACGAATGAGCGAGAAAGAGCCATGACCGAGCGCCCCTCGCCCGCCGAGATCCGCGACTACCTGCTCCGCCGGCTCCCCGACGAGAGGCGCGGCCAGATCGAGGAGGCCTACTTCAAGAACGACGCCCTCCTCGACGAGGTGGAGGCCGAGGAGGACCAGCTCGTCACCGAATACGTTCTCGGCAAGCTGAGCGAGAGCGACAGGCGCCGCTTCGAGGATTCGCTCCTCGGAGCGCCGTACTACAAGGAGCGCGTGGAGACGACGACGCGGCTCCAGCAGCAGATCTCGCGGCACCCGGCGTTCCTCCGGCGGGAGCGGATGCCCACGTCGCAGACCGGCCTCTCCGACCCGCGCCTCTTCCCGGGGCGGACGGGCTTCGTGGTCGGCTTCGCGCTGCTCACGATCCTCCTCATCGCGGCCACGATCTCGGCGTGGATGCTGAAGCGCGAGGTGGAGGATCTGAAGCGGCAGCTGAAGAAGGAGACGACCGGCGCTACCGGTTCTTCCAGACCGGGTCCCGCTTCTCCAGAAAAGCGCTGACCCCCTCGGCGGCGTCCTCCGTCCGCATCAGGTCGTTCAGGTACGTCTTCTCGACGGCCGCCAGCGCGGAGAGCGGGTCGCCGGCGGCACCGGTGACGAGCGCCCGCTTGGCGAGCCGGAGCGTGGAGGCCGAGAACGGCTCCAGCCGGTCCCGCATCGTGTCGAGCGCGTTGATCAGGTCGCCCGGGTTCACCAGCGCGTTGATCAGGCCCCGGCGCTCGGCGGCCTCGGCGGACATGGCGGCGCCGCAGAGGATGAGGTCGGCCGCCTTCGTCCGGCCCACGCGCCGCTCGAGGAGGACCGAGGCGACCGGGGGGAAGATGCCGAGCCGGATCTCGGGGAAGCCGAAGCTGGCCGTGGTCTCGGCGAAGATGAAATCGCACGAGAGGGCGATCTCCGCGCCGCCGCCCAGCGCTCGCCCCTGCACGAGGGCCACGGTGGGGACCTCGATGGTGAAGAGGAGCCGGATCAGCGAGTGGAAGAGGCGGATCAGGCTGTCGACCTCGCCCGGACGGTGCTGCGCGATGTCGGTTCCGCAGCAGAAGTCCTCCCCCTGCGCCGCCAGAGCGATCAGCTTGATCTCGCGCCGGCGCGAGGCGTCGCGGAGGCGCTCCTCCAGGGCCATGATCCGGCTCTGGTCCAGCGCGTTCAGCGGCGGCCGTGAAAACGTGACCGTGGCGGCCGAGCCGTCGATGGTGAGAGAGACGCCGCCGTCTTTCAGCGCCATGGCGTTCGCCTCCCCGGGCCCTGAGCGCGGCGGTTTCTCATGGCTCGGTCCGCGCGGCGGCCCCGAGTCCGTTCAGGAAGAGATCGCCGAACTCGCGGCCGATGTCGTCGGCCGTCGCGCCGCCGCTCGGCCGGTACCAGCGCGCGATCCAGTTGATGGCGCCGAAGATGGCGAAGGCGGTGGTCTTCGGGTCGACGCTCCGGAAAGCGCCCGAGGCGATGCCGTGCTCGATCACGCTCCGGAGGCCGCGCTCGAAGCGGTCCCGCGAGGCGACGACGTCCTGGCGGCGCTTCGGGTCGAGCGCGTCGATCTCCAGCGCCAGGGCCGAGCCGTGGAACTTGTCGACCATGATGCGGACGTGCCCCGCCACGAGGCGCCGGAGCGCTTCGGCCGGAGGCAGGTCGGCGGCCTCGACCTCGTTCAGGAGCTCGGCCACCGCCTCGAGCGCGACGGTGTGGCAGAGCGCGAGGATCTCCTCCTTGTCGGGGAAGTAGTAGTAGAGGCTTCCTCGCGTCAAGGAGAGGTGGTCGGCGATGTCGTCCATGGACGTGCCGTGGAACCCCTGGCGCGCGAAGCTCTCGACCGCGCTCTCCAGGATCTTCAGCCGCTTCGTCCGCCTTTTCCCCTCCACGTGAACCGAAGCCGGCCGCGCCGCGCGCCGCACGGCCGAGCCCGCCTCGCCGCGGGGGGCCGCCGGCTCCTCGGCCGTCGCGTCCGTGGGTCGCGTCCAGACGGCTCCGCCGTCGCAGGGGTCGGAAGACATACCAGGATGATAAGTCCAAAAAAGAAGACCCTGCTCGGGAAGCAGGGCCTTCGAGGAACTTCATGGTCGGGGCGAAAGGATTCGAACCTTCGACCCCACGGTCCCGAACCGTGTGCGCTACCAAGCTGCGCTACGCCCCGTCAAAGAACGGACGCGGAAGATAGCACTCCACGGCGGGAAATCCTAGAGGGCGGAGGGTTCGTTCAGGGAACGCCCGCCGGGCGACCGGCGCCGCGAGGGTCGGCCACGCCGAGGAGCGTGCCGTCGGCCCGCCAGGCGATGGCGTGGACGAGGCCGATCGCGGCGCGCTCCTTCACCTGGTGTCCGAGCGCCTCGAGCTCGAGCCGGAGCGCCGCGGGGACGCCCTTCTCCACGTCGATCCGGTCCGGCAGGTGCTGGTGGTGCAGGCGCGGCGCCGCCACGGCCTCGTCCAGGGGCATCCCTCGTGGCCCGGCGTTGAGGAACACCTGCAGCACCGTCGTCGGGATGGTGGATCCGCCGGGAGAGCCGATCACGAAGCGAGGCCGGCCGTTCGCGAGGACGATGGTGGGCGTCATCGACGAGAGCGGTCGCGCGCCCGCGAGGACGGCGTTCGATTCACCCTGGATCAGGCCGTAGAGGTTGGGGTGGCCGGGCGCCACCGCGAAGTCGTCCATCTCGTTGTTCAGGAGGACACCGACGCCGGGCACGACCGAGCCGTTTCCGAACGAACCGTTCAGCGTGGTGGTCAGCGCGACGGCCTCGCCGTTCGCGAGGGCCACGGAGAGGTGCGTCGTCTCCTCGCGCTCGGGCCGCGGCGCGGGCAACGATGACGACACCGTGGCGCGGGCGGGGTCGATCGACGCCCCGAGCGCGCGGAGCCGGGCCGGGTCGAGGAGGCGCGCCAGCGGCACGTCGACGCAGTCGCCGTCGCCCAGGTCCCGGTTGCGGTCGGCGAACGCCCGGCGCTCGGCCTCCGCCACAACGTGGAGCCCGCGGGCGTCGAGCGAGCGGTAGTCGCCCCGCGCCGCGCCGAGCTGGCCCAGGATCGACGTCAGGAGGAAGCCCCCCGACGACGGCAGGGGCATCGTCACGAGCTGCCATCCCTCGAAGTCGATGACGACGGGCGTCCGCCAGACCGGCCGGTAGGCCGCCAGGTCGTGCGCCGTGAGAACGCCCCCCTCCGACCGGACGAAGCTCGCGATCCTCTCCGCGATCGGGCCGCGGTGGAAAGCGTCGGCGCCGCCCCGCGCGATCGCGTCGAGCGTCTCGGCGAGCTCGGGCTGCGTGAGCTTGGTGCCGGGCGCGAGCGGCTCGCCGCCCGGGAAGAAGCGCTTCCAGCTCTCCGGGTGGAGGCGCAGCAGCTTCGCCTCCTCGGACAGGGACCTCGTCAGGTTCCCGGGAACCACGAACCCGTCACGCGCGAGCCGGATGGCGGGCGCGACGAGCCGGGCCCACGGGAGCCGGCCGAGCTTCCGATGCGCCTCCTCCAGGCCGCGGACCGCTCCGGGCGTCCCCACCGCGAGCCCGGAATCGGTCGAGGCTCCCGGGGTGACCGTGCCATCCGGACGGACGAACGTCCTGTCGAAGGTGGCCGCGGGCGCCGTCTCACGGCAATCGAGCGCGTGGAGCTCGCCCTTCGCGGTGCGGATCACGAGGAACGAGCCACCGGCGAGGTTGCCAGCCTGCGGATACGTCACGGCGAGCGCCAGCGCCGTCGCCACCGCCGCGTCGACGGCATTCCCGCCGGCGCGCAGGATCTCCGCCCCGGCGTCCGACGCCTCGGGTGTGGCGGCCGACACCATCCCACGGCGCGAGACCGCGGTGGCCGCGGGCCGGAGGTGCGGGGCGAGCCCGAGAAGGGCGACGGCCGCCGAGAGGGCGGCCGTCCGGACGAGCTTCGTCATCGCCATTTCGTGCGTCTTTTTCTAGGTCGTCGGCTCAGCGGAGCGTGACCTTGCCACCGTCGACCTCCATCCGGTACTGCCGGAATTCGCCGCCAGGGATCGTGATCTTCAGCTCGCTGTAGGCCTGCACGCTCCGGTCCGACGCGATGACCCACAGCTTCACGAGACCCGGACCCGAGGGGACCGAGGCCGTCCCCTCCACCGAGCCTCCGGAGCTTCCCTTGCCGAAGTCGAAGTCCTTCCGGATGACGATCTTGTCGCCGACGCCCACCATGATGAGACCCCGCGCGAAGGTAGCCGAGTAGACGACCTTGATGGTGGTGGTCGCGGGTGTGGGGGTAGGAGGAGCTGCCGGGACTGCCGTCGCCACCACGACCGCGGGCCGCGGGGTGGGCGTGGCCCGCTTCGCGGCGGTGGCCGTCTTCTTGGCGGCCGCCATCGCTTCGTCCGCCTTGCGGCGCTCGTCGGCGCTCTTCTTCGAGAGTCGTTCCGTGGCCAGCGCCTTGAGGTCCTTCGCTTCCTGGTTCTCGGCGTCCAGCCCCAGCACGGCCTCGACCTCGGACAGCACTTTGGGGTCGTCGGTGGCGAGGTTTGCCTCCCGCGCCAGGATCATGTGGTCTTCGATCTCTTTCTGCTTCTTGCGACGCTCGGCGTCCGCCGCCGCGAGCCCCTCGACCTTCTGCATTCCGTCCCGGGCGCCCTGGGAGTCGGGTGCGCGCTGGAGCAGCTCGCGGAACTTCTTGAGGGCGTCCTCGAACTTCCCTTCCTGCGCCAGCCGGTTTCCGTCGTCGAGGAGCGCCTTCCGCTCGGCCTGCTCGCGGTTTGCGGCCTCGGCCTCCACCTCGGCCTGCTTCTTGAGAGCGGACTGCCGCGAGACGACCACCCCGACGATGATGGCGACGATCAGGAGCAGGCCTCCGACGACGGCGGCCACGAGCTTCGGGTTGAACGGGGACTGCGACGGAGGCGCTTCGACCCGGGCCGCCGCGGGTGCCGGAGGAGGAGGCGGCGGCAGAGGCGCGAGATCGGTCTCGGGAAGCATGGAGGGCCTGGGCACCGACGCCGACGACGGGGCCGGGGGCCTGGGCGCGCTCGGTGGAGGAACGGCGGCGGGCCGGGGAATGGCCGCAGACGACACGGGCTGGGCGCTCAGGAACGGCGACGGCAGCGGCGTGGGAGGGGCCGGTGGCCTCGGAGGCGGGGCCGGCGACGGCGGCGGCGACGCGGGGAGCTTCGTCGGCCCCGTCACGGAGCCAACGGGCAGGAACGGCGAGGGCACGGTCGGAGGAGGAGGAGGCGACTTCGGCGCGCCCATCTGGGCCAGCCGCATCGGATTGGAGATGATCTCCGTGGGCCGGTTCTCGTCGAAGTCCCCGCCAGACCGCGGCGGCGGTGCGAGGCTGACCGGCGCGGCGACGACCGGCGCGGGGACGGGGACCACGGGCGCGACCGGGACCGGACGCGGCGGGGGCGGCGCCGGCGGCAAGCCCGTCATCTGCATCGTCGGCTCGAAACCGGGAGCCGGTTTCGGCGCGCCCTGCGGCAGAATCGGCTGGTTGATCATGATCCGCTCGGTCATGCCGTCGCCCGCGCTGTTGTAGGGCGACGACGCGGGCCGCGCGGCGGGAGGCGGAGGAGACGGCGGGATCTCGGCGCCGGGAGCCGAAGCCTCGACGTCCTCGATCTTCGCGGGCCGCTTCTTCCGCGACGTCGAATCGAGCGCCCAGTCCGGGATCTCGGTGGCGGAGCTCGACACGGGAGCCATGATCTCGGTCGGCTGGGGCTTGCGCAGCGGCTCGTCGGGCCGGTCCAGCATGAAGATCTCGGTGGCGCCCCCCGCGGCGGGGCTGAGAGGAGGGGGAGGCGCGGGCCTCGACGGCGCCTGCACCACCCCGCTCGGCACGCTCTGCGGCGGACGGGGGACGTTCACGGCCGACACCGGTCCCCCCAGCTTCTCTGCCTCGGCGACCATAGCGCCGAGGTCGCGCAGCATCTCGCGCTCCTCTTCGCGGGCCTTGAACTCGTAGAGCGCCAGGGCGAAGTCGTTGCCGCGCTGGAATCGGTTCGCGGGGTCCTTCGCGAGCCCCTTGGCGAGGATCTCGGTGAACTCGGGCGGCATGGAGGCGTCGTAGGTCTCCGGGGGGGTGAACGCCTCGTGGACGATCTTGTACGAGATGGAGGTGAGGTTGTCGCCCAGGAACGGCTTCTTCCGCGTGAGGAGCTCGTACAGGCAGACGGCCAACGAGAAAAGGTCGCTCCGCCCGTCGACCGTCTCGCCCGTCACCTGCTCCGGAGACATGTAGTTCGGCGTGCCGAGGAACTGCCCCGTGGCGGTGAGGTTCGAGGCCTCCATCTTGGCGATGCCGAAGTCGGTGATCTTCACGACCCCTTCGGAGGTGATGATGATGTTCGCCGGCTTCACGTCGCGGTGGACGATGCCCCGCTTGTTCGCGTAGTCGAGGGCCTCGGCCACCTGGCCGATGATCTCGGCCACCCGCTTGTAGGAGTAGGGCGTCTTCTCGCCCAGGAGCTGCTTCAGGTTCTTGCCCTCGACGTACTCCATCGCGATGAAGGAGCACTTCGTGTCGGGGTCCTCGCCCACGTCGTGAACCGCGACGATGTTCGGGTGCGACAGGATGCCCGCCGCCTGCGCCTCGCGGAGGAAGCGCTCGGTGAACTCCTTCTGCTCCACCTCGTCGTCCACGGCGATCCGGATCGTCTTCAGGGCCACCATCCGGCCGATCACCGGATCACGCCCGAGATAGACGACACCCATCGCGCCTTTTCCAAGCTCGCGAGTCACTTCGTAACGGCCGAATTTCTTCGGGAGGTTCAAGAAGGAACCCGATTCGGGCGGCAGACACCCTCCATAAACGCGGGAGATGGTTCGCTCCGGAGACCCCGGCGTTTCAAAAATTCTAGCAGGGTGCGGAGAAACTCCCAACCGAGGACCCTGTTACCATCCGACCGCTTTATTCCGTTCGAGGAGGACTCCGGATGAAGGTTTACCCCGCCAGCGCAATTCACAACGTCGCCGTGGTCGGTCACAACGGCGTCGGAAAGACCACCCTCGTCTCCGCCCTTCTCCACGAAGCCGGCGCCGTCCCGAGGTTCGGCCGCGTCGAGGAGGGGCAGGCCCCCACCGATTTCGACGCCGAGGAGATCGACCGGAAGATCTCGATCGGGCTCTCTGTCGCGGCGCTCGAGTGGAAGAAGAGGAAGGTCAACCTGATCGACACGCCCGGCTACGGCATCTTCGTCTCGGAGATGATCTGCGGCCTGCGCGCCGCCGACGCCGCCATCATCGTGGTGGACGCCGTCGCGGGGATCGAGGTGCAGACGGAGAAGGCCTGGAAGCTGTGTGACGAGCTGGGCCTGCCGCGGATGATCGTGGTGAACCGGATGGACCGCGAGCGCGCCGACGGCGGGCGCGTGATGGACCAGATCACCCGCAAGTTCGGACGGAGCTGCACCTGCGTGGAGGCCGCCATCGGCCGCGAGAAGGGGTTTCGCGGCGTGATCGACCTCGTGGAGATGCAGGGTTACCTCACCGACGATTCCGGCAAGACGGCGGTCGGCGCCATCCCCGACGAGTTCGCCAAGGACGCCTCCGCGCTGCACGAAGGGCTCGTGGAGCTGGTCGCCGAGGGCGACGACAAGCTGATGGAGGTCTTCTTCTCCCAGGGAAGCCTCACGGAGGAGCAGATGCACCCCGCGCTGCGCCTCGCCATCAAGAACCGGCGCATCGTCCCCGTCCTCTTCACGGCGGGCGGCAACCACGAGATCGGCGTGGAGAAGCTCCTCGACGAGATCGTCGACCTCCTCCCCACCGCCGACGCCTTCCAGACGGTGGCCAGGAAGAAGGACGGGAAGAGCGAGGCCGTGGCGGTGGACGCCGCCGGCCCCACCGGGGCCTTCGTCTTCAAGACCATCTCCGACCCCTTCTCCGGGCGGCTCTCCCTCTTCCGGGTCTACTCCGGCACCGTGAAGAGCGACGGCACGCTCTGGAACGCGAGCCGCGAGCTGTCCGAGAGGTTCGGCTCGGTCTTCGCGCCTCTCGGCAAGCAGATGCTCACCGTGCCCGAGATTCCGGCCGGCGACATCGGCGGCGTCGCCAAGCTGAAGGAGACCCTCACGGGCGACTCCCTGTGCTCGAAGGAGAACCCGCTCGTCTTCGCGGCGCTCGACCTGCCGGAGCCCGCCATCTCGTTCGCCATCGAGCCGAAGTCGAAGGGGGACGAGGACAAGATCTCCGTCGCCCTGCACCGTCTCATGGAAGAGGACCCGTCGCTGAAGTTCTCGCGCGACATGGACACGCACGACTTCCTCCTCTCCGGCGCCGGCCAGCTCCACGTCGAGATCGCCATCGCGCGGATGCGCCGCAAGTCGAACGTGGAGGCCGTCATCCACCCGCCGAAGGTCCCGTATCGCGAGACGATCACGAGGCCCGCCGAGGCGCACGGCCGCCACAAGAAGCAGTCGGGCGGACACGGCCAGTTCGCCGACTGCAAGATCCGCGTCGCCCCGCTGCCGCGCGGCGCCGACTTCGAGTTCGTGGACGACACCTTCGG
>Ga0154020_10006614_pt1 | contig 13591 bp, 13 predicted proteins | sample Klosneuvirus_201_FD_109709 | JGI IMG/M metagenome (GOLD analysis project Ga0154020, IMG submission 109709) | Active sludge microbial communities from wastewater, Klosterneuburg, Austria - Klosneuvirus_20160825_MG | ecosystem: Engineered > WWTP > Aerobic digester > Activated sludge | place... | reverse complement strand
GTGCCCGTGCTCGTGCTCGCGGCTATTGCGGGATCACGCCGCCCAGCCCTGCGCGCCGATCAACGGAACGAAGGTGACGGGAGCGATGTCCTCGCGCCGGTAGAGGTCCTCGCCGGTGCGGGTCACGCGAACGAGGCTCTGCTCGCCATCCGCTCCGACCGGCATGACCAAGCGGCCGCCGATCCGTAGCTGCTCGAGCAGCGCCTGCGGAACCGTCGGGCCCGCGGCGGTGACGACGATGGCGTCGAAGGGAGCGCGCGCGGGCCAACCGAGCGTTCCGTCGCCGCAACGAACCTCGACGTTCGCGTATCGAGTGCGGAGTCGCTTCCACGCGGTCTCGGCCAGATCCGCGTGTCGCTCGATCGTGAACACTCGCTCGGCGATCTCGGCGAGGACGGCGGCGGCGTAACCCGAGCCGGTACCGATCTCGAGCACCTTGTCGGTCGGCGACAACGCGAGCGCTTCGGTCATGAGCGCCACGATGTACGGTTGCGAGATCGTTTGTCCGGCTTCGATCGGAAGCGGACGATCGTCGTACGCGTGCGCGGTGAGGGCGTCGGGAACGAACGCTTCACGCGGCACCGTGGCCATCGCCTCGAGCACCCGCGGATCGTGGATGCCGCGCGCACGAAGATGATGTTCGAGCATGTAGACGCGAGCGGAGGAGGTCTCCATGCATCGCCGAGGAGCAAGCACCGCGCCAGGGTCGCGCGCGCAGAGACTGCGCGGTTCCGCATTCCTCGCGCGGCATGTCCGTTGCTGTACCGGATGTCATGCTCGCTCGCGACGCCTACTGGGCGCTGGACCCGGTGGCTGCGCGAGACAAGGTCGGCTCGACCGCCACCGGGCTCACGAGCGCCGAAGCAGAACGTCGTCTCGCCGCGGAGGGGCCGAACGAGATCCACGCGAGCACGGGTCCTTCGCGCGCGCGCGTGTTGTGGCGACAGGTCCGCAGCCCGCTCGTACTCTTGCTCGTGTTCGCCGCGACGGTGTCGATCGCGACCGGCGAGTGGATCGACGCGTCGATCGTGGGCCTCATCCTCGCCTCGAGTGTCGGCATCGGATACGTGCGCGAGTATCGCGCCGAGACGTCGATCGCGGCGTTGCTCGATCGCGTCCGGATCACGGCAGAGGTGATCCGCGACGGCGCGATCCAGACGATTCCCGTGCGCGACATGGTTCGTGGCGACGTGTTCCTCCTCGCAGCCGGAAGTATCGTTCCGGCGGACGCGGTCCTCCTCGATGCCGTCGAGCTGCATGTCGACGACGCCGTGCTGACGGGCGAGAGCTTTCCCGTCCTCAAGCGCATCGGTGCGGTCGCGGCGAACGCGACGATCCGCGAGCGAACCAACTGCGTGCAGTTCGGCACGAACGTTCGTAGTGGAACGGCGCGCGCCCTCGCGATGGGCACCGGATCCAAGACCGAGTTCGGCGCGATCGCGAGTCGGCTCGCGATACGTGCGCCCGAGACCGAACTGGAGCGCGGGCTGCGTCACTTCGGGTTGTTGCTGCTCGTGGCAATGCTCGTGATGGTGATCGTCGTGAGCATGGCGAACGTGCTACTCGGCCGGCCGATCGTCGACACGATGCTGTTCGCGATCGCGCTCGCCGTGGGCCTGAGCCCGGAGCTGTTGCCCGCGATCATCGGCGTGAACCTCTCGCGATCGGCGCAGGTGTTGGCGCGTTCGGGCGTGCTCGTCCGGCGACTCGCTGCGATCGAGAACCTCGGCAGCATGGACGTGCTGTGCACCGACAAGACGGGAACTCTGACCGCCGGCGTGGTCCGCGCAGAAGGAGCGTTCGACCCGCGAGGAGCGCCGAGCGACGCGGTCATGGATCTCGCGGTGCTGAACGCGGCGCTGCAAGCAGGGCTGCCGAACCCGCTGGATGCCGCGCTACTCGACGGGCGATCCGTGGATCGAACCGACCTCGAGACTCTCGCCGAGATCCCGTACGACTTCACGCGCAAGCGGCTCAGCGTCGTCGTCAAGCGCGCGGGGCAGATCACGCTCGTGATGAAGGGCGCGGTCGCACATGTTCTCGAAGCGTGCACGCGGCTCGGCGACGGGACCGTGATCGACGACGATCTGCGCGCCGAGCTCGATGCTCGGACCGAGGCATGGGCCGCGCGCGGGATCCGCGTGATCGCGGTGGCGACGCGGCGCCTCGCTCCTCGCCTGGATCCTCGCGAGCGCTACACCCTCGACGACGAATGTGACCTCCAGCTCGAAGGCTTCGTGACGATGTTCGATCGCGCGAAGCCGGACGCAGGCGTGGCGCTCGCGTCCCTGCGCGCACTCGGCGTACGGGTGAAGATGATCACCGGCGACAGTCGTCACGTCGCTCGACACGTCGCGGCCGAGGTCGGGTTCGGCGACGCGAAGCTGCTCACGGGCGACGATCTTCACGAGCTGACCGACACGGCGCTCGTGCGCGCCGCGATCGACACCGACCTGTTCGCGGAGGTCGATCCGAACCAGAAGGAGCGCATTCTCCGCGCGCTCCGGCGTGGCGGCGCGGTCGTCGGATTCTTCGGCGATGGGGTGAACGACGCGCCGGCGATGCACGCGGCCGACGTGGCGCTGTCGGTCGAATCGGCGGTCGACGTCGCGAAGGCAACGGCGGATCTCGTGCTCACGAGTAAAGACCTCGACGTGATCCGTCGCGGCATCCAAGAGGGCCGCCGGACGTTCGCGAACACGCTGAAGTACATCCTGACGACGACGAGCGCGAACCTCGGCAACATGATCAGCATGGCGGCGGTGTCGCTCGTGCTGCCGTTTCTCCCGCTCACCGCCGGACAGGTGCTGCTCAACAACTTCATCTCGGACATCCCAGCGGTGGGGATCGCCGGTGATCGCGTGGACCACGAGCTCGTCGCCGTGCCGCGCCGTTGGGACACGCGGTTCATCGCGCGGTTCATGCTCGAGTTCGGATTGCTCAGCACCGCGTTCGATGCGCTCACGTTCATCGTGCTGATCTATGGCTTCGATGCGTCTGTCAGTGCATTTCGCACGGGGTGGTTCGTCGAGTCGCTGTTCACCGAGCTCGTGATCGCCCTCGTCGTCCGCACGCGTCGACCCGCATGGCGCAGTCGCCCGGGGCCCGTGCTGCTGTGGAGCACGATCGTGATCGCGATCCTCGCTCTCGTGTTCCCGTACATTCCGATCGCCAGCGTGTTCGGGTTCACGCAGCCGCCCGTGGCGATGATGGCCGCCGTCGTCGGAATCACCGCGGCGTACGTGGTGTCGAGCGAGCTGCTCAAGGCCCGCTTTTATCGGTGACCGAGAACGCGCAAGGTCTGCGCGAGCTCTCATCTGCAACGCCAGTTTCTTCGCGGGTAGCGACCGGATAGCCGCATCGGGTTGGCCATCGGGTTGCAGCGTATTCGTTCATGACGTTCACGAAGATCTTGTGCCCGACCGATTTCTCGGAGGGCTCGCAACAAGCAGTACGCGTCGCGACGCGGCTCGCCAGCGAGGCAAGCGCGGACCTCGTGATCGTCCACGCGTGGTTCATTCCACCGCTCGCATTCTCGATGGATGCGCCATTCCCACCGTATGTCGTGCAGGACATGGTCGACGACGCACAGCGCAACCTCGACGCGGCCGTGCGCGATGCGATCGCCGCCGGCGCGAAGAACACGACGGGGCAGCTGGTCAGCGGCGTGCCGTGGAGCCAGGTCGTCGAGATATTGGAGAAGCAGGCGTTCGATCTCTGTGTCATCGGCACACACGGTCGAACCGGCCTCTCACGCATTCTTGTCGGCTCGGTGGCCGAGATGGTCATTCGTCATTCACCGTGCTCCGTGCTCGCGGTGCGTCCCGACAGCAAGGTCGCCGCGTTCAAGAACGTCCTGGTTCCGACGGACTTCTCCGAGACTGCGACCTACGCGCTCGATCTCGCCGGCCAGATGGTCGATGCCGACGGCACGATCACCCTGCTGCACGTTCTCGAGCTTCCCGTCGCATTTAGCGGCGAAGTGGCGCCCGACTTCGCGCGCGATCTGGACAAGAAGTCCGCGGCTGCGCTCGACGCGAGCGCGGCGCGCCTGAAGAACGCGCGAGTCACCACCCGGTCACGAATCGGGTATCCCGGCGCGCAAACACTCTCCACGATCGAGCACGACCCGAACATCGATCTCGTCGTCATGGGCAGCCACGGGCGCACCGGGATCAAGCGAGTGATCATGGGCTCGGTCGCCGAGAAGGTGGTGCGTCACGCGCGCTGCCCGGTGCTCGTCGCACGCAAGCGTGCCTGATAGGAGTCCGTCATGAATCGCGTCACGAAGTGGCTGGGCATCAGCGCAGGAATCGCCACGGCGGGCTACGGGGCGTACGTCGCGTCGACGTGGCTCCGCTACGGACGACCGCGACGCAAGCCCGACGAGGATCCGCTCCTCGATGACTTCATCGGGACGTACGACGTGTGCGAGCGCCACGAGATCGCGGTCGATGCCCCGCCCGACGTGACGCTCGCGACCGCGACCGAGATGCGACTCGACAGCTCGCCGATCAGCCGCGCGATCTTCAAGGCGCGTGACGTGCTCATGCGCAGCGCACCACCAGCCGCGCGACCCGAGGGTCTGCTCGAGCTGACGACGTCGATCGGGTGGGGTGTCCTCGCCGAGATTCCCGGACGCGAGATCGTCATGGGCGCGGTCACCAAGCCATGGACGGCGAATCCGGTGTTCCGCGCGCTGCCGCCGGAGGAGTTCGCGGCGTTCGCGGAGCCCGACTACGTGAAGATCGTGTGGACGCTGCGCGCGGACCCGACACCCGACGGTGGGTCGGTCTTTCGTACCGAGACGCGCGCCGTCGCGACCGATGCGGGAGCGCGCACGAAGTTCCGCGTGTACTGGTCGCTCCTGTCGCCGGGCATCATCCTGATTCGCTCGGCGATGCTGCCAAGCCTCAAAGCCGCCGCGGAGCGCCGGCGACCGCTCGAAGGCGACGACGTTCTCTCCGATCCACGCGCGCAGCTCACGCACTCGATCACGATCGACGCCGCGGCGAAGGACGTCTGGCCGTGGCTGCTCCAGATGGGGTGCCAGCGTGCCGGTTGGTACAGCTGGGACATCCTCGATAACGCCGGCAAGCGCAGCGCCGACCGGATCATTCCCGAGCTCCAACATCTGGAGCTCGGCGACGTGCTCCCGGCGCGGCCGACCAGCGCCGAGGGCTTCGTCGTGATCCGTATCGTTCCCGAGCGAGCTCTCGTGCTGAGTAGCACCGCGAAGGAGTGGGCAGGGACCTGGGCGTTCGTGCTGGAGCCGCTCGGCCCGACGAAGACTCGGCTCGTCACGCGCTATCGCGCCGCGTTCCCGTCGAGCGCGCGCATGTCAATCGTCATGCCTGTCATGGCGGCCGCGCACGCGGTGATGGAGCGGAAACAGCTGCGCACGATCAAACATCACGCGGAGACCGTGTCATGCCCAGCTCCGACAGCATCCTCGCCGGCTTGACGCAGATCGCGAACGACGGCTTCCTCGTCGCTGTCGCGTGGCACGTCGTACTCGGCGCGGCGATCGTCGCCCTCGCGCTCGGATGGCGACCCTCGGGGTGGATCGCTGCCGCGTCGATCCCGTCGTTGCTCGCGTCCGTCGCCATCTTCGCGTTCGCGGCGGGAAACCCGTTCAACGGGGTGGTGTTCGGCGTCGCCGCGATCGCCATGCTCGCGTTCGCGTTGATCGACCGGCCGCGCACGCTGCGTCGAGGACCGCCATGGGCGTGGGCGATCGGGATCGGGATGCTCGCGTTCGGCTGGCTCTACCCGCACTTCCTCGCGATGCACCCGATCGCGTATCTGATCGGTGCTCCGGTCGGCCTCGTGCCATGTCCGACGTTGTCCGTCGCGATCGGGCTCGCGTTGCTCGCCGGCGGTGTCGGACCACGCTCGTGGACGATCGTCCTCGTCGCGCTCGGCATGTTTTACGGTCTGTTCGGCCTGTTTCGGCTCGGCGTTGTCCTCGATACGGGGCTCGTCATCGGTGCGCTCGCGTTGGTCCGGACGCTGCAGCGCACTGCTGTATGAAGACCTGACTCAGCGATGGCGATGATCGCGAACGTCGGGACGGCGGTCGCGACGCGGTCGCTCCACGCGATGTGACGGGACGGGCCGATGCCGCGAGACGTGACCCACCGGGCGGTAGTGGCGGTAGTTGAGCGGTTGTCCGATACGCGCGATGACGATCGGCGGCGTCGCGAACACCCAGCCTCCGGTGTAGTAGCTCGAGCGATACCAAGCGCCTTCGTACCACCACCAGTAGAAGCCGTCGGCATAGAAGATCGATTCGTCGTAGTCCGCGATCACGCGGACGCCGGGTGAGACCTCGACGAGATCCGGCGTGTCGACGACGACACCGATCGTGGGTTGGCTGTACTGCACCTCGCCGGTGCAGGCGCTCCCGAGGAGCGACACGAGGATGATAGTTAGATGGGAGCGCATGCCGGCGGCTACTGCATCCACTGTTCCAGTGCTGCGGCGACTACTCGCGGGGCACGGTCACCTCGAAGCGCGAGCCGGGATTGCGCTCGGTCAGAGCGATCGTTCCGCGATGCAGATGCACGAAGCTATGAACGATCGCCATCCCGAGGCCGGTGCCCGCTTCCTTGGTCGTGAAGAACGGATCGTAGATTCGCAGGTGGAGCTCGCGCGGAATGCCGGGGCCGTCGTCACTGATGCTGAACACGATCTCTCTTGGGGACGACTCGAGATCGAGCCACACGTGACCTCCTTCGGTCACCGCGTCGATGGCGTTGTCGACGAGGTTTTCGATGACCCGGAGGATCTTCGTCGAATCGACCGATGCAGTCACCGGTGCGTCGTCGATGTCGAGCAGCATCTCGACGTTGCGCTCTTCCGCTCGGAGACGTCGAGCTTCGTGGACGTGGCGCAGCAAGCCGGAGACATCGGTCTCCGTCAGGACTAGCGGCGGTGGTTGGGCAAACGCGAGGAAGTCCGCGAGCAGTTGAGCGACCCTCGCGATCTCGCCCTGCGCGATGCGGCCGTGACCGACGAGCTCCGCGGCATCGCCACCCTTGAGAAACCTGCGTTCGAGTAGCTCGAGCTGGAGCTTTGCGGAGTTGAGCGGGTTGCGGAGGCCATGTGCGAGCGCGGAGGTGAGCCGGCTCAACGCATCGAGTCGCTCGACGTGCAGACCGCTCACTCTCGATACGAGCAGGCGATCCGACGCGAGCCGATGAAAGTGCGCCATCAGCGCGAGCTCGACGTCGAAGAGACGGTGGACCGCACGCAGCAGGTCGCCGTGCTGCTCCACGGGATGGAGAGCGAGGACCCGAGCCTGATACTCCAGGCGAAGCACGCTCATCACGACGAACATCGACTCCAGCGGCGTGTCGCAGTCGCGCATCTTCGCGATGAATGCCGCGCGGGTCGCGGAGAACGCCTCGTCGTACGGACCGAGTAGTCCTCGCTCCATCCACGCGACGAGCTCGGAGAGCAGGCGTTCACGCTCGCTCGACGAAGGGTCCAGCGACGGGATCGATTCGACGATCGCGGCGATGAACGTCGAGGCGACATCCTGCAGGTGTGGCTGCAACGATTCGTGAAGTGTGCGTAGGAGCGCCATGTCTTGCTCGGACATGCCGACATGTTTCAAGAGGCCCGTGATCGGCATGGTCAGTTCGAGAGCGGAACGCTCTCGCCTCCGTTGCGTGCAGCCGCGTCTGCGTCCCGATATTGGTTCACACGATACTGCACCGTACGGAGGCTGAGTCCGAGGATCGCGGCGGCACGCGTCGTGGACCCATCGCACATCCGTAACGTCTCGAGGATCGTATAGCGTTCGAGCTCCGCCAACGTGGCACCCGGGACCGCCGGCGGGTCGTTGTCGGCACGCGCTGGCTTCACCGTCGTCGGAAGCGCCGATAACGGCACCAGCGCGTCTTTGCTCAACAGAACCGCACGTTCGATCGCGTTCTCGAGCTCGCGTACGTTTCCGGGCCAGTCGTATCGAGCGATCTGGGTCGCGGTCTCGGTCGCGAATCCTTCGATCTGCTTGTTGTTGTCACGAGCGAACCTCTCGAGGAACATTCGAGCGATCAGTAGGACATCTCCGCCGCGTTTGCGCAGCGGCGGCATCTCGATCGTCACGACGTGCAGACGAAAGTACAGATCCTTGCGGAACCGTCCGCTCTCGACCGCGTCGACGAGGTTGCGGTTCGTCGCCGCGACGACTCGCACGTCCACATGCTGGGTCTCGGTCCCACCGACTCGCTCGAACTCCTGTTCCTGGAGTACGCGAAGCAGCTTGAGCTGGGTCGATGCGGAGATCTCTCCGATCTCGTCGAGGAACAGCGTACCGCCGTCGGCGAGTGTGAACCGACCGTCTCGACGCGCGGATGCACCGGTGAACGCGCCCTTCTCGTGGCCGAACAGCTCGCTCTCGAGGAGTGACTCGGCGAGCGCCGCGCAGTGGACCTTGATGAACGGCCGCTCGGCTCGCGGTGAGTTCTGGTGCAGAGCATTCGCGACGAGCTCCTTGCCCGTACCGCTCTCGCCCGTGATCAACACCGTGGCCCGGCTCGGGGCGGCCTGGCGGATGATGTCGTACACGCTCTGCATCGCGGGGCTCGTGCCCACCATGTTCTCGATCGCGAACCGCTCCTTGACGCGCACTCGAAGCTGCGCGGCCTCTCTGCGAAGGGATTGCTCCTCGAGGGTGCGGTTCACGCTGATCAACAGCTCGTCGAAGCTCAGCGGCTTCAACAAGTAGTCGCTCGCACCGGCGCGCATGGCCGTGAGTGCGGTGCCGATCGCCCCAAACGCAGTCATGACGATGACCGCTGGTGGGTCTTCGCGGGCCAGTAGCTTGCGCGTGAGCTCGATGCCGTCCATCCCGGGCATCTTGAAATCGGTGATCACGATCCGAGGCGCGAAGCTATCGAGCTTGCCGAGCGCCTTGAAGGCATCCGCGGCGGTCTCAACATCGAACGACTCGCCCCGTAGCAGCGCGGCAAGCGCCGTTCGGGCGTGCGGCTCGTCATCGACGACCAGGATCCGTGGTGATCGCATCGCGCGCCGTACCACGCGAGAATCGTGCCGAGGATGCGGTGACGCTCGAGCTGATTTCGCGCAAGGAACGCTGCTCCAAGCGCCTCAGGTGCAGCGGTTGCGCGGGTTTCGCCGACTACGCGACGACGTGGAGCTGCGGGATTACCTCTTCGACCCCCTCCAGCCCGGTGGTAGCACCGATGATCGCGCGACGCTCCGCGTCGGAGTGGACGTTGCCGGTCAGGGTGACACGACCGTCGACGATGTCGATCTGCAGGTGCTCCATCTCGCGCTCCGCTTGGCGGGACAACGCATCGACGATCGCCGCGCGAACCGCGTGCGGGGCGACGCGTGGCTCGATCACCTCGATCTTGTTCACCACACCGCGCACGTCCGCGAGGTTCGTGATCACACGCGCCGCGTCGAGACGCTGGCTCGTGTACGGAACCTTACCTTCGAGCGTGACGATGCCGTTCTCGACGGTGGCTGCGATGGCGTTGTCGGGGGCCATCGAGTCCCACTCGAGCGTGCGCCGAACCAGCTCGGCGAGTTGGGTGTCGTTCGTATGCATCGTGAACCTCCTCGTGGTCAGCGTTTCGGGCGGCGCTTTGTCGGAGCCGCGCCTTCGCCGACCAGCGCGAGCAGGTCGGACGTGGTGACGATTCCGACGAGCTTCTTGCCATCGACGACGGGAAGACAGCCGATGTTGTGTCCGCGGAGCAGGTTCGCAGCGGTCCGGATCGATGTCTCGGGAGAGGCGACGACCACGTGCGATGACATCAGGTCGCGGACCTGACCCGCCGGTAGCATCTCGTCTCGCGTACCTCCCAGGTCGCGCTGGGACAGGATGCCCACGATCCGTTCGCCGTCGACGACGACGAGATGGCGGCAGTTCGCGGAGCGCATCGTATGACGCGCAGCGGCGGTATCCAGCTCGGGTGGAATCGAGCGGACCTTGCTGGTCATGATGTCTTGAAGGCGCATGAAGGTTCTCGTCGCAAGGTCGGTGCCAGATCTCGACGGCATATGCGATGCACCACCGAAGGCATGACCGTCATCAATCCTGCGCTGCGTCGGTTCCGCATCGTGGCAGCGCTCGATCAATCCGAGTACGCCGAGATCGTCCTCGAGCACGCGATCGATCAAGCGGTTCGCCACGAACGACCGGACCTGCACTTCGTGGCGGTCGCGGCGGGGCATGCGAGCGTCGACGAGGCGCGGGCCAACCTCGCCGCGCTCGTGCTGCAGGGGCTCGACACGATCGGGACTCGCGGGGCCGATTGGCGCTCGTGGCTCCATGTTCTCGTCGGGGATGCCGAGACGGAGATCACCGACTTGGCCGCGGATCTGAGCGCCGACCTGATGGTGGTCGGTCGCTTCGGCGCGCACTCGCGGCGCGGCTCCACCGCGGACAAGATCTTGGAGAACGCGCCGTGCCCCACGTTGGTCGTCAATCTCAAGCAGGACACCGCGTCCGCCGAGATGCAGTGCGTGAAATGTGTCGCCGTGCGTGCGGACACGGAGGCAGAGCGGCTGTTCTGCGACGAGCACAGCGGTGATCGCATGAGACTCAGCGCGCTCGTGTCTCCGTCGACGTCGTTGCGCGGCGGCTCGGTCTGGTGAACGCGCAGATGCTGCGCGACGGGTCTGCCTGACCGCAACTCGTTCGCATCTCTGGTGGGATGTAACGGTGTCAAATCTGGAACGGCGGTTGCTGTCCCCGATGGCGCACACGCAACAGGAGGAACAAACATGTCGAACATCATCCGTCGTAGTGCTGAAGAGACTCCGGCGACGACCCGCACGGTCGATCCGGCGCGCTGGATGCGCGATCTGATGGCGTGGGATCCGTTCCGCGAGATGTCGCCGTCGTGGTTCCCCATCGCGCGGGAGATCCAGACATTCGCGCCCGCGTTCGAGGTGAAGGAGAACCCGGATGGCTACTCGTTCAAGGCCGACTTGCCCGGCATCAAAGAGAAGGACGTCGAGGTAAAGCTCGAGGGGAAGCGGCTCACGATCAGCGGGAAGCGAGAGGAAGAGAAGCAGGACAAGAACGACACCTACTACACGTACGAGCGTTCGTACGGCAGCTTCTCGCGTGCGTTCACACTCCCGGACGGAGCGGACCTCGAGCACGTGCAAGCGGAGCTGAAGGACGGCGTGCTCGTGATCGCGGTGCCCAAGAAGGCCGTGATCCAGCCGAAGACGGTCACGATCAAGACGAGCGAGACAAAGAAGTCGTGACCTAGCGTGACCTAGCTTGGAACAGCTCGTGCTTCACCAGGATCATGGTCGAGCTCGAGATGATCGGTGGTGCCGGGACCGTGACCGGCTCGAAGTACCTGCTGCGCACCTCTCGGTCGACCGTGCTCCTCGAGTGCGGGTTGTTCCAGGGACGCCGCAAGGAGAGCACCCTCCGCAACCGGATGCTGGGCCTCGACGTGGCTGCGATCGACGCGGTGGTGCTCTCGCACGCACACCTCGATCACTCGGGCGCGCTACCGGTGCTGTGGAAGCGCGGGTATCGCGGTCCGATCTACGCGACCCCGGCGACGCGCGATCTGTGCGCGCCGATGCTCGACGACGCCGCGCGGATCCAGGCCTCGGATGCCGCGCACATCGACCGTCTGATCGAGCGAGGCGAGGACCTCGAGCACGTCGAGCCTCTCTACGATCGCGAGGCGGTCGTGGGGACGCTGGAGCTGTTCATCGGCGTGCCGTATCACCGCAAGGAGCACGTCGCGGACGGCGTCAGTGTCACGTTCCTCAACGCCGGGCACGTGCTCGGGAGCGCGATCGTGGTCCTCGATATCGACGACGATGGGACTCCAATGCGCCTCGCGTTCACGGGCGACCTGGGACACAAGGGACTTCCGCTGCTGCGCGATCCGGAGCTGCCGACGGGCGCACACGTGCTGATCAGCGAGAGCACGTATGGTGATCGCAGTCACCCTCCGCTGCCGTCGACGCTCGATCACTTCGCGAGCGCGATCACGCAGACGATCGCGCGAGGCGGCAACGTCATCATTCCTGCGTTCGCGCTCGAGCGTGCGCAGGAGGTCGTCTTTACCTTGAAGCGCCTGCGCGCCGAGCACCGCGTGCCGCACTGTCCCGTCTATGTCGATTCGCCGCTGACGCTGAAGGTCACCGACGTGTTTCGTCTGCATCCGGATGCCCTCGACAAGGACATGCTCGACGAGCTCGAGAAGAGGGACTCGCCGTTCGATTTCCCCGGGCTGTCCTATGTCTCCGATGTCGAGATCTCGAAAGGGATCGATGCATCACCGACGCCGTCGATCATCATTGCGGGCAGCGGCATGTGCGAAGGCGGTCGCGTGTTGCACCACCTCCGCGCGAACCTCGAGGATCCACGGTCGACGGTCATCATCGTCGGCTACCAAGCCGAGCACACGCTCGGCCGCCGCCTTGTCGAGCGCCGTCAGGAAGTGAAGATCTTCGGCGTGCCCCGGACGCGCAACGCCGACGTCGTGGTCGTCGACGGCCTCAGCGCACACGCGGATCGCGAGGAGCTCGTCGAGTTCGCACGCGCGGTTCGAGCCCGCGGACCGCTGCGCCAGGTCATCCTCGTTCACGGCGAACCGCCGGCGACGCGAGCGCTCGCGGAGTCGCTGCGAGCGGCGCAGTTCCCGACGGTGCTGACTCCGGAGCGCGGCGAGCGAATCCGGCTCTAGTCAGCGCGCTTCGAGCGCACTCGAGAACGAGCTGATGACCGACTCGTCGGCGAGCTCGCCGAACATCTCGATCTGATCGAGCGTGAGAAGCCCGACGAGCGCGCCGTCGTCGACGACGAGCACCGCCTCGGCATCATCGAGAGCGTCGACGACCTTCACGAGCGGCGTGTCGCCCGAAACGATGGGAACTTCGCGCGTCACGCCGCGGATCACGTCGTGTGGGTCGCGACCGTGGAGCCTGTGCACGATGCCCGCCGTGGTGATGACACCCAGGACGCGCTGTCCATCGACGACGGGCAGGAGGCGGACGCCGTCGCCGAGCATGCGGTCCGCGACGTTGCACGGGTCGTCGTCGGGATCGACGGGGTCGAGCGAGCGGATCATCGCGTCACGCGCGACCGTGCCACGCAACCGATCGCGAACCGTGATGGTCGCGAGCTCTTGCCGCGCGAGGATCCACACGAGGAAGCCGATCAGCGCGAGCATCGGATCGAACACGATGCCGAGACCGATGAGTCCGAGCGCGATCACGTGCGCGACGGACACGGCGACGCGCGTCGCGCGCGTATAGCCCCAGGCCATGGCGAAGACCGCACGGAGAACGCGGCCACCGTCCATCGGGAACGCGGGAATGAGGTTGAACGCCGCGAGTCCGAGGTTGATCCACAGCAGCTGCGCGCCGAATGACTGCAGATCGGCTGTGGTCGTGGGGACATAGTCGACGCCGGCGAGGGCGAGGGCGAGCGCGAGGAGAGCTGCGATCACGAGGTTCACCGCAGGACCGGCGATCGCGACGAGGAGCTCGTGGCTCGGACGCCGCGGGATCTTGTCGAGGTTCGCGATGCCTCCGATGGGCAGGAGAAGGATCTCCTTCGTCGTCGAGC
>Ga0154020_10006613_pt1 | contig 13594 bp, 15 predicted proteins | sample Klosneuvirus_201_FD_109709 | JGI IMG/M metagenome (GOLD analysis project Ga0154020, IMG submission 109709) | Active sludge microbial communities from wastewater, Klosterneuburg, Austria - Klosneuvirus_20160825_MG | ecosystem: Engineered > WWTP > Aerobic digester > Activated sludge | place... | reverse complement strand
TCCATAATGAGCTTGCGAGGCTGGTTCATCGATTCATAGTCCTTGAAGTTGCGCTGTGAAATGAGCTCTCGATCCAACTTGAGCTGTGCTCAATCGTTTCAGAAAACAATCTCCTCTGGGAAAAACAAGTGAATGCCGTAATGCGATACCTCTTTCAAATATTTCATCACGAGGCCAAACGCCTCGATGGCTGCGTCATTCTCCTTCAGAGAAGTCAATACTGGAGGCCATTCGATTACTAAATGAGAAGGTGAGTTCGACGCAGAGAAGGAATAGGAAGAGATAACATTACGTGATGGGAAGTATTGCTCGAAGAGCAATGTCTCGATCGTCTTGGTGCGGTCCCAACATTCGCTTGCCTTCATTGGATTCATTAACGGCGACGCTAGGACCAGGCGGATCATCTTCAGCGACTCGTTAGACAAGGCGCCCTGAAAGTAGGAAGAAGTCCACAATTAGGTGGAATGAACGACACACATAGTCTGAGCATGGATGGCAAGTTGCCTGGAGGAGAGGATCATCATTTCGAGAAGATCAAATCAAATACCTTTTTGAAGACGATCTCCTTGGGGCGGAACCGAAGCAATAGCGTGCGCAGCTGGGTGCGCTGCACGTCATCGCGGAAGGCGCCAATGTTGAACTCGCCAACGGCCGTGTCCGCAAAACAGACTCCAAAGTCGCCCTCGTTCTCCTATAATAATGAGAGCCAATCAAAAGATGAAAATGAGGATGGAAGAGAGGAGGAAGGGGGATGAAGTGTGGACCCTTCAAGGGGGGAGAGCCTTCAAGAATGAAAGGACTAGGCGAGACACCCCTAGGGCCTTCGTGAAAGTCGCTCCCATTCTCATGCCGCGCTGTTTCCCCCAATACTCATTTCGTTCTGAATTACGATAAAAAGAGCAACAACATATGACGGAGATTCACGAGCATACGCGTACGGAGGTGACCTCAGATGGAGACCGTGATTACGAGGAGAAAGTCAAGGAGAGCGTCGTGGCGCCGGCCGTGGTCGAAGAGAAACCCAAGAAGCTCAAGTGGTGGGAGAAGCTCCTTGAGAAGCCCATGAGCAAGGTGAACCTTAAATTCAATTTGAATGGAGTGGAATTGATGTGCATTTCACTGAGGCATTGCCCTGTCCCCCTTTTTTGCGGGGTCACCCTTTCGAGTTCACTGGAGCTGAGATTAACAATTGCTTCCAGGAGCAGAAAGTGGAGAAGCTGCGACGCGATAAACACAAGTCGGAGATCAAGCGCATTCTCGAGGAGGAGAGGGAGGCGCGCCACGTTCGCGAGCAAGCCGCCAAGTCGCGCCACGTAAAGCTCTCCGTTAATGTAATGTCTGGTCTAACAACCCATGTCATTGTGTTGAAGAGTGAAGTTCGCTATTTGGCTTGTCGACCAATGCTAAAATGCAGTCCTATGATAGGGATTCGTGCGCTATGAACCCGCCTTACGCGCTGACGAGAACGTGGAAAAGGCCACCGAGAAAGAGATATCGAAGGAGACGCTGCCTGAGAAGCGCGAGAAGGTCAAGTACAAGTTCCCTCACCTGAAGAAGAGCACGAAGATCGAGGTGGCTCCCCCCACAGAGACGGTGCAAGCTTTTTTTGTCACTTGAGGTCATTGTTCCTTTAAATCCCTGTGCTGCTTAGGCCACTCGCCTTCATCGCCGTTTCCCTGGCGAGACCGAGTCCGAGGGGCCCTCAGCGTACATTGAGGCCGCCCCGAGCGCAGCTGAGCAAGCCGAGGAGGACCGCAAGGAGAGCCTTGTCCCGGAGAGTTTGAGGGCGCGCGAAGAGGGGGACGAGCACCGCGGTTCGCCGGTGGTGAGCAAGTACGCTGCGGAGGTGGGCGAGATCAAGGGCGTCCGCGCATATCATCACGAGGAACCCGATGAAATCCACCGCGAGCATCATGCCCACGGCGAGCACCCCGAGGGCCACGTGCATCACGAGGAGCATCACGAGTACCATGGGGATGAAGAGCACCACGAGGATCTCCCCACACCGCGAGAGAAGGCACCGGAGCCGCCTGGCACCGGCACGAGCACCAGCTCAACTTACCACGAGGAGGCCCCAGAGACTGTATGGCTTCTCATCGCCTCTCTTTGGAGTGATAACTATCTCACCGGTTATTCAGACCGTCCTCGGTGAGTACGATCGCCAGGGTGTGGTCGACAAGGATATCGATGAAGGTGGCAACATGACGAGCTCTGTTGAGAAGATTCTCGAGAAGGAGCACTCCAACAAAGACGTTAAAGAGGGGGCAGCTCCGTCCCCCTAGGCACAGCCCTGACGTAACGAATCCTCATCGACTCTCTCGTGTCAAATATGTTTGGAAAATAAATTACTGTTCCCTCACTTTGTGAATCAGAAAGAAGAACGAAGACGTACTAAGAGGGCCAGGAGGTATGTAGCCCGAGAGCTACCGAGCAAATCGTCATCGACGAGGGTGCCTGGCGTGAGGATGTGACTTAGCTCGCGTTTCATGAGTTGATCAGCAGAATTCTTTTCTAGGAAATGAAAATGGAACATAAGACAGTGTTAACTCTCGGATCGGAGGAGGAAGAGAACCTGGCTTGTTATCTCCAAGAGCCTCACGACGAGCCGCAAAGGAGTGTTTATTCTCAACTTGGTCGGCCTTTGCGACTTTATATCTAATGATGTGATTAAAGACGATCAAGCAACTCGACGAACTGACAATGGCTCGCATACCCGGTTTGGATGAGCTTGGCCGCCCAGCGCTTGTAGTCTTTGTCGGGGAAGCCGCACATCTTCATCGAGGCGCGGTCGGTTACACGCAAGCCCAGCACACGGTGGCCGATCTGAAACACCAAGATCAAAACAATAAAGGAGAAAAGGATCAAATATATTATTCACATATTGGGGAAATGAACTGAGATGAGTACGTCGGCATCGGTTTCAAAGAGCTCAAAAAACTTGCCCTTGCGGAAGAAGAGGACCGTGTCGAAGCACTTGCGCTTAATTTCCCAAAATTGTTTCTATATTAATCGAAAAATGTGATTAGGAGAAACGTGACATGAAGTAGAGACCAAGAAGGAAACTAGCATACCTCAAAGGGGGTGAAGAGCAGCCACGACGACTGAGGCACGTAGATGGTGCGCGGATCATAGTCCGGATGACCTACGAACCCAAAATATGAGACACAAACAACAATATTTTCGAATGTAGATGAAGAGCGGGTCGAAAAACAAAGCAAAACACATGAGAGTCGACTACCGACGGGGTTTTTGTTCTCGTCAAGCGGTTTTTCCAAGAACTGAAACTTCATTTGGCGCTGCTGTTGCCTCATTTCATCTTTTTGCTAATTTCGATAAATCAGTTTGGCAAATATTAGATATCCACGAGAACTCAAGCAAACCACTGATAGTGGAAGAAAGTAGCAAAGCAAACCTTCTGCTTGCGCTCGCGTTCATCGCGCAGCTTCTCAGTGTTTCCGAATCCTTCTCCGTCGTTGTCGTCATTCTCATCGTCTTTATAGGCTTTCTCATCGCCATCATCATCATCATCATCATCATCATCGTCGTCGTTCGCCTTCCTACCCTTTCTTACGGGAGTCTTCGGGTTCTCGAGTTTCACCTTCTTCTTCGTGACAGGGGCCTCGCCCTTGTCCTCCATGTCGTCCGCTTTACGTTTCTTATTTTCTGTTTTCGGTTTTTCCTTTGGTGTTTCCGATTGCACAGCGGGCTTGGCATTTGAGGAGGACGAGGCCGGAGATTTCGGCGCGAAGAATGACGAGACCACGCTCGATTTCTTCTCGGGCTCGGCTGCCCTCACGGGCGTCGGCTTTCGTGCACTCGAGCTCGAACCTTGATTTGAATCAACAATATTAGATTTTTGCTGGATGGGAGGCGGAGGGGCGGCGATGGAGGTCGGCAGGACAACCTCCTCGTCGTCCATGAGGTCCTCGGGAGTGATCATCGACAAGAGCTCGTCGACCGCCTTCTGCGACGCCTGCAAACAAATTGGTGAAATTCAAACGTAGGCCATTGAAAAGTATAATATTAATATATATTTTTATAGCAAATGAAGAAGGAATGAGGGCGTCAAATAGTTCAAGGACGGGGGAAAGGCGGCGAACGGCAGAAAGCTTGGACGTCTTGGGCGATGTCAATTGCGGCTTAAGGGGCTCCTCCTCTGTGCGTGGCTTCTTTTTGGGAGGTTCCTCACTGCCAAGGTCAATGGAGATCGGCGCGCTCGTCTTCTTGGTCGATGTCGAGGCCGAGGACGAGGACGAGGACGAGGACGAGGCGGGAAGATTCGACGGCGACGGCTTCGTCGTCTCGGATGCTCCAGGTTTCGAGAAATACGACGAAATCTTCTTCACATCTGTACTTGAAGGCGTCGTATTCTGCGCAGGAGACTTGGGCGAAAAGAAGGAGCTGAGCGGGCGCTGGGACATCCTCGCCGATCTCAACAAGACGGAATGAGAGTCGCTACCCGCTCTTTTTTTTTGCGGCAACGACTTGCAAGAACTTCTCTCGTTAACGATTATTTATTCATATCACTATTCAAGACGATTGACTTGGAATTTTTTGAGCCGAGGACTGACTCTTCCAAAAATCGTTCCGAGTTCAATTTTAGATCAAATGTCACCGCGGAAGGAAGGTCCATGCTCCGCGTCCGGATGACTGTGGAGAATATTCAATATTGGGGCAAATTCAGTGACTGAGATGCTTCCTTTTTATATATGTCGCCAAGGAACCACGAGCTGGAATCGAGGGATTCCCCGCTGTTTCATGTCGCGGAGGAAAATCTCCGACGCAGATAAATTCCGAGCTCTGTAGTTTGGTGAATTTTTGGAGCATTTTCCGGCGCGTAATTGGCGCCAGCTCACTCCAGAGCCGCCCTCGCCCTACCTCGCCTGAATTCTCAACGGTGCTTACAATAGCACTATTATCGTGATGCAACGTCAAATATGCAAAGTCCCGGAGGGTGAGTCTTCACGACCTAGTCTCCAGATTCAAGCACGCATTTTCTTGAACCAACGAGGCCCCTGAATCTCAGCATCCAGTAATTTCGGTCATTTCTCCTTCGTTTCAAGAAGTGCCTCGACTGCTCCGGTACGCGATCACGTGCTTCTTCGTTCTGCCGGGGCCCACCAGCCCATTCCTCGCGCCCCATTGAGCGCGCCGAGTCCTTTTGCACCCAGAAAGACACCTTGCTCTATCTCCACCCTCCGTCAATTTGCCCGTTCACCCGACATATAAGTTCATGCCATTAATCACCTGAGATCCCTTTCGACGATCTTATTCGCTTAATCGAATATATATATTCTTAGCGTCAGGTTTCCAGGCGCTCGAGCTCGGATGTCCTTCTCAGGCAAGATGTTCGGCGAGCCCGTGCGCTCCTTTCTCTGTCCCGTATCCGGATGCGAGTCGAAATTCTCGCGTAATCACAACCTCAAGATGCACCTTCTCACACACCATCGCGACCTCAACCCAGAGAAAAACTATGAATCCTTCTTCCTGCGCAAGAAGAGCCAGACGGACAACAAGGCCTACCGTTGTCCTTACCCTGGCTGCTACCGGGCATACTCGATGCGAAACAACTGTGCCTCTCACTACAAGCAGAAGCACATGCCCGACTACAAGCCACGCTCCGTCCATCGCAAACAAAAGCCATGCGAACCAGAGGAAGCGGAGGACTCCCTGACCACCGCGACATCTGCACCCCCGTCCACGGTTTCTTCACCCTCATCCCCTGGCACCGTCTCCACTGCAATCCCAATGCCTATATACCCAACAATTCGCCCCCAATCCTCTCCTCCTGCCCAAGAAATCCAATATATGCAGAACTATCAAATGCAAAATCCCAGTGCCGGTGTCGTTCGGTTCCCGGCGGCAGTGGCGCTCGAGAGGCCTCGAGTGTCAACTGACTTCGGATTCGTCCCGAACCACCAGCAGTTGCTCACTCTTCATAGTCGCCCCCTTTGCCCAACTCCCTTACAATACCATCTGTCAAATCCAATCGACTCCGTGTTGCCTTATGAGGTGCCGAGGTCCTCCTTCACCGAGCCCTCTTCACCGGGCGACCTTGGAATGCGTTCTAGCTCGTCGTTTTCGTCCTTCTCCCTTTGCACACCGCAGCCTGAATGCCCAATTCCATTATCGTCCCTTGGTCCAACCAAGATGGATTTGAAGTACTTGTTGTCGTAACTTGTTGTTGTCACCCCTTGAATAAAGCTGAACCGTTGTAAACTTGACTACTGTAATAACCACTCGGATGATGAAATAGAAGGGGTGCTGAGCTAAATATTGATTATGTGATTTTTATTGTTTTGTTTTGTTTTGTTTTTATCCGATAATACTCTACTGGTCACCGACAGTGCTGTGCAGGTCGCTCTTCTTGGGCTTGAGGACGCGGACGACGTCGGGGAGGGGATTCTTGGGGCCCTTCTTGCCAGTGGGATCCCACGGGAGCGAGATGGTCACGCGGACACCGATAATACCAGACTTGAGGAGGACGTGGCGGATGGCAACGTCAGTGAACGCCTTGGCAGCCTCACCGGACTTCTTGAAGTAACCATCGGAGAACTTGACGGCCTTGGCGCGCTGGGTGCGGCCCTTACCGGAGATGATGACCTCGCAACCCTTGGCCTCCGACTCCATGACGAAGCGAATGACACCATAGGCGGCACGGCGGACAGCGAGACCCTGGAGAAGCTTGAACTTCATCGACTCAGCCTGGGCAATGGCGGAGAGGCCACGGTTGAGCACGCGCTCGGCGTAGAGCTCGACGGCACCATCGCGGAAGCCAAAACGCTTCTGGATGACTACAGAGGAAGGTCAGTCAACATGATCAGGCAAAATGGTCATGAAAAAAAGTGAAATCAAAATGCCAGAAAGCAACAACAGAAGAGCGAACGAATCCGAGGAAATTGCCATCGCCAAAAAAATGGATGAATTTTCAAAATACAACAGAGAATTATAAAAAGAAAAAAACGGGACGAAGAGAGCAACGGGCCGAGGAGTACCAGCGGTGAGCTCGCGAATGCGCTGACCCTTCTCACCGAGGACGGTCTTGGTGCGGGTAGCACGGATGATGATCTCGGTGCGGGTAGGGGTAGGGCGAACCTCGCAGCCGGTGTAGCCGTCCTCAGCGAGCTCTTGCTCGAAGAACTTGTTAAGCTCAGCGTAGAACACACCGTCGGCGACGAACTGCAAATAAATATTCAGCAAATTAATCCAAATATAATTTTAAGAGGACAAAAGAGAAAAAGCGGCCGTGGCAATACGAATCTCAGCGGCTAACTCGAAAGCTCAAAAAAGGCGAGGAAAATACCTTGCGCTTCTTGTTGATCCTCTTGGGAGCAGCAGCCATGGTAATTACCTGTGGTGTATGCAAGGATGGTTGAGCCGGGCGACGAGAAGAAGGGGAAGGGGCTGAAGGAAGAAGAGACCGGACGAGAGGGCCAAAAAACCTCGCAACCCCGTCCGTCGAAAAATTGCGCGGAAGCGCCACTCGGTTTGGATTGATTCTGAGCGGGATTCCATAGGACCGTCATGAAATTACAAAGCACTATACACTAATTAAAAATGGAAAAATACAAAGAACCTTCAGGGGGCTACGAACATAGAACGCGTAATTGTTCATGCAAAAAGATAAGGTTCCAGGGGGAATCGAACCCCCACAGCCGGAACCAGAATCCGAAGTCATAACCATTAGACCATGGAACCTTAAACGACGACATCAGCTCATTTTAGATGATCAAATAGCAATCGACGACTTCTGAAATTCATAACGCGAGGTTTCCGGCTTCTGACTGGCTCCCATCATTTTCTTTTTTGACATCCTCATCTGATGAGAGCATTTAGTTCTTTGTCTTCTTTTGTTGTGGTCGTTTTGGTGGGGCTAGTGGCGGGTCAATGCCAACCCGCCTGCAACAGCGAACAGACGTGCAACGACTTCGGCGTTTGCGTTGGCCGTGCGTTTCTTCCTGCCCTCAATCTTTTTTTTGACAAATCTATGGTGAAACTTAATCTTTCGAGAGTGTTTCTCGAGGAGATTGATCGACTTCTTTAATTCCCTGCACCTCCACCGTCGCTTCCCAACTTCGCCCTCCTTTCCTCTATTTCTCGACTCCATCGTTTCTTTTGTGAGCGCCAACTAAGACGATATTATTATTTTGATATTGCTGATTTTTTAAAAACCTGTCCTGCTTCTGCTGATCTCGTCGATTCGAGATCGCCCAATAGTGGGTGGTTGGCAACACCCCCGTCCGCATCGCTCGAATGATCTCAGTTTAAAACCTCATCTTTTCCCTTAGCTTACACCGCGGATGCGCAATGGCAGATCTGGTTCAATGCTACGAACTTGCTGGAACCCGACTCGGGCAACGTTGCCGACGGCGGCCCCGACGAGCGGTTCGATCTCCTCTTGCTTGATTGCCTTCTGATGAGCTCTGCCTCAATCTATTGTTGGATCTCAATGGCATGTTTTCTTTCATAATAGGTGGATGCATTTACATTTGGGTTCGGTTGTGGCGGGCAAGTCGACGGTCTACCCTGTACGCCTTCTATTCTCTCTCGCCGTTGCGTCGCGAGCGCGCCAACGAGGTTCCTTTTTCGTCTTTCTTTGATATTCTTGAGCGACTTAGCAATTTCAACCTGGTCCTGTCGATCCTGCCACGTTGAAGATCCAGATCCGCTACACGGTCGCCCACAAAGTCGTCCGCCTTCCAACTGCTCTTCCCCCTCGCCTCTCTGTGCCGTGATCGCTTTTCTGAATTCCCTGTCTTAGGTGACGCCTTGGTTGGATGCTCCGTTTTCATACACATTTGACACGGCTGACTCGGGGTTCAACGCCATGTTCACTGAAGACGGCATCTTCCACCTTGCCTGCCAAGTCCAAGTCCTTTGTACTACTTCGCTCTTGATGAACTGTTCGATCTCATCCGTTGTTCACTGCTTCTGTTATCCTCATAGCTGGGGCGCCATATCAGAAGGCTGATTATGTCCCCGTGCCCATGTTTGTGCACATCAATCGCAATGGCGCCTTTCCCACGAGCTTTCTGACCCCCGTCGGACTGTTCGAGCCCAACGTTCCTGATACTCCTGATTAGTAAGCATCCGTTTTTTTTTACTTTCTTCACTCTTTCATTAATTTCGCATCCTAGCGACTCGACGTTCAATCCGAACGTGTGGTACGTCGACTACAGGACGCGCAACCATGTCGGGTATCCCGCGAATCCCTCGTTGACTCCATGGACGGGCCTTCCTCATGAAAACGACCTCTTTGTTGGTATGTCGTGGCGGTCGTTTCATCCACTCTTAGGTTGCTCATCCCTCAAATGCCATGTAGAGCAATTGTCTCCAAGGACACCGCTGTTTCAGCCGCTGCAAATGTGGTGGGCTGATCCATTCCATAACAACTTGCCCTTTGTGCGCTCCTTCCCCCCGAAGCACGATGAGCAGCACGATGGCCTCAGGTGCTCTTCTTCTCTATTGCGCTTTCGTCATTCTATTGGTTGACTCATTGTTTGCAAATTATAGGGTACAGAATCGCCACGAGCGCTTTCCGACCAAGGACGGACCTCGAGGAGTCGGATGGGTGTCCTCGGTAGAGATCTTCTTGGTTCTCTGCTCGCTGTGCCACCATCTCATCTTGTTATCGGATAGTATATTGGTGGCATTATTGATCCTCGTGGTCGATTTCTATTCTCCGAAGTAGCTGGACGAGTCGGCATCTTGTATCCTGACGGCGAGATCTACACTGTTGCAGGCTGGGTGCGTTGTTAGGCTCCCTCTGCACGATCTGAGGGTCATCCTATCCTCATAGGTAACGGACCCGAACAAGGACCCAGTATGGCACAAGAAACCGACGGGCACAGTCCGCGTGAATCAGGTCCTCCGTGGTACCTGGCTCAACGGGAAGTGGGCCGGAGAGAATGGAGGCTTCCACACTCCTCTAGGTCGGCCACTTTCTTGTTTGTTGGGGATTTGCACTGTTTTATGGGTTCCTCGTAGACGTGGCGTATGACCCCAAGGACTGGAACACGTGGTATGTCACGGGCTACGAGGACAATGCCATCTGGAAGGTGGTAATCAAGGACCTCCGCACACGCAATGTCGAGGTCTCCGTCTTCGCTGGAGCGCTCGATCACTCTGCTGGTCTGTCAGAGCTTTCTTCAGCGTATCAAAGAATCTTCATCACATGTCTTCGTATCTAGGTGATGCTGACGGCGTGGGAACTGCCGCGCGTTTCGCTGGCCCTACCTCACTCGTCTTCGACCCCATCTGCGACTGCATGTACGTGGCCGATCAGATCCGCGGCAGGATTCGTCGCATCGCACGTGACGGTACATTCTCATCTCCATCGACGCAATCTTGTTCGAGCTAATGCTGGCTTGACAGCAACGGTGACTACATTGTACGGCCAGAGCAACCAGAAACCCCCGGGCAACATTGAGTTTCCGTGGATGAAGCCGTCGATCTTCACCTCGGCCTGCCCTGGCAACTGTGACTCCTGTGCTCCTGCTGCTTGGTGGTGGCACGAATGCGCCCGCTCCAATTCGATTGTCGAGGTGGGCCCCGGTACGACTAAGCCGGACATCTACATGCCACACACCATCCGCACCGACTCCAAGGGCAATATCATCTTGCTGGAGATTGGCTATGGCACCATTCGCAGGATCAATCCGACGACGAATGAAGCGATCGTCCTCGGTAAGGTCAACATGAAGCACAAGACGTGGACGGTCGGTTGGGCCTGGATGGACGTTGACCGCACGTGCGACTCGTTCGAATACATTTTGTTGCGCCATTTCGAATGAAGAATTCTTGATTAGCGGCAACTCGGGTGCGAAGGACGGCATCTATTGGTGCAAGTTTGTTGGCCAAGTGTTCAACAAAGGTCACGGCGATTATGTTGGTGACCCAGGCTGTGCCGACTTGTATAAGGTGATCTCTTCCATCCTGTTCCTGCTGACGTTGCGGCCTTTGTTGATCATTGAGTGATAGGACTTGACTTGCAGCGACACTCCTTGTAGTCAGAACACTTTCCCTGACCACGCTTGCCCATACCCTCGTTCGATGGAGATGTTCAGCGAGTCCTACGGCTACATTCCTCCCGATAACCTTGTCGACGAGAAGTCGCACATCCTTTTCCGCTCCGAGGCCACGGTCACTCCAGACTTTGGTAAGAATCATATCCCTGATACCCCTTTGCTTGTTATTGCTGATTGTCGCTTGATTTAAGGTTCTTTGAACAACACATCGCCACCGCACTACCCGTGGCTCGTCGCTGTGGACCCTCGTGGTGGGGTTCTTCTTGGCGGCGGCGGTTTCCACGGCATCAATCGCCTTCGCCAGCGCCGGTACGATATACTGACCTCTCCGCCTAAAGACGTGACCCTCCTGGTGTTGACACATACTTCATTTTATAGCTCGAGCGATGTGTCGCCATTGGATAAGTCGACATCTTGGGACTACTATTACAACTTTTGGAACGGCAGGGCCATCTTCAACCAAGGTCATTTCCTTAGTGTCAAATCGTTTCCCCAAGTTTCGTCATCGTTTGGTTAGGCACTCCGAAAGCGGAATATGGTCAAGGTCCATTGAGCGCGGCACACGGCGCTCTAAGCATCTTCGGCTACGAAGGTCACAACTTGCTAGGCCTCAACGATACTTGGGGCTCCAAGGGACTGACCGACCAGGTAAACTTGCTCACTTTTCTGTCAAACTGTTGAATTAAGAGGAGTCACATGTGCCCTTGTAGCAACTGCTCGATCGCTTCATGGTCTCTCAAACTGTGCGCGCCAGCAGCACTTCCACGAAGCAAGTGCTCGCCTACCTTCGCTCTCCGTCGAGTACTTGGCTGTGTCCATTTGGTTTGATGGACGTCACCATTTTATCTTATCATGTTTTCTGCCGATAGATACCGGCGTTACCCCAGCTGCCTTCACTCCTGGGCAGTTCCCTATCTGCGAGACGACATGTTTGGACAACATCAACCAGATGCCTTCACCTTCAGGTGCGACCTTCGTCATTTGACCTGTCGAGGAGTTTCTTAACTGTCACTCGATGCAGCGGCCAATCTTCCTCCTTCTCCGACCCCAACTCCGACTCCGACACCAACGTATAACCCCTTTCATATTTTATTTACGTCGCCATAACAATCTCACATGCTTCCAATGCAGCCCAACCCCTACTCCGACCCCCACCCCAACCCCAACCCCGACACCTACTCCTACTCCTACTCCGACACCGACTCCGACTCCCACCCCAACTCCGTCCTCTTCGCCCAGCCCGACTCCAACCCCTACGTATGAAAATGGTCAAAGATGCTTTGAGTCATCTTTCTAATGAGTTTCGCTTAGGCCCACGCCCTCGCCCACTCCTGATGTCGTTCCACCGACTGACAGCTCGCCTTCCCCCTCTGGACCCGCGCCTGTGATGGAAACACCTTCCCCTTCTCCTTCCCCTTCCCCTTCCCCTAGCCCTGTTATTGAGAATTCTCCTTCTCCATCTCCTACGCCTTCTTCAGTGGTGATCGTCGATACACCCACTCCAAGTGATGTCTCCTCGAGTCCCTCGCCGTCTGAACCTTCGCCGACCCCTTCGCCACCGATTGTCGTTAGTGATTCTCCTACTCCGTCTCCCACACCCACGCCTACGCCTACTCCGACTCCTACTCCTACTCCTACTCCCACTCCGACGCCAGATGTGGTTCAGGTTGTGACACCTTCGTCTCCCGTCCAACAGCCGTCTCCTCTGCCCTCCCCTTCGCCTACTTCTGCAGGTATCGCCATCTTCCTATCTGTTCCTCGGCATCGTTTAACTGATGTACGCTTCTAGATGAGCAATCTACTGGCGATGGTACAGCTGGTGGACTAGCGTGGTGGGTGTGGCTCGTCGTGGCAGGAGTAGTGCTGCTCGTCATCCTCCTCATCGTGCTGACCGTTTACTTGGTCAAGAAGAAGCCCGGTAGCGGTAAGCGCGCTGACTTCTTCTAGACAGCGTCTCGTAGCGCTGCTTTCATTGAGAACCGTGTAGTAGACTTATTAATGGTTTGTTATGGTGAATAGTATCTTAATCATGTCCGATGTTACCTTTGGTGTTGCGAAGCTTCAATGCTGGCCAACCGTATTTGTGCCGCTGACTGTCTCTCGGCTCTCGCTGCCAGTGGTTACTGCCATAGCGCGAGGAAGGGGCTATCCTTGTGCTCAATTACCAACGTGGAAATATCACAATTACGCGAAATTTATATTTTGATTAAATTCATCGGAAGAGAGTCTTCAGATTCATAGGTAGCGCGCCTCTCCTTCCACTGCAGATGCGTGGGTGATTGATGCCGTTGCCTTGCCCTGTACCTGGAGTAGCTACTCCGACCTCGAAGCTAGGCTTTCATTCTCACGGATATATTTTTCTTTGTGATCAATGTCGTCTCTATTGGCACCCCATTTCCCGCTTTCCCCGAGGGAAACAATTCGGAGTTATTTAAATGTCGTCGAGCTCGTCAATTTTGCTCGTCGCCGCCTTTTTCCGATTCCACTCCTCTCTGAAGTCTGGCTGAGATGATATTCGATGTTTAGGATGCCAGGCCAAGAGGATATCTTCAAAGCGCTGCTGATTC
>Ga0154020_10006612_pt1 | contig 13594 bp, 23 predicted proteins | sample Klosneuvirus_201_FD_109709 | JGI IMG/M metagenome (GOLD analysis project Ga0154020, IMG submission 109709) | Active sludge microbial communities from wastewater, Klosterneuburg, Austria - Klosneuvirus_20160825_MG | ecosystem: Engineered > WWTP > Aerobic digester > Activated sludge | place... | reverse complement strand
TTCAAGCGCACTTGTAGAACGGGGATTATCTAGGTGGTGACCAAGGGCGTCGTAGACTAATCGTTCAATGCTGCCAATTGCCATCTCATGAGGGCCACGAGCAACCTCGACCACCAAAACCTTCCCATCAGCCCAATCCAACATGCCAGGAAAGCGATGTTCTGTCATTAACATCGCGTTGTATAGTTTCACAGGGATATTGGAAGCGACGACGAGAGGGCACCTGGGGAAAATGATAAAAAATAATTAATAAAAAGGCATCATTTCAAAAGCGCGACGCACGAATCGATCGTCGGATTCACATTCTCTAACAATCGTCGAAGGCGGGCGACAGTGACGTGTTCGCGCTCGCCGTCCAGAGCGTAGCCGTCTCCGCCATACAGTGCAGCCATAGCAAAGCCGAGTGCTTGCAGAACAAAAAAATGAATAAAGTTTCAAAATATCACCACAGAACGAAGAAATGAACATAGGACGAGTTCAAAAGAAGATTGAGAGAAACCGCTGTAGTGCAGGACAGCGTGCCGGTGTGATGGAAGGTTGATGCGGCTGTCTGCTCGGCTGGCTGCGAAGCAGATCGTCTGTGGCGAAGCCCCCAGTCGTTCCACGCGCTGGTCTGCGTTCCTTTTGAGATAGTTCGTTTATTTTTATCTTTCAAAGAATTTGATATTTATTAGCTCGGTCGCTCAGGGGGATGTTCTGTCGTGCTTCTGTGATGGGGCTTGGAAAATGTCTTACGTGTCCGCGTTTTGAAGGGGCTCGATATGCTCCTCATGGTACTCCTCAGCCACAACCTTGAAGTGGTCCGCAGAGTCTCCTCCCCCTTTCATGAACTCATCTAGAAACGGGCTGAGAAACAGATATTTCTCCTCAAGCAATGAGCAAACGTACCAAGAGCGGCTGTGCCGTAGAAGTCGCCAAATGCGTCTTCCACATAATCGACACAGAACTGGGTCAGTCGCTGAGATTTGTAGAACTCTCCGGCTTTGAGGTGCGAGAATACATTTTGGTGACTGACGAACTGTTGAAGTCGACGTACTGCGATATTTTTCAAGTCATTCATCAGGTAGAGGTTGGCAAAGTGCAGAAGCTCTAGAAGCTGGATACGAAACCTATGTCAACAGCTAAAACGCACGGGCGTGGTCTACGACAGCGCGCACCTCCTCTTCTGACAACTCGACGAGCTCAAATGAGTAGACGAATCGGACCATCACATCAAGTATCGTCGGCTCAATGTCCTCGTTGATGCGGAATGAGTGGATGCTAGGAGTTGAAGTATCCCCTGAAGAGCGGAGGTCTCGCTTTGGGGACTCCGCGAAACTCGACGAGAGCATCGCTTTGAAGTACTCTGACTGCTCAGACAGCACTGCCTGATGGCAAAACCATTTGTGCTCGCTATCTGGATCGCGGTGGTCCCTAATGGCCAGTGGTTAAGACCATGGTTGGCAGGCCAATGGCAAACGCGCACTTCAAAATAAGCAGCATGTCGAAATTTAGCGACGAGTCGGTGAGAATCGTGTCGTAGTCGATGGATTTCAACCCATCGACATGATCGACTATGTAGCGGTAAGAGGCAACGAAACACTTTTGTAGATTCAAGTCGACGGCCTGGGAGAGAACCAGGCGCACTGTCTCTTTTCTGTGGTGCTCAGTCAAGACAGACTTTGTGAGATCCTCCAGTTCAACTGGAGAACAAGGAGAGTTTTAAAATAGGATTCCTCACGAGTCACAATTCAAATAAGAAGGAGGCGCACGAGTCTGGGATATTTTGAGCAGGCTCTCAAAGTGAGAGAAGTCGATATTCATTGAAGCAGTGTAAATATACTCTGCAACAGCCTTGAACGCTTCCGGACGAAATCCCAGGGGGCCAAACGAGATCTCAGCTGATTTGCTAGCACGAGATATAAACATAATGCCCATTAATTAAATGGGGAAAAGCATACTTTTGGAGAAATAGGTGCTTCAAGTATGGCGATCGTGCAGAAAGCACGAAGCGGTGGAGGCGGAAGGCTTTTTGCTCGACCAAGATGGTGATATCCGATCGCGTACCCTTCTCAAAGAGCTTCCTCATGTATTCTGAGAAAGGGTTGTGCTTGTTCGGGTTACCTATGGAAGAAGGAGTCTAAGAGGGAGCGGAGACGGCAAAGCTGCGCAAAGGTCGACCTTTGTACTTGTCTAGGATGTCGACGATCTCTTCGTTCAAGGCCGCGTAGTAGCAACGCTCGGTCTCGTATTTTCCACGCTCGAGGGTAGCGCCCTTGTCGAGCAAATATTGGACGATTTCTATTCGGAGAAGAAAGAAATAATTAGTGGAAGATGAATGTCGACAACGACATGTCGCGGGGCGAGGTCTTGGAAGGAATGAGGCCGAGGAAGAATAGGTCGGACGAATACGAGGGTAAGCGGGAGGGGGGAGGGAAAAGAAGATAGAGCGGATCTCTATAAGAGCGTCCCAGAATGTCCACACAAGCAGGCATAGAAGAGGGCAATGGCTTGGTGCGCGTCCTTGACATTGGGATCAACATCGTCGACCTCGACGAGATAGCGCACTCGGTCCAAGTAGCCTGCTGCGGCCGCCGTGTGCAGCGTAAATTTGTTTCGGTCGTGAGAATATTTTGAAACAAATTCGGGCTCAATATCCTCCTCGATCTCGGCTTCTTGGGCGGCCATGCAACTTTTTGCAAGGGCTGAGAAAAATGACAGACTCGCCTCCAAAGGAGTCGCGAAGTACGACAGAGACTCAGAGAGCGACTTCACCAGTCAACCAATGCTTTAATAAGGACATACTAAACACAATTTAAAACGCGAGAACTTATTGTTCAGGAGCGGCCACCTGCTGCTGGAAGAGCAGGATGATGTCGCCGGCAACTTTCTTGAGCTTCTGCTCGCTAGTGGAGTCCTTGAGGATGCTCACGAGCGGCACCTGCAGCGCAGCGACAATCTTGTCAGCTCACGACATGAAGCACAGTTCATTGAGGTGAAGCATATCGTACAATCGGCGGAGCGCCCCAGGGGTACCAGCTTTCCTCTTGGGACTGCTGAGCGACGCGGGTGTCCTTGAGGAAGCGCTTAAACCAGGCCATGTCGTCTAGAGAGAACGGAGGCGTTAGAGCTGCTCAGCGATATCGAAAGCATCAAGATCATCGCGGACCATTGGGGGAGGGCATGTAGGCACCGAACTCCTTGACGGCAGCAAAGACCACATCCATGACCTTCTTTTGCTCAGGAGAGATCTCTAGAATTCCGAGTCAATAAGCAACGGCACCAGTCATGCACTAAAAAAGGGATTTAGCGTGCCTTTGGGAAGCGGCTCTTCCTCCTCTTCCTCGTCGTCTTCGCCTTCGTCACTGGGGAACTTCGGTGAATAAGGGTATGATCAAACACGAGGAAACTCCGACGTACCCGTCGTCGCCAGTCTCCTCGTTGTCGGCGTCGTCATCAACCTCGTCCGAGTGAATGACATGATCGTCATCCTTCTCCTCGTCGAGGTGTTCGTTGAGGTCATAGTCAGCATCCTCCTCCTCGTCATAATCGCCATTCTCTTGCTCCTCGAGAATCTGCAGCAGCGTCTGTGACGAGATCTCCTCACCTGCGTCCTCGTCGTCGTCTTTGATGTCCGCTAGAACAAATATTGGATGATGTCATTTACAGGGTAGTTACCAGACGATGAGAGAAGATCGCGTACAAAGCGTGTCGACAAGGCCTTCTGTGAGCGCCTTCATCAAATTTGCAGGGTCAAACGCGGACAGGTCGCCATCTGCGGGGTCCTCGGGCTCGTAGTCAAGCTGAGTGCAGACATAATACCATCTACAAGGTGATATGAAATGAGGAAGCGGGCGGAGATCAATGGGAGCGATATCATCATACCCAGAGACGAGTCGACGAGCCGCGTGCTTGCGCTCAACGTTCTTGAAGTCCTTGGCCAGCATCAGCAAAGCGAACAAGTCTGCGAAATTGCGGATAAATGACATCATATAACAATACAAAGCAAAATCAGATCAAAGGGCTCGAACCGGGAATCCATTTCCACGACGAGATGGGCGCGGGCTCGGCGGCCTCACCCTGAAGTTTTCCCGCCGCCTTGAGACCCTTCCACGTCTCCTGGCCGACAATCGCGTACGATTTGCCGTCCTCCACAAAGCCATCGTCAGCTTTCATGGCTATACCCAGAGAATATCATATCAGAGCCATGAAAGAAGAGCAGGCAAGGCGCGAATCTTGAAGGGAACAGGAGGCGCGAAGAGGGCGCGGGGGACAGCCGACACGATGACGAGCGGAACGGAAGGGCTTGCGATGCAGCTCATAAGCACAGAAAACCCGTACTTGTCACATTCTCAACGGGAACAACCGCATTATATTTGAGGAGAAGCTCCAGGGGCCGGGGCATTGGGAGCACTTGGTCAAAGTCGGTGCCGAGCATGAAGGGCAGCTCCATGGGCTTGGCGAAGCGGTACTGAAATTCGATGAGATTAAGCACCACCGGTCGCACGGTGGGCTTGAGGGCGGCGGGGATATCGCTCGGGTTCAGCGCATTGAGGTACTGCATGGCTCGGAATGCGAGATCTATGTCCAACGAGTTGTTCTCCTCCATGTTTGGCGACGCGCTCGCGATTAAACGAATAGGAAAGTGAGTTAACTGTGTAACTGTCTGTGTTACGAGTTTGCGTTATTTTTGCGTGCAATCCCCGACCGGGCAGCCTACATGACAGGCCAGACATAACCGTGGCGCGGCTCAACTTTCCCGCCTGTCAGTGCCATGACAATACCGGTAGTAACTGAAGTCGATCGTTGCACGGCACGCATGGTTGAGGTCATTACGACGTAATTTAGTAAATTTACGTGAGTCAATCCTTAAAAACTTTTTATGAATAAATATGATGTTGGGCATCCCAAAAAATTGCTCATCCGGGCCGCGTCCGACGGGAGGCCACCATAATACTGGCAACCTCCCGTGATCATGCTCGCCGGCGTGGGTTAAATCCGTCCGTCTTTCCGCCTTCCTGCCCTTCCACGATCACTCTACAGCCTCGATATTTGGATGTGTCACCGTGAATAGCTCTGATATTTATTATCTGTATCCTTGTCCGGGGGCTGGTATCGACGACGAGTAGCGATGACGATCGGCAATCTCGCCCCCCTCTCGTGTTCCCTCGCCCTCGGTCTCGTCTTCTCCGTTCTCCTTGCTCACCTTTGCCATGGTAACCATTCCATTTTTCTGTCGATTTTTTCTGTTTTTTTTTAACTTGTGCTCCCTGTAGCCCAAGGCGTCGGTGTGCGCCTGTCGCCGTTGTCGGACGAGATCCCTTCTTTCCTCGCCGTGCACAACATTCTCTTCCCCTCGCCGGCGCCCTTCTGGGGTGCAGCCAAGGCGCCCTACCCGACCAATATCTGGTGGACCAATTTAGCGTTTGATTCGTTTCCCTTGGTCACCTATCCCTACCTCCAGACGCCGACGAATAACAGCCTTAGCCTCTGCGTGCCCACCTAGTATGATTCCTGTTCGCCGCTGCTCTCTGTTTATGCTCATTGTTATTCTCCTCTAGCAATGCCTCCAATACCTCTTTCACGTCTGGCTTTTCGAATCAGCTCACCTTTTGGAACAATTTGTTGGACACGCGGCGTGTGTTGGCCTATGATCGCCTCGGAGCCGTGGTTGAATTTTCCTCTTCATCTCTCGGTGCGCCAGCGCTCTTTAGGCGCCGTGTCAATGGTGTCGTCATTTCTGTTATAGGAGTGGATGGTCCCGTGATGCGTGTACCTTTCGTGCAAGGCAGCCCCTTTGCTACGATCATGTTCCAAGGCCGAGGCAGCTTCCTCAACTTCACCACTACTGAGGGATTTGCGATCACATCTATCAACAATGACGCTCCCCCAGCCCAAGGTGCGCTTTTGTCAATTCTAAGTAACCGTCATGTCCTTCCGTTCAATCGTTAATTTTTGTTGTGCAGGAGGGACCGTCGTCTCCCGCAAGCTCGTTCTACAAATTTCCTCGCTGAACACAAATGACCCAGCGCCTCCGCCGCCGTACTTCACGTTGTTATACAGTTCGAGCAAATCCTCCCCCTGATGATTGTGTTTAGAGAATATTGGGTGATCTACTCTCTGAATGGCTATTTGCGATTCATGTACTTTACGGAGCGCCTGTCTCCCGAGCGTGCGACGCGCGACCGCTTCATCATCTCCGCCAACGCCACAGATTGGACGACGCTTCGGTGCGATGATTCTTCAACGACACCCTCTTCTCATCCGTTTCAGGGATTGATGATGTGATTATAGGATCGCGTATCTGGCAACACCCGGAGTCGATGCGGAATTTGATCCCTTTGCGGCTGCGATCGTTCTTGGTGGCGACGTTACGGTGAACTACTCGGGCGAGAACCCGCCCGCCACTGCCTCCATCAAGTTTGCCTTTAACGTTGTAGACGGCTTCGGCAATCCTTTTGAGGCACGATCACTTCTCATTGTGGTCCGCCTGGTTCCCTCTTCAACTCTATTTCGATCTTAGGGGTCGGACGTGCTCATGTATGCGCTGCCGCATCACCTTGACAGCCTCGACCTTGCCCAGGTATCCGAAGCGAACGTGCCTCTAGTGCCCACTTCACGCGGCAACGTCACTGGTCCATTGTCCCTCGTCTCCTATTGCATGGCAATATGCTGATTGGTGCTCCGTTTAGGCCTCAATGGAACGGCTTGGTATTTCTCGGAGCCGCTCACCAATATCACCTGGACGGCTCCTCGGCCACCTGATAGCCGTCGTGTCCAATCGATTGCATTTGCGGTCAAATCGGACGTTGTGAAGCTCCTGTCGACAGATAATGTGCTCCAGGATCGTTGTTTCTCATGTCCATTGTGATCTGATCCTTTGGGTTTGTAGGATACATATAGTACGGGCAAGTTTGTCTCTGCCCTCGCTCGGTTGGCGTTGATTGCGGATGAGCTCAATTTGACAACTCATCGCGACAATGCTCTTCGGCGACTCGACGACATTTTCTCTCGCTGGATGAATCGTGTGACCTACCGGTGCTCGTTTCTATCGTCCTTTCTCTTGTCTGGGTCGTTCATTTTTTAATTTGCTTAGAGATACGTTTCTGTACGATCTGACTTACGGCAGCGTCATCTCCGCGAACGGCTGGACGGACAAATTCCAAGATTTTGGCAATGTCCTATTCAACGACCATCGTATGCTGCACTTCCTCGGTCGCGGTTATGTTGGAGTCATCTCTGTCCTAGATTATCACAATGGCTATTACATCTACGCCGGTGCCGTGCTACTGCGGTTCAACGCCTCCTACCCGTACCGCCAACAGATTATCGACCTCGTGAGGGATATCGCCAACCCCTCGACGGCAGACCCTTACTTCCCTGTCACGCGTCATAAGGATTGGTACCTCGGGCATTCGTGGGCTCAAGGCATGGACGCTACTTTCAGTATGTCACCCCTTTGTTACTTTCCCTTGCAAGATTATCCTTAACATCTTGTGTTACACAGGCGGCAAGAATCAAGAGTCTACTTCCGAAGCCGTCAATGCTTACTACGCCATGTCCTTGGCTGGTGTTTCTCTTGGCAACTCGGAGATGCGTGATCTTGGTCGCCTTCTCTTGGCCACGGAGATTCGCAGCGTTCAAAAGTACTATCATATGATGCCAGACAGCGCCATCTATCCGCCCATCTTTGCGCAGAATGGCTGCGTGGGCATCCTGTGGTCGGACAAGGCTGACTACTCCACTTTTTTCGGACGTGCGCTGTCGTCTTCATTTGCTGACGATCTTACTTCCTCGGTATTCTCATGATTTGTCATTAGAGCGAACTGAATATATTCACGGCATTCAAATGATGCCGTTCACACCGGTGAGTGAGAGCTTGTTGGATCGCGAGTGGATGGCGGTCGACTACCAAGTGCTCAAGATGGCGCTCGTCCCGGACCCCGCACACAAGCTGGAAGAGCAATGGCGTGCGCTGATCGTGATGGCCCAGGCCATTGTCGATCGCGATGGCGCGTGGACTCGTGCCCTGATCCTCGGGGACGACGCCTTCAAAGCGGGCAATTCTAAGTCAAATGTGCTCTACTGGATCGCGACGCGACCGTCGTGAGCCATGACTACTAGCCACCTTGTTCGTTTGAATTTAAACTTTGCGGATGGGTCGTTGCAATCGGCCATCATTCAAATCCTCTGCTGTTTCTGATTCTAAATGAACGAGGGTTCGACGGCTAGCAGGATCGGCTCAAAGCTGTTTTCTTAATGAAGCTCACGTTTTGAACCTACTCTCGTTGACATCATTCTGTTCATCGACGTGAGTATCGCGTATGTGCCAAGGCTTGTGATAAGAGCACAGGGGGCAAGATGGACGTCGAGGAGCTGCTGCTGTTGGTGGCGGACTTCCTACGAAAAAAGAGCTTCGTGGAGCTGGCCGACGAGCTCGAACACGCCATCGGTACGCGCCACAATGTCTGAATTTATATTATTGTCATTTGAGAATACTTGGTGAGGCGTGCAGCACCCGTGGGCATTCGTGCCAAGGTGCCTCACTAGTGTGTGAATCTTGACTCTTCCCTCGCCCCTCTCGCCCTGGCTCCTCGTTCCCTCCCCTTCTTCCTCAGGTCTATTTCTAGGTAATCATACACGTGCCTTCTCAGATGCAGCGTCTTCACGGCTAGAGAGTGCGCTCCTCGTTCCTTTGTGCCGTCTTTTCTCTTGCCTAAGTCGAGCCGTTTTGCTCGACGTTAAATGTTTAACGCGATCGTATCTGCGCCATTCCTGTTCCTCTTTTTGTATCTTGTAAGAATTTATATTAGGTTTGGTTTTGCATGGTTTAGCATATGAGGAACTGAAAGAAAACCTCCCGAGAATTTCAACGGAGGGCTCGGCGAGCGAGACGAGCAGCAGCGGCTTGTCGTTGTCGGGCTCGCAGGTGCCCATTGTGTCGCTTATGGCGCAAGGAGCGCGGAAAACTCTATCGACCAACGATCTGCCCTCCATTGCTGAGGGCGACGACAGTGGCGATCTTGAACGCTCGCGCTCTCTCACCTCGAGTTCGCCGTTTCCGTCCCCTCTTCGCGTTTAATGTTTGTTCAATTCTATTCTCCGCTGTAGGCGGCCACGCGTCAGGAGACCATCATAAATCTCCGCAAGACGGGCCCAAATCTTTCTTCCCTCGTGTCGTCGGGGTACTGCCCTTGTCATATGCCGTGTGATCGCTCGCCCTCATTACTCTCGTAGAATTCTTCGCCTTCTTCTGCTCTGCGTGGAATTCCAGAAGCAGGTACTTTGCTGTTTCTCCTCGTCAATTCAGGGAGATGGATAATCCGACTGACCCGTAGGAGAGATGGCGATTTATGACATGGGTCCACGATCCCCAGTGACGCCAGAGACGCCACCACCGCCGCCATCGTTGACGCAATCATCACCGGCCAATCCGTTGTCCGCCTCTGCTGTCCTACGTGACGCTTCGGAAGCGCGCAACTCCGTCTCGCAGCGGGCGCAGTCTCCATTCTCGAGTCTCACATCGGACAATGTGCGCGCATTGTCGCGGCATTCTCGAGATTCACACTCTGCGCACACCTCGGTGCGATCGTGACTGTTTTTCAGGTCTGCCATCCCCTCCTTCTCACTCTTTCGTTTTCTGCTAGATTAAGAAGCCTCGCTCACTCTCACAATCGGAGCATCACAAGAGCATACTCAACACGAGCTCTCTAATCAAGTACTTCCCATTACATTTCGTATCCCCCAGTCCAAGCGATCTGTGACCTGTCCACCTGTTTAGATCGCTTGAGAAACTCTCCGCAGCGAGTCCAGTGGTGGCGGAGCACCTGTCTAGTTCACTGCCGGTCTCCTCGCACATGCCGAAGTCTCTCGATAAGCTTCCCTCTGGTCGTCCCGAACCACAACACCATCACCGCAACAAATCTGACCACCAATCCTCGGATGATTCCGCCGCCCATGTCGTGCACCATAGCCGCCCCATCGCTGACCAGGCGCACGCTCGCTCCGCGAGTAGCCAATCTGATAGCCTACCTCCTGCGGAGCAACTTAGGCACAAACAAAAGAAACACAAAAGCGAAAAGAGCGGCGACAAAAAGGCCTTGGGCTCTGGCGTCACGCAGTTCACCCTTGAGCAGGAGGAGTCGACAGACTCCGATGTTGACTCTAGCGATGGCGGTATCTCACGATGGCGCATCTCCGTTCTCTTCTTTTCTCCTGAGTTTTGATATCTTTGCAGAGCTCTACTCCAGCACGGCCAGCACAGACCGCGACTCTGACGACGACGAGTTCCTCGAGAGCTATAGCGAGGAAAACAGCGATGAGGACTCATCAACTCCTTCGACGCCAAGATCGTACTTGATATCTTTTCTTTATGCAATAAGGCAAGATCAATGCTTCATATTTTCTTTAGGAATGCTGATCCCGCCATGGTTACCAAGACTTCACAAAGCTCAAAGGGAACCGAGGGCGTGACAGGTGCTGGAAGTCTGCCTCTCTCCCACAATAGCACTGCATCGAACGATGTCGTCCACCCGCTTTCAAGGAGCGATTCCCATCAGATTTCCAAGAACCTCTCTGGCGAGGCGAACTCCTTGCATATGTCGGTGCCCCTGCCTGAGGAGGCCTACGAAGAGGACACATCCTTCAAGGACTCCGTCTCGCTCTCCAACGCGTCGTCACTCCCTAACGTGCTCATCATGCCGCGCTACCACAACCCCTTCGAAACGGTGCACGAGGGCGACTGCAACATTGTCCCTGGCCTGGACGGCCACCTGACCTTCTTCAACCTGAAGATCGTCCATCGTGTCCATCACACTGGCTTTGAAGAGTCCCGAGACTTCCCTATCAAGATCCACGACATCGTCGCCGGTCGTTATGAGGTCGTGGAGTACCTCGGCAGTGCCGCCTTCTCTCGAGCAGTGCAATGTCTGGATCGGAAGACCAACACCATGGTGTGCATGAAGATCATCAAGAACAACAAGGACTTCTTTGACCAGTGCCTCGACGAGGTGAAGCTGCTCAAGTACGTGCAGCTCAAGGGCGACCCCGACCGCTACAATGTCATCAAGATGTTCGACTTCTTCTACTACAAGGAGCACCTTTTCATCGTCTGCGAGTTGCTCAAGCAGAATCTCTATGAATTTTACAAGTATAATCGCGAGTCTGGCGAACCCAAATATTTCACGCTGACAAATCTGAAGAAGGTTGCAAAGCAGTGTCTTATCGCCCTCGACTATATCCATTCCCTCGGTTCGTAGCTCATCTTGCACCTGATCTTTTGGGATTGTCTCTGATGGTGTTCTGCTTAGGCCTGATCCATTGCGATCTCAAGCCCGAAAATATTCTTATGAAATCGTACTCTCGCTGTGAGGTGAAGGTGATCGACCTCGGCTCGAGTTGCTACGTCACTGACGTGATGAGCTCCTATGTCCAGTCGCGCTCATATCGCGCGCCTGAGGTTATATTAGGTATTTCACGAATGTTTACAGGAGTTGTTCGTGTAACTCACCTTTATCTTTCGCAGGGCTTCCTTACGGAAAACTCATTGACATGTGGTCATTGGGATGCATTTTAGCGGAGCTCTACTCGGGCAAGGTGCTGTTCCAGAACGAGAGTGTTGCTACATTGCTTGCTCGGATCGTCGGTATCTTCGCCTTGTCGCTTTTTGTGGATTTTGAGTGGAGCTCACGCTTTCACCCATTCTAGGAATCATTGGGCCTATCGGTAAACATCTCTTACTGGAGGGTCGCTATGCGGCCAAGTATTTTACGGAGGACTTCAAATTGTTCGAGCGCGATCGCCAAGGAGGCGTGGAGATTCTCCAGCCCCAGCAAACGACTCTCGAGCAGCGTATCGGCTGCGACGACAAGCAGTTCATCGCCTTCTTGCGCGCTCTCCTCACTGTCGATCCGAACGAGCGGCCAACGGCTGCCCAAGCGCTGCAACATCCTTGGCTAGCCTACGACGACTAGCGCGCTTACTCCGACTCCCTGTCATTGTTTACTTGTCATTTGCGAAAAATTATACTAGTAGTAGGTCAAATAATTATGTTTCGGGCGGCCAGGGCACCCTTCATTCAGACAATTGCCGGGCCGGGACATCTGAATTGTTGCCGAAAATTTGAAAAGGGATATTGGCACTGATAAGAGAATGATGAATACGAGAAATTCCTTCTGATCAACTAAACCATTTGTTGCTTCTAACTTCAAGTCTCGCCAAATTTTGATCATCGCTCCTCGACTTCTTTCAAACAAGCAAGTACCACTTCATAAGGAGAATAATACGGAGAGAAGCATAAAATTCTGCACTATATTAGAAGTAATATCGTCCCTTCTAATTAAACGAGTTCTACACTATTCCAGGCGTCTCAGAAGCTGCAAACAGTCAACAGGTGAATTTCGTTGCAGAGTTCTGTTGTGATTGGACCCTCATTAATTTTGAGGAGCCTCGATGGAGGCGAGGAATGATTAAGTTCACACAAACAGCGGTGACCGAGTGTAGCATGCGATCAAAGCGTAGAAGAGGAAAATTCCAAAGGTGAGCGGTGCGGGCACGAGGGCATCAGCGGCGACACCGAAGCATCGTTTTGGGTCGCTCGTGAGCATCGTCTACAATTTACAAGAAGGTTAAGCGAGACTAACTTGCGAGACTAACTTGAGCGCGCTTAGGCCTCAAAATTGCAGAAAGAGCGGGGTACGGATAATTCCAGCACAGAATACTTGGCCTCAACGCAGTAGCCGCGATGCTGAGAGTCCACAACCGTCACCATCGCTAGAAACACAGCACGTATTTCAATACAGGATGAATTGAGGACTGACTCATGCAAGACATACGGAGTGTAGTATTCGAGGAGAGTGAAGCAAACTTGAGGAGGACAATCTCCTTCGACTCATCGACGTCTGTCGACGATATATCGATGATGATCTCCCTATAAAAAACATTGCACTTCACACCAGCGAGCGGTCAGAAAAAATCAGGAAAGGGACGATGGAGTCGTTACCCTTGAAGCGCCGATGAAGTTCCTACAACAATTGGGGCGACGCCGGAGTAAGGATTGGTGGGAAGAGAAATGACCATCACCGACTTGGGGTCGAGGACAAAGGCACCGGACACGTTGATTGGGGAGGAGGATGGCGACCACGATGGCGACAGAGAGATATTGAGAACACCTAAAATTCAATTAATTGGATAAATATCGCTATATAAAAGCGATCAGATAGTTTATACCTGCTTCAATGCGAAGGTCGCCTGACACAATAACGGAGGCGTTGTCAAGATGAAGTTCAATTGCAGCTCCGTTGACGGTGAGGTTCCCGTTGATGTCAAGAGAAGTATTGGAGAGCGATGATGATGACCCTAGATACTGCGATGAGAGGAGAAGGACACCTCGAACATACCAGAGTCGGAAAACAAGAGAACCCGAGGAGACGGTGTAGTTGGAGTCCGTGCACTGAGCACTGATACCGTTGATAGGAGTGCACGATGAAGACGATGGTGACGGAGATGGCGAGGGAGACGGTGATGGAGACGAAGGAAGGGACGGGGACGGAGATGAAGGAGGAGATGGTAATGGAGACGGTGATGGGGATGGTGATGGAGACGAAGGAGGAGACGG
>Ga0154020_10006611_pt1 | contig 13596 bp, 11 predicted proteins | sample Klosneuvirus_201_FD_109709 | JGI IMG/M metagenome (GOLD analysis project Ga0154020, IMG submission 109709) | Active sludge microbial communities from wastewater, Klosterneuburg, Austria - Klosneuvirus_20160825_MG | ecosystem: Engineered > WWTP > Aerobic digester > Activated sludge | place... | reverse complement strand
AAGCAGAATAACTATATGTGTTAACCTCAAAAATTGATTTCTCATCGCGGAAATCGGGTATTTTATCCAATTGGATAAAATTGATTTTTCAAAACGTGTTTGTAAAATTTACAAAATGTCTCATAAAGAATCTATCGTAGCTGGTTTAGCCGGTTTAATTTGTATCTCACTTTTTCAGCTTGGGTTGATAATCCCTTCTCTATACTTTGGATATATGGATGAAAATTCCTCGTGTCAAGAGGGGACTCGAGGAGGTTTGAACCTTAGTGATTGGATCAAAGGTTTCGGTCTTGAGAAGGTGGCTATCAATGCGTCATTATACCTTACCGTTCTTTTGGTTGTTATTTTGAACGAAAAATTTGTAATTCTAGGTGGTGTCAGCCTTATTCTCGACTTCTTTTTTAATATTGTTTGGTGGATTTGGGGAGTTGTTATCCTTGCTACAGCTGAAAATAATCACTGTGTAGCTGAAGGGAAGGGCATGGCTGTTGTGGCAATAGTGAATCTTGTTTTATCAACAATTTGGTTTTTACATTTTAAGGTTGTAGGCGCGTTTTTGGATAAAGAATAAAATTGATTTTTTCAATATTTTTTGTATTGAAACAAAAATGTCAACTTCTGAAGAAAATAAAGAATTTTTAAAACACGCTGATAACGCTCCGTCTTTCTTTTCAAAAATTAGAACCGATATTCTGCTAAAAAAGTTGGACGCTCACTTTGAAGAGCATTTCGACTATATCAAAAAGTGTGTAGAAGAACATGAAGAGTACGAGGAAGATGATGGAGAAGATGATGTCTGTTGGATTTTTTTACCTCTGCCTAAGGGGGTTCACCCAAATACTGTTGAAAAGTACTATGAGAATAAGGGATTTGAGAATGTGTATATTGATAAGAAGGAGAAAAATGTAGTTTTTTATATCACTGATGATATTTAATTCGAATCCTTCTGTAAAATTGAATATTTCTCTTATTTTATATTGATTTTCAATATAAATATGAAGTTTAATCATTTTCAGAAGAAGGTTTTCTTAAAAGAGAACGGATACGATACTGAGATTCTTTTCGATTTTGTAAAGGCAAATCCTACTGGATTTTGGGGGTGGGACTGGCTTTCAGCTAATCCTAATATCACATGGGAAATGATAAGGGATAATTCAAATTTACCTTGGAAATGGAGTTGGGTTTCGAGAAATCCCAATATAACCATAGATATATTAAAAGAAAACCCTGAATTTAAATGGAATTGGTGTACTCTCTGCGATAATCCAAACATAACCTTGAAAAATATTTTGGATAACAAAGAAAAAATTGACAATCCAGAATGGAGCTTAAAATATCTTTCAAGAAATTCTAATATTACTTTTGATACGGTAAAAGAAAATCCTAATGTCTTCGGCAGAGATATAAAATGGGACTGTGAATATCTTTCACAAAACCCTAATATTACTATAGATATAGTAAAAGAAAATCTAGATATGAAATGGCATATGTGGTATATATCGCAAAACCCCAATTTCCCATTTGATATTGTAAAGGAAAATTTCGATACATTTGGTCAAATAACGGAGTGGAAATGGCAAATGTTATCTTCAAATCCCACTATTACTTGGGATATTATAAAGCAAAATCCAACCTTGCCATGGGACTGGAACATTCTTTCCAGTAATTTTAACTTTACCATAGAAGATATAAAAAATATGATGGATAGCAATATACCAAAATATCTAAATTGGAACCGGCTTTCATGTCTTCCTAATATTACAATGGAAATTGTGAAAAATAACCCTTCTTTACATTGGGAAAGGGATTTCTTTTCAAGAAATCCTAACGTAGATAGAGAAACTATGAACAGTTTTTTAAAGAATCCTCGAGATTTTTTCTATCTATTATCAAACAACAAGCTTTTTTATGATGATACTGTTTTCAATAGAGAATATAAAAAAGTTATAGAACGAAAAGATACCGTCAGAAAAGTTTTATATAAAGATACTGGTATTTGTCCTGATATTATTAAAGAAATAGTATCTTGGGTCTCCTAATAACCTCATAAATTGAATATTTCTTTCATATTGAATTTAATATGAAAATGAATAAATCTATCCATATTTATACTGACGGTTCTTGTGACCCAAATCCGGGACCTGGTGGATGGGCTTTCGTTGCCCTTTACAAAAATTTTGAAATGGTAGACAGTGGAGGATTGAAATACACTACTAATAACATCATGGAGATTACAGCTGTAATCGAGGCTATAAAGTTCGGAAATGAAATTGGGACAGACGTTGAACTCCGTATCTTCACGGACAGTATGTACGTTATTAATTGTGCAACAGGAAAATGGCAAAGGAAAAAGAACATTGAACTTTGGAAAGCTCACGATGCCGTAGCTAAGAATAGAAAAGTTTCTTTCACTTGGGTCAAGGCTCATAACGGAAATAAGTACAACGAAATAGTCGACAAGTTAGCTAAAAAAGAAACGGAAAAAAATAAAAATTTTTAATATAATAAAATGTCTGAATTTACAAATCCATCTTCAAAAGGTGCATCTTGTTCTTATGCCGCCTTGGGTAATTACAACGCAGATTATTCTATGAATGTCCCTGCCCAAGGACGTGTTATCACTGGTCGATACATTGTTCCCCAATGGTCTCCCATCTCTTATGACTCCCTTCAAAATCTGAATGGTGGAGTCCAGTCCTGTTCAGGTTACTCAGGAATTTTAAGTGCTTATGGGTCGTCAGAAGCGGGAGGAGGGTGTAACACTCAATATAAGACGTCACTTTGTGGTGCTCGCCAGTAAGCTTATTTAAGGCTAAATTTTTAAATATTATTTTATTTAAAAACGAAAAATAATATATAAATAAAATGGCAAACAAATATACATTAGAAAACCTAAAGAAATTTACAAGAGAAAATAAAGTGATTCTTACTCGCAACTATGATAGTGAAAAAATTACTAAAAAGACCATAATAGAAGGGAAATGTAATACAAAAAAATGTAAAGGTTTTTTTGTTAAAAACTTCAGAACTTTATTGAGAGGAAATCTTCCAAATTGTAAAGATTGTGCAAAATTAAAATCAGATGAAAAACGTAGGAAAACAAACATTGCTAAGTACAACGCCGACAACCCTATGAAAGTAAAAGCTATCAAAGAAAAAGCTCTCAAGACACAGATGATTCAATGTTTTAACCTCGAACTTCTCAATAAATTTACAAAAGATAATAGTATAATTTTGACCGAAGATTATACCGATGTTAAAAATATAAATAGAGAAACCATAATTAAGGGTAAATGTATAACTAAAAATTGTAAAGCTTGCTTTAGCAGAACTTTTAGAGTTCTTTTTGAAAGACACCTTCCATACTGTAAAAAATGCGTAATCAAAGAAGACCAGAGAAGAGCAACAGAAAAATTGTTAGAGCAGTACAAGGATAAAACTCAACCAGACTCAATAGCTTTTCACGCTAAAATGGAAAAAAATAAAATAAAAGGAAGATTTACCCATGCGATAAGAACAAAAGAATCTATAGAAAAACAGCAGAAAAAATGTCTTGAACAGCATGGTGTAAAACATTTTTCTCAAAGGGAAGAGGTGAAAAAGAAAAGAGAGAATACCCTCAAAGAGAGATATAATGTAAAGTCGGCTTTTCATTTACCTGACCACAGGGAAAAAACAACCAAGACAAATATGATAAGATATAAAACAGAGTTTCCTTCCCAATGTGAAGAAGTTAAAAGAAAAACAGCCGAAACCAATATTAAAAGACACGGTTTTGCTAACCCTATGCACAATCCTAAGATAGCCGATAAATGTGTAAAATCAAACTACCGAACTAAAAATTACAAGCTCCCTTCAGGGAAGATTATAAAACTTCAAGGGTACGAAAATTATACTCTGGACGACCTTCTTGAGTTTTACAAAGAGGAAGAGATTACATGTGGAGCTATAAATGTACCTAAAATAAAATGGGTTTCGAATGATGGAAAATCTCACATCCACTATGTGGACTTTTTTATAGAAAAGGAAAAGAGGTGTATCGAGATTAAATCTCCTTGGACTTTTAAAATTATGAAGGACATTATATTTAAAAAACAAGAGGCTGGAAAGAAGCTTGGTTATACTTATGAAGTATGGATTTACGATAGAATAAGATGGAACCGGATAACTAAGGTCGAACTCTCAACTTTAATTTTTTAAACTTATACAAAGTTTAAAAATAAATTTATACAGTTGTAGAAGAAGACCTATTGTTAATGTCGTCCACTTTTCTATGGGTTATAGGATGGTGTCCGTTAATTATTCCATCCCTGCCAAAATCACGATAATCCCCTTGAAGAAGTTCCTCTCCGTCTCTTTCCGGCAAAGTCAGAGGACCATCGGGATTTATTTTCCCAATACTTTTCAAGGGTAGATAACTCTCGTTTATTCTAGTGTAAGTTAGTACTCCCGTCAGGAATATGAAAACTATAGAAAACACGGTATATAACGGTATATTTGTCATACCTTTATTATATACGTAAAAAATTGATTTTCACCCCCAATTTCCTTTCCATATCATATATTATGGAAAATTTTCTATCAGCTTTAAAAGACCTCGCCAAATATACTATCATATCTAAAGTGAGTATGGGAGACAAGACTCTCGACAGTATGATAAGTGCTGTTCTTCTCTCTATGAGTGTAGCCTGTTTTACAGTATCTTTCTGGAAAGAAGCTTGGATGAAGGTGAAACGGCTTTACTATAAAAGGTGTGGTAAAAAAGGTGGGGTTTTGACAGAGAAAAACTATGAAATGTATAGGGCTCTTGTGTCTTCTAGAAAAGATTTGAAAACTATATTTTGGGATAGAAAAGAAGAGTTTTCAAATAGGCTTCTCAGCTGGGTTAGTGAAACTTTACCGTGGGTAAGAGAACGTGAACAAAGTCCAACAAAATTCAATATGAAAGAGATGAAACAAGTATACCGCCAGCATGAGGATAATTCTCCTATAAAAATATTTACATCTTTTTTATCGGAGCAAGAAAACTACATCATCCCAGTTTACATCTCTAAAAACAACCGAGTCGTATCCTTAAAGTACCATTCGGGGGACACATGTATAGCTTACGAAGCCGAAGTAGACTTTAAGGAGTTTGTAAATGTCATCAAATCCTTTAAAACCAAAGATGACCTTAACCTTGAGGTAGATTTAGCTACACGTAAAATTAAATACCAATCTAGGGACATCGAGTCTGTTATACACACTGACAGAAGCTTCGACAACCTTGTTACGAAGCACAAACCTCTTATTTTACACGCTCTCGAAGACTTGAAAAAATCTCTGAACTCTGTTTCTCAGTTTGGAGGCTTCGGTAGCTACAACCTTGGAATTATGCTACACGGTCTTCCCGGAACCGGTAAGACATCTATTATAAAAGCGGTGTGTAATTACCTTCAGAGAGACGCTTATATTGTAGATATGAGAAAAATAAAGACGACTAAAGACTTTGTAGATATATTCTGCGGAATAGACACTATCGTAAAAAAAGTTTATATCTTTGAAGAGATAGACTGTGTTAAAGGCATCCTTTCTAGAAAAATAGAAACTAACGAAGCTGAAAATGAGGTTAAACAGAAAAGTGATAAGGATACCTTAAAACAAGAGTACATTGAACTCCTAAAACTCTCAAGTCAGGAAAAGCTGGAGAAGGATGGTAAATCTAAATTCGCGGAGGATATTGAAGCTCTCAAGAAAAAGATTGAGGACGCTGAAAACCAGCTTACTTTAGACACGATGTTAACCGTACTAGACGGTATAGACGAAATGAGAGGGAGGGTTATCATCGCTACAACTAATTACATTGAAAGGATAGATAGTGCCCTTCTCAGGGAAGGAAGATTCGACCTTAAAATCAAGCTGGAACAGTATGATGAAAATGAGACTAGAGAACTCCTTACAAAAATGTTCAAAAGTATATCATCGGAGGCTGAGTTAAACTCATTGAATACTACCAAGCTTCGTCAAGGTGAATTTACCCCAGTTCAGATTATAAATCTGGCACATAAGTATAGAACTCTATCAAAGGTATTAGAGTGTGTAAAGGAACCTTAATGTGGTTTAGTTCCTTTGTGTGGGAACCCCAAAATTGATTTTTTTTCTAAAGCTATTTGTGATGTAAAATGTGTCGAAATTGTAAGAATTGTGGTAAAATAAATATACAAAAAGCCAAAGAAATTGGTGTGAGTGTGGGGCAAAACGCGTATATGAAAGTAAATCATATACGTTACAACCTGAAGACCCTGCAATCACAGATACGAACACACAAAATTATAATCGCGGATTGTTGAGCATTGTACCTTTCGGTTTGTCTATCATAATGGTTATGTTCGGTTCAAAATAATAGGTGATTTCTCTCAATGGAAATAGGGTATTTTTAGACCTTCGGTAAAATTGATTCTCTGTGAGAATCGGGTATTTTTTACGTTGTGAACGTAAAAAATTGATTTTTCATACTATCTTTATATTAAAGATAATATAACAATGGCGAATTTATTTGAAAAACAGGTTAAGGAAGCTTATATAAAAAAATTCGAGAAAATGAGTATAAGTGATAGTAAGGACAATTCTATCTCGGTCTTACAGCCCTCGCAAACTAACTCTCTCCCTGAAGAGGTCACTTGGAAAATCATCGAGTCTTATTTCAAACACAACAGTATGGTTCAGAACCAGATAGAATCTTATGATGAATTTATTAATTTTGGTATACAAGACATTGTAAATCAAGAACCCCCAATAACAGAAGGAAACTACACTGTAAAGTTTGGTGCTATTTCAATATCGCCTCCCCAAGTTTTAGAGGAGGATAGAAGCTTGAAAGGTATATATCCAATGGACGCCAGATTAAGAGACTTGAACTATGACGCGGCTATCGGGTGTGACATTATTGAAACCACAAGAGACCCTGACGACCCAACAAAAACAGAGACAAAGGTTCTTTTCAAGGAGGTAATCGGTAGAATTCCAGTTATGCTTAAATCTTCTATTTGTAACCTCTCTAATCTTACAGAAGATGAACTTATGGAGAAAGGAGAATGTCCCAATGATGCAGGAGGATACTTTATCATCAAGGGAAATGAGAGAGTACTAGTAGGTCAACTTAGATCAGCTTACAATCAGGTTGATGTTATTCAACAAAAGAGTGGAAATAAGTACGAATATGTTGCAAGTGTAAGATCAATGTCCGAAGAGACTGGACATTCACAATTTATAAAAGCTATGATTGAAACTAACGACAGAACCATAAAATTTTCTCTTCCCTTTATCAAGGAACCGATTCCTGTTGGTATAGTTTTTAAATCTTTGGGATATACAAACGAAGCTGATATAAAAGATATTTTAGGATTAGAAGGAAAAAAGTTTGAAAAATATTTGAATTTTATAGTGAGAGATTCATCGTTCTGCAAAACAAAGGACGACGCTCTCAAGTTTATAGGACAGTTTAAGATGCACATTATTGAAGAGAATAAAGAACGTGATTATGCGTGGCAAATTGTTGAAACGGAACTTTTTCCCCATCTTGGTATAACTGGAACTATCAAGGAACAAGCCCTTTTCTTAGCTAATATTATCAGAAAACTTCTCCAAACAAAACTCGGTCTCAGATATGGTGACGGAAGAGATAATTATGCCAACAAGAGAGTTGATATTGCAGGAGCCTTGATTTATGATATTTTTCGAAATTTGTTCAAGAAATATTTAAACTCGATAAAGGCTATCCTTCAAAAAAGAAAACATCGTCCTGATATTCAATCTACAATTTCCAGACTTAAACATATCACAAAAGGACTTCACCAATGTTTTGCTACAGGAAACTGGGGTGTTCAAAAAAACGCTTCTTATATTAAGACAGGTGTGTCTCAAGTTTTGGATAGAATGACATACTACTCTACTCTATCACATCTCCGAAGAATTCTTATTCAGACCGGAAAAGATTCAAAAAATTCAGCAATGAGACAGCTTCACCAATCGAGCTGGGGGTTTGTGTGCCCCTTTGAATGTTTTGACCCCCTTACAAAAATTCTGACTTGGAGTGGAGAACCAAGATATGCCAAGGATATCAAAGTTGGAGATATACTTGTGGATGACGAGGGTGAGCCCACAAAGGTTAAAAGTACATGTGCGGGATTTAGTGAAATGTATACTATAGAACACTCTCAACCAAATTTTGAAAATTATACAGTCACATCGAATCATATTTTAACCCTCAAATCTAATATTCACAAAAAAATTGAAAAGAGTGAAGACGTATTTACAGTATCTATTTTTGACAAGAGTACAATTTCTCATACATATACAGAGTTTAGTACCAAAAAAGAGGCTGAAGATTTTATTTACAATATACTGTATGATGGGACTATTGATATGGCTATCGATGATTATCTCAAGGTTCCTGAGGATACTCGTATTCATCTCCTTTCTTTCAAATGTAAAGGTGTAAATTGGGCTAAAGTTCATCTCGATGAAGATGACAGTCCTTACAAAGCCGGTTTTGAATTTTTAAAAACCGGCTTTCAAAAGATACAGGAGAAATATATAATTACAGATGAAAAAAATAGAGAGTTATTTTTGGCAGGCTTGTTAGACGCCAATTCGGTTTTAGGTTCTGATATTAAGGTAAATACGTTAGAGAGAGTGATTTCTATAAAATTTTTGGTGGAATCTCTCGGTATCCCAGTTCTGATTGAAGAAGCAACTTCTTCGAAAAAAGCGAAATGGTATATCTTACATCTTCTTGGAAACAACAGAGATTTTACAATGTCGTCGTTTAAACTTGTAAAAAAGAGTATTTCTCCCTTTGTAGGATGGCAACTTGATGGAAATGGACGTTTTCTTCTCAACGATTTTACTGTGACACACAATACTCCCGAAGGACAACGTGTAGGTGTTGTTTTAAACCTTGCTATAACCTCAAAAATAACAAGAAAAATTCCTGTAGTTGATGTTAAAAAAGTTATTGAAACTTGTAAGAATATTATACTTCCGGACGATATAAAACTTTCCAACATCAAATATTCAACATCCGTATATCTCAACGGAATTGTTATGGGATTTACACAAGACCCAGATTCCTTGTTAGAAGAAATTAGAAATATGAGACGAAAAAAGATGTTGGACAGAGAGGTTTCTGTAACTTACGATTATACTGATAACGATATTAAAATTTTTTGCGACGAAGGGAGATTTACACGACCCCTTCTAAATCTTGAGGACAACGATATCAAGCTTTCTTCAGATTTACTCAAAGAGTCAAATAAAGTTAAGATTTCTTGGCCTTCTCTTGTTAAGAAAAATTATATTGTATATAGGGACGCTTCTGAACTTGAAAACAGTGTTGTTGCAATGACCCCCTTAGATTTGCTTAAACAAGAATGTGAGTACTGTGAAATACATCCCAGTGTTGTTATGGGAGTTCTTTCAGGAAAAATTCCATATTCTGACCACAGTCAGTCTCCGCGTCTGTGTTACTCTGCAAGTATGGGAAAACAAGCGTTAGGCATGCCTATACTTTCTCACAACTTGAGAACAGATACCGTTTTACACGTCCTTCAGTATCCACAGAAACCTATTGTCCTGACAAAGATTGCAAAGTTTACAGGTATAGAAAAGATGCCGTCTGGAATTAACGCTATTGTGGCTGTTGCATCTTGGGGTACAAATCAGGAGGATAGTATCTGTATCAACTATTCAGCTGTGCAGAGAGGACTGTTCTGTCTTACTACATATCACACAAAGAGTTGTAGTGAAAAGAAGAGAGATGCTTACTCTTTCGAAAAAGTTTGTATGCCCCCTGTGAACAGTGATAAGATTGATATTGGTAAAGCTGGTTACTTCAAGAGAAAAAATGCAGACTATTCTCTTCTCGATGAACACGGTATTATTAGAGAAAGAGCAAAAAATGGTGGGGCTATAAAGGTAAAGAAGGGGGTGGTATTGGTGGGAAAGGTGACAAGTATCGGAAACAAGAATGGAGAAGAGATTTTAGAAGATTCGAGTTTGGTTGTCGAGAGTGGGGAGGAAGGTCATATCGACAGGGTTCAAGTTATGATAACCCCTAACGGATACAAATTGGTAAAGGTTGTCATTAGGGTATACAGAGCTCCAACTTTAGGTGATAAACTCGCTGCGACAACTGGTCAGAAGGCTACTATCGGTATGATTTACCGTCAAGAAGACATGCCGTTTACAGCTTCTGGAATCGTTCCAGATTTAATTATAAACAGCCTATGTTTACCGAGTCGTTCGGCTCGATAAAGGGGTTAAAAGCTCCTAGTCTGGGATGTGCGCATGCGTGTCTTGGGCGAGATTTTCAAATTGCGGGAAACTCTCTATAAAATATAGATACCACATCCTTTCAGGATTAAAGGTAATAATCTATTATTTTGAGACAATCCGCATCCAACGTTCAGGTTCGACACAGAATCGGACGGGGTTCAGAGACTAGATGAAAATCGCTACGAGGTCACTATATGACTAAGTGGTTAAGGTATAGTCCTTCGCTTGTTTTCGACTTGTTCGGAAGCCGGTGGTTTCAAGAGAATGACGATAAATCAAATTTTAGAGTGTGCTCTGGGTAAAGAGGTAGCAATGTCGTGTGGAGACAACGATTGTTCTCCGTTCACGCCAAGAAGCACGGAGTTTGCAGATAAACTTGTTGAGAAGATGTCTAAAAATATTCAAAAATACGGTTTTTCACCTACAGGGAAGGAGACAATGTACAGTGGCACAACTGGAGAAATGTTAAAAGCAAAGATATTTATCGGTCCTACATACTATCAACGTTTGAAGCACATGGTAGACGATAAAATGCACGTTCGTGCAAGAGGGCAGTATACGGTTCTAACTCGACAGTGTACTGATGGAAGAGCACGAGCTGGTCAACCGGCCAGAAAGCAAATTTTTATTTTATGCTTACTTATTCTTCAACAATAAAATTGATTTTTATATTATATATCACTCCAAAATAAAAAATGGCAAATCAACTAGAAAATGAGAATGAAGTTTGGAGACCTGTGATGGTTTCTCCATTCGAAAATTATTATGAAGTTTCATCATTGGGAAGAGTTAGAAGTTTACATTTCTGTTTCCCGAAATTACTGAAACCCACATTTAGAGCAAAATATTTAGGGGTTCACTTATCTGGCAGAGGTATATCGAATACGCAAGATGTCCACAGACTTGTAGCTCTAGCATTTATTCCCAATCATGAAAACAAACCTTGCATCAATCATATAAACGGTAAGAAGGATGATAACAGAGCTGAAAACCTCGAATGGGCTACTGTCAGTGAAAATACCAAACATGCTCTAGATTCAGGTTTATTAAAAACTGCAAAAATGAGAGTATCTCAATTCGATATGGAAGGAAACTTTATAAAAACTTACAACTCTGTATCTGAAGCTAGCGTAGAAACAGGTTGTCAAGCTACTAAAATTTGTGCGGTATGTAAAGGAAAAGCTCACTATACTAACGGGTTTAAATGGAAATATACAGATTTCGAATGGAACCCTAAAGAAGAACCTGAAGGAAAGGTATACCCCGATTTTCCCAATTATGTAATTACAAAAGATGGGAAAGTTTATAGTAAATGCCGAAAAATATTTTTGAAAACTTGTATTAACGCTAACTATGAATGTATTATGATTCGCAAGAAGGGGGAAACAAAAACCTGTTCTGTTCATACATTAGTAGCTGAACTTCACGTCCCCAACCCTAATAACTATAGATATGTGAACCATATCAACGGAATACAACATGATAACAGAGCCGAAAATTTAATCTGGAGTGATAGTATAGCATATAAAAATAAGTAAGTATATATAAAAATATTGCTAGTCTAAGCACATTAGGCAACACCCCCAAATTGCGGGAACACCCTTAAGATACCATTACTGAACAATCAGGAAACTGAATTGGCGCAGAGTACATTGTGTAGTAAAAACATGGTATATTGGGCAATCCGCAGCGAAGCTCCTAACCCCGCTACTTGAGATAGAAAACTCAAGAAACGAGTCATGGGTAAAACGCCGACGTGTACAATATACACGTCTGCCGGAGAACGTTCAACGACTAGATGAGGGTGAACCTGAGAGAATTGACAGTTCTCTATGAAGGCTTAAGGTATAGTCTAAACCCACCCGAAAGGGTGATGTACTGTAGTCTTGTAAATTATGTGCCGACTTGGTTTTACAAGCCGAAAGTATGTTTCCGATGACCTTTTGAAAAAAATGCAAGAGGTAGGAAGGTACAATTGGGTTTGAGATTCGGAGAGATGGAGAAAGATTGTATGGTCGCTCACGGTACAGCAGATTTTACAAAAGAGAGATTGTTTAGAGTATCAGACCCGTTCAGAGTTCCAGTCTGTAGAAGCTGTCGTATCATAACACATAATCACAAAAATTGTCAAATATGCAAGGGGGACAGAATCGCTATCATCAACATTCCCTTCGCAACAAAATTGTGTATTCAAGAACTAACTACACTTCTCATTAAAAATTTTATTAAACCGAGTGAAACATAAGAGAAGTATGGATATATAAATTTTTTTACATACATGTAAAAAATTGTTCAGAACTAACTATAAAAATACAATGTCCCTTCAGTCATCGGATTTGGAGACAAAGATTCTGTTGTTAGGTTCTCCCATTTTCCAATCTTTACTAAACCTTCCTTAAGGTCATCGTAAAAGTACCAATACTTTCCAAATCTACAGTAGCATGTATAGTGAGAGTTCCTATGAACCACTATAGCGTGTAGTTTTAAAGGATATTCATTCTGAGAAAGTTTAATACTTTTTTCAGGGATAATTGAAGCATAGTTTCTTTTCTTTTCATTCTTGTGTATATATAGCCTACTTATATAAAAAATAATATAATCAGATTTTACATATTCTAATGTTGTAGTGGTTTCAGTTCTCTTTAGAAAATTACTTATTTTTTTGGGTGTTTTGACGCTATTGAGAAGTTCCCAAGAAGAGACTGTCAATATGGGGGAGACCAGTGTTTTTCTAACGTCCTTCTTAAAATATTCCAACATAAGAGTTGTATGTTCAACTCCCATGAGGGTGAATAAATATTGTAAAAATTCCCCCGCGTCCTGCTGTCTTGTTGTATTGAAATCGTACTTTTCCGAGGGACATTTTTGAAAAAGTTTTCTGATATTGGAACATGTATAAGATTTTTCATTTCTTGCAATAATATTAAGTTCATCCTGAATTTTTTTTCTATTTGTGTCGGGGCATTCTAGTATATTTTTTACATTCTGTAAATTCACGCCGAGAATATTTTCCTTTATAAACTGATTTGGGGTTGCAAAAAGAGCAAAAAACACACTGTCCTGATAACACGAGTTTCCTGTATATCTCAGACCTGTTTTCAATATTCCCCTTTCATGAGACAAAATATGCTTTTGATTTTCTTTTAAAAATTCCTTAATATACGTAAAATACCTCTCCTTATTTTTACACCTACATAACACAAGAAGAATAAGTTCAGACAGGAGCTCCATATTTATGGCTTTCAAAAACCTTGAAAATTCAAGAAGGAACGTGGCTAATTT
>Ga0154020_10006609_pt1 | contig 13597 bp, 16 predicted proteins | sample Klosneuvirus_201_FD_109709 | JGI IMG/M metagenome (GOLD analysis project Ga0154020, IMG submission 109709) | Active sludge microbial communities from wastewater, Klosterneuburg, Austria - Klosneuvirus_20160825_MG | ecosystem: Engineered > WWTP > Aerobic digester > Activated sludge | place... | reverse complement strand
CGGCACCGGTCCACGCGAGGACGAGCACGGCCGCATACAGGGTGGCGGCAGAGGCGGCGAACGCGGCGGCCAACGACCACGGCAGCCGCAGCGCGCGGAGCAGCATCGAGCCGGGCAGAAGCAGGCCTCCCAGCAAGAGTGCCAGACGCAGCGGGATATCCAGATAGCCGGGCAGGTTCATGTAGCCGAATAATGAAAATGCCGGCCTGTCATTCTGGGCGCGGCGAAGAATCCATCATGATGTGCGCCAGCGGTCATGCTGATGGATTCTTCACTTCGTTCATAATGACAATCTAAGTGGACTAGCTCGCGGCGGCCGCCTCGCGGGCCTTTTCAGTCTTCAGGCGCAGCTGGCCGCAGGCGGCGTCGATGGCGTGGCCTTTCTCGCGCCGCAGCGTGACCGAGACGCCACCGCGGTCGAGCACCTGGGCGAATTTCTCCTGCCGCGTGAGACTCGGGCGCTTCCAGGGCAGGCCCTCGACCGTATTGTAGGGGATGAGGTTCACGTGGGCGTGCAGGTCGGAGGCGATGTCGCGGAGCTTCGCCGCCTGATCGAGCGAGTCGTTGATGTCCTCGATGAGGATGAACTCCAGCGTGACCATCCGCCCGCGTTTTTCGGAAAATTCCTTCACGGCCGGCAGCAGTTCCCGCAAGGGCCATTTCTTGTTCACGGGCATGATCTGTTCGCGCACCTCGTCGGTGGCGCCATGCAGGCTGATGGCGAGGCGGAGGCCGAGCGGCTCGTCGGCCAGCTGCCGGATCTTCGGCACCAGGCCGGAAGTGGACAGCGTGATCCGGCGGGCGCCGAAGCCGAGGCCCCACTCGGCGTTGAGGATGGTGAGCGCGCGGATGATGGCGTCGTAGTTGTGCAGCGGCTCGCCCATGCCCATGACCACGAGGTTGTCGAACGACACGAGCTCGGCGCGGGCGCGGGGCGTGCGGACATCCTCCTGGCGGCACACCTGGATGAGCTGATGGACGATCTCGCCGGCGGCGAGGTTGCGCTTGAGCCCGTCGAGCCCCGAGGCGCAGAACTTGCAGCCCATGGCGCAGCCGACCTGGGTCGAGATGCAGATGGTTTTGCGGGAATTTTCCTGCCCGACCCCGAGCTGCGGGGCGCGGATGATGACGGTCTCGATGAGGGACCGGTCGCCCAGCTCAAGCAGAAGCTTGTCGGTGACGTCCTCGGACTGCTTGGTCAGGACGAATCGGGTCGGCTCCAGCTCGAAGGTGGCGGCGAGCCACGCGCGAAGCGGGCGGGCGAGGTCGGTCATCTCCTCCCAGGTGTGGACGCGCTTCTTGTAGAGCCAGGTCAGGATCTGGCGTGCCCGGAACGCCGGATGCCCGTGCTCCGTGAGGAGCGCGGTCAGGGAGTCGAGGGTTTCGCCGTAGATGGACGGTTTGGCGGGAAGGTATCTCAAGGGGACGTATGGGAGGGAGCGAAAACGCGGCGTTGCAGTCGGACTCTCGACGCTCAACGTTCAACTTTCAACCAATCAGATGAACCTTATCCACCGGCATATCTTCGCCCAGGTCGTCCTGACGTGCGGAGCGGCCGTGGGGTTGTTCTCGTTTGTGCTCCTGCTGGCGAACGTGCTCAAGGATCTGCTGGGCTACGTGCTGCAGGGGCAGATCGAGGTGGATGCGTTTCTCCGGCTGACCGGGCTGCTGGTGCCGTTCGTGGTCTCGTATGCGCTGCCCATGGGCATGCTGACGGGGATATTGCTCGTGCTGGGGCGGATGTCTTCCGACCGGGAGATCACCGCCTTGCGCGCCTCGGGCCTGAGCGTGGCCTGGCTCTCGGCCCCGATTTTGTGTCTGGCGCTCCTGGGGGTGACGCTGGCCGCCTTCGTCAATTTTCAATTCATGCCGGTGGCCCGGCTGGCCTACCAGCGCGAGCTGGCCGGGGCCGTGCAGCGGAATCCCCTGAGCTTCATCGTGCCGAAGACGTTCATTCGGGATTTTCCCGGAGTCGTCATCTACGTCGGCGACAAGCAGGCCGACCTGCTCAAGGACATCTGGATCTGGGAGCTCGACAAGCAGAAGCGGGTGGTCAACTCGGGCCGGGCCACCTCCGGGTGGATCCGCTTTGACGCCGCCCGGAGCAAGCTGGTGCTGAGCCTCGATTTTCTCTCGGCCGAGGTCCGCGACCGCCAGGATCCGGAGGATCCGGCCAAGATCCGCAGCGGCGGCGCCACCGATCATGCGACGTTTGACCTGCCACTCGACAAGCTCACCGGGCAACAGGCCGTCAAGGTGAAGACCAAGTGGCTCACTTTCCCGCAGTTGGTCGCGGAGTGGCGTCGGCTCCGCCAGCCCGATCCGGCCACGCCGCCGGCGGAGCGCACCGCGCAACTGATGCGGGTGCAAATCACCTTCCATGAGAAGTTCGCCACAGCGTTCTCCGTGCTCTCGTTCGCCCTGATTGCGATTCCGCTCGGCATCAAGGTCTCGCGCAAGGAGACCTCGGCCAACCTCGGGCTCGGCCTACTGCTGGCGCTCGGCTACTATTTCGCGACCATCGCGGTGGGCTGGTTTGACAATCACCCCGCATTGCGCCCCGACCTGCTCATGTGGCTGCCCAACCTCGGGTTCCAAGGTCTTGGCCTGTGGATGTTTTACCGGGTGGATCGGGCATGATCGCGCCACCGCCAGCTCCAGGTGCGGCCGCCCCCGCCGGCGGCAAACCAATATGCGCCGGTAACTCAAGCGGCGGCGCGTCGTCACTGGGAGTGTGCCGCATTATTGCCCAATTCCATGGCTGATGAACCGTTCGACTTCGCCGGTTGCCTTGCCCGCGTGCGCCAGCAGGATCAAGCGGCCGCCCGGCAGCTCGTCGAGCACCTCTATCCGTTGGTCAATCGCATCGTGCGCTCCCATCTTCCCCGGCGTGTGGCTGCGGAAGACCTCGCCCAGGACATCTTTCTGAAAATGTTCACGCGCCTCGAGCAATATCAGGGCCACGTGCCATTCCCGCACTGGGTCTCCCGCATTGCGGTCACGACCTGCATCGACCAGCTGCGCGCCCAGCAGCGCCGCCCGGAATTCCGCTGGGCCGATCTATCCGAAAACGAGGCCGAGGTGCTGAGCAACGTCATGACCGATGAGCGCGACGTCCTGCCCGGCGATGCCCTTGCCGCCCGTGAGCTCGTGCATAAACTGCTTGCCCAGTTGAAACCTGACGACCGGCTCGTCATCCAGCTGCTCGACCTCGAGCAAAAGACCATTGCCGAAATCAGCGGCCTCACGGGCTGGAACCAGACCCTCGTCAAAGTGCGGGCCTTCCGCGCGAGACGGAAATTGCAAAAGCTCTTTCAGGAACTACAAAGCAAGGAGAAGTCATGAACCGATTCGACCACCAGTGGAAAAAACTCACCGTTCTCGCGCGCTCGGTCCCCGCTGATCATGCGGCCGTCGCCCCGTATGGCTTCGCCACGCGCGTGGCCGCCCAGGCTGCGCTGGCCCCCGCCGCACAGTGGGCCGGGTTCGAGCGCTTCGCGCGGCGCGGCCTGCTGGTCGCCGCCGCGCTTGGCGTGGCCGCGATAGCGTTCAACTATTCCGCCTTTCAATCGGAACTGGGGGATGATCTTGCCGTCACCGACGCGATCCCCGAGTTGCTGGATATCACTTGAGATGTCACAGCCCTGGAAAATTATCATCGTCCTGCTGGGCATCTTCGTCGCCGGCGGCGTGACTGGCGGGCTGGTCACGCTGCGGGTCATGAAAGACAAGCTGGCCAATCGCCCGGTGCCCGAGGAATGGGCCCCGCGGCACGTCAAGCGGCTGGCGGATCGGCTGGGCCTTACCCCCGAGCAGCAGGAGCAGATCCGGCCGGTCGTGCGCCGCAACATGGAGCAACTGGCCCGGGTGCGGAACACCTATGCGGCGGAGACCCAAACGGTGGTCGAGATCATGCAGCGGGAGATCGCGGAGAAACTCACGCCGGAACAGCGCGCCAAGTTTACGCAGATCAACCGCGACCTGCGCGACGCGCGCGAAGCCCACGATAAAGCCGAGCGCGCCAAACGCTCGAAGAGCGTCCATCCGCCCCGCGAGCAACCGCCACCGGCCAAGCCGCCCGGCAACTGAGCCAGGTTTCCAGCCCTGGGCGGCGGATCGGCGCCTGTTTTTTATTTTGGTTGCAGGAGGGGAGGCACCACCTACTTTTCGCCTTGGCCAGGCGCCATGCATGGGCAGGCGCGTGAACCCCGCCAGGGCCGGAAGGCAGCAACGGTGACGACGTCCTCCCAGTGCCGTGGAGTGCCTGGCCACTCCCTTTCACTTTCGATTCCTGATTTTCGCTTTCTGATGTCCGCCTATCAAGTCATCGCGCGCAAGTGGCGGCCCCAGACGTTTGACGACGTCGTCGGGCAGGATCACGTGGTCCGCACGCTGAAAAACGCCATCGCCCGCCAGCGCATCGCCCACGCCTACCTGCTCGTGGGGCCGCGCGGCACCGGCAAGACCAGCACGGCGCGCATCTTTGCCAAGGCCCTCAACGTCACAAACGGCCCAAAGGCCGACTTCGATCCGCAGGATCCCGTCGCGCAGTCGATCGCGGAGGGTCGCTGCCTCGACGTGATCGAGTTCGACGCCGCTTCCAATACCCAGGTGGAGAAGATCCGGGAGTTCGTCATCGACACGGTCGCCTACGCTCCGGCGGAGGGCAAATACAAGGTCTACATCATCGACGAAGTGCACATGCTTTCGGGCAGTTCCTTCAACGCGCTGCTCAAGACCCTGGAGGAGCCGCCGGCCCACGTGAAGTTCATCTTCGCCACGACCGACCCGCAGAAAATGCCCGCGACGGTGATCTCGCGCTGCCAGCGTTTTGACCTGAAGCCGATCCCGACTGAGCTGATCGTCCAGCGCCTGAAGAAGATCGCTGTCGCCGAGAAAATCAAGGTGAGCGACGCCGCATTGGCCAGCATCGCCCGCATGGCCGACGGCGGCATGCGCGACGCGCAGTCGATCTTCGACCAGATGATTTCCTTCTGTGGCAACGAGGTGTCCGAGGCCGACGTGCTCGATGTCTACGGCCTCGTCGCCGCCGACAAGATCGCCGCGCTCGCCCGGGCGCTCGCCGCCGGCGACCACCGGAAGATCGTCGAGCTGGTGAACGAGGCGGACGAGAACGGCCGCGACCTCTACCGCCTCCTCGTCGACGTGCAGGCCAATGTGCGCGGCGCCCTGCTCGCGGCCATTGCCCAGGGTGGCAGCAGCGATGCCCTCGGCACGCCTATGACGACCGAGCAGCTCACCCGGCTCCTCGACGGCCTGCGCGAGGGCGAGAACGGCGTGAAGCACGGCCTGTCAGAGAAGATCAATTTCGAGGTGGCGCTGCTCAAGGCCGTCGAGGCCAGCCGCGCCCGGGCCATCGATTCACTCATCAAGGAGATCGCGACGCTGGCGGACAGCCTCCCCGAGGACGGCTCAAAAAAAAACGACTGATCCAGTCTAGCGTTCAACAGCCAGCCGAGCCGAAGGAAGAGGAAGCGCCAACGAGCGCGATCACGGCCGATGCGCCGGCCGGGCCTTCGTCGGAGGAGGAAGCGGCCTTCCTGGCGCAGGAACGCGAGATGGGCATCGTGACGCCGGCATTGATGCACACGGAAACCCCTCCGGAGGAACCGGGAGACCTGCCCCCGCTGGAGGATCTCGTGAAGCGCATCCCGGCGCCCGCCCGCGAGGTCTTGGAAGAATTATTCCGTCCCCGCTTCGTGACCGTGAAGCGCATCCCGCTGTCGGCGCTCAAACCCTGAACTCGGCACCCAGGGGCTCGCGGCCGGCGACGCTGCCGAGATAGAGGTAGGTCTGGACCGGCTGGCCGTCGGCTGGTGCGGCGAGCTTGAGGGGCACGCGTTCGTAGAGGCCCTCGTTCACACCCTCGAGCACGTCGAGCTGCCGGAGGCTGGCGGCGTCCACGGCCCAGAGTTCACCGGTCACGCCGGCGGTGTCCGCCGCTTCGCGCACCATGCCGGGATACCTGCCCAGCGAGTAAAGCGTGTAGCCGGCCGGGGTGTGGGCTTCGCCGAGGAACTGCTGGTAGGCGAGGTGGTGATGGTTGTCGCCGCCCCGCTTCAGCGTCCCGTAGACGAAGAGCCGGGTCATGGGGTTGGGGCCAAAGCTTCAACCACCAGCGCGGTGATGTTGTCCCGCGCGGCGCGTTCGAGGGCGGCGGCGAGCAGGCGCTGGGCGGCGGGGGCCGGGTCGGGCTGGTGGAGGATTTCGTCGAGGTGGTGGTCCCACAGGCAGTCGATGAGCCCGTCGGAGCACAGGAGGAAGCGGTCGCCGGGGGCGCAGGGCAGGGCGCCGAGTTGCGGGCTGATGATCTGGTGCCCGGCCCCGAGGGCCTGGTGCAGCGCGTTGCGCATCGGGTGCGAGCGCGCCTCGCGCTCGTTGATGCGGCCCGTGCGGCGGAGCCAGCCGACGTGGCCGTGGTCTTCGGAGATCTGCTGCAAGCCTCCGGCCGGCGGCAGGTGATAAATGCGGCTGTCCCCGATGTGGCCGAAATACAGCCAGCCGGGGGTGAACCAGCCCAGGCTGAGCGTGGTGCCCATGCCCTGGCATTCCTCGTAGGATTCGCCGAGCTTGAGGAGGTCGGCGTGGATTTCGTGGAAGAGTTCGAGCAGGATCCGGTCGTAGCCGCTCTGAGGTCCGGGGGCGGCCGTGCGGAAGGCCTTGGGGAGCAGGTGCGTGATTTTGTCGCGCGTGATGCGGCTGGCGAACTCGCCCGACTTGGCGCCGCCCATGCCGTCGCTGACGGCAAACACGAAATCGGTCTTCGCGAGCGAGGCGTCCCCGACCTTGCCGAGGTAACGTGCCTCGCGGCCGTCGAATTCAAGGGCGAGGAAGGTGTCCTCGTTGTTGGGCCGGACATGCCCGCGATGGCTCAGCCCGGACCAGTGCAGGTTCAGGGCGACGGGGCGGTCGGCATCGGCACCGGCTGCCAGTAGCGTGGCGAACTCGAAATCGATGAGGCAGAAACGGCCGTCACTGTGCCGGTAGGTGACGTTGCGGATGTTCTGGTCGTCGTGCCGGACGCCGTAGGTCTCGAGCTCGGCGTAAAGGGCCTTCATCTTTTCGGCCCCGAGTTGATCGACGCGGGTGCCGCAATTGGTGGTCACGATCCCGAGAGTGGCCTCGTCGACCTCCAGCAGCTGGGGCACGAAGGGGCAGCCGCGCTCCTTCAGATACCGGAGCACGCGCACCTCGTTCTCGAAGCGGACATAGGCCTCACGGCCGCGGAATGTCTTGTGCACGCGGCCGTCGAAGCCGATGCGGACCTGGGCGCGCTGGGTGTCTTTGACCTCATGCATGGTGGTGAGGGGGAAGATTCAGGCTCGGCGGCGGGTGGCAAGTGCGGCCTGAATATACCGGCGGCGCGGCGATAGTTGTAAAAGCCGGGTCATGGGCCGAAATTCTCGTTGCTTCTGGCATGTGGGGTGCTGATTTGAAATCTCGGTTCGGTCATGCTGCCCCCCAAGGGCGCCCTAGCCACCGGATTCGTTTTTCCCACCCACAACCCACCTCCCTTATGGCCAAATACAAACTGGAATACATCTGGCTCGACGGCTACCAGCCGCTCGCGAGCCTGCGCAGCAAGACCCAAATCAAGGAATACGCCAGCTTCCCCAAGCTCGGCGACCTGCCCGACTGGGGCTTTGACGGCAGCTCGACGCAGCAGGCCGAGGGCAAGAGCTCGGACGTCGTCCTCCGGCCGGTCGCGGTGTTTCCGGACAGCACGCGGAAAAACGGCGTGCTGGTGATGTGCGAGACCTACCTGCACACGGGCACCCCGCATCCCTCCAACTCCCGTGGCATGATCCCGGACGATGCGGACACCTGGTTCGGCTTCGAGCAGGAATATTTCTTCTACAAGGACGGCGCGCCGCTCGGTTTCCCCAAGGATGGCTTCCCTTCGCCGCAGGGCCCGTATTATACCGGGGTCGGCTACAAGAACGTCGGCAGCGTGGCCCGCGAGATTGTGGAGAAACACATCGACCTGTGCCTCGAGGCAGGGATCAACCTAGAAGGCATCAACGCCGAGGTGGCGAAGGGCCAGTGGGAATTCCAGATCTTCGGCAAGGGCTCCAAGAGTGCCGCCGACCAGATGTGGGTCGCCCGCTATATCCTGACCCGCCTGTGCGAGGGTTACGGCATCGACATCGAGTGGCGGTGCAAACCGATCCTCGGCGCCTTCAGCCAGGCGCTCGACTGGAACGGCTCGGGCATGCACGCGAACTTCTCGACCAAGCACATGCGCGAAGTCGGCGGGAAGGACTACTTCGAGAAGCTCATGGCCGCCTTCAGCAAGCACATGGACGAACACATCGCGGTTTACGGCCCGGAGAACCACCTCCGCCTCACCGGCCTGCACGAGACGCAGTCGATCGACAAGTTCACCTACGGGGTGGCGGATCGCGGCGCCTCGATCCGGATACCGCACAGCTTCGTCAATGCCGGCTACAAGGGCTACCTCGAGGATCGTCGCCCGAATTCCGCCGCTGATCCGTATCTGGTCGCCGGCCGGATTCTCAAGACGATCCTGACCGTCCCGACCAAGTAAGTTTCGCGCTTGTGTTGATTTCTCCCAGCCGTCCGGCCGCTAGGCCGGGCGGCTTTTTTGTCTCTCCATGCGAACACAAAAAAGCCGCGCCTTGCGGCGCGGCTTGGAAAGGCGGGTGCAGTCTCTGGGCGAACCGGCTTACTTTAGCGCGGCGACGTAGTTCGCCTCGGCGGCATCCCAATCGACCACGCTCCAGAACGCGGCGATGTAGTCTGGGCGGCGGTTCTGGTAATTGAGGTAGTAGGCGTGCTCCCAGACATCGAGGCCGATGACGGGCCGGCCCTCGATCCCAGCCACGGCCTTGCCCATGAGCGGGCTGTCCTGATTGGCGGTCGAGCCGACGGCGAGCTTGCCGCCGTTGACGAACAGCCAGGCCCAGCCGGAGCCGAAGCGCGTGGCACCGGCCTTGGCGAAATCTTCCTTGAACTTGGCAAAGCCGCCGAGTTCGGCCTCGATGGCCGCGGCGAGCCGGCCCTTCGGGGCGCCGCCCTTGCCCGGGCCGAGCACGGTCCAGAAGAAGGCGTGGTTGCTGTGGCCGCCGGCGTTGTTGCGCACGCCGCCGCGGATGGCCTCGGGCACCTGCGACAGTTCGGCAATCAGCGTGTTGACATCGAGGGCCGCGAGGGAGGCATGATCCTTGAGGAGGTTGTTGGCGTTGGTGATGTAAGCCTGGTGGTGCTTCGAGTGGTGGATCTCCATCGTCTTCGCATCAATGTGCGGGGCGAGGGCGTCGTAAGCGTAGGCAAGTTTCGGGAGTTCGTAGGCCATGATCGAGGTGGGTTTAATGAGAGATAAACAATCTGCACGCGTTCGGTTACGCGTCAACTGCGGCCCATGTCATTCCACCCGGCGTTTGAGCTGGAAATAGGCGCGGAGCAGCTCGAGGCAGGGTTTTTCCAGCACACCGCGCGTGAGTTCGAGCCGGTGGTTCGATTGCGGCAGCGAGTTCAGGTCGGTCGCGCCTCCGAGGCAGCCCATCTTGGCGTCGGGCACGGCAAAAACGACGCGCTTGATGCGAGCCATCAGTGTGGCGCCGGAGCACATCGGGCAGGGTTCCTTGGTCACATAGAGCGTGGCATCGGTCAGACGCCAGTTGTCCACGGCCTTGGCGGCCTGCGTCATGGCGAGGATCTCGGCGTGGGCGGTCGGGTCCTTGGAGCTGTCGCGCTGGTTGTGAGCGGCGGCAATGACCTCGCCGCCCAGCACGATGACGGCGCCTATCGGCACCTCGTCCTGTTTCCAGGCATCAATCGCCTGATTGTAGGCGAGCCACATGTAAAAGTCGTCGTCCCGCTGCAATTGCGACGGGAAAATTTTTTCGTAGGGACAGAGAAGGGTAGGCCGCGGAGAGTCCATGCGGGACGAGGAAAGCCTTGACTACGGGCGAGTTTCCCCAGTTACAAGGGGCTTTTATTAGCCCATCCTGCATGTCCCAAACCATCAGCCCGCGCATTCCCTCCACCCATGTCTGACAGCAAAGCGATCGAAGTGGAGGGCAAGATCATCACCGTCCTGCCGGGCACCATGTTCCGCGTGCAGCTGGACAACGGCCACATGGTTCTGGCGCACATCTCCGGCAAGCTGCGCAAGCACTTCATCAAGATTGCCGCGGGTGATCGGGTGAAGATGGAGATGAGCCCCTACGATCTCGACAAGGCGCGCATCACCTACCGTATCCGCGACACGAATGCCCCGCCGCCCGGTCCGCGCCGGCCGCGCCGCTACTGACGCCTCCCACGGGAGCCGGCCGTGAACAAGCGCAGCGAGCCCCGGCCCACGGCCAAAGTGCCGCCCATGCCGCCCGCCCCGGCGGCCTTTGCCGGCGAGATTGAAGGCTACCTCAGCCATTTGGAACTGGAGCGCGGCCTTTCGCGCAACACCGCCAAATCCTACGAGAGCGACCTGAAGCAGGCCGCTCATTTCCTCAAGCGACACGGTGTCGCGAACTGGAAGCAGGTCACAGCGAAGCACCTCACCGCCTGGCTGCACTGGTTGAGCGACCAGGATTTCAGCGCCTCCTCCCAGGCGCGCAAACTCAGCGCCGTCCGCATGCTCTGCCGCCATCTCCTGCGCGAGCGCGCCCGGGACGACGATCCGACGGAACTCCTCGCCGGCCCGAAGACCCGCCGCCAGCTGCCACAGACTCTCTCGACCGGCGAGATGCAGAAGCTCCTTGCCGGCCCGAGCGGCGCCGATGCCTATGCCATTCGCGACCGGGCCATGCTGGAGCTGGTTTACTCGAGCGGCCTGCGCGCGAGTGAAATCTGCGGGCTGACACTCCAGCAGGTGGACCTAGACCATGGTTTCGTCCGCGTCTTCGGCAAAGGCTCCAAGGAGCGCGTCGTGCCGCTGGGTGCCAAGGCCCGCGATGCCGTGCAGGCCTACCTGACCTCCGGCCGCCCACGGCTGGTGAAACCGAAGACCGGCAGCGAACTCTTCATCACCGAGCGAGGCAAGGCCATGTCGCGCAAAACCCTCTGGGTGATGGTCAAGTCCGCCGCCGCCCGCGCCGGCCTCGAGAGGAATGTGAAGCCGCACCTGTTGCGCCACTCCTTCGCCACGCACCTGCTCGGCGGCGGTGCCGATCTCCGCGCCATCCAGGAGATGCTTGGTCACGCCAGCATCGGCACGACGCAGATCTACACCGCCGTGGAGTCGTCCCGCCTTCTCGACCAGCACGCCAAGCACCACCCGCGCAACCGGTCCGGAAAATAGCGGCCGGCGCAGTGCCCGGCGGGCTCCATCTCAACTTTACCCCCCCTTGGCGGGCGGGATCCGCCCTGGGAGTTGGTAAGTGATGCGTTTCTGGCGCATGGCCGCGCGCCGTTCGTCGGTCCACTGGTAGAAACCCTGTCCGCTGGCGGCGCCCGTTTCGCCCTTGGCGATATGGGCGCGCAGCAACTCCAGCCCGCTGCCGTCGGCGGTGATCGCGGGCAGGAGATGCGTGCCAACCTTGAGGATTGTCTCGAGGCCGCCGAGGTCGGCGCTCTCGAGCGGGCCGGCGATGGCATAGCGCCGACCGAGCGACGCCTTCATCACGGTGTCGATGGTCTCGGCGTCGGCCACGCCGGTTTGCACGAGGTGGAGGGCTTCGCGCAGCACGGCGAATTGCAGGCGGTTGCCGATGAAGCCGGGGACGGCCTTGCGCAGCACCACCGGCTCGGCGCCGATGGCGCGCAGCAGGGCGACGGTTTGTTCAAGCGCCGCCGGTGCCGTGCGCGCGCCCGGCACGATCTCGACCAGCGGGATGGCGTGCGGCGGATTCCAAAAATGCGTGATGAGGAACCGCTCCGGGCGGGCCAGCCCCGCGCTCAGCGCGTCGGGCAGAAAGCCGCTGGTGTTGCTGGCCAGCAGGGCGTCGGGGGCGAGCACGGCCTCCAACTGCCGGTAAAGCTCCTGTTTCGCCGCGAGCACCTCGGGGATGACCTCGATGACCAGCGGGGCGGAGGCCAGTGCGGGCAAACCGTCGATCAGGCTGATGCGCGCCAGCGCTGCGGCACTTTCGGCGGCGCTGACCGCGCCGGCGGCCTGGAGTTCCTGCAGGATGCCCTCGATCACGGCGGGGATGGTGGCGCGCCGCTGAGGCGATGCTTCAAGGACGAGCGCCTCGTGGCCCGCGAGGGCGAATTTCGTCGCGATCCCGGCGCCCATCAGGCCGCCGCCGACAATTCCCACCGGTTTGGTGTTCATGGGGCGAGACTTTGCTCTCCGGCGGCCGAGACAAACGTTTTTCACTGGTAACAAATGCATGCTTTTGCCTGGCGAGGTTTTCGTCTAGAGCTTGGCCCAATGAACGATGTCCAACTCCACGCCGAGAACGTCCGCCAGGCCGCCGCGAAGATCAGCGCCGCGCTAGGGGGACTGAAACCCAAGCTCGCCATCATCCTTGGCTCCGGCTTGGGCGGGCTGGCCGCGAAGGTCGAAGGCGCAGTCGCGCTGGCCTACGCCGACCTGCCGGGCTTCCCGGAACTGACGGTTGCGGGTCACGCGGGCCAGTTGATCATCGGCAAACTCAACGGCGTGCCCGTGATCGTGCTGAACGGTCGCAAGCATTTCTACGAGACGAGTGATGCCTACCCGTTGAAGACAATGATCCGCTCCATGCAGGCTGTGGGCGTCGAAACGCTGTTCCTCTCGAACGCCGCTGGCAGCCTACGGCCGCACATCAAGGTCAGCGAGCTCATGCTGATCACCGACCACATCAATTTCCTCGGCCTCAACCCGCTGGTCGGGCCGAACGACGACAGCTTCGGCCCCCGGTTTTTCCCCATGGCCGACGCCTGGGATCCGGCGCTCGGCGCGAAGCTCAAGGGCGCCGCCCAGCAGCAGGGAATTACGCTTCACCAGGGCGTTTATGTGGCGTTCCGCGGGCCGTCCTTTGAGACACCGGCCGAGATCCGCATGGCGCAGGGGTGGGGTGGCGACGCCGTCGGTATGTCGAGCGTGCCGGACTGTCTTATCGCCCGCCATTGCGGCCTGAAGGTCGCCGGCGTGTCGTGCATCACCAACATGGGCGCAGGTCTCTCCGACGAGAAACTCTCCCATGCACACACGCTGGAAAACGCCGCGAAGGGTGCCGGGGCGTTCGAGCGGCTCGTGCTTGCCGCCGTCAAGGTGCTCTGAGTGGGAGCACAGTGGCCGCGATAATTTCCGCGCCAGCGGTTTGGTTGTTTCCGTCGGCCCGGGTTTGGCCCAGCGTGCCGGCATGATAACCATCCGCGAACTCCAGCGCCTGGCCTCGCCGGGGCCCAAACCCCAATCGCTCGCCTGGGACGGCGCGACCCTCTGGATGGGGTCGCGGGAAACGAAAATCATCCACGCTATCAATCCCGCGACCTGGACGGTGGGCTGGCGGATCACCGCTCCGGGCACGCCGTGGGGTCTGGCCGCCGTCGGAGCCGAGCTGCGCGCCATCTGCGGCGAGACGGACGAGGACAACCGCATCATCCGGCGCTGCGTGCCGGGGCAGGGCTTTGATCCGACCTTTGGCCTCCCCTGTCCCGACGACAGCGGCGCGCAGCTCGGTTG
>Ga0154020_10006608_pt1 | contig 13598 bp, 12 predicted proteins | sample Klosneuvirus_201_FD_109709 | JGI IMG/M metagenome (GOLD analysis project Ga0154020, IMG submission 109709) | Active sludge microbial communities from wastewater, Klosterneuburg, Austria - Klosneuvirus_20160825_MG | ecosystem: Engineered > WWTP > Aerobic digester > Activated sludge | place... | reverse complement strand
GTGGATGCCCAAGCCCGACAACGTGGCTGAGATCCGCATCGGCCTGGAAGCCCGCTCGGTTGAAACCTCCAAGTACAAGGGCAAGGAGGGCGACTTCACCGACAAGCTGGTGATTGCCGGTGCCTACTGGCCGCCCCAGTACGTGATCATGAAGGGCGACACCCTGGAGCCCATGAAGATCGTGTCCACCCGTGGCATGACGGTGGACAAGCAGGAATACCACCCCGAGCCCCGCGTGGCGTCTATCGTGGCATCACACTTCAAGCCGGAGTTCATTGTGAACGTCAAGGAAACCGGCAAAACGCTGATGGTTGATTACAAAGACGTCAATGCTTTGAAGGTGACTGAGTTGGGATCTGCCCGCTTCCTGCATGACGGTGGCTGGGACTCCACCCAACGCTATTTCATGGTAGCTGCCAACAACAGCAACAAGATTGGCGTGATCGATTCGAAGGAAGACAAGGTTACTGCCATTGTGGAAGTGGGCCAGACTCCCCATCCGGGCCGTGGCGCCAACTTTGTGCATCCGAAGTTCGGCCCTGTGTGGGCAACCGGCCATTTGGGTGATGAAACCATTTCCCTGATTGGCACCGACCCTATCAAGCACAAGGCCCAGGCATTCAAGGTGGTCCAGACCCTCAAAGGCCAGGGTGGCGGTGCCCTCTTCATCAAGAGCCATCCCAAGTCGCAGCACCTGTACTCGGATACACCGCTGAATCCGGACCCCAAGCTGGCGCAATCAATCGCGGTGTTTGATATCAAGAACCTGGACAAAGGCTATCAGGTGCTGCCGATTGCAGAATGGGCTGGCATCAAACCCGATGGAGGTGCCATGCGCGTGGTGCAACCCGAGTTCAACAAGGCGGGTGATGAAGTGTGGTTTGCGGTCTGGTCTGCAAAAGACAAGCAATCGGCACTGGTGATCGTGGATGACAAGACCCTGAAGCTCAAAGCCGTGATCAAGGATCCGCGTCTCATCACGCCTACCGGCCACTTCAACGTGTTCAACACACAAAACGACGTCTATTAATTCTGAAACATATGACCAGCGGGATCCTCGTGGCTCCGCAGTCTACAGAAAGAAATCATATGAAACCGATGATCTTCGCGGTAGCTGCCTTGCTGGCATTGGGTGTGCAGGCTGCAACGCCTGATGAAATCCTCAACAAGGCTGGCTGCATGGCGTGCCATACCAAGGACAAGAAACTGGTAGGTCCGGCCTTCAAGGAAATCGCAGCCAAATACAAGGGCCAGGACATGACGACGAAGTTGATGGAAAAAGTCCGCAAGGGCGGGACCGGAAGTTTTGGTCCAATTCCCATGTCCCCCAACGGTCCTGACAAGATTAATGACGGTGACCTCAAGGTGGCGGTGGAGTACATCCTGAAGTCATGACGTCCAGGGGCGCAGATTGAGAAATCTGTGGCTGGGTTTGTTGATTGGGTTCGCGGGTATCGCAGGGTGTTACGCGAATCCGGTTTTTACCGCCGAAGTGGATGGTCGGCAGGTATCGCTGGTCGACGGTGGTGCTGCAGTTTCACCTGACGGCCGTTACGCATACTGGGGTTCTGCGGATGGATGGATTGTCAAATCCGATCTGCAGAACCGTTCTCAGGTAACAAGAGTCCACATCGGAGAACTTGTTGGTGCCCCGTCCGTGTCAGGTGACGGTCGCTGGGTTCTGGTGGTCGATTCCCGATCGCGCGGTCTAAAGCTGCTGGATGCCGATTTACAGCCGGTACTTGGCTATCCCGCGCCTCAAGCGCCAGCCAAAGGCGCAGCCTGCATTCCCGTCGCGCGTGATGCACCTGCTCGCAAGAGCTTTGTGATTGGCTGCGCTGGCAGCCCGGATCTGTGGGAAATTTCTTATGACCCGAATGCCGGGCCCATCTTCGACGGATTGGTCCACGACTACCGCAATGGCGAGGCCATCAGCAGACCAGGTTTTCTGGGTATTCGGCGCACACTGCTCGATATCCCGATGGATGACTTGTTTCTTGAATCCGGGAGTCCTTATGTGCTGGGCCTGGCACGCCTGAAAGATGACAGCGTGGAGGTGGTGAACCTTGACATACGCCGGCGTGTCGCTCCCCTGGCCCTTTCCGGTCAGCCTCACCTTGGTGCGGCTGTGGCTTTCCAGAGCAAAGGAACCCGCATGATTGCAATGCCTCACGGCACGAAAGCGGTCGTGAGCGTGATCGACATCCAGAGCTGGCGTACGACCAGGGTCTTGAATACGCCTGCGCCTGGTGTACTTCTGTGGAGCCATCCCTCATCGGCTTACATCTGGGTCAGCACCCCGGTGGATTCAGCCGGCAAGAGCACGCTGACGTTTGTCGACAAGAATACGCTGGCGTATGCGGGTGCGACACAAGAGCTGACTGGCACGGTGGATCACATCACGTTCAGCCACGCCGGAAAATATGCTGTGGTCCGATTGTCAGGGCGCGACAACTTACGGCGGGTGTATGACGCGCACACCTTGCTACAGGTCGCCAGCGTTCCCATCGATCCCTGAATGCCCGTACACGTCGCTTCAAAAATCGACCATGAGCAGCAAGTTGAGCTGCCGACCCGGTTGCGTGTAGGCATCTACCACCACGGGTACCGCGTTGGAAGCAAGCCCTTGTACGTCAGACCAGTTCCAGTATTTCTGATTGGTAAGGTTGGTGATGGCGAAATTCAGACGCACGTCCCTGCGAATTCTCCACTGGCCGCTGAGGTCGAGTGTGTTGGCGGCGGGAACCAGGAACTGCAACTGCGAAGTGGATTTCGGTATGTACCTGCTTTCAAGCTCGCTGGCTTTTTTCGTCGCATGGTGAGTCAGGTCCAGGCGCCAGTCCCAAGCGGAGGTCTCATACTTCAGACCCACTGATAACCTGGCGGGTTCGATGTAGGTGAGTGGCAGTCCATTGGTGTCATTGGTCCCGCGGGTATGACCATAGCTGAATGGTGAACTCAACATGCCGCCCGCAAAACGTCCCCAAGCCATGTTGCCCTTGATTTCAAATCCGCTGATGGTGGCCTTGTCGATGTTGACGGTCTGAAAAAGAGTGGGGTTTGCCGGTGAGGCCACAAGCCCGTTCGCTGTGCCCAGATCTTTCTTTTCCTGAATGAGGTTGGTGTAACGGCCTGTGAAAGCCGCCACATCAAGCGACAGTTGATCCAGCCGTGTACGCAACCCAATCTCGACGTTCTGGCTCTTCTCGGGTTTCAAATTCGGATTGGGCAAGAGCTTGGCGTTGAAGCCCTCAAATACATTGTTGACTTGCTGCGCTTCAGGTGCGCGAAAGCCGCTGGCGTAATTGCCATAGACCGACCATTGGGGCGTTGCCCGATACATCACGCCCAGTTTGGGAGAAAAAGCCGAACCCGAAAGCGACGTGCCGGGTATTGTGGACGGGCTGGGGTAATAGCCATCCTGGCTCAATACCGCTAGCGAAAACCAGTCCATGCGCGCGCCAGGGGTAATGCTCCAGTCGTCACTGATCAACTCACTTTGGACATAGATGGCATTGCTGGTATCGCGGGTATCGGGAAAGTATTTCTTGGGTAAAAAGGGAGTCAAGGGAGCGGGATCGCTGCCGTCGGCGAAGCTGGACAGACCCGTGCTGACGTGATCCACACCGTAGGTGACCTTCTGTGACCATCTGGACGTCAGAGTCGTTACCTTGCTGGCCTGCACGTTGGCCTGCCAGGCACGTTCGTTGTAGGACGTTTTACGCACCCGCACGCCGCCGTCAAAGCGCACGGTCTGGCCGTTGTCTTGCGCAGCGCCGATTTGCCGGCTCAGCACCGTTTGTAATTCGTCAGCCAGAGAGGCCTTCAACTGGTACCGACCGACCCAGGTGAGTCGATTGCGGTCCATGGTTTTTGAGGATGTCTCATCGACGACAGACGCAGCAACGTAGGGGGGCTTGGCTCTGTTGGACAACAGGTTGAAGTCACCGTCTTTCGTCACATGCTCCAGGGTCACCACGTGTCGCTGATCTGCGGTAGGGCGCAGTACGAGCTTGCCCAGCAACGAGTCACCCCAACTGGTCTGGGGGTTGGGTGTGGTGCGGTCCACATTGGCGGCATTGTTCGTACCCATATTGCTCATGGCTCCGGCACGATTCCTGGTGCCGGTGAGTAGCCATTCTGCGGTGTCGCTCGCGGCTCCCGCCACTGTGCCGCCGACTGTTTTCCCACTGTCGTCACCGCTGTAGCTTACCCAGGCCCGGCCACCGAGAGCCTTGCGTTCACCGTTGGGTAGATTCAAAAAATCAGCAGGCTCCAGGGTAATGAAGTTCACCAGACCGGCCAAACCGTCAGATCCATAGAGCACGGAACTGGGTCCACGCAGGATCTCGATGCGCTTAAGCAGGCTGATGGACACCGAGTCACGGCCAAAAGCGTTGCTGCCGTTGATATAGCTTCGTGGCAGACGCACGCCGTCAACCAGCATCACCACCCGGTTTCCACCCTGGCCGCGGATATTGAAACCCGCATTCGAATCCGCTCCTACGGGATTACCTCGTCCCGTTACGCTAAAACGGGCGGGGGCTCGTTTGACGGACACATTTGGCAGGTTTTTAGCCGCACCCCGAATGTCACCAATCTGACCCTCCTCAATTTCCCTGGCGTTGATGACGTCCAGGGATAGGGGCAAGTCGTCGTCAAGTTGATCGCTGCGCGAGCCGCTGACAACGACCTCCCTGAGCGTGGCTACGGCGCGTGGCACCCCGGTTTGGGCATGTGCGGTGACCAGTGTGCCAAATGCGAAACCAAGTAATCGGGTGAGTTGCTTGAAGGTATGGCTTCGATTCTGGTGGGGCATTTTTTTTGTGTTCGCACGCCTGATAGCAACTCAGGCTGCAGCCAATTGAAACGCGGTCAGTCTTTGCAGGTTGGGGATGCGGATATCGCGCCGGTCAATTTCGATCAAGCCATGTCCTTCCAGCTCATGCAGCACGCGCGAGAAGTACTCTGGCGTGAGCGAAAGGCGGGACGCAATCGTGGCTTTGCTGACCTGGAGCGAAACGGTCCGCGCCTCGGAAGGTTCGCAGTCGTCGAATGTCTGGCCTCGCAGCAGAAAGTCGATGACCCGCTGCAACCCGGAGTGCAGCGCGTACGCCTCAACATCGTGTATCAGCCCGTGCATGCGACGAGCCAGCCCGGCCAGCATGCGCAGTGCGAAACGGTGGTCGCGTTCAATCTCGGACAGCACGGCCTGCTTCGACACTGTGAGCAGCAACGTGTCGGCAAGTGCCTGGGCGTTCAGGATGTAGGGGCGGTCCGTGAACATGATGGCTTCGCCGAAACTCTGTCCAGGGCCGATCAATTCCACCACTTTTTCCTGCCCTGTTGGCGACAACACGAACAGCTTGACTTGCCCGGTGACCACAACATGGAACTCGTTGCAGGGCTCACCCAGGCGGAACACCATGTCAGCGCGCACCAATCGGTTCAGAATGCAGGCATCAGCAACGTGTTTCAACTCGGCCGGACTCAGGTCGTTGAACAACGGCAGCATTGAAAGGTATCTCGGCACGTCAAACGGGCGCGGATCCATGGCGTATCTCCTGAATGGGCAATGGCGCGATTGTGGTGAAGCACCTTCGCCGCCAAATTGACCTACATCAAGGTTACGTTCCGACGCCAGCTCCGCGCGTCAGTTCGAATGCCGTGGCCAGCAGTAGTGCTGCGATGAGGTTATGCGCCAGAGTCAAGGGGAGCGATGCCCCATTTCCGGCCAGCAACAAGCCCAACGCAAGTTCCACCGCCAGGAACAACAACAACAGCAAACCTGGGCCACGTCGCCCCTGTCCTGGCGCCGCCAGACCAACCGGCAGCAGAACGAGCACTACGAACAGGCTCGCCATCCGGTGGACCGTCTGGACAAGTGCGCCCGAGGCATTCAGCGGTGGCGTCGACGCCAGCACTGGCTCACGCCAGGGGTTTAACGCCTGCCACGACGCAGTGTGGGAAGCGGCGATGCAGTCGGCCAGACTGTTGCAACTCGTTGCCGCATACGATGCGCTCACCAGTGTGCCCAGTAATACTTGACATATAAGTAGGGCTAAACCCAACCCGGCCCATGCCCGCAGTCGGGGGGTGTCGGGAGGGTCTGGGTGCCACGCCAGGCGCCAGCACAGCGCCAGCATCGCAAAGCCGCCCAGCAGGTTGCCCATCGCCACGGCCGGCAATGGCGAGTTGCTGGACCAGCGGCCGAGCACTGCGAGGAACAGCGCCAGCGCCAATAGCGCCAGCGCCACGCGCCCCTCACGCCACCGCACCGGGCGTGTGGTCACGCAGACCAGCACCATACCGATCACCAGCAGGAGTGCGGTGCTGGCTACGATGCGATGGGCCAGCCGGGCCAGGGCTGTGGCTTCATTTTCGCCCCCTGAAGCCGGCAAGCCCTGCTGCAATTCGAGCAGACTCTGGCCATAGCAGTGCGGCCAGTAGTGGCAGGACAGGCCGGCTCTGGACAGTCGGATAAATGCGCTCAGGCAGATGACCATCAGCACGAGCGCGGTACAAACCCATGCCATGCGCCGCAAAATTATCAGACGCGGCCCATGATGGACCACCACGGCCGGGTGTTCTGGCGGCGCTGCCGGGGAAGGTAGATCGCGGTCGTTTGCCATGTTAGTACGGGCGTCCATACGGCTGGATTGTGCCCGGGCTGCAGCATGACACCGATCGGTAAATTGCGCTTTCTTATCTTGGTTCAATTTCATTTATGGGCTCGCGCCGCAGAATTTCGTCGGATGGTCGCGCAAATTCATTGCGACCCAAAGGAGACAGCATGAATACGACTGAGCAGGACAAAGAGAGCATTCCCTGGATGCAACAGCTGCTGGACAACCCGTTCCTGCTGCTGTTCATTGGTGTCATGGTGCCGATGGTCGTTTACACGCTGTGGGGCGTGATCGACATATTGACCGTGCCGCTCGCGAAATAGTGACTCGCGTCACCGCCCAATTCATTTAACGCGAAGGATCCCATCATGAGCGCCATCTTGCCCCCGTCAGAACGCCTTTGGTGGAAACACCCACTTGATCGTGTGGAAGGCACATGGATTGCCATCGCCTTCGTCTGGTGCATGGTGATGTTTTTCATGATGGTTGGCTGGCATATCTACGGCAAGCAGAACCTTTCTACTGAAACCTATCGCACCACACCCGAAATGTTTACCGCAAAGGCTCAGGCGGTGGTTGACAAGTACACGGTGCGTACCGAGACCGACGCAAAAATTCCGGTGGTACACCCACCGGAGGGAAGCGACGTGTACCTGATTGCCCGGTTGTGGAGTTGGTGGCCCATCATTGAGCTCGAGAAAGGCAAGACCTACCGGCTCCACCTGACCTCCCTGGACTACAACCATGGGTTCTCGTTGCAGCCGACCAATATCAATATTCAGGTCGTACCCGGCTTTGAGCACGTGGTGAATGTCACACCCAATCAGTCCGGGCAATTTTCTGTCGTCTGCAACGAATACTGCGGCATCAACCATCACACGATGGTTGGTCGCATGTACGTGAAATAAGGAGCGTGCCATGTCCAGTGCTGTGACTTACCGGACCTGCCCGCGATCGGGCTTGCAGTTTGAAGGCCAGGCCGAGAAGCTGATGATTGCCAACGCCTTCGTGGCTGTGGTGTTTCTGCTGATTGGCGGCATCCTCGCCATCGGCGTTGTGTTGACCCGCTGGCCGGCCGTGCACTGGCTCGCGGCCGACACTTTCTACCAGGTTCTTACCGCACACGGCATCGACATGCTGATTTTCTGGATCATCTTTTTCGAGGTTGCCGTCCTCTACTTCTGTTCATCGACTTTGCTGCGATGCCGCATCGCTACACCGAAAATTGCGTGGCTGGCATTTGCGTTGATGCTCATTGGTGCCATTACCAACAATGTCGCCGTTTTCCAGGGCAGTTCCAGCGTGATGATGACGAGCTACGTCCCCATGATGGCGGCACCGAGCTTTTACCTGGGGTTGATCCTGTTCGCCGTAGGTGCGTTGATCGCCTGCTTCGTATTCTTTGGCACACTGGTGATCGCCAAGCGCGACAAAACCTATACAGGTTCCGTGCCGCTGGTGACTTTCGGGGCAATCACGGCAGCGATTATCGCGGTGTTCACGATCACGTCTGGTGCGATCATCCTGATTCCCACCTTCCTGATGTCCGTGGGCATTGTCAAGGAGGTTGACCCGCTGGTTTACCGGACGATCTGGTGGGCCTTCGGTCACTCGTCGCAGCAGATCAACGTCGCGGCACACATCTCGATCTGGTACGCCGTGGCGGCCATTGCGTTCGGTGCCAAGCCAATGAGCGAGCGCGTGAGCCGTGGTGCCTTCCTGCTTTACATCCTGTTTCTGCAACTGGCCAGTGCGCACCACCTGCTGGCCGACCCTGGTGTGAGTACGGCCTGGAAGGTCGTTAATACCAGCTATTTCATGTACTTTGCCGTGCTGGCCTCAATGATTCATGGCCTGACCATCCCTGGCGCGATTGAGGTGGCACAGCGGCAAAAGGGCTATACCAAAGGGCTGTTCGAATGGTTGCGCAAGGCGCCCTGGGGCAACCCGGTGTTCTCAGGCGTGTTTATCTCGCTGATCGGTTTCGGCTTCCTGGGCGGCATCTCCGGCGTGATGATGGGTACCGAGCAGCTCAATATGCTGATCCACAACACGATCTATGTGCCGGGCCATTTCCACGCCACTGTGGTGGTGGGCACGACGTTGTCGTTCATGGCACTGACTTACTTCCTGATCCCCGTGCTGTTCCGGCGCGAAATGATCAACCCCGGTCTTGCAAAGGCCCAGCCTTACCTGTTTGGCCTATCGATGTATTTCTTTTGCCTGGTGATGATGGGCGCTGGCACACTGGGTGTTTCGCGTCGGCACTGGGATATGGCCTTCAGCGGCGCGGCACAAGCCTATGAATGGCCCGGTGCAGCCTACCTGATGATGGGCCTGGTCGGCATCGCGGGCATTGCAGCGATCCTCGGTGGCGCCATCTACATCTACATCACGGTCGGCTCGCTGCTGTGGGGCAAGAGGCTTGACAGTGGTGCGGTCAGCGCCCGCTTCACACCGATTCCCCCAACACCAGCCGGGGTCGCCGTGCAGAACTACGGCTCGGCAGGCTTTGCAGCTCCGGGAACGTTCGCACTGGCGATGGTGTTTTTGGCCGCCTTTGTGCTGTATTACTTCATCAACTGGAAGTATCTGTCCCAGGTTTGGGGTCTCAGCTGACCCGGAGGTGCCGGTCATGAACCAGACACTCGTACTCACTGCCCGTACACCGGCGCGTCTCGTGCGTGACGTGCTGGGTCTGTTCAAGCTGCGTATTGGCCTGATGATCATGATCACCGCGCTTGTGGGTTTTGCGGTAACGCCCGGTCCGGCACCCAGTCTGGCACAGGTGTTGGTGCTGGCGCTGTCAGTTTTTATTTCGTCCGCGAGTGCCGGTGCGTTCAACCAGTACGTTGAAGCTGAATCCGACCGCCTGATGGCACGTACCCGCACCCGTGCCTTCGTTACAGGTGCGCTGCCGCACACGCCAGCCTGGCTGGTACTGATCGCGCTGCTGCTGGCGGTGTCGGTCGCTTCTGCCTGGTGGGTGCTGAATGTGATGGCGGCGTTGTACGTCTTTCTCGGCGCGTTCTTCTACGCCGTTGTCTATACGGTCTGGTTGAAGCGGCGGACCTGGCTCAACATTGTTGTTGGTGGGTTGGCTGGCAGCTTTGCGGTGCTGGCTGGCGCCGCCGCAGTCGATCCCACGCCCGGTGCCTTGCCGCTGTTGATGGCGCTGGTGCTATTCCTTTGGACGCCGCCGCATTTCTGGAGCCTGGCCATTGCCAATGAGGCTGACTATGCCGCCGCTGGCGTGCCCATGCTGCCCGTCGTGGTGGGGACCAAGCGTGCGGCGGTCGTCGTGTTGTGGAGTACGGTTGCGCTGGTCGGGGCGTCATTGTTGCCCGTATTCTTCGGCGCGGGTTTCATCTACCTGGCCGGGGCGCTCGCAGGCGGGCTCTTCTTCCTGCGCAAGGCGTGGGCGCTTGCGCGTCATCCGAGCCGCAAGACCGCGATGGGGTCGTTCTTTGCGTCGTTGGTTCAGCTCAGCTTGGTTCTCTCTGCGGCCAGCGTCGACGCTTTGTTGCGGTAGCGAGCTCATGGTTGCTGCCAAGTTGCGCGTCAAGACGCTCTTGGGCTTGCTGGCGATTTTTACATTCGTCCTGCTGGCCCCCGTGCATGCTGGAGACACCACAGCAGCGCAATCGTCCGCGATCGATGCGAAAGAGGCGTTGCGAGTCAGTCAGGTGGTGATTGGCAAGCCGATCGGCGACCACACCCTGCTCGACCGTGAAGGCCGGCCAGTTCGTCTGGCCACCTATCGGGGCAAGCCGTTGCTGGTGAGTTTTATTTACACCGGTTGCTTCCAGGTCTGTCCAACCAGCACGCGTGCTCTGCTTGAGGCTTTGCAGGCGGTGCGTAGCGGCATTGACCTGGACCAGTTCCACGTTGTGAGTATCGGCTTCAACCAGCCAGCCGACTCGCCGCAGGCCATGAAAGCTTTTGCGCTGCAGCAGGGCATTTCATTTGCGAGCTGGGACTTCCTGAGCCCACACGCTGCAATCGTGGACGATTTGACGCGCGACTTCGGATTTGTCTTCAAACCGACACAGGCAGGTTTCGACCATTTGCTGCAGATCAGCATTGTTGACGCCGATGGCCGCATTGCCGCGCAGGTTTACGGCGACGATTTCCGGGCGGATCGAATTGGTGAGCCGTTGCGCCAACTTCTCAGCAATCAGCCGTTGCCCAGGCAACCCAGCCTGTCGGACCTTGTTGATCGTGTACGGGTGTTGTGTTCGGTCTATGACCCCAAGACGGGCAAATACCGGGTCAGCTATGCGCTCGCTTTCGAGGTCGCCGGCGGGGTGACGTTCGCGGTATCGATGCTGTGGTTCTTTGCCCTCGAATGGCGCACGCGGCGGCGCTTGCGGCGGGATCACGCCGCGTCTGCAGCGCAGCCTCCGGTTGCCCTGTCGGCGCCGCATGGATGAGCGGTATGAGCATGCGTTCGCCCTTTCTTCTGCGCGAAGGTGGCCTGGCCTTTTGGCGGTGGACCGAACGAAGCATCGATGCGGTATCTGGCGGCGCACTCAACCCGCTGCGCCACCTGGGTTCACTGGGTTTCCTGTGCTTTTGGCTGCTGGCGCTGAGCGGCAGCGTGTTGTATGTTGTACTGGACACGTCGGCCGAAGGTGCGTACCGGTCGATTAACGAGATGTCCCGTCAGCCGTGGTACCTGGGCGGATGGCTTCGCAGCCTGCACCGCTATGCGGCCGATGCCTTCGTGGTGTTCACGATGGCGCATCTGGCACGTGAATGGCTGTTTGGACGTTACCTCAGCTTTCGCCGGTTTTCCTGGCTGACTGGCGTACCACTTCTGCCGTTCGCTTTTGTCTGCGCCATTGGTGGCTTTTGGTTGAACTGGGACCGGCTCGGACAATTCTCGGCTATCGCTACGGCAGAGTGGCTCGACGCGCTGCCGGTGTTTGCATCACCTCTGACGCGTAATTTTCTCCATGTCGCCAGCGTCGGCGACCGGCTATTTTCACTGTTTGTATTTATTCACCTTGGCGTGCCGCTGCTGCTGGTATTTGGACTCTGGTTCCACATCCAGCGCATCAGCCGCGCGGCAGTGTTCCCGCCACGTCGACTGGCGGTCGGAATGACATCGACGTTGGTGGCACTGTCTGTCGCGCTGCCGGTCGTGAGCCAGGGCGAAGCTGACCTGTCACGGGTGCCCGCAACGCTGGCGCTGGATTGGTGGTTGTTGTTCATTCACCCCCTCATGTACGGCACGTCGGCTGGCGTGGTGTGGGTTTTGGTCGCCGCAGCCATGACTTTGCTGTTTGTGCTGCCCTGGCTGTCGCGCCCGCTTCCCGTTGCGGTGGCGAAGGTTGATCCGGCCAACTGCAACGGCTGCCGGCGCTGCTTTGACGATTGCCCTTATGCGGCCATTACGATGGTGCCGCATCCCAATGCAAAAATCGGCCGCCAGTTGGCGCAGGTGAGCGCCGACTTGTGCGCCAGTTGCGGTATCTGTGTTGGATCGTGCCCTTCGTCGACGCCATTTCGGAGCGCGGCCGAGCTGGTGACCGGCATCGACATGCCGCAGATGCCGCTGAATGGCTTGCGCCAGCAACTTGAGAGCCAGCTCAGCGCCATGCAGGTGGAAGACCGTATTGTCGTCATTGGCTGTGACCGCGGAGCCAACGTGAAAGCACTGGCCGGCGCTGACGTCATGAGCATGAGCCTGATCTGCACCGGCATGCTACCGCCGTCTTTCATCGAGTATGCGCTGCGCGCTGGTGCGGCCGGCGTACTGGTGACGGGCTGCAGTGGGGGTGGTTGCGAGTTCCGCCTCGGCCAGCTCTGGACCGAGCAGCGCCTGCAGGGCCAACGCGAGCCTCACCTGCGGACATCAGTGCCACGCGAGCGGCTGGGTGTGGTCTGGGCAGATATCGGTGACGAGACTGCCCTGCTCGACGCATTGGGCGCTTTGCGTCAGCGCATTACCGCTTCGCGGCAACCTGCTATTTTGAGCATGCAGCATGGATAGCATCACCAAACGCCAGACGCCACTGACCTGGGCAGGTCAGTTGCTGCTCTATGCCCTGTTCGCGCTGGTCATTGGCGTGTTCTCACATTGGCCTGTGTACCGTCACCTGGCTCCTGATCAGGCACTGATCAAGCTGAGTTTCACCCACGCTGGCAAGCGTGTCGCCGAGTGCCGGCAACTCAACGCGGAAGAGCTCAACAAGTTGCCACCCAACATGCGTGCGCCGATGAAATGCGAGCGGGAGCGTGCGCCGGTGCGCGTTGAGGTAGACATCGATGGCGTGCCTGCGTTTCGCCATGTGGCTGCGCCGTCTGGTCTGTCGAAGGATGGCGCATCGTCGGTTTATCACCGACAGAGCGTGGCAGCCGGCGTGCACCGTGTCGCCGTACGCCTGAAGGATAGTGCCGGCCCGGATGGATTCGACTACCAGCGAGAACAGACCGTAACGCTCATACCGGCACAAATTCTGGTGATCGACTTTGACGCCGAGAAGGGCGGCATCACACTCCAATGAACACGACCACTCTCCCCATGCACACCCGAGCGCTACCTGCGGCAGGGAGTGCCGCCTACACACTGGCTACCCCGGATGGTGCGCGGCGCAGGCTCGCGCGCGCCTGGCTTTGGCTGGGTCTGCTGTCGCTCGTCGGTTCGGGTCTGTTTTCGGTGCTACTGGTGTTGTCGCGCACGCCGATGGTGAACCAGTGGCTGCCGGTTGCCGACTTCTTTCGCGTGGCGTTGGTGGTGCATGTGGACTTGTCGGTGCTGGTGTGGTTCATCGCCATTGCCGGCGTGTTATGGAGCTTGAATAGTTCGCCGCTTGGCATGGTCTCGGGCTGGTCGGCGCTTGGCCTGGCCGGAGCGGGCACGGTATTGATGTCGCTTGCGTCATTTCTCGGGCATGGCGAGGCCATCATGGCTAACTACATTCCGGTTCTGGACGGGCCACTGTTTCTCGTCGGGCTGGCCGTGTT
>Ga0154020_10006607_pt1 | contig 13598 bp, 11 predicted proteins | sample Klosneuvirus_201_FD_109709 | JGI IMG/M metagenome (GOLD analysis project Ga0154020, IMG submission 109709) | Active sludge microbial communities from wastewater, Klosterneuburg, Austria - Klosneuvirus_20160825_MG | ecosystem: Engineered > WWTP > Aerobic digester > Activated sludge | place... | reverse complement strand
GTGGGGATGCGGGTGCGGTACATCGCCACGTTCTTGCCCTCGTCCACGTGGCGCAGGTGGATCCCGGACTCGATCAGCGCCTGCTCGAACGAGAACGAACAGCCGATCACGAAGCTCACCAGATCACCGCGCCAGAGCGCTCGGATATCGGTGGGCTCGTCAACAAGATCGCCGTCACGCCACACCCGATAGCGCGGCACATCGGTGCGGATGTCGAGGTCGATACCCAGGGCGGGCAGGCGCGGCTCGCCAGGCTCAGCCACCGCCAGCACCGGACAGGGCTTGGGATTGCGCTGGCAGTAGCGCAGGAACTCGTCGGCCACCTCGGTGGGCAGGATTACGACATTGCCCTGCACATGGGCGGTGGCCAGGCCGCTGGTGTGGCCGGTGAGCACGTTGGCGCGTGCGCTCAGGCGCACGGTGCGTGCGTCGCTGCCGGGCCCCAGGGCCTGGGTGTCGTTGCGCCTCACGGCTGAGGTCGATGAACCGGTGTCCACTTGCCCTGCACTCCTGGCTGTCCCGGCGGCTCCGGGGTGGCGATGGGGCGGATTGTGGGCAGTGCCTGAGCCCGCGGCTAACGAAAAATCCTTCGCTCAACTCATCGATTTTTTTGATGACGGCCTGACTGGTCGAGCCGCACTTCGCGCCGCTTTCACTCCGGCGAAGCCGGCTGCAGCCTCCACCGCCGCCAAGGTGATTTGTGATGTCGGGTCATCGCGGTAGCTTGCATGCATGGGCAGCGCAGCGAGTGGCTGTGTGACCTTCAGCACGCACAGCGGCTGACGCTGTGCCAGGCGCTCGGCCACCACCCGCGGCAGTGTGGCGATGCCGAAGCCGCTCTCCACCAACTGCACCATCGCCGAGATCGACGAGATTGCGTGCACGCGCGGGGCCTCGATGCCAGCGGCGCTGAACAGATCGAGCAGCGAGACATAGGGCTGCGAGGCACGCTGGAACGTCAGCAATTCCAGCCGCGCCAGGTCTTCCAGGCTGTAGCGCCGCCGCGGGTGGAGTACAGAGTGGCCGACGAAGACCATCTCCATCGGCGCCAGTGCACGGGTTCGAACACCGTCGCCCCCGGCCGGCAACGCGGCGAACACCAAGTCCAGCGTGCCGCGACGCAATTGTTCGACCAGCAAGGGCGTGGTCTCGACCGTCAGCTCCAGTTCGAAGGCCGGGTGGTGAGCGCGCATCCGCTGCAGCCAGTCTGTGAGCCAGCTGTGCACCACCGACTCGATGGCCCCGATGCGCAGCAGCAATTCGCGCGCGGTGTCCGATCCCAGCTCGGCCTTGATCTGCCGCTGCATCTCGAGCAGCCTCTGGGCAAAACCAAAGAACCGGGTGCCAACAATGGTCAGGCGGAACTGCTTGTCGCGCCGGTCCAGCAGCGAGACCCCCAGTTCCTCTTCGAGCGCCGCAATCCGGCTGGACAGCGCCGACTGGGTGATGAACAGCTTCTCCGACGCGCGGGTCACGCTCTTGAGCGACACCGCCCAGTAGAACGCCTCGACAAACCGCAGGTTCATCTGCACCCCCCCGATGCCAGGCCCAAGTTGGCCTGCCCACGAGTCGTCGGCTGGGAAAGCCGCAGCCACAGCCCCGCAATGCCCGCTTCAGGCATCGCCGGCAGAGATCGAGGCCTCAGCAGCGTGTTCGGATCAATCCGCATAGATTCGACCGGTTGGGAGCGCTTATTCTGGCGGGCTTGTACACCTGACCTGGAGAGAAGCTCATGCGCGTGCCTCAACTCGTTGCTGCGATGCTGCTTGGCGGCACCACGTTCGCGGTCAGCGCCCAGACCAAATGGGATCTGCCTGCCGCCTACCCGGCCGCCAACTTCCACACCGAGAATCTGGTGCAGTTCGCCGGCGACGTGGACAAGGCCACCGGTGGCAAGCTCAAGATCACCGTGCACGCCAATGCGTCGCTGTTCAAGGCGCCGGAGATCAAGCGCGCGGTACAGGGCGGGCAGGCGCAGCTGGGCGAGATCCTGCTGGCGAATTTCCAGAACGAATGGCAGGTCTTCGGTGCCGATGGCCTGCCCTTCCTGGCCGACAGCTACGAAGAGTCGGCCAAGCTGTACAAGGCGCAAAAGCCGCTGCTCGAGAAGAAGCTGGGCGATCAGGGCATGATGCTGCTGTACGCGGTGCCATGGCCGCCGCAGGGCATCTACGTCAAGAAGCCCATCACATCGGCCGCCGATCTCAAGGGCGTCAAGTGGCGCGCCTACAGCCCGGCCACCGCGCGCATTGCCGAATTGGTGGGCGCACAGCCGGTCACCGTACAGGCCGCCGAGCTGTCGCAGGCCATGGCCACGGGCGTAGTGGAGAGCTACATGTCCTCTGGGGCAACCGGCTATGACACCAAGACCTACGAGCACATCAAGTACTGGGTTGACACGCAGGCCTGGCTGCCCAAGAACGCGGTCATCATGAACAAGGCCGCCTACGATGCGCTGGACAAGACAACACAGACGACGCTGCTGAAGGCCGCGGCCGATGCCGAGACACGCGGCTGGGCACTGTCCAAGCAGAAGAACGGCGAGTACATCGATCTGCTGAAGAAGGCCGGCATGACCATCGCACCACCTTCTCCCCAGCTCAAGGCAGACTTGAAGAAGGTGGGTGACACCATGCTCAAGGAGTGGCTCGAAAAGGCCGGCCCAGAAGGTAAACAGTTGGTCGACGCATACAACGCCAAGTGACGACGGAAGTCGACACACCGGCGCCGTCACCCGGCGGCTTGCGACGTGCGCTCGACGCGCTGTACGACATCAGCGCCGGGCTGGCTGCACTGTGCATGGTGGCGCTGCTGATCATGGTGCTGCTGTCGATCGTCAGCCGGCAGCTGGCGTTCCACGTACCAGGCACTGACGCCTATGCCGGCTACCTGATGGCCGGCGCCGGCTTCCTGGCGCTGGCCCATACGCTCAAGCGGGGTGAGCACATCCGCGTCACGCTGGTGCTTGGGGCGCTGCGCGGGCGCCCGCGCCGTACGCTGGAGCTGTGGGCGCTGGTTGCAGCCACGTTGCTGGCCGGGCTGTTTGCGTTCTACAGCGTGAGGCTGGCTTGGCAATCGCACCTGCTGCATGACGTGTCCACCGCCAGCGATGCCTCGCCGCTGTGGATTCCGCAGCTCGCCATGGCCGCAGGTACGGTGGTGATGCTCATCGCCTTCATCGACGAGCTGGTGCTCGAGTGGCAAGGCACGCGCACGGACGGGCGGAGCGCGGAATCGGCGCACAACGAGTAGCCCATGAGCGACCTGTCGATCACCGCTTTGCTCATCGTGGCGCTGTTCCTCATTCTGGGCAGCGGCGTGTGGATTGGGCTCACGTTGTCGGGCGTGGCCTGGATCGGCATGCAGCTGTTCAGTGCGCGTCCGGCGGGCGACGCGATGGCAGTCACCGTCTGGGGTTCGGCGTCGAGCTGGACGCTCACCGCGCTGCCGCTATTCGTATGGATGGGGGAGATCCTGTTCCGCACCCGCTTGTCACAAGACATGTTCCGCGGGCTGGCTCCCTGGATGCAATGGCTGCCCGGACGATTGCTGCATACGAACGTGATCGGCTGCGCCATCTTCGCGGCCGTATCCGGCTCCAGTGCGGCCACCTGCGCCACCATCGGCAAGATGACCTTGCCCGAACTCTCCCGCCGCGGCTATCCCGAAGACATCACCGTCGGCTCGCTGGCCGGCGCGGGGACGCTGGGGCTGCTGATTCCGCCCTCGATCATCATGATCGTCTACGGTGTCACCGCCGATGTCTCGATCGCGCAGTTGTTCATGGCCGGCGTATTTCCAGGATTGCTGCTCGCGGCGCTGTTCTCGGGCTACCTCGTGCTGTGGGCTCTGCTGCATCCGAAGCACGTGCCAGCAGCCGATCCGCCGCAGTCGCTGCGGCACAAGTTTCATGAGTCGCGACACCTGATCCCGGTGCTGCTTCTGATCGCGGGCGTGCTGGGCTCCATCTACGGCGGGGTGGCGACCGCCACCGAGGCCGCCGCGGTGGGTGTGGTGGGCGCGCTGGCTTTGTCCGCGGCGCAGGGCTCACTGGACTGGCGTACCTTTCGCGACTCGCTCATGGGCGGCACACGCTTGTATTGCATGATCGCGCTGATTCTGGCCGGCGCGTCGTTTCTCACGCTGGCGATGGGTTACATCGGCCTGCCCCGGCACCTGGCCGAATGGATAGGCTCGCTGGGCCTGTCGCCGTTCGGCCTGATCGTCATCCTGGCGGCGTTCTACATCGTGCTCGGTTGCTTCCTCGATGGCATCTCGATGGTCGTGCTCACCATGGGCGTCATCCTGCCCACGATACAGAAGGCCGGCATCGATCCGCTGTGGTTCGGCATCTTCGTCGTGCTGGTGGTCGAGATGGCCCAGATCACACCGCCGGTGGGATTCAACTTGTTCGTGTTGCAGGGCATGACCCGGCGCGAGATCGGCTGGATTGCGCGCGTGACCCTGCCCTTCTTCTGTCTGATGGCCATCGCCGTACTCCTGATCTGGGTGTTCCCGCAGATCGTGACGTGGCTGCCGCAGCGCATGTCGGGTTGAGCTGCAAGCCCTGGCTCACCAATTTGGCGTACTGCGCGCCTGGGCCCGCGCTAGCATCGGCCACTGCCCCGCCCCCGATTGCACGGCGGCAGGGCGGTGCCCCGGGGAGATCCGCGCACCATGTCCGATCACAGCCTGCAAGCCTCGGCCCAGCCGCTCGCGGCGTCCGAGCCGTTGGAGCAGGCGCTCGCATTGCAGTCGCGCATGCCGGTGGTGCGCATCGGCGAGGCGCTGCTCGCGCTGGGCTTTGTCGACGAGCGCCAGCTTGGCGATGCGCTGGCCCGCCAAACCCGGGAGCGCCACCTGCCACTGGGTGAATTGCTGGTGATGAGCCAGGCCATCACCCGTCAGCAGCTGGAACAAGCGCTGGTGCAGAAGATGGGGTTTCCGGTGGTGGATGCGGGTCGCTTTCCGGTGGAGGCCAACGCCACCCGCGAAGTGCCAGCAGCGCTGGCTCACCGACTTGGCGCGCTGCCCCTCATGGCGCGCGGCCATCGGCTGATCGTTGCGCTGGAGGATCCATCGGCGCGCGTGGCCATCGACGAACTCGAGCACTGCACAGCACTCAAGGTCGTGCCCGTGCTGGCGCTGGCCGGGACACTGCGACCGGCCATCGCCCTGGCATATGCCGACACAGACACCGCAGCAGCGCCAGCACGACCCGCGGCGCAGCCCCCGTCCGAGGAAGGCGTCGACCAACCGACCGGCGCTGTCGCGAGCCGACTGATTGAACGCATCGTCGCGGACACCCGATCCGGTGCGGTGACCGATGTTCATGTGGAATCGGATGACCCTGAAGCCCCGGTGACCGTGCGCGCCCGGCGCGGCAGCGTTCTGGGGCCTTATGCCCGCCTGCCGGCTGGCTGTCGGGAACCCTTGGTCGAACAGCTCAAGACCATGGCCCAGCTCGATCGAAATGAACGGGCACAGCCCCAGGTCGGCCTGATCGATTCCGCCGATGCGGATGTGTGCCCGCCGTTGCGCGTGACCACGATTCCCACCGTCGGCGGTCAGGAAGAAGTGGTGGTGCAACGCCAGGGCCGCCCGCGGCTGCGAGTGCTGACCGACCTTGGGCTCACGGCGCACAACCTGTTGGCCTTCACCGCGGCGATCGGGCATGTCAGCGGATTGATCTTGTGCGCAGGCCCCCAAGGCAGCGGACGCACCACGACGATGCATGCGGCACTGGCCCACCTGAACACACCCGAGCGCAAGATCTGGACCGTCGAGGGGTCGGTCGACATCGTTCAAAGGGGGCTGCGCCAGGTAAAGGTGCATCGCAACGGCGAGCCCACCGCGTTGCGGGCCTTGCAGGCAGTTGCGCATGCCGACGCCGATGTGGTGATGATCGATGAACTGGACGACACTCGCTTGGCACAAATGGCGGTCGACTTGGCAACGTCCCGAGTGTTGGTCCTCGCGAGCATGGGTGGGACGAGTGCTCGCGCAGCGATTTCTCGCCTGTGGACCATGGGTGTCGACGGAGACAGCCTGGCCGATGCGTTGGTCTCGGTGCTTGCTCACCGGTTGGTCCGGCGCTTGTGCCCGAACTGCAAACGCTCATCGCCGGCCGATTCCGGGCAGATCCGATCGCTGCTGGATGCCTGGTCCACCGCGGTGCACCCACCCGTATCGCCAGAGGTCATCCAGCCGGAACACGATCCGCTGCCGCGCTGGGTGCAGCGGTACGGGCATGCCGGCGCGATCTGGCTACCCACTGCAGTCGGTTGCCCTCATTGCACTGGCACCGGGTACAGCGGGAACATTGCAATCCATGAGCGGCTGGACGTCGATCGGCAGATGCGGCAGTGGCTTCGGGCCAGACCGGGGTCCGACCTGGCGTGGCGGCCGATACCGACGACGACACCCGAAGTGCTGTCGCTGCACCAGGACGCGATCGAGAAGGTGCTGGCCGGGCTGACGACCATGTCGGAAGTCAGCGCCATCTGCAACATCTAGGAATCGTTTGGATTGATGATTCGGTGCAGATGCGCTACAGCAACTTGAGCCGGTTCCATTCCAACCGCTGGGCCTCGGGCAGAATCTGCCCCGTGCATGCCGATGCAGGCCGGCCGCCCCGCGGCAACGCAGTTCCCTCATCGGCGCACGCGACGGGTTTCCCACGCCACTGGCGACCGTCGGCCGCACCGGATCGCGCCCCGACATGACTCTCACTGCTGCCCTGCCCATACCCGATGCCTGGAGCCTTCCCTGATGGCGCGCATCTACCTGGTCGATGATCAGTTGTTGCTGCGCGATGGCCTGCATGCGTTGCTGTTGGGCGCGGGACATGAGGTCGTGGGTGAGGGCAGCGACCCCACCCAGGCCGTGGCCGAGGCTCAACAGCGCCAGGCCGAAGTGATGCTGCTCGACCTGGGGCTGGGCGAACGCTCCGGGTTTGAGGTCTTGCAGGAGCTTCGCCGCCGCGGCTCGACAGTACGGCCGCTGGTCGTCACGATGTCGTCGCAGCCGCGCGACGTGGCCGAGGCGGTGCGCCTGGGCGCAGCGGGCTACGTGCTGAAGGACGCGGGAGCGGCCGAGTTGCTGCCCGCCATCGACTCGGTCGCCGCCGGCCGCCGCTATTTCGGCCCGCAGGTGTCCGAGCTGGCGTTGAAGGCCCTGGCCAATGATGCGCCGCCCAGCCCAATCGCCACCTTGTCGCCGCGTGAACGACAGATCGTCACGATGGTCGTCAACGGTATGAGCAGCGCGGCAATCGGCCAGGAGCTGCATCTGTCGCCCAAGACGGTCGATACCTACCGCAGCCGACTCATGTCCAAGCTGGGCGTCAACGGCGTCACCGCTTTGGTGCGATTGGCGGTGCGCGAGGGCCTCATCCACGACTGACGCCGGCGCCCCCGGCCATGGCAGTTCAGGGCGCCACGCCTGCCTCGCGCAAACTCCTAGATGGCGCAGCTGCGGAACCCGCAGAACCCTTCGTCGGACGCTGGCGCAGCGAAGCGGCGACGATCGGCATAGTGCTGGCGCGCAACGCTCATGCAGTTGGCACCGCGCAGCACGCGGGCGGCGGGATGGGGCGCCAGCGGATCGAGCCGCACCGGCGCGCTGCGATGCCCGGGATAGGCCCATGCGGCCTGCGCCATCCACTCGGTCACGTCACCCCACACGAATCCACGATGCCGACCCTGGCGTGTCGCCAAGGTGAACTCGGCCTCTGTGGGCAGGCGGCGCCCGGCCCAGCGGCACCACGCATCGGCCTCGTACCAGCACACGTGGACCGCAGCCTGTGCCGACGGGACTTTTTGCAGGCGTCCCTGCCGGTGCACCAGCACCCCGTGTGCGAACTGCTCGACATAGCGGGGCGCCCGTCGTCCGGTGGCCTCCACCCAGGCCCATCCGGCCGCGCTCCAGTGCGTCGGATCGTCGTAGCCACGATCGTCGACGAACTCGCCGAACTCGGCCCAGGCCACCGGCTGTGCGTCGATCTCGAACTCAGGCACCGCCGTTTCGTGGGCGAACTGCTCGGCCTCGGGCACCCAGCCGCCTGGTGGCGTGCCCAGCATGACCTTCTGCGCGCCAAAACCCAGTGGTTCGCGCCTCACGCGCGCGGCCATCGGGCGCCCACGCAACTCGGGCACCGTGATCTCGAACCCCAGTGCCTGCACGGTGGCCGCCAGCGTCTCGCCCAGCCTGTCCTCGTGAACCAGCGCCATGCGGTAGAAGTACATCGCCTCGTCGTCGTCGCCGTAGACCTTCTCCAGCAACTCGAGCGTGGCCTCCAGGGTGGCGGCCAGGTAGGCGCGCATGGCCTCGCCTGCCGGTACGCTGCCCGACCAACGCTGCGCCCGGGGCTGGGTCAGTGGATCGAGCCACCAGTCGAGCACGGGATCGATGGACGCCAGTCGCACGGAATCACTGGGGCAGTCACTGCCGCGGGCGCGCTGCGGGTTGCGCGCGATCCACAGCTCCTGGAACCGCCCGGCTTGACCGACCAGCCACACCGGTGGATCCGCTTCCAGCGGTGGTGACAACCGCGTCGGCATCGCTTCGACCGCACCCAGCCATTGCAGCGTGCGGTTTCGGGCGTCCATCAGCGCGAGCGACAGCACATCAGGCCCGGCCCGCCGCATGGCCACCGGATCGTGTATGTCTACGGGCTGGAAAGTGGAGTGCGACATCGCCCCAACGATACCGCGCCGCCGCCGGGTGCGCTGAACCGCCACGCAGCGCGCCGATGAACTGTTTGCTACAGCCGCTCGATGCGCGCGTAAGCGCTGTGATTGTGGATCGACTCGAAGTTTTCGACGTCCACGCTGTAGCGTCCCACCCGCCCATCGGCGTTCAGGCGCAACGCCACGTCGCGCACCAGGTCCTCGACGAACTTCGGGTTCTCGTAGGCGCGCTCGGTGATCCATTTTTCGTCAGGGCGCTTGAGCAGCGCCCAGATCTCGCTGGAGGCGGCCTCCTCGGCGTGACGTACCAGTTCGTGCCAGGCCAGAGGTGCCAGTGGTTCGACACGAACCGTCACCTGCGAGCGCTGGTTATGCGCGCCGTAGTCGGAGATTTCCTTCGAGCACGGGCACAGGCTCTTCACCGGCACGGCCGCTTCCATCCAGATGACGGTGGAGCCCGTGCGGCGCTCGGCGATCCATCGGCCCTGGTAGTCGAGCAGGCTCTGTACACCCGACACCGGGGCGCGCTTGCGCACGAAGAACGGAAACCGGGCCTCGATGCGGCCCTCGATCGCGCCCAGCCGCTCGAGCATGAGGCCCAGAGCCTGGGCGAGCGCTTCGGTGTCCAGCGGCGCGGGCAAGGTGTCGAGCCAGGCCACGAAGCGCGACATGTGCGTGCCCTTCTTCTCGGCTGGCAACGCGACGTCCAGATCCCATTGCGCAACGGTGTGCTGTGCCTGGCCGGCGACCCTGAGCACCAGTGGCCAGCGCACATCCTTCACGCCCACGCGCTGGATCGCCAGGTGACGCTCATCGCGCTCACTTTGCGTATCAGGAATGTGCAGGGCGTCGGTCAGGTGGTTCATTGTCAGGTGCCGTGCTGTTGCCACGCACAGGCGAAGTCGTCGAGGTCTGCAAGCGGCCGGTTTGTCGGGCAATGGTCAATCATTGACGGCAGGCCGCACCAGTGTCAGAGGCACGCCGAAGCGCTTGCGCACCGATTGCTCGATGCCGGCAGCGTCCAGGCCGAGCGTCGTCAGCAGCTTGGCTGGATCGCCGTGCTCGGTGTAGGCATCGGGCAGACCCAGTTGCAGCAAAGGCACCACCAGACCAGCCGCATGCAGGCATTCACCCACCGCGCTGCCGGCACCACCGGCGATGCAGCCCTCCTCGAGCGTGACCAAGGCGTCGTGTGTGCGTGCCAGCTCATGCACGAGTTCGATGTCCAGCGGCTTGGCGAACCGCATGTTGGCCACCGTGGCGTCCAGCGATTGCGCGGCGTCGAGGGCTGGGTACAGCAACGTGCCGAAAGCCAGCATCGCCACGCGCCGGCCCTGGCCACTGGCCAGACCACTGTGGCGGCGTACCTCGCCTCGACCCCAGGGCAGCTCATGCAAACCCGGGGCGGTCACCCGGCCCACGCCCGCACCGCGCGGATAGCGCACGGCCACTGGACCGTCGCGGCGGAACGCCGTTGTCAAAGCGCGCCGGCACTCGTCCTCGTCAGCCGGCGTGAGCACGCTCAGCTGGGGCACGCAGCGCAGGTACGCCAGGTCATAGGCGCCGCAATGGGTGGGGCCGTCGGCGCCGACCACGCCCGCACGATCAAGCGCAAAGACCACCGGCAGGTTCTGCAGCGCCACGTCGTGGATGAGTTGGTCGTAGCCGCGCTGCAGGAACGTGGAGTAGATGGCCAGCACAGGCTTGAGGCCCTCGCAGGCCAGCCCCGCGGCGAAGGTCACGGCGTGCTGCTCGGCGATACCGACGTCGTGGTAGCGTTTGGGAAAGCGCTGCTCGAACTCCACCAGACCAGAGCCCTCGCGCATCGCCGGCGTAATGGCCACCAGGCGCTCGTCGGCCTCGGCCATGTCGCACAGCCACTGGCCAAAGATCTGCGTGAAGGTGGGGCGAGGCGGCGTGGCCGGCTTCTGCAATCCCACTGCCGGATCGAACTTGCTCGGGCCGTGGTAGTTGACCGGATCGGCCTCGGCCAGCTTGTAGCCGTATCCCTTCTTGGTGATCACATGCAGGAACTGCGGGCCGCGCTTGCCGCGCAGGTTCTCCAGCGTGGGAATGAGGGCATCCAGGTCGTGGCCATCGATCGGCCCGACATAGGTGAAGCCGAGCTCTTCGAAGATGGTGCCTGGCACCACCATGCCCTTGGTGTGCTCCTCGAAGCGCTTGGCGAATTCGTACAGCGGCGTACCCTTGAGCACGCTCTTGGCGCCCTCGCGCGCCGCGCTGTAGAAGGTGCCGCTCATCAGGCGCGCCAGGTGCTTGTTCAGCGCCCCCACAGGTGGCGAGATCGACATGTCGTTGTCGTTGAGCACCACGAGGATGTCAGCGAGCCCCGCGCCGCCATCGGCTCCGCCGTGGTTCAAGGCCTCGAAGGCCATGCCACCGGTGAGGGCGCCATCGCCGATCACAGCCGCCACGCGCCGGTTCTCGCCCTTGAGCCGCGCGGCGTGTGCCATGCCCAACGCCGCCGAAATGCTGGTCGACGAGTGCGCGGTGCCGAAGGTGTCGTACTCGCTCTCGTCGCGGCGCGGAAAGCCCGCCAGCCCACCGAGCTGGCGCAGCGTGCCCATGCGATCGCGCCGCCCGGTCAGGATCTTGTGCGGATAGGTCTGGTGCCCCACGTCCCAGACGATGCGATCGTGCGGCGTCTGGTACACGTAGTGCAGCGCGATCGTCAGCTCCACGGTGCCCAGGTTGGACGACAGGTGGCCACCGGTCTTGCTGACGCTGTCGAGCACGAAGGCGCGCAGTTCCTGCGCCAGCGTGCGCAGTTCGGGACGCGACAGCCGGCGCAGGTCGGCGGGGCTGTCGATGGTGTTCAGCAACGCGGTGCTCATGGAACCTCAGTGTTCGCGATCGACCACCAGATCGGCCAACTGGCGCAGGTGGGTCGCATCGGGGAGTCCGCAGCCGTCCAGTGCCACGAGGGCGGCCTGGTGCAAGCGCAGCGCCTCGTCGCGCGCCGCCTGCAAGCCGAGCACGCTGACATAGGTGGGCTTGTTCTGGTGCTGGTCCTTGCCGGCGGTCTTGCCCAGCTTGTCTGAGCCCTGGGTGACGTCCAGGATGTCGTCCACCACCTGAAAGGCCAGCCCGAGCGCAGCACCAAAGGCAGAAAGCCCGGCCAGGGCTTGTGCGCCGGCCTTGCCCGTGGCCGCGCCCATCATCACGCTGGCCTGCAGCAGGGCGCCCGTCTTGCGGCGGTGCATGTCGCGCAAGGCAGTTTCGTCCAGGCGACGGCCTATTGCCGCCAGGTCGATGGCCTGTCCGCCAGCCATGCCCGCATGGCCGGCTGCCCTTGCCAACAAGCCACACAGGCGCGCCTGCAGCGCGTGCGGCACCTCAGGCCCGTCTGGCGTGAGTACCTCGAACGCCAGCGCCTGCATGGCATCGCCCACCAGCATGGCACTGGCCTCGCCATAGCGAACGTGCACTGTCGGCTTGCCTCGTCGAAGCACGTCGTTGTCCATGCAGGGCATGTCGTCGTGGACGAGCGAGTAGGCATGGATGAGTTCGACGGCAACACCTGCGCGCAACGCCGCTTCGGGCAGCCCCTGCACAGCCTCGCTGGCGGCGCGCACCAGCATGGGTCGCAGGCGTTTGCCTCCGTCAAGCACGCCGTAGCGCATGCCTTCGCCCAGCCCGGCCGGTGCATCGCACGGCACCCAGTGCTCCAGGGCACGCTCGACCTGATCGAGTGTCTGGCGCATCCAGTCGTCGAAATCGGGAGACGGCGTCATGGCGCGGTGTAGTCCTTGAGCTGGCCATCCTCGAGCAGCTTGACCTGTGCCTCGACAGCCTGCAAGCGTTCGCGGCAAACCGTCAGCAACCGAGCCGCGCGGCGATAGCTGTCCAGAAGAAGGTCGAGCGGCATCTGACCGGTCTCCATGGCCTGTACAAGGCGCTCGAGTTCTGCCAACGCCTGCTCGTAGCTTTCGCTGGCATCGGCACTGGCGAGGATCGGCACCGCTGGATCGGGTGCGGGCATGTGGGATACGGTCCGTTCGGGGAAAGGTATTGATTTTAGTCGCCCGCACTGCGACCCCGCAGGTCACCGGGTGGCGCACGCGTACAATCGCGCCCTTCGGCCATCCCGAGCGGTGGCCGTTAGTCTTTGACAAACCCATCCGCGGGGCCACCGGGTGGGGGGGTGTGACATCCTTTCTGGAGATCCTGGGGATCATGTCGGACCTGAGCATCAGTCTCGAAGCTCCGGATCCCGCTGCGGGCAATGCCCAGGCGGTTTCCGATTCCGTCGCGGCGGCGCCCGCACCTACCCGCAGCAGTGGGCCAGCGTCAGCCGTTGCTCAGTCGCAGCTATCGGTCGCGACCTACTTCTCCGAGGCGTTGGCCCAGCGCGAGCAGGAACTCATCTTCCAGCACGGCCCGCGCTACCTGGGTCACGAGCTCGCCGTTCCCGAGCAAGGCGACTACTACGCACTGCCCCAGGAGGGCGAAGGCCGCGCACTGGTGCGGACCACCCAGGGTGTGGCACTGGTGTCCAATGTCTGTCGCCACCGCCAGGCCGTGATGCTGCGCGGCCGCGGCCACACGCGTGATCGCATCGTCTGCCCCCTGCATCGCTGGACCTACGACCTTCGGGGCCAACTGGTCGGTGCACCGCACTTCGAACACGACCCCTGCCTGCACCTGAACACCTATGGCGTGCGAACCTGGAACGGCATGGTGTTCGAAGACAACGGTCGCGACATCGCGGCTGAGCTCGGCACCGCAGGGTCTCGCTCGCATTTCGATTTCACCGGCTTCGTGCTCGACAAGGTGCAGATGCACGAGTGCCGCTACAACTGGAAGACCTTCATTGAGGTCTACCTCGAGGACTACCATGTCGCGCCCTTCCACCCGGGCCTGGGTCGGTTCGTCAGCTGCGACGAC
>Ga0154020_10006606_pt1 | contig 13599 bp, 12 predicted proteins | sample Klosneuvirus_201_FD_109709 | JGI IMG/M metagenome (GOLD analysis project Ga0154020, IMG submission 109709) | Active sludge microbial communities from wastewater, Klosterneuburg, Austria - Klosneuvirus_20160825_MG | ecosystem: Engineered > WWTP > Aerobic digester > Activated sludge | place... | reverse complement strand
TACGCCCGCCCAGACTTCGCAACCGCGACCACACAGTCTGCTGCAATCCGATCGTTTCCCGTGCCGCTGACTTCGGTGCCATTCAGGGAGTAGCTCGGGGAGCTTTCCCATGTCTGGAGTGCATCATCCCAGTCGAAGATCCGCAACCTCGGCATGGCACCGGTAACGGCATGGGATGAGTTGAGCACCTGCTGTCCGTAGCAGATCACCAGCTCGTTGTTCGCGGGGCTGATCGCTGCACCGAAACCGGTATCGAGCCTGGGCGCAACGTAGCGCAGCGAGAACGGCTCGATATCCTCAAGCAGTTGCGTGTACGAATCCAGCGCGCCATCGAAGTCGCGCCAGGTCTGCCCGTCATCGCGCGAGATCTGCCCCCAGAGATCGGTACCGTACGCACCCTCGGACCATGACATCGCCAGCATGGTGCCACCTGCCGCCCGGAGCAGTTGCCGTCCGCGCGGGTGGTAGCCTTGGTCGTTGACCAACGTGAACGTAGATCCCGGATCAGGGTCAGGCACGGGCGCGGGCGTGTTGCCGCCCGATACTTCGATCGTTTCCGTACTGGCCGGGATCGAGACCACGAGTGTACCGTTGGCGTCGCTCGCCGTGCTGCCTGACACTCCGGTCACTGCCCACTGCCGATCGGGTTCGAGCATGGTGATCCGGTGCGTCTGCGAACCTGAAAGCGCGTGGCCGTAGAGCGGATTCGTATAGGTGACCGAGGTCAACCTAGCCGAAGTATCAGGAGACGGCACTACGATGGCCGAGTACGATCCGCCATTAGGCTGGTATCCGAAGGCGTAGACATCGCCGGACATCACCCCGTAGACATCGGGCAGGTCGTCTCGCGCGATGGTGTTTGGGCCAGCGTAGACTGCGCGGATCACGTCCACCCGCCTCGGTCCGGTTGCGATCGACAGGTTATCCCACCCGTACTCATACCGCCATCGGCAGGCATCCGCACCGCGCCCGTACGGGAACGGTCGGTTGTTCCATTTGGTGAAGTCGATGTCAGTCGGCTTCTCCATGTACTGTCGCCACGGTCGCACCTGCGTTCCGTCCCATGCCGTGATTAGCCCCGCGCAGGTCGGATCGGCATAGGCTCCGGGCAGGAAGTTTTTTCCGTGGTAGAACGCCTCGTAGCTTGTTCCACCCTGCGCAGGCGTGGCAAAAGTGAAGTAGTACTTCAGCCATGATTGCTTACCGTACTGGTGCAGTCGATTCGGCCCGCCGGTGACTACAACCTGCGGCGCAGTCCCCGACCCGTCGCTAGCGTGGAGCAGGTAGGCGGCGAACCGCGCGTTCCCGTCGTCGTAGTATGCGCGTGTCGAATTCGTTGAGCGGTAGATCCCGCCATGAGTATCGAGTGCAGTGTTGCCGAGCGGCCCATCCCAATCCACCGGAATCGAATCCGCCGTCGCAATGCCGCCGCCGCGTGTCACCGTGATAGCACCGTCGAACTGCGGGCGGTTTGGCATATGCACGATGTCCTGAAACTTGGTCACCCCTGCATTCAGGTCTGCCCTTGACCAGAACAGGAAGAACCCTTGCCCGATGTTGTTTGGCAGCTTGACCCAGGTCGCGCTCCGGTAGGTTCCGGTTTGTTTCGATGCAGATCCGCCATAGGCATCGGTCAGCGTGTGGGCCACGCGCATGAATTCGTCATCCGACACGTAGCCGAACAGATCGCCACGCTTCTCCAGCCAGTTCTCGGCATAGGTGTCGTCGGGTGAGTTGTAGATGCACTCCGGATACTGATTCCGGGCAGAGGACTCGTTGTTCTGGAACCCTCTATCGATGACAACGAACGTGTCCGCGTTTGTCGCGCAGGTTGCACCAGTTCCGCCCTCCTGGTGAGAAGACCACGTCCGCGAAGCCGAAGGAACTGCTTCTCCACTTTTGTAGATGCGGAGCGTGTTGAGCGCGTCTGTTTTCGATAGCAGTCCACCGAACGCGTTGTTGAAGTCTGCGTGCCGATAGCCAGAACGCCAGTCGCCGTTGTATGGTCCACGGCTAATCTGATAGTGTCCGCCGCTTGGCCCTTCGTGAATTGAGTTCAGTCCGCCGTAGTAGATGAACTTGATCCGCGTTGCGCTATTCCCGATCTGGTGCGCCTGGACACCGGAATACCACGCCCGCGCATCATCAAAGACTTCAAGCGGCGCTTCGGTCCAGTCAGTCCCGGCACTGTCCCGGCCCCAGGCCAGGGTAAAGAACAGCGAGGAATCGTCATGCCATCGGCGATGGCCGTACATGTTTGACCGCATGTAGACAGCCAGATCACGCGCGTACAGAGACGGCGTCGGAGCCTGCCAACCGAAGAAGCAAAGCAACGGCAGTGCGTTGTTGTCGTCTGGAAGTGCCTTGCCCGGTGGGTAGTCCTGTGCGAAGAGCGTCCGCGTTTCGCTTGCCTCGGCTACAGTGTACGGTTCCGGCCTGATCTTGGTCAGCAGGTACTTCCAAGCGTTGTTCGGAATTGACGCCGTATCCATTGCGCCAGTGTAGTTTGTTCCGTCCTTGAGCAGCGAGTAGTTGACCACCCAGTTAGCCAGTGACGTGCCGTCGTACTGATCCCACATGCCATAGGGGTTGACGATGTCACTGCACGGGCAAGATACGTTGTCGTAGAAGTCGGCGATGAGGTTGATCCGACTCAGGATAGCTGCGTCTTGCGTAGAGTGGCCGTAGGCTGCAAGCAACCAGGAGAGTTGATTCGTTCTGCACTTCCACGCCTCGCCAGCGGTGTCTCCGCACAAAGTCGATGCCAGCGCATCATCGAGCCGCGCAGCAACGTCCGCAATGAGCTGCGTTTCACCGAGGGTAACTAGTTCGTTGTAAAGCAGATCAAAGGTCACTGCGATACGAGAGATCTGCGAGTAGAAGCCGCCTTCCGCGTGGCTCCCAGGGCGCTCGGTATTGCCTGCGGTCAGGTACAGTTTCAGCAGCCGGATTGCGTTGTCGCGATAAAAGTCACTTGTTGGTTCGTAGAAGTACCAATAGACCGCGACTCCATGACACCGGCTTCCATCGGACCCGTTAACGTATGAGTCCGCAAACGGCTTCAGCAGCTCCTGCCCCATGTCGTAGTTCACGCCGCCCGGTTGACATTCCGCGCGGATGGTGGCGACATCGGCCGCGCGCAGAAATCTCGGATGCGCCGAATTGACCGTCACCGCCCAGGAGATCGACGGGAACAGCGCAAGCGCGAGCAGGATCAGGAAGCGCACGGGAACCTCCTGTAGAACGTGATTCGCACGGTGTCGAATCGGTTCAGTGCAGCAGTGAAGGCAACGCGCCCCTCCGGCGTCGCGCGGGCAAAGCTGGCCCTCCGTCCATTGATGTCAATGGAGTAGATAGCACAGGGCGTCAAGCCTACCGCAACATGGCGCACGGAGGAGCGCGGCTTCTGGTAGGCCATCGCGCTCTGCCCGCGCGGCCATCCGTGGGGTTCGCCTCCGCACTTGCGCGAGGCTCCGCACCCGCAGAAAAGCAGGAGCCCCGCCGCGAGGATCGCACCTGCCCACGATGCGCGCAGAGGCGACGAGGCTCCCGGCATCACTTCGCCGCCGCCACGCGCTCGGCGTGCTTCCGCTTGCCCCAGATCTCGAACACCTGGCCCGCGATCGTGCCGAGCGCACCGATCGCCACGCCGATCTGATCCGCCACCTGCGCGGCCTGCTCTTGCGAGATCGTGACCACGCCCATCGCGGTCAGGATGCCGCATCCGGTCTTGACGATCGAACCCCAGACCTGAGTTGATTTCCACCACGGCTTGCCGTTCATCTTCGAGATCTCCTTTCGGATTGCGCGCGACCCGCGCCACGCCTTCCATGCCAGCTTGACCTTGCCAATCATCCCAACCGCCTGACCGCGAGCACGTCTCCGAGCGGAAACCGCTGCACGCAGACGGTATCGCTCTGGTTGCCCCCGAGCACCGCGACTGTGGTCGAGTCGTGCGCGTGATAGAACCCGACATGCCCCTGCCACGGTTGCGTGCCGCGCTTGAGCACGACGATGTCAAATAAGACTCGCGCGTCGTTGATTGACTCGACCGCCTTTCCCATCGTGAGCCACGATCGAGCAGCGAGCGAATTCGATCGCTGGACACCGGCTAGGATCGCGATGCCGTTGACGAAGGCCGAGCACCACGGGATCTCGTCGTCGCCCTGCCCACCTGCGGTTGAGAGACACCAGGCGATGAATGGATTCGCCCCGCGCCCTGGTACCTCGCGCGTACCGATCAGCCGATAGGCGATGTTGTAGGGTGGGTCGGCGGTCACCGGTTATCTCTCCTCTCGTGCTCCAGGATGCGATCCAGTTTATCTTCGATCCTTCCGAGCCCGGCCGTCATCACGCGATCGGCATCTGCCCGCGTGCTGGCCTCGGACGCAATGGCCTGCTCAATCAGCTTGATCCTCCCGTCGACTTCCGCGCGGTCGAGCGACCGCACCAGGTCAATCCCCTTGGAGGCGAGCCCCAGGACAGCAACGATTGCGGCGATCGCGGGCCAGCTCAGCCTGAGCCCGCCCGGGAATCCGTTCCCGTCTCCGCCCTCTACCTTCAGGTGACCCATGCGAAAACTCCTCATCGTTGGCCCCTTTGAGGATTTCAGACACCGTTTCGCGGCAGCGTCGCGGTATGGACCAGCGACCCGGCCGGGTAGTAGTTGCTCGCCTCCCAGATCCGCAGGAGCACGCTCTCCTCCGAGAACGAAAGGAGCGCCGCGTGGGAAAGCCCGGTCGATCCACCGCCGCCGCTCGACCAGAGCACCGGCAGGTCAGGGAACGCATCGAGGTCCACCTGGCGCACGACGTAGCCGCCGGCCAGGGTCAACGAGTGCAGCCCACCCCCGAGCGGCCCGCAGAGCGAGCCGATGTGGATGTCTCCGCCGAGCGCGAGCGAGAACCCGCACGACTCCAGGAGCGCTTGCAGCGCGGTGTGGACCGGGCGCATCTGCCCGCTGAATGGAGCCCACGCCGGGCGGTGCATGACCGCGATCTTCCAGGGGTGAGTGTCCTGCGCCAGCTCGGCCGCGATCCACTGCCGCTGGGGGCTCTCCGGGTCAAGGATGCCTGAGTGATCCGGGTTGAGCGCGAACAGTTCCCCCGGCGGGTTGCAGTTCGGGTAGCACGAGCTGCCCGAAGGCGAGAGCACGTCAGACGTGGTCAGGAGCGAGTAGACCGAGATCCCCCCGATGGAGACGCGGTACCAGTTGTCCGTGCCCGCGAACCACGGGTAGCGGCTCCGCGCGGTCGCGAATGGATCAGAGACCGCAGGCTCGCCAGGATCAGTCTCGGTGTCGTGATTGCCCAGGGTGAAGAGCACCTGCTCCGACGATGGAGCGCCGCCGCCCTCGGGGTCGTGCCACCAGTCGAGAAACGACGCGGCCGGGCACTCGTTCCCGTCGCCGCCGTGGATCACCGCCTCGATCGACCCACCCGCAGCCGCGCGCGCGTGATCGACCACCGTCCGCATGTGGTGCAGATAGATGCTCTGCCCGACGTGGGTGTCGGTGATGAAGAGCCAGTGCGAGCTGGGCACCTGTCCTGCTGCGCCGCTCATGTCAGTAGCTCGGCCGGATGGCGATCACGCCGACCGTCCCGTCGATTGCCCCGGTGACCATCTCAACGTCGATGTTCCCCGACGACGAATAGCGAGCGCAGAGCGAGCGGACTACGGTTGGATCGGTCACCCAGAACGCGAAGAACCGCCACGAGGATTTCGCGCCAGGCCACGCGAAGGTCTGCACCAGCCCGCCACCGCTGGTCACGGTGAACTCCTTGTAGATCGTGGTCTCCAGGTCAAGCCGCCCGTTGATCCGCACCACGTCGGTCGAGTCGTTCCCCGCTGTCAGATCATCCTCGGCCGTGAACGCGCCCTTGCTCGTGATGACATCGGCCACGTTGTTCCCGAATGTCGTCGTCCCCTGCGTGACCAGCGATCCCTGCGCGCGCACGTTGCCGATCAGCTTCACCGTGTCCGCCACCGCGTTCCCGAGCTGCGTCTGCCCCTGCACCTTGAGGTTGCTCGCCACGCGCGCGTGCATCATCACCCGGAGCGTGTCAGTCGAGACCACCGTTCCCGCCGCAGTCTTCGAGGCAATCACCGACGTTGCCATCGTGTCGGCGCGCACCGTGCGGTTCATCTTCAGTCGCCCGCGCGAGTCGGTGGAAAACTGATTCGCGCTCTCCTTGCGGCCCTTGCCGGGAATCCAGACGTTGTTCAGCGCCAGCGTGTCAGGCGTCCCGCCGATCTCGTAGCAATCGCAGATCGAACCAGAGTCGGGCATTGTGAACGCCCAGTTGTGCACAACATCGTCCGTGTAGGTCATGTCCACGCCGTAGCCGGTCGTGTCCACCAGCGAGACGGAGAAACAGCGCATCCGATCGCCCGTTGCTTCGCCTACGTAGGTAGTCGCGCTCGACACCGGAGCCGAACGCCTGATCGGACGATGCATGTACTCAACCGGGCCATCGGCCCCGAAGCTGATTGAACAGAGCAGCAGCACCGCCAGCATTGCCAGCGCCAGCCACAGTCTCGCCTTCATTACATGGCTCCTTCTTCTTCGCCCGGAGACATCCCGGCCATTTCGTTGCCAATCGTGGTCGGCATCCACTCCGCTTCGATCACGTAGGTCAGCGCGCCACCATTCCACTGCGCCTCGATATGCGTGCAAAGCCAATAGACTGAATCCCAGGTAGCCGACACACCCCACCAGGGTTGCTCGAAGCGAAACGCGGTCATGCTCGCATCGGACAGACGGAAGATGTGCCCGACTTCCATCGCATAGAGCGCAGAGGTCGCAGTCATCCGCAGCCGCACAGGAGGCCGGTAGTAGCGCCAGAGAACGTATGCTCCGAGAGCAGCCGCGAGCCGCCCGTCCCGAATGCCGTGCGCCTGCATCTGCCGTTTCTTCTTCCCGTAGCGCCCGAGCGAGTAGGCCGCAATCTCCGATGCATCCGCTCCGGTAGAAGGAGCCGTGGGCCAGTTGCCGCCTTGCCCGTCGTCATAGGTCGAACTGTCGCACGTTGCTTGATACAGGAACGCTTGCCGCGCCGCATCCCACCCGTAGGACACCTCAATCTCGTTGATCACCTCGGCAACGTCACCGGTCGAGATGTGTACCGTTGGCCCCTGCGGATCGGGGAGCGTGATGGCCCGGACATCGAGCGCGGTTGAGGAGTACAGATCATGCGCCCACTTGGTCGAATCGGGAATCCAGACATGAGCGCACCACGTTCCATCTGACTTCTTCCGCACTGACAGCCCCGGCGTTTCGGCGGCGATCATCTCGACCGCTTCATCCGTGCTGATCTCGGATGCAATGACGAGGTTATCCGCCCATGCCGACGCCCCGTTGTAGGCCGCCCATGAATCGAGATTGTTCCGCGCGTTGGCAAACGATCCGAACGCGCCGAGTGTCGTGGCAAATGATGTCTGACCACCGTGCTCGGTCATCAGGTAGTGGCAGATCGCAACCGGGTTATCAAGCAGCTTTGATGCCGTCCCGGTGTAGGTTCCGCTGCCGTTGTCGATGTAGCCCGCGCCCGAGACGTAGACTCCGGAAAGTGCCTGCTTGGTCCGCGCCTCGATCACCTGCGGCGCATTGTCGCGGCCCCAAAGAGACCGCTGACTGCCATGAATCCGCCGGCCGTAGTATTCAATCACCTTCTGCGCGACCTTGACCGGGGTTCCGTTGATCGTGCCGTTGTACTGCATAGACCTGCGGCGCGGAGTGTTCGGCTGATAGGCTTCGATGCCCCACTGGTACCCCACCACAAACGCAACCGCAGCAACGTAGGACAGCCCAGAGCCGGACGGATGCCAGAGGCGAATCCGAAACGGTTCGTCCTTGTCGTCACTGCCCGTGTGCCACAGCGGCGCATCCTGCCCGGAGTTTGCGGGCGCAGAAGAGAAGTGCCAATTGTGGAACTTGGTTCCGCCCCACCCATCCGACGCGCTACCGAACGTCCCGGTCTGGGTGAACGGCAGGAAGTGTCGCCCGATCGCAACCGCGTTGAGCGTTGCCGTGTCGGTTACGTCCGTCGTCACCCCGAACAGGGCATCGGTGGTCCTAGGTGCGCAGACGGAAATTCGAAGCGTAGATGCATCGAAAGATTCCCCGGTCGGGTTGACCAGGAGCACGTAGACGCCGATCCCCGGAGGAGCGTCCGATCCCTCGGAGTCATAGGTACCTGTCCCGGCCAGCGTGGAATTGCTTGAGATGCGCCAGCCGAGGTTGACCTGCGGCACCTCCAGGATGAGCTCCTGCGTGTTCACGATCTCCGCGTACGTCCACGGCTTCCGGTCGATCGCATGTTCGGGGTTATTCACCCCGATCGCACTCAGAACCTTGGTCGGCATGATCGGAACCTGAGCGAAGATCGCGGGCGATGTCTGCCCGACGTAGGCTTGGCTCCGATAGGTCGCGGTGTCGAAAACGATGTTGCTGCCCGCGTTCCAGATTCGCGCATAGGCGTTTGCGGACGGCTCCCAGATGTAGCCCTCACGCACGCCGTAGTTGGTCGCATCAAGCGGGTCGGCAAGGCTGAGTGTGCCGTCTTCGTTCCACGCGAATCTGCTGCTACCCACTCCCGAGACATTGCTGCGCCAGACTTCAACCGCAGGCACGCACGACGGGGCAAAACCGAAAACGCTCAGGCCCCGCTTCCACTCGGCCGACTGCGTAGAAAACACCGCCGCAGAACTGGGTAGGTTGCGCCCGAAAGCCAACGGCACGATTTCGCCGACCGATCCATCCGGGATCTTATCGTCATCCCATCCGGCCTGACGCTTGACCGGCCAGCGCGGGAGTGTCGTCTCCACTAGGTCGGAACGTAGTTCCACGTGGAACGTGGCCGATGATGATCCGATGTCCGACACCTGAACGATCTTCCCCACCGCAACGGTTACCGTTTCGATGGTTTGCGCATCATTCGATCCCTTGAGCTTGATCGTAACCGCAGCGTTCAACGGCTCGAAGATCTGAAGCAGTTTCGAGAGATTCGCATACGTGCGCGTCGTGCCGTTGTCCGAAAGCGTGATCGGGGCAGACCGCTCAACGGTGAAACTGGTTCGGACCAAGCCGCCGTCGTCTTTGACGATGTCTCCCCATTGGATCAACCGAGCGTAGTACCCGGAGATCGCGGTCCCCTTCGGGGAGAGCTTGAGCGTCCACGCATTCGGAACGGTCCCGGTCACCTCGACCAGGAGAGCCTGCTTGTGGCTCTTGTCGATAACGGTCGCCATTAGACGCCAAGTCCTGCGGGGAGGATACGGAGCGAGAGCGATCCTTCGACCCGCCCACCTGCGAGCGCGACCGCCCCGCCAAGGCCACCCGCCGGAATCCCATAGTACGCGCGGCCCGGAGTCGTGTACGCGTCATCCGTTACCCACACTCCCTTCCGGAACCCGTTCGTGCTTTTGTACAGAGCCTCGATGTCATCCCACAGCTCGCCGCTTGCGAGCTTGGCATAGGCGAAGTTGAGCGAGAGCGTCTGCCCGACTCCGCCAACAATCTGCGTCTGCACTGACCCGTTGGCCGTCTCGACCTGAGCGAACCCGGGCGACATTGGGCGCGGGATCGGATAGCGCGGACCGATGCCATCGAACTCGACCTTGCCCGCACTTGTCATGAGAGAAAGCGTTCCGACGTAGGTCGATGCGCCCGGGGTTGTCACGTCCAGCGTCCAGAACTGCGACGACGCAGCGCCGAAGGTGGCGAGGGTATCCACGCCGCTGGCTGGAGTAAATGCAACCTGCGGAGTGGTTTTTGCGCCGAACGACGCGCCAGTGTAGAGCGTGCAGAGCGTCGATACGTTGTGGCCTCCAATGGCAACGCCAACGATCTCAACGCTGGACCCGAGGTTGATTCGGAATTCCCGCGTGGTCCCGCTAGAGCCGGGGAGCCAGCGGGTTGCGTGATCCAGATCCACCGCGTAAACAGCGGTAGTCGAAGCGCCGGAATCGTTGACACCGGTCACGCTCCCGGAGCCAGCGTTGTATAGCTCGGCCAGGGCATCCTCGAAGTAGCCGACCCAGTTTGCCATTACGCCAGCCTCATCTGTCGCATCGACATGGAGAAATCCCGCGCTGACGCAGCTTGGAAGTTGCCAGCGCCGCCAGTAACCCGGCCAAGAATTCCAACGCCTACCCCGGCTCCGGGTAGCAACGCGTTCACCAGCGAACCCGCCGCATACTCAATCAGCACGCGCGACAGATAGTCCTTCATGAAGTCCACGAGACCACGCCATCCATTGCGCAGCGAATCGAACGCGCCCATGAACGCGGCCTTGAGTTCTGCGCCAACCTCGCGCATCGGCTGCTTGGCCTCTTCGGAGAACTTGCGGATGGACTCCAGCATGTCTTTGCGCGCGCGCTCCAATTCTTCGGCGGGCATGGAGCCAAGGTCACGGAGGCCGGGAATCTCGCCCGAGCCGCCGCGCATTCCACCAAGCTGCCGAAAGCCGAACGGCGAGAACGCGCCAGGACTGAAGCCGACCACGTTCGGCGATGCGCCGCTACCACCGTTCGGGTTCGAACCCGAAGGCGTCGCGACCGGCATCCCGCCGTTCACCAGCGGAACACCGCCACCCAGACCCGGAATCTGCGGGTTCGAGATCCGCGCCATCGCTTCGGCCAGCGTGATCCCCTCGCGCATCGCCAGCACCCAGACACGGGTTCCTTGGGTCAGTTCGGCCAGGAATCCAAGGATGCCAGAGCGGTTCGCAACGGTGTTGCCCAGCTCTCCAAGTTGATTATTGAGCGCGGCAAGCTGGCCGTTGTACGTCGCGAGGTCGGCCGCTGCTGCGTCGCTGAATGCATCGCGGAGTGCCTGCATAGCCAGCGCCGACCGCTGGGCCGGGTCTTCGGTCCCTTCCAGGTTTTCCATGTAGGTCTTGAGGTGCGGGAGAAGCTGCCCCACTGCCCTGACCTGGCCCTGCATCGCCATCGCGACGATTTGCCCAGACTCTTCGAGTGACTTCCCTGTGCCCGTAGCAAGTTCCATCGCCAGAGAGAGATTCGCCGCCGATGCTGCCGCGTTCCCCGTGGCCTGCGCCATGCGGGTGAGCGCCGCTGCAATCGCATCGTCCGCGAACTGGGTGGTATCCTGAAGGTCCGAGATGTAGCCGTTGAGCGCGCGGATACTCTGCGATGACTCGCCAACATTCTTCAGCGACACGCTCAGCCGGGCCAGTCCCTGCTGTTCGGCCGCAGTGTCCACTACCACCGCCTTCATCTCCGCTGCGATCTGGGACAAACCGAAGGCGATGCCGAGCCCGGCAGCGACGCCCTTCAGCGCCGTGATGGCACCGGAAAGATCCTGCACGCCCGCCTTGGCTTCCGCTCCTTGCCAGAGCGCGCGGATTCGCAGATCAGCCAAAGCCTACCTCCGTCCTTCCGCGCAAGACTCCGAGCGCCTGCCACTCGGCGAAACACAGATCGTCGGCCTCGGGTCGGTATCCACCGCGTAGCGCGAGGGCCATCGACTGAAGCCACTCAGTTTCGGGATACACCCCGACTCGCTTCCCGCAACGATCGCAGCGGCCAGCCGAAAAGCCGCATGGCTCCATCGGACAGGGAACGGCAGGATCGACCAGACGCGTATCCTCATTGATCTCTCCCGCTCTGACCTTTCGGTCATGTTCCTGGTCGTCTAGGTCTTCACTGAGCCGCTCGATGAGCCTCGCGGTAGTTCCGAAAGTGCAGCTCCATCCAGAGCGTTACCCCCGTGGCTCCAAAGAAGAGCGCCGAGTCTCGAATCCCTTCGAGCGTTTCGGTCTGATCCGACGAGCCCACGAGCAGCCGCCCGAGTACGGCCTGCACCTCGGCGAACACCGCAAGCTGCGCGTCTTCATCCGTGCCGCTCATCGCATCACTGAGCCGCGTCTTCAGCCGGAACGCGCCGCGCATGTCGTCGGACGTGGGAAGCTTGAAGGTCAGCGAGAAGTCATCGCGGATCTCAATCGTGGTCGTCACTGCGGGTCGCTCTCCTGCCCCTGTAGGTCCGGCGCTGGCGTCAGGATCTCCTCACGCTCACCGGTATCGCCCCAGAGATCCTTGGCGACAAGGTGTTCGAGATGCACCGGCACCAGGATCACGCCGTCTCCCTTCGCTGCGACATGACACCCCGCGCTCGGGCAGTGATAGGTTGTCGCCGCCTTAGCCTCGGGCCAGGCAATCTCCTTGAACGTCCAGCCTGAAGTGTCCATCGTTCCCCCTAGTTGTTGTACACGGCGCTTTGCGCATCGTAGAAGTAGGCGTGAATCGGATCGCGCGACGTGCCCGCGTAGGTCTTCTTGGCGAAGAACCGGATGTTGTCTTTCGCCAGTTCAAGCGTGGCCTCGCCGTCCGGGGTCTGCTCGATGCCGCACAGCGGAAGCACGATCATGCCGCTGTAGTAGTTCGAGCCGGTGATCTGCTTGTCCGTCGCCCAGTCGATCATGATCGTGTACTCGGCATTGTCGGTCTGGCTCGATGCCAGCAACGCATAGAGAAAGTCGTCGCTGGTGTTGTCTTCGATCAGCTTGCATTCAAACGTCGCTTCACGCCGCACCACCTCGGGCTGCTCGCCGTAGATGCCCGCCGCCGTGCTGCTTCCTGCTGCACGGTCCGCTTCGAGGATGTTGCGCACAGTGAGCTTGCCGGATTCGAGCAGTTGCCCGATGGCTACGTTACCGGAGATGTTGCTCGCATTGGCAAGCGTTCCGGCCGAAGTCGCGCCAGTGAATGACCCGTTCCAGTTCGATTGGCCCTCGGTACTCGCGGATGCCACGTATACCTGAATCTTGTTCGCCGGGATGTATACGTTGACCACGCTTTGGCTGGAAGGATTAGCCAACGCTGCGGAACGTCCAGACCCTTGCACCGTCAGCGAGATCTGCGCCATCCCAGTGCGGCCCCAGGAAAGCGACACCTCGGTAACAGTGAGGTCGATCAACCGCTTGTCGGTCGTGCTGCTGCCGGTCGCCCCGTCGATGTGCTCTTCGACCGTCATCGCACCGGGATAGGTGCCTGCCGCCGCCATCGTCATCGCGTGCGTGTATGGGTTTGCGCCGCTGATTGCATCGTCACCGAGAGCAAACGCCATTCCGATCGCAAGCGACTCGTTCCCGGCCCACATTTGCCAGGTATGGTTTACCGAGATCTCCAGCGGGATTTGCTTTTGCGCAAACTCTTCGCCGGTCGCCAATTCCTTGTCGGTCACCGTTGCGACCTGGGGCCGGATCGGCGGGCTCGGCAACGTATCCAACACGAACACGCCGGAGGAAAGCGCGTTTCCGGTTCCGTAGGTGCCACGGAGGCGACCCACATTCAGCCGCTTCTTGAATCCGCGCCGTGCGCTGGTGAGTGCCATACCCTAAACCTCCGCAGTTTCCGCCTCGGCCCAGAGGAGCGCGAGGTCGATGGTAGATTCCGACATCCAGAGCGATCCGTTCTCGTCCGCAAGCGCAGGCTCGCCGACCGTTTCCGATTCCGGTTCCATGTCGAGCTGGTAGCCCGAAACGAACGCCGCACTACCCCTCTTCGTGGCAAGGATATCCAGCGCCCTCGACTGCATCCGCAAGACCAAATCCTCGCCGCTGTGCTGCGCAGCAT
>Ga0154020_10006605_pt1 | contig 13601 bp, 8 predicted proteins | sample Klosneuvirus_201_FD_109709 | JGI IMG/M metagenome (GOLD analysis project Ga0154020, IMG submission 109709) | Active sludge microbial communities from wastewater, Klosterneuburg, Austria - Klosneuvirus_20160825_MG | ecosystem: Engineered > WWTP > Aerobic digester > Activated sludge | place... | reverse complement strand
GATGAACATCTGGTGGCGCTGCTCGAAGCGGGCGCCAGCGGATACCTGCTCAAGTCCGTCGCCGATCGTGAACTTGTCGACGCGGTGCGCACGGTTTCCGCGGGCGACATCTATGTGCAGCCCACGGCGGCTCGCGCACTCGCTCGCGGACTGGCCAAACGCGATGGTGCGGCCGAAGAGCGTACACGCTTCGAAAAACTCACCGATCGCGAGCAAGTGGTGCTCAAGATGGTGGCCGAAGGGTACACGGCTCCCGAGATCGGCGAGCAGCTGACCATCAGTCCGAAGACGGTCGACACGTACAAGCAGCGCATCGGTGAAAAGCTGGGGCTCACGCACCGCACCGACTACGTGAAGTTTGCGCTCCGGCTCGGGCTACTCAAGAACGACGCCTGACGCGCGCTCCTGCTCGGCCTTGGTGAGACTCCACGCGGGCAGCGGCGGCACTGGTACATCCATCAGCGCATCGCGCGACGCATAGCCGGCGTCTGCGCGAATGGTGGCGGCGATGTTGCGGCGCAAATCGTCGACCGTGCGCCCGGCATCGCCCTCGAGTTCCATGCGCAACGCGCGGAACCGTCGCCCGGATTGCACGCAGAACAGCGCAGCCAGCGCAATTTCGCGTGTGCAGGCATCGGCCCCTGACTCGTCGATCAGGCGCTGCGTACGAGAAATTGTGGTGAGACGAGCATACAGTTCGATCGCCATGTCAGCGAGTCGTTCCACCACCAGTTGCCGGTGCAGGATGTCTTTCTTGTGCTGCACGATGAGCTTCTGCGTGGCTGCGGCGAGTTCCGCCACATGTTTCTCCACCGCGGTGGCGTGTTCCTTGAGCGCGGGGTGGAGCGTGATCTGCAGGCGGTCGCGCTTGCCAAAGGCGGTGCGCACCCGTTCCACAGCGTACTCCGAGACCAGCACCCAGTTCTGAATCGGATTGCGCAGCGCGCCCGCCAGCTCCTGGAGTTCTTCGGCCGGCTCCTGAATACCGTTCAGCCCCACGAACAACCGCAGAATCTCGTTCGCGCCTTCGAAAATGCGATTGATGCGCGCGTCGCGCAGATACCGTTCGTATGGCCACGGCTTGACGAATCCCCGACCGCCCGCGAGCTGCACCAGTTCGTCGGCGCTCCGCCACACCAGTTCACTCGCAAACACCTTCACGCACGCCGCTTCGAGCGATGCGTCCACATCTTCCGCGTCAAGCGCGGCGGCCAACGCACCAACCATGGCATCGGCCGCGTAGGTCTCTGCGGCCATCGTGGCCATCTTGCGCTGCGTGATTTCAAACGACGCCAGCGGCCCGCCAAACTGCGTGCGCGCCTCGGCGTAGCGCGTGTATTCACCCAGCAGGCGTTTGCACGCCGACGTGCATCCCGAGGCCAGCGACAGACGCCCCGCGTTGAGCGCATTGACCGCCACGCGAAAGCCTTTGCCGACCTCGCCCAACACGTGATCGTCGGGCACGTAGAGATCGTCGAACACCAACTCGGCCTGCGTCGACCCACGAATGCCGAGTTTCTTGATGGTGCCGTCGATGCGGAAGCCCGGCATGTCCGGGCGAATGATGAACGCGGTCGGGCGCAGAACACTCTTGCCGTCGCGCAGCACCGGCGTTTGCGCGAAGGTGGCGATGACCCCGGCGCGCTGCCCGTTCCCGATCCAGTGCTTGCGGCCAGTCAGCAGCCAGCCCGTATCGTCGGGCGCACGCCGCGCCTGCGTGACGATGTGCTGCGCGTCGGATCCCGTCTCGGGTTCGGTGAGCGCGTACGCGGCGAGTGTTTCCCCGCGCGCGAGTGCCGGCAGATATCGCGCCTTCTGCTCCGCGTTGCCAAAAAGCACAATCGCTTTGCCGCCCAGGCCGCAGTGCACACCAATCAGCACGGCGAGTGACGCATCCACCGACGCGACGGCGCCAAAGACGCGCGCGTACGCCGATGCCGACAGTCCCAGTCCACCGTATTCCGTCGGAATGGTGAGTGCGAGCAGTCCGGCCTCGGCGAAGGCGCGAATAACCGGCTCGGGGATCGACTCGCCCTCGTCGAACGCGCGCGGATTGACGAGCCCACTCGCCACCATCGCATTGAACGTGTCCACCAGACGGCGCACGGTGGCGGCTTCATCGGGGCGGCGTTCGTCGAGCGGCGCGGGGAAGGGAAAGAGCAGGTCATCGGCAATTTCGCCGGCGAACAGTCCGCGCAAGAAGGACGGCTTGGTGGTTGTGCTCATGCGAAAAAGGTAATGAAAAGCCGCAGCGCCGGTGCGCCACTCGACCAGGCGGGCCGAAAGCACAAAGATCCGGGCCTTGGCCCGGATCTTTGTCTCCCACCCTGTTGAAGCAGACCCGCCACGCGGGCCCGCGCTATGGTGTGATGGTTACGGTCACCTGTGTGGCTTTGCCTTCAGGTTGTCCGTTCTGATTGATCGCGCGCAGTGTCATGACGGTCGATCCGGCCGCGAACGCGGTGACGGTGATCTGCGTGGCGTTCTGATTGGGATTGCCGGTCGCCACGGCCGGCGCGCTGCTGGTGATGCTCACCGTGCGGCCGAACAGTTGGTTGCCGTTCGCATCCTTGAGCGTGATGGCAAACGACTTGTTGGACACGTTGAGTGCGACCGAGTAGTTGCCCAGCACTTCGATGGTATCCACCGGCACCTGCTGCACCGTCACCGATGCATTGCCGGTGCGGTTTTCGCTGGTGGCCGTGATGGTGATGTTGCCCGGCGAGATCGCCGTCACCAAACCCGTGCCCGAGACCGTTGCCTTGGTCACGTCGCCGCTGCTCCAGGTGACGGCGCGATCGGTCACCACGGCGCCGGTAGAATCTTCGGTCGTGGCGTTGAGCTGCACGGTCTGGCCCTGCACGATGCTCGACGTGAGTGGCGAGACGCGCACGATGGTCACAGGGACCTTCGTGACATTGTAGGTCACCGTGTCCACCGCGTTCTCAGCCCGCACGGCAATGCGCGCCGCACCCACCGACACGCCAGTGACCAAACCCGTGGCGTTCACCGTGGCGAGCGCTGGGGTCACACTGGCCCACGTGATCACGCGGCCGGGAGGAATGGTGCCGCCGACGCTATCCAGAAGCGTCACGCCAAGCTGACGAGGGACACCGATGCGCAGCGTGGCCGTTTGCGGCGTAATTTGCGCGGTGACGATGCGCGGGTCGACGGCGTTGAGCGTTGCCTGACAGCTGATGTTCGGATACTCGACTGAGGCGGCGGTGATGATAGACGTTCCCGCCTTTCTGGCCAGAATCAGACCCGTAGAGCCGACAGTTGCCACCACTTCATTGCTGCTGCTCCAGTTGATCGGACGGCCGAGCGTCGGGATGGCATTGCCGGCTGTGTCCTTCAGCGCAATCGTCGGCTGAACCTGCTGCGTCACCGTAATTGTCTGGCTGCCGGGGGTGAGCGTGCACTGGCCAATCGGAATCGGCGTCACCGTCACTGACGAGTTGCCAAACACGTTGTCCACCTGCGACGCGATCACCACGTTGCCCGGTGACAACGCCGTCACATTGCCACTCTGATCGACTGTGGCAATCGCCGAGTTGCTCGACGACCACGCGAAGGTTCGCCCCGTGATCACGGTACCGGTGGCGTTCTTCGCCGTCGCCGTGAACTGCCGCGTGTTGCCCACGCGCAGCGTAATAGTGGCGGGAGACAAGGTCACCGAGTTCGCCAACTCGGGCGTCACCGTGACCTGCGCCGTACCCGACTTGCCGTTCGCCACCGCCGAAATCGTGGTGGACCCGACCGAGACACCGATCACTTGCCCCGATGACGTCACGGTCGCGATGGCCGTGTTCGCCGAGGAAAAGTTGATGGTCTTGTTGGCAATGGAATTGCCATCGCAGTCGAAGGCCGACGCGGACACACCCACCGCGCCGTTGACCGGCACCGACAGCGTGGCCGGCGCAATCGTGACGCTGCAGGCGTTGGTGTTCGGATTGAGATCCAGGCAGGCGCCCAGTCCACCCACGACCGTGAGCGCGAGCGCGATGCGAGGCGTGGCGCGGACGAATCGGCGCAGAGGGGCAAGGGCAGTCATCGATGCGTAGACCCGCATGCAGGTCCGTCCTGTCGGCAATGTGTGGAAGGCAGCGCCCACGATGAACCTCGGGACGCACAACTGAGACGCACGGTCGTGGCGAGCCGTAACCGTTACACCACGGGAAACTGTAATCGACCAACGGCGGGATATCACTCGCGGACCGCGACAGGGCCGTCACGGTCCGGGATCCAGGGTCGTGCCGACCGGAAACCCCGGCCCCCACGCCCCCTGTGATCCAGATCGCCCTATACCCCGCGATCCGCCGGAGGATCGCTCCCCGGTTCCAATTCCATGCCGTCGGCGATTTTCCGGCCCGCTCGGTAGCGTGTGAATCGGACGCGGTGACACCTTTCGCCCTCCTGTGATCGCACCAACCGCCTCCGCTCCGCCGCTCACTGTCGAAGAGCGTAGACAGCCTCTACCAGGTGCCGCCGCCGGCGGGGCTGAGGCAGCCGGTTGGCGCTGGGCGCTCATCTGGATCGTTGTCGCCGCCCTGCTTCGTGCCGTGCTCTCGTCGTTGGTGCCGTTACTCCCCGACGAGACGTACTACTGGCTGTGGACGCATCGCATCGAAGCGGGCTACTTCGATCATCCCCCAGGCATCGCCTTCCTGATCCGCCTCGGGACACTCCTGTTTGGCGAGACCACGATCGGCGTTCGTACCGGACCGGCGATTGCCGCCCTGCTCACGCACGTCACCGCCGTGATGGCTGCCTGGTATCTGGCCGGGAAAGGCGAGGCAGGGGCACGGTCCGCGTCGCGCGCGGCGCTGCTGTTGCTGGTTATTCCGATCGCCACACTCGGATTGGTGCTGGCCACACCCGACGCGGCGCTCTTCGCGATGGCCACCGCCGCGATTCTCGGCGTCGAGCGGGCATTGGCGGCGCCGCTTCGCTCCTGGTCTGGTTTCGGATGGTGGACACTCGCCGGGGTGTGTCTGGGCGCCGCGTTCGTGGCCAAGTACACCGCGGTGCTGCTCCCTCTGGGCCTCGTGGTGGCGTGCCTCATGCACCCCGCACTGCGCGCACGCTTCCGTGAAGGCGGTCCGTGGTGGGCCTCCGTCATCGCGCTCACATTGTTCGCGCCCGTGGTGCTCTGGAACTATGTGCACGAGTGGATCTCGTTTCGATTCCAGTTGGGACATGGCTTCAATCCGTCGGTGCGCGGCTCGGTCCTGTCGCGGGAACTCGAATTGCTGGGTGGTCAGGCGGGGCTGGCGTCGCCGATCCTGTTTGTCCTGCTCGCCATGACGGTGTGGTATGCCGCACGCGACGGATGGCGCAGCCGGCACTCGGCACAGTCGACCGACGCATCGGTTCGCCGGTTCGCCCTGGCGGTCATTTCGGTGGTGCCCATGCTGTTTTTTGCGGTCAGCGCCTCGCGTCGTTCGGTCGAGGCCAACTGGCCCGCGCTGATCTACCCCTCGGCGGTGCTGCTGCTGGCCACCGAAACGCGCACGTTTGCCATGTCGCGCTGGTGGACGCGTGGCGTCGCGTTCGCTTCGTTCCTGTTGCTGGTTGTATCGCTGCAGGCGTGGCGCCCGCTGCTGCGGCTGGCCCCGCGCAAAGACCCAATCGCCCGTGCGCATGGATGGGTCGCGCTTGCCGCCGCCGTCGAACGGGCCCGGAAGGATCCGTTTCTCGACGGCACGGTCGATCGGTGGGTCGCCACGAACCGGTATCAGGAGTCGGCTGAGGTGGCGTTCCACTTGCCTGATCAGCCCATGGTTTTTTCGCTCAACATCAACAGCCGCCCCAACCAGTTTGACCTCTGGGAAACGGCCTACGATGAAGTGCGTCTCGGCGACGGGATGGTTGCCGTCTTCGATGACAATCCCGACGGGGACGCACTGGGCGTTCGCGTTGGTGCATGGTTTGCCGAATCCAAACGCGGCGAAGCCGTCGAACTGCGTCGCGGCGATGGGGTCGTCACCACGCGGCGCATCTGGCTGTATCGCATCGCGCGCAACGTGCCGGCGCGGCCGCGCGAATTGCCGTCGCTTTCGGGCGCCCGATGAACGCCGTATCGTTCCCCATGATCTGGGCCATCGCACTCGGCGGCGCGGCAGGCACGGTCTCACGCTACGCGATCTCGCAGTGGATGCTGCGCGCCCACGGCGCGTTCCCGTTGGCGACGTTCGCGATCAACATCGCGGGATCGTTCCTGATCGCGCTGTTTGCGCGCGTCATGAGTACGCCGGACAGCAGTCCGGTGCTGCGCGCCGCGCTGACAATCGGCTTCTGCGGCGGATTCACCACCTTCAGCACCTTCAGTGCGGAGTTCGTGACCCTGGTGCAGGAAGGGCGCACGCTTCGTGCGGTGCTGTATGTGGTGGCCAGTGTTCTGACGGGCGTGCTCGCGGTGCTGGCCGGTCTTGCCGTCGGGAACCGCTTCATTACGCCGCGAGGTTAGCGCGCCGACCGTTGTTCGTTGTGGTTTTCATCTTCTCCGAGTGCCCCGTGACCGCTCCGACCATTCCTGCCGATCTCTCCGCCTGGTGCGACGCCAACGACGCGCGCGCGCAGGATGAACTCTTTGCGTTTCTGCGTATTCCGAGTGTCAGTGCGAAGTCGGAACATCAGGCGGATTGTCGCACCGCTGCCCTGTTCGTGTCCGATGCCCTCACGCGCATCGGCTTCCGTGCGTCGTTGGAGGAAACGCCGGGGCATCCGATTGTCGTGGGCGAGTGGCGGCACGCGGGTGCCGGCGCGCCCACGCTGCTCATCTACGGGCACTACGACGTGCAACCGGCCGAACCGCTCGACCTCTGGACCTCGCCGGCGTTCGAACCCACGCTGCGCGATGGCCGCATCTATGCACGCGGCAGTGTGGACGACAAAGGTCAGCTCTACCTCCACATCAAGGCGCTGGAAGCACACCTCGCCGTTCGCGGCACGCTGCCGGTCAACGTGATCGTCATCGCCGAAGGCGAAGAAGAAGTGGGGAGCGTCAATCTCGAAACATTTCTCGAACGCGAGAAAGTGCGACTGGCGTGCGATGCCGTGGTGATCTCTGACTCCACGATGTTCGCGCCGGGCATTCCGAGCATTCTGTCATCGCTGCGCGGCATGGCGTACGTGCAGATCGATGTCCGCGGTGCGAGCGGCGATCTGCATTCAGGCATGTATGGCGGGGCCGTCGTGAATCCGGCCATGGCGCTGGCGCGCATTCTGGCCACCATGCACGATGCCGACGGACGCATCGCGATCGACGGCTTTTATGATGCCGTGCGCCCGTTTCCCGACGCCGTGCGCGTTGGCATGCGCGCGCTGCCGTTCAGCGACGAGGGGCTGATGCACGAAGTCGGCGTGAGTGCCCTGGGCGGCGAACCCGGCTACACCACGCTCGAGCGACTCTGGACGCGCCCCACCTGCGAGGTGAATGGCTTGCTCAGCGGCTATACCGGCGAAGGCGCGAAAACCGTGCTTCCGGCCATCAGCATGGCGAAAGTGAGTTTCCGCCTGGTGCCCGATCAGGATCCCGACACCATCGTGCAGCTGGTGACCGATCATGTCGCGCGTGTGGCACCGGCGGGCGTCACGGCCACCGTCACGGCGATGCATGGCGGACGGCCGTGGCGGGCCGATCTCAAGGGGCCGATCATCGAAGCCGGCAAACGCGCGTTGGCCGCCGCGTTTGGACGCGATCCGGTCATCACCGGTGAAGGTGGGTCCATCCCGGTGGTCGGCGATTTCGAACGCATTCTCGGCGCGCCGGTGCTGCTCATGGGCTTCGGTCTGCCGGGCGAAAACGCGCACGCGCCCAACGAATGGATCAGCGCCGAGAACTATCGTCTGGGTACTCGCGCGGCCGCCGTGTTGATCGACGAATACGCCAAAGAAACCGCGGCCTCGCGTCAGTAACTGACACGAGGCCGCGGCACGTCCGATCAGATTGCTGCCGTCTTACTTGACGTCGATCACCTTGACGCCGGCGGTGGATGCGCCGGCGCTCACGTAGCCGATCGCACCCGGGTTGCCCTTCACGAACGCCACCACATCGTCGTCTGACGACTTGGCTGCCGGCGGCACTTCCTTGCCGGAGAAGATCTGCTGCTGCCAGTACGATTCGACCGCGGACACCGGGCGGCCGATCACACTCTTGCTGAACGCCGCGCGCACCGGGCTGGCTTTGCCCTGATCAACCGGTGTGGCTGCGGAGCCGTTGGGAAACTTGGTGGTTTCCTTGAGGAAGATCTTCGCCGCCACCGCCGCCGGCAAATCCGACGTGCTGTTGGCGCTGTTGACGATGACTTTGAAATCCTGCGCGAAGGCGGGGACCGCCGAGGCGGTCGCGGCAATCACGGCGACGAGTACCACTGAAAGAATCTTGCGCATGTCGGCCTCTTAAAACGCGACCGCGACAGACGCGATCCCGTAGAAGGCCTTTCCGGCGGGCGCCAGTCGCGCCACCAGAGGCGGCTGTGTCGGGGCAATCACCGTCGGCACCGGCACGTCGAACTGATAGCCCTCGTTGCGGTGTCCTTCAAACTTGAACGCCACACCCGGCGTCGGCTTGAACGTGATGCCCGCGCCAAAGTCTTTCGTGATGGGGATATCGATGGCCGGAATCGGGGACGGAAGCGTCGCGCGATTGTTGCCAAAGTCATACTCCACCGCGAACAGGATCTTCTCCGTCACGTTCACGCCACCCTGCGCGTACCACGCATCGAAGTTCGTGCGGGAGCCCGGACCTTTGCCATCAAAAGTGGTCCATTCGCCGCGCACAAACCCACGATCGTACGTCGCGTCCACTGAGTACATCGCCGTGGTCGTGCGCCCCGGGCGCTGCGCCTTCGGGACCGTGAGACGCGGCACGGACGCAAAGTTCGCCACAAAGCCACCCAGCTTGACTCCAGGAATCGGCGTCGTCACCCACGCCTGTGCACCAACGGTGCTTTCCTGACGACTGTTGCCCACCGCGTTGCCGCTCGCGCTTGGCACCTGATACTTGAGGTCGAATCCGCCGCCAAAGACGTGGGATTCGATCTTGAATCCACCCGCCTCGAACGTCTTGCTGACCACGGCGCCGTCGAGATTCTCGAGCGTCTCGCCGTAGACCACCGAGCCGGTGCGATAAAACGGCAGCAGCGTGCCGATGAAACGGACTTCGTTGTAGATGCCGCGCGGCAGCGGTGTGCGACCGAGCTTTACGCCGAACCCGTTGTCGAACTTGTGTTCGTAAAACGCCCACACCGGAAAGAAATCGGGCTCGACCGCGTTGAGCGGGCTGCGGCCAAACTTGCGATGCAGAAACTGCGTCACAAGGCGGTCCTTGTCGCCCAGCTTGTATCCGAACTGCAGTGCGACTGCGCGCATTTCCGACGTGCCGTCCTTCGTCATGCCGAAATAGGGCAGTCCGTCCGTCTTGCCGTAACCGATGTTGACGGATCCGTGAATCGTGAGTCGCTCATCCTGAGCACGCGCGGTGCCCGGGGTGATCGCCAGGCCGAAGGCGGCCGTGGCGATCACCACAACGTTGCGAAACTGCATTGAGATATTCCTTGGAAACTGCGAACCGTCAGAACTGACCCAGGACGTCATCGTCTCCGGCATCATCATCATCGAACGGGATGGCGTCGGCCGCACTCAGCGGAAAGACGTCGTCCGATGCGTTCTGGTGCGCGGACACGGACTTGGCCGTGGTCCGCGACTTGGGTGCCGCCTGACGCCGAGCCGGCGTCTTGGCGGCGGAAGCACTCTTGCGGCGTGTGGGCGCCGGAGCGGCGATCGGCGCGGCCGCCATCGGCGCCGATGAATGGCCGGCGCGATCGCCGACGTCAAACTGCGCGGCGAGTTCGTGCATCTCGCCGGCCTGCGCCGAGAGTTCGGCGGCGGCACTGGCCGATTCCTCGGCGTTGGCCGCGGTCCGCTGTGTCAGCTGACCAATCTGCGCCATCGCGGCGGTCACTTCCGCCAGTTCCTTCTCCTGCTCGCGAGCACCCTCGGCGATGTTGGTCATCATCGTCGCGGCGCGCTGCACACCCGTGCGAATCTCCTCGAGACGACGACGCACGCCGTCGTTGAGCTTCACACCGGTTTCCGCCTTCTGGACTGACTCTTCGATCAGCACCGCCGTATTGCGCGACGCTTCCGAGGCGCGGATCGCCAGACTGCGCACTTCGTCGGCGACGACGGCGAAGCCCTTGCCCGCATCACCGGCACGTGCGGCTTCGACGGCCGCGTTGAGCGCCAGCAGATTCGTCTGGAACGCGATCTCGTCGATCGTCTTCACGATCTTCGCCGTGGCATCGGCCGACCGCTTGATCTCGGCGACTGCTTCCGCCAGCGCCTGCATGCGCTCTACGCCCTGTTCCGTGACCGTGCTGGCCTGTTCCATCGTCGCGCGTGCTTCATGCGCGTCGGCGGCGTTGGCTTTGGTCCGTTCATCGACAATGCGGATGCGGTTGGACACTTGATCGATCGAGCCCGCCTGGTCCGCGGCGCCGCTCGCCAGGTCGTGACTGCCCGACCCGATCTCGCTGGCTGCGGAATTCACCTGCGCAATGGCCGTGGTGAGTGAGGCGAACACCTCGGCAATGTTGTCGAGCGCCGAGTTGAGTGCGTCCTTGATGGCCGCGTGGTCGCCGTGATACGTGCCGCGCACGCGCGCCGTGAGATCGCGATTCGCGACACGAATCAGCACGTCCTGCGCTTCCTGCACCGGCTTGACCACGGCGTCGAGCATGTCATTGGTGCCCGCGATCAATTGCGCGTAGGCACCCTGGAACCGATCCGGCTGTCCACGCTTGCTGAGCTCACCCTGCTGGGCAGCGCCAATCAACAGCTGTGCCTCGCCGATGATCTGTTCCAGCGTATCCGATGCACGATTGACGTTGCGCGAGAGCACGTCATGCTCGGAGCGCGGCGTCACCTTGGCAGACAAATCGCCCTCGGCGAGCCGGTCGGCCGCGTGCGCGATGCTGCCGATGTACTCCACCATGCCGCGGAACGCCGTCGCCAGCGTACCGATTTCATCCTTGCTGTCGATATCGATGCGCTGCTCGATGCGGCCGCGCGCGATTTCGCCGGCGGCTTCGGACAACGACTTGAGCGCGCCGATCACATTGCGCAGCGTGCCGACCGCCATCAGGCCAAGGACGACCAGCGCAATCACCAGCACGACACTCGTCACCCAGCGCGAGGTCGACTGCAACGACGCCGCAGAATCAAAGGCCACCGTGATGGCCGCCTCGTTCTGCGCCGTCTGCTGCGCCAGCCCCTTCTGCAGCGCCGCGAACTGCGTCTTCACGTTCTGCATGCCACCCATCAAATCTTCCATCGACCCGGTGACCATGCCAAAGCTGGTCGCGCGTGCCGTCTTCGCGTACCCTGCAAACTCGGTGGCCAGTGCCTTGACCGCCGTGGTGTCCACCACACTGTTGTGACTGAGCGAGTCGCTCAGACTGGCAAAGCCCTTCACAATGGAGTCGGCGGCGATCACGGCGCCCGTGTCGCTGGCACCGACCGCATCGCGGAGGGCGCGCTGGTACGCCTCGAGACGCCCTTCAAGACGGCGGCTCTGCTCGAGGGCCGGTGAATACCCGTGTTGAATGGCTTCCAGCTTGGTCTGGGCGGTCGTTCCGAGAACGACGGTCGTGGCCAAGGTGACCACGAAGCCCAGTGCGGCGACGAGCGGGAGGGCGAGGATCTTTGCCCGAAGAGTCAACGATCGAAACATGTGGTGACGCCAAGAATTGCGAATACGTCCGGAGCCGCTACTGGCATCGTCGCCGGCAGTCAGCATTCGGTCTTTGGTATCGGACCGTTTCACTCCCGGCTGAAGCGCGAATCCCATTTCGCGTCCGGACTATCCCAACCAAGTGGTGAGATATTGGCCTATTGCGTTGCCCGCGGCGCCTTTGCGGGCGCGTCGGTTCCTGTGCGCGGGTGGGCATCACACAACACGGGCGCCTCGACCAAAGTCGGGGCGCCCGTGTTGACCGGCAGCCGGTGGGCCGCCGCGTGTCGGCACTACGGCCGACTTCGTGACTTAGAGACCGTCCAGCAGCGAGTCGTTGTTGGATGTGGCGGCGATGCGCTTGATCAGCCACTCCATGCCCGCCTGCGGCGGCAATTGATGCAAGCCACGGCGCAGGAGGTGGACCTTATCGAGCTGGTCGGGGCGATAGAGTTTCTCTTCGCGACGCGTTCCGCTGGTCGCGATGTCGAACGCCGGATAGATACGACGGTCGGCCAGTCCCCGGTCCAGTTTGATCTCGCAGTTACCGGTGCCCTTGAACTCTTCAAAGATCACTTCGTCCATGCGCGAGCCCGTTTCCACCAGCGCGGTGGCGATGATGCTCAGTGAGCCACCGCCGTGCTGCGGCGCGATCATGCGCGCCGATCCAAAGAAGGCCTTGGGCTTCTGCATGGCCGAGGAGTCGAGGCCGCCCGACATCGTGCGCCCCGTTCCGCGTTCGACGGTGTTGTAGGCACGCGCCAGACGGGTAATCGAGTCGAGCACGATCACAACATCCTGCCCCAATTCGACCAGGCGACGCGCACGCTCGAGCGTCATCTCGGCCACTTCCACATGGCGCTTGGCAGGCATGTCGAAGCTGGAGGCGACGACCTCGCCGTACCCCCACGTAACCATCTCGCTCACTTCTTCCGGCCGTTCATCCACGAGCAGGACGAGCAGTGCGGCGTGCGGATGGTTGATGGCCACGCCTTCGACGATGGCCTGGAGCAGGGTGGTTTTGCCGGCGCGCGCGGGCGCCACGATGAGCGCGCGCTGACCGTAGCCAATTGGCGCAATCAAGTCGATCGCGCGACGCGTCAGTTCGGGACCGGTCTTGGCAGGCTTGCCCGTTTCGAGCGTGAGCTTTCGGTCGGGGTAGCTGGCCGTCAGCGTATTGAAATCGGGGCGCTTCTCCAGCACCACCGGCGAGCCATCGTTGAGCTGCAGGACTTCGATGACGACATGCCGACCGCGTTGATCGCGTCCGTACGAGACTTCGAGCTTGTCGCCACGCCGCAACTGATGCAGGCGCACCAGGGCCGGCGGAATGAACGGGTCTGTCGGTTCCGGCAGGTAGCTGTTTTGCGGACGACGCAGGAAGCCGCCGTCACGCGAGGGATCGAACCAGCCCAGAATCGCGCCTTCAACCGGCGTGATCGTCGTGGGATTCCGATCGAATACCGGCTCGTTGTTTGGGACGCCGGCCGGCGCGCCTCCGCCGCCGCCGCCACCGCCACCACCACCAGGGCGACGAAACCGGTTGCGTCCTCGACGCCCATTGCGACGGAAGCCACGATCATCTCCCGAGACCGGTCCGTCGGTTCGTTCGCCACGGTCGGGGCGTTCGCCGCGATTGCGGTTCGGCCGTTCGGGTCGCGGTCCATTACGGTCGGGCCGCTCAGGGCGGTCGGTCGAGGGCGCACGTTCCGCACGCTCCAGTCGATCCATCTGCTCCATGCGCTGAATGCGCTCGAGCTGATCGCCCGCGCTGCGCTCGACGACCGGTTCAGGCGGCGGCGTGGGGCGCGGAGGTGGCGCGGCCTCTGCGACGGGAGCCGCAGGCGGGCGCGGGGACGGGCCG
>Ga0154020_10006604_pt1 | contig 13602 bp, 13 predicted proteins | sample Klosneuvirus_201_FD_109709 | JGI IMG/M metagenome (GOLD analysis project Ga0154020, IMG submission 109709) | Active sludge microbial communities from wastewater, Klosterneuburg, Austria - Klosneuvirus_20160825_MG | ecosystem: Engineered > WWTP > Aerobic digester > Activated sludge | place... | reverse complement strand
CCCAAATTTTTCCACGAGAAGTATTTATTAAAATTGCACTTGATTTACAATTATTTAATAACTCTTTATCAATATACTTTTCATTTTCAACAGTATAAGGAATGTGTATCGAAATTATATCTGACCAAGCAAATAAATCATTTGGAGTATTAAACTTTTCAAAATGCGATTCTATTGGTTGAACATCAAAATAGCGAACTTCCATTTGAAAAGCTTCTGCAAATTTTGCCACTTGCCTACCTACTCTTCCTAAACCAAGAATTCCAATTTTTTTGTCTTTTAAATTATTCCCTTTAAAATTATCTCTATTCCAGTTTCCTGATTTAACATCTGCGAAAGCATTTGGAATTTTTTTCATTAAAGCTAATAACAAAGCCCAAGTATGTTCTGCCGTTGAAGGTATTGTACCTAAAAAATCGGCTTCTCCTTTTAGGGAAATTACTGTTCCTCCATTTTCTTGAAAATAATCAACATTTATATGATCTAGACCAGTTGTTGCAGTTAAAATATATTTTAATGAACTAGTTTGGCTTAAAATTTCTTTAGATAATTTGAATCTCAAACGAATAAAAAGTACATCTACCGTTTGAATTTTTTCAACAAGCTCTTCTTCTGAAAATAGGTTTGCTACTTCAACCTCAAAATGCTTTTTGAGTTCAAGAATAGCATTTTCACTAAAATTTTCAGATTCAGTGATTAACAATTTCATTTTTCCAGTCATCATAAAGCAAAGTTGCTATTTTAAAATCTCTTTGGGTATCAATATTTAAAAGCCAATTAGCATCCATTACGTATCCTTTTTTATTTTTAACCATAAAAGATTTCTCTGTAAAAAAAGCATTGGTTCTAACGGCATAAAAACAACCATTTCGATAATAAACAGGTTTTAATTCTTGTCGTCTGATTGTTTCTCCATCTTTTTGAAGCGGAATCATTTCTAAATTTTTATCTAAACTATACATTCGTGCAGGATGATAATCATCAAAAGGAACAACGCTTATCACACCATCTAAATCGGTTTCTTTTTCAAACATCGAAATGATAGCATTTAAATCATTTGATGTTCGTAATGGAGATGTTGGTTGAAGCAAAACAATAATATCAAACTCTTCGTTAAGTTGGTTATAGACATGTTCAACAGCTGTAACTACATTACTGTTATCATCCGCTAATTCTGTTGGTCTTTTAATTACTTGACAATCATTTTGGATTGCTATTTGAATGATTTCATCAGAATCTGAGGAAACAACTACTTTGGTTACTTTACTAGAGTTTTTGGCGCAATCAATAGCATGAACAATCAATGGCTTTTCCCCAAGAGGTTTTATATTTTTCTTTGGAACACCTTTTGAACCGCCACGCGCAGGAATAATAGCTAAAACTCTCATTAATACGTAATGGTTTTATGAAATTGTAATGGTAATTCTTTTAATAATTTAGCTATTTTTTCGCCTGCATTTCCACCACCATAAACAGTTGATTTTTCTCTGTCATTTTTTAACAGAACAGTTTCAATTGCTTTGACAATCTCTTCTTCATTATAGCTAACATCAACTACATTATTTCCCCTATCTCGACGATTTTGTCGTGAACCAATATTAATTGTTGGAACTCCAAGATAAGCACATTCACGTATTCCAACGCTTGAATTTCCTATCAAACATAAAGATTGATTTAATAAATTCAAGAAATCGTCACCTTCCATGTTTTTGAAAAAATGAACGTTTTCCATTTTATATTTTTCACGAAAAGAACGAATTCCAGCGGAAGTTCCATCGGCTCCAGCATCGACATTTGGCCAAAACCAAAGCGTTGGTCTATTTATTTTTTGAATAGCACGAAGTGTCGCTTCAATATGCTTTCTAGAATCCTGATATTCATTTGTGACTGGATGTTGCATTACAACTATATAACCATTATTTAAATCAGGTTGAGAACCAACACCACCATATTTTTCATAAGGATTGAAAGTTAGTTGTGTGCTTTTTGCAACTTCTTCTGCGATATCAATTGATGGACAACCGGTATTGAAAACCATTTCTGGATTTTCTCCTAATTGAATTACTCTATTCTTTGCGTTTTCTGAAGCAACAAAATGATAATCAGCTAATTTAGTAATTGAATGTCTAACTTTTTCATCAATATTTCCTGTAACTTCTCCGCCTTGAATATGTGCTAAAGGAATATTCATATAAGAAGCTGAAATTGCTGTTGCCATAGTTTCAAATCGGTCAGCAACAGTCACCACAATATCTGGTTTTAAATTATCAAAAACAGTCGATAATTCTAGAATTCCGATACCAGTGGTTTTGGCTGCAGCCGTAAGATTTTCGCCTTCAAGCACATTAAAAACTTTGGCAGCAACTTCAAACCCATCTTTTTCAATGTAATTCACAGCACTTCCATATCTATCTAGTAATGCAGATGCAGCAACAATAAGCTGTAACTGCAATTCGGGATGCTTTTTTATAGCCGTTAAAACAGTTTTTACTCGACTATATGATGGTCTTGCTGTGATTACTACAGCTATTTTTCTTTTTTCGCTCATGCTAAATCTTCTTCATTCAAAAAATCCCATTGGGATTTATCGTTTTTTAGTTTGGCTCCAATTACTTTTTGAAAATCGGAAGCAGGAATTCCAAATCCTTTGGGTTTTTTACTTTCTAAATCGTCAAAAGTTATACTATGTCCTTTTGGTAAATTTTTATTTATTGCCAATGACTTTTCAAAAATGACTTTCAATTCTTTGAATTGTTCATTAGTATCTTTGCTTATCACATGATTTTGAGCTAAATGAATATCAGCAACATCATCAACCAACTGCTTTGTTTCTTCTATTGTTAATGATGCAATTGCATCTGGTCCAAACAATTGACGATGAAATACTACGTGGAATTCTAAGATTTCAGCTCCAAGAGTTACGGCAGCAATTCCTGTGGCAACTTTTGCGGAATGATCAGAAAATCCGATTGGAACATCATATCGTTTTTTTAATTCAGAAATAACATTCAAACCATATTGTTCAGGTTTTGTTGGATAAGCTGTTGTACATTGAAGTATCGAAAATATTGCCTTTTTACTTCTAAGAAACTCAACTGTTTGGTCTAATTCATCAAAACTACTCATTCCAGATGAGATAATGATTGGTTTTCCTGTTTGACAAATCTTTTCCAAAAGAAGAAAATTATTTACTTCGCCCGAACCAACTTTATATGTTTTAATTCCAACTTCTTCTAACCAATCTACTGCTAAATTACTGAAAGGAGAACAAATAAAATCCAAACCTACTTCATCACAATGGCTTTTAATTTCCTTCCATTGTTCAAGTGTAAATTCCATTCGTTTCCAATAATCAAAACGAGTAGCATCTTCTTTTGAAAATTTTATTCGAAATGGTTCATGAATACTGCTCTCGGCTTCAGCAATGTGCATTTGAAATTTAATAGCTTGCACACCTGTTTTTGCAACAGCATCGATATAGGAATGAAGAATTCCGAGACTTCCGTCGTGAGCTTGAGCAATTTCGGCAATTAAATAGGGTTTGTTTTTCATTCAAAAAACTAATTGATATGGTAGTAAAAGTAACTATTTTTCTGGATTGAAATAAATTATTGCTTCAAATTAGTATTCAATAATTTTTTTACTGAAACGTCGAAAACCTTTTTTAGCGACACTTCATCACAATAATTTTCTAAATCGTTTCTATCCAGTTTAAACTCGTTTGGATTATTTTTCCAAAGTTGATATAACTTTGTTATGTTTTCTTCAATTGTTTTACTATCGTTTGCTTCAGACCAATATGGATATTCTTTTCCTAACAATCTTCTAACTTCACTATAATAAGGTCCAACGAGTAGCATTGGCTTATTCGATTTGATACAATTTGGAAATTTTCCTGGTAAAAAAGGGCTTATTTCAGAAATAGCTTCAAGAATTATATTGACAGCAGCTTCTTTTTCAATGGTTTGAATAATTTTATATTCAACATAACCATTAATAACAACATTAGGATGGTTTTTATACCTTTCTAAAAGTGCTGCGTGTTCATTATAATTTCCAATAAAATAGAGTTTGGCTTCGGTTTTAGAAGATGGATTTTTTTCTAAAAAATTTAAAAAAGCTTCAATCAAGAATGCTGGATTTCTTTGTTTTAAAAGATTCCCAGCATGAAGTAACGAAAATTGTTCTTTTTGAAAAAAATCAGGAAGTGGTTGCAGTTCATCATCAACTTTTATTTGATGTGGAATTATTACGCTTTTATCTGTAACATCTGGAAAATAACTTTGCATCCATTCTTTTAATAATAAACTTGGAAAGGATAAAATTTTGGCTTTTTGAGTGATTGAAAGCATGAATTTTTCTTTGGATTTATAACTTTCTTCTACAAAATTATATGGTCTTGGATAAACATGAAATGGATATGGATCATGGATATATGCCATCCATTTTGATTGCAATTCAGGTAATTTTAGCATTGCTCTATGTGGTCTAAAACTTCCTCCTTTACTTAGTGTAAAAATCAAATCTGGATTAAAATTTTGATTTTTATTTATCGCTTTAGCAATTGAATTTGTATCGTTGGTATGGGTAAATGAAAACCCAAAGAACTTTTCTAATTTTGAATTAAAATAAATCTTGGTAATTCGCTGTAAAATTCTAACGGTTCTAGAAAGGAAGAATAATAATGAAAATCTATTTTCTTTTATTAGTTCACAATCAATATTCTTGAGTTGAATTTCTTTATGCGAATAATGCAACACTTTTAAATCAAATCCAGCTTTATTGAGATTATTGATTAGCGCAACTCTTCCTTTGGAAGCACTGCTATCTTCAACATTTATTGACTCGGAAATGATTAAAATTTTCATTTATTATTTTATTTTTAACCGCTTTAATAATCTAGTATTAGCAATTCTAAATGGAAGCATTTTATAGTATATCTTCCAGTAAATTTTTGTTGGCAAAGATAATTTTACTTGATTAAAAACATCATCAATTAAATTTAATTCTCTAAAATTATAAGCAATTTGAATAAAATACTTTAGAATAGCTGCAGACAGCAGATTTTTTGACTGAACACTTTTCAAATTCAAAAGAATTGCATCTCTGTTTGATTCTCTTCGTATTTTATTATTATCGTAGAATTGACTTGTATTAGAGTTAGAATGTTTCCTATTAAAATAGAGTATTGAATTTATTTGAACTCCTTTTCTATCCTGAAGAATTATTCTTGTGTAACATTCCCATTCCTCTGCATACATCAAACTTTCGTTGAAACGAATAGTATCAAAACATTTTTTCTTCCACAAAACTGTGCAAGAAGCAATTAATGTTTTTTTTGTTATGATCTCTGCTATAATTTCGGATGAAATATTTTTCTCAATACTAACTGGTAAATATTTTTCTACTGGAATTTCATTTATAAACGATTCTTTTTGATAGCAACAAAAATCGAAATCTTCATTTTTTAAAATTTGAATTGTTGTTGCTAAATTTTGTGAATGAATGATATCATCATCATCAAAAAAAATTATATAATTTCCTTTGGCTATATCTAACCCATAATTTCTACAACCAGGTAATCCTTTTTTATATTTTTCTGTTCTTTTTAAAAACAAAAACCTTTTGTCATTGCCAATGATTGGCTGGATAACTTCCAATGTATTATCAGTTCCACCATCATCAATTATCAAGCACTCGAAATTTTCAAATGTTTGTTTTTGAATAGATTGCAATGTTTCTACAATAAAATGTGCTCTATTGTAGGTTGCCATTATAATTGAAATTTCTGGTTTCATTAAACTATATATTCTTGATTAAGATTTTTTTAATTCTATTCGAAAGATATTTATCAATTGGTTTTAGATAGGAATAAATTCTTAACAATCTATATGAATTATGGCTAATTAGGTTGTTCTTTTTGAACAAGTAATATATTCTTCTATTTTGTTTTATGTCAGCATAATTAACGAAATGTTTTAACCAGGTGTGTAAATAACTTATTAGATTATGCTTCAAATCAGATTTATTCTTCTCTTCTAACTTTTTTATAATATCTGGAATGAATAATAAAATTGTATCATAATATTTTTGTGAAAAAACTTTATAATCTTTTCGTTCTGCTAGAACATATTTTGAATCTGGTTGTGAATCATTAAAAACTTTATAGTTATTATCACTTAATAACATAGCTCTAATATGAATTTCGGGATCATTTAGCCTTGCATAATTAATATTGAAACCTCCTAGTTTTTTTAAAAAACTAACTTCCCAAGTAACACACATAATTCCCCACCAAATTTTATAACTCAAAAAATCTTCAAGATAATTGCTTTCAGGAATTTTTTTCTCTTTAAAAACATTGGTTTTCACTTCTGTTAACATAGGAAAAACGTAGAAATTTAAGAATGGATTTTTGTTTATATATTCCAATCTTTTTTCTATACAAAAATCCAACAACATATCGTCTGAGTCAAGGAAAATAATATAATCTCCTTTTGCCTTTTCTAATCCAATATTTCTACAATGTGAAGCACCTTTTGGATTATTTTCTCTAACATAAAATTGAAATCTTGAATCTGACTTACTATATTTTTCAACTAGAGTTCTTGTATCATCAGTACTAACATCATCAACAATTATACATTCCCAATTTTTATAAGTTTGAGAAATTAAACTATTAATAGTTTTACTCAACAGATGTGATCTGTTGTATGTAGGAATGATTATAGAAAATAATGGATTATGCATAGATTGTATCTATATGTTTCTTAAGTATAGCTGTAACTACGTCTTGTTGTAGTAATTTAAATAATATATATCTATTTTGTTCTATTTCTTCTTGTGTTAAAAATGTATTACATGAATTTTCATTTAACTCATTCTCGTAGCTAAAAATATGAATATTATTTCTTTTTAAAAAAGTATAGAAAGGATTTTGTTCACTTAAAAAAATCTTCACACCAAACCATAATAACGCTATAGTATTTCCTAGTGCTTGTTGTCTATGATTATTAAAAATTGCAATTCCAACGTTGCTAAGTAATTCATTGTAATCAGACAAAGATAGAAAATTCAAAAGAGGAAATGACTTTTCTCCAAAGGTTAAATTAGACTGTTCAACAATGTCATTAATATAACCTTCAACACCATAATTTAAAGGAATAATAACTTTTGATACTTTTAAGTTATACTTTTTTATTTTATCAAAAACATCAAGATGGTTTAATGATTTGAATCCTGAATTCCCAATTAGCATTGTAGTTTTATCAAAATTTATCGGCGAATTGATTTCAACTATTTGCTCTAGAGGATAATACCAAAAATTGAAAAAATCTTTTTTAACATTCAATAACTTTTGAATAATTACATATTCATCATGAAATGTTGAACCTAGATAATTTACTCTTTGGATAGCTTTTCTTTTTAATTCATAATCAGAAAAAGGTAAATTGGGTTTTATAATACGATATAAAGGTCTAATTTTTTGGTGCCAACTTAGGGTTTTGTCTTTTGACGGATATTTTTTTAATGTTATTTTATCTAATAATTGATTGCTTTTATAGTAGTATGAATCATTATAGACTTCGAAACCAAAACACAACCAAACTATTTTTATTTCTTTCGAAAGTTTTAGAACAAAAGAATAAAATTTACTAGATAAACTGTGCAAAATAACTAAGCTAGACTTGTCCAAAGTTTCAGATAATTGAACCAATTCGATAGTGCTTATAGATTTGGTGCAATTTGAAGGTGTTACATGTCTAAAAGGAATTGAATTATCCGTATGAAGAATGTAAAACTTGTTCTGATTTGGAAAAATTATTTCAAACTGGTTTATCGCCGAGTTGATAAATTTCTCATCTTCACAGATATGAATAATATTATATTTCATTTTTATAAAAATCTACTATAATATCAAATATCTTTTGCTGATTTTCATTGGTTAATTCATAATAAAAAGGCAATCTGACTAATCTATCTGTAAACAAATCTGCATTTGGTAACTCTACAGATTCATTGTTTTTTAAGTGAAATTCGCTTTTATGCAAACTTAGATAATGAAATACTGCTAGAATATCTGAATTTTTTAGTGTTTTTATTAATCTCGTTCTTTCATCTAATGAATTGCAAACTAAATAAAACATATGCCCGTTGTTTGTCGAAAAATCAGGGATTTCAGGTAAAGTTATATTTCTACTTGAAATTAATTGTTTTAATTGTTCAAAATAATTATCCCAAATTGCAACTCTTCTTTTTTGAATAACATCTATATTTTCAAGTTGTGCCCAAAGAAAAGCGGCTATTATTTCTGAAGGTAAAAATGATGAACCTGTATCAACCCAACCATATTTGTTTATTTCTCCTCTAAAAAATGAAGCTCTATTTGTTCCTTTTTCCCAAATTATTTCTGCTCTTTCAATAAATCTATCATCATTAACTGCTAATAATCCACCTTCACCTGAAATTATGTTTTTAGTTTCATGAAATGAAAATGCTGCAAGATGACCAATACTTCCAAGAGGTTTTCCTTTATAAAATGAATCAATAGCTTGTGCCGCATCTTCTATTACGAATAGATTGTATTTATCTGCTAATCGCATTACTTCGTCCATATCGACTGCTATTCCAGCATAATGAACTACAACTATAGCTTTAGTATTACTGTTTATCAAAGCTTCAAGTTTTGACACATCAATATTTGGGTGATTTGGTAATGAGTCGGCAAAAACAATTTTTGCTCCTTGGCGAACAAATGCTAGTGCAGATGTAACAAAAGTATAAGAAGGAACAATAATCTCATCATTTTGAGTGCAATCAATTAGCATTGCGCACATTTCTAAAGCATCAGAACAAGAAGTCGTTAATAAAGCTTTTTTTATTCCATAGTTATCTTCAAAAAAGCGTTGACATTTTTGAGTAAAATCCCCATTTCCTGAGATTTTACCTGATTTAACAGCTTGTTCTATATATTTGGTTTCATTTCCGGTTAGGAAAGGTTTATTGAATGGTATCATTTTATCTTATAAATTTAGCTGGATTACCAACATATAACCCACTTTTTTCAATTGATTTTATAACTACAGTTGCTCCGCCAATTTTTGTGTTTTCTGCTAATTCAATTGAATCAATTAGTGTAGCATTAATTCCTATTATACATTTTTGATTTATAGTTACAAATCCAGCAACTGCAACTCTTGGTGATAAAAAGCAGTGTTCATTTATAACTGTATCATGTGCAATTGTACACGAAATATTTAAAATTGTATTTGCTTTTATAACAACATGAGCATCAATAGCACAATTTGGATAAATTACACATCCTTTTTCTACAATTGCTGTTTTATCAACCCAAGACGAGGAGTGAATTAGCGTTGCAAAAGGAACATAATCTTTAAATCTATCGTAAATTTCTTTTTTTGTATTTAAATGATGATAACCTATCCCAAGAATAATTTCATCGAATGAACCTTTTTCGAATTCACTTATAATTTGATTTGAATTGCCTAATACAGGAATATTGTTTACATTTTTTTCTGATGAAAAGTCGTCAAAAAACACAACATTATCAAAATGATTGTCGGACAAAGCATAATGAGCAATTTGTTGTCCTAAATGTCCTGAACCTAGAATTGCAAGTGTTTTCATAAATGTAACTTCCCTTCTAAATCATTTAATGATTTAATTATTTTTTCATTTTTGGGGTAAAAACCATCTCTATCAATTACAAATGTAGTAATTCCCAAATTAGTTGCAGGTTGAAAATCAAGTTTAAAAGAATCTCCAACATAAATAATTTCGGAAGGCAAAACACCAATTTTATCTATTGCATATTGATAAAAATCTAATGATGGTTTAGAAATCCCAATTGTTTCAGAAACAAAGATATCTTTAAAAATTGGTCCAAAATAATTGTTCAATTTTTCTTCTAATGATGAGTTAAAGTTTGATAGAATTCCAATTGGAATATCTAAATTATTAAGAACATTGGTGTCTTCATATTTTTCCCATGGTAAATAGGAACAGGTTTTAAAAATAGTTTCTAAAATAATTTTATTAGGAACAATGCCCAGAGAAAATAGATATTCTGAGTTAAAATAATCATAGAAAGAATTGTCTGTTCTGTCAGGAAATTTTATTGTTTCTGAGAGAAGCTTGTGGTTATATTTAAGTTTTTCTATTCCTACTTCAAATCCGAAATCATGTAAAACAGTTGCTATTTTTTTAAAAAAAATTGGTTTGTGTAATATCGTTCCAGAAACATCCAGTAATAAATATTTCATTTTAGTAAAGTTTAAAATTACTCGAATTATTATTCAACAGATTTTCGTCTGTTGCATTTGGATATATCACATCATATAATAATCGTGTAGCAATACCTTCGATTGTTTTAACTTCATCTGGCTCTTGATTATACAAGTATTCTTGAAGTGAATATTTAACATCTTGAAATCCTAAATTGTGTCGTATAGAATTTGTTCCTGAAATTCTACAATTTACTTCAAATGGTATTATAGTTTGATCATCTTCAACAATAGATTGTATGTTTATGCTTCCTCTTAATCCTTGAAATTGTATCATACTATTGATAATTTTTTCTAATACTGCATCATATTTATTACATGTTTTTGATTTAGAAGTTGCTCCATTAGTGAGTTCTCTTTCCATTGTAAATAATCCATGTAAGCTGCCATCCTTTTTTACATAAAAAGCAGTAGTAATCTCTTTCCCTTTGTGTAACGGTTGAATCAAATATTCATCAGAAAAGCTAGTAGGATTTTCAGGATTAATTTCGATTCCTCTTGATCCACGTCCTTCTCGTGGTTTAACTATAATATCTCCATCTATTTTATCAAATTGGCTGGGCAACCATGTTTTTGCAAAAGGGATATTCAATTCTTGGTGGTGTAAATAGGTTAAATATTTATCTAAATATTTTTTTGCTAAAGAGGAATCGCTGGCAACAACTTTTGATTTGATTTTATATTGATTTAATGATAAAAAATATACTTCATAATCAGTTGTTGGTAGTATTATATCAACTCGATGTTTTTCTACAATAGCAGAAATTTCAGAGATATAATTAGTATCAAAAGAATAAGGAACTTTATATGTAACATCACATAAATAATTTCCAGCCGTAAAAGTTGCAACATCGGTACCGATAAGAAATATATCAAAGTTCAAATCTATGATATTTCTTAAAACTCCTTGACCAACATTTCCACCTATTCCTGTTACTAAAACTGTTTTTCTTTCCATTCTAAATAATTAGTTATTCCTTCTTTTAATTCAATTTTAGTATCCCAATTTAATTCTTCCTGTGTTCGTTTGTTATCATAAAAGTATGAAAATGAATTATCACTTCCAACATACTCAATTTTAGAATTTATCTTTGAAGCAATAATTTCTGCTACATAAATATTTGAATATTCGTTTTTATCAACACCAAGAATTGGAAAATTAATATTTTTATTGATGTGAATTACTTTTTCAATCAAATCCGTAGCATCATTGACATGGATATAGTTTTGCATGCGTAAACCATTTCCCCAAACTTCAATTTTATTGCTTTTTATTGCTTGATTACAATAATTAGGTATCAAAGTGTTTTCTTTCATTCCAATTCCATACAATGATGACAATCGAATAACATTATTTGATTTATTTGTTAAAACAAGTTTCTCGGCTTCAAGTTTTGATTTGGAATAATTATTCTCAGGATTTGGAACTGATAATTCTATTAATCTTTCAGAATTATTTCCAAAGACAGAAACGGATGAAATATAAATTACTCTTACGTTTGGAAAATAATCTAAAATCTTTTTTGTAAAGAGAACATTTGTTTTCATCAATTCATCATCAGATAACACTGTTGTTCCAGAATTTATTGCCGCATGGCACATTACAATTACATCTAGGGAAAAATCTATTTCTTCAAGAGTTGAAAAAGTTGCAATTGTGTCGTTTATATTTTGATTTTTGCTTGTTTTAAATAATCCAAAAACGGCATTGTTTGAACAAAGTTTGTTTGCCAAATGAGAACCTAAAAAACCATAAATTCCAGTAATTAATACTTTCATTAATCAGACATTATAAATTGAAAAGAAGTTTTTCATATTCTTTTAGCTCTCAAAAAAACCAGGTAGAACAGCATAAGTTCCAGATCTATTGGTTTTGCCTGTTTGCCAAATATCTCCTGGAAGCACAAATATTTCAGCTGCTTTTTCAATAACATCAATAAACGATTCTGCCTTAGTAGAGCCATCACTTAATTGAATTGTCAAATCATAACCTCCAGCACGAAGAAAGAATTTAGGTATGTTTAATTCTATGTAGTTGCTTTTTTCAAGATTATTAAAATCTGAACCCATTTCATCACTAAAAAATGAAAGAACTCTATTTTCTTGATTGTCAAAAAAAGCTATACCAACAAATAATTTTGATAAGTCAACAAAGTTTCTTTTCTCAATATGCAATCTTACTTTCAAAAGTTCGCCTGATATTACTTGTGTTACACTTTGATTTTTTTCGTTTAAAAAATCAACTCCAACAACTTTCAATTTTAAATTCCCTAATCTATCTAATCTATTTTGGAGTGAAATATCTTTTGTTTTTGATGAATTTGATAAATAAAAATTGACTGAATCATCACTTTCACCTTGATAAACTACTTTGCCGTTTTCTAGAACAATTCCACTATTACATAAACTCTTCACAGCTGCCATGTTGTGACTAACAAAAAGAACCGTCCTTCCCTGTCCTTTGCTGATGTCACCCATTTTTCCAAGACATTTTTTCTGAAATTCAGCATCACCAACGGCCAAAACCTCATCTACAATTAGAATTTCACTTTCTAAATGTGCTGCAACAGCAAATGCTAAGCGAACATACATTCCTGATGAATACCGTTTTACTGGTGTATCAATATATCGTTCAACACCAGAAAAATCTATAATTTCATCTAATTTTCGAGTGATTTCTTTTTTTCTCATTCCGAGAATTGCTCCATTGAGATAGACGTTTTCTCTTCCTGTTAATTCTGGATGAAAACCTGTTCCAACTTCAAGTAAACTTGCTATTCTACCTTTGACTTTAATTTCTCCAGTAGTTGGTGATGTTACTCTAGATAAAAGTTTTAAAAGTGTACTTTTTCCTGCACCGTTTTTTCCAATAATTCCGACTGCATCGCCTTGATTAATTTCAAAATTAATATCTCTTAATGACCAAACAATATCGCTTTCACCTTTTACACTTCTGTCATTCGTTTCACCTATTTTAAGGAATGGATCTTCTTTACCAAGTACTTTTGTAACCCAGAAACGCTCTAAATCTCTTGAAATAGTTCCTGTTCCAATTTGCCCAATTTGGTATGCTTTGGATAGATTTTCTACTTTTATTATTTTGCTACTCATTAGATTGTATCAACAAAGTTTTTCTCTGTTTTATTGAAAATTAATATTCCTAAAAACAATACAACTAGTGTAAAAATAGTGGAATATCCCAAACTCCAAGCGGTAAACTCTCCTTTCCCTAAGAAAGCATAACGAAATGCTTCTATTATTCCTGTCATTGGATTTAGTTCTATATATTTTTTATATT
>Ga0154020_10006603_pt1 | contig 13602 bp, 9 predicted proteins | sample Klosneuvirus_201_FD_109709 | JGI IMG/M metagenome (GOLD analysis project Ga0154020, IMG submission 109709) | Active sludge microbial communities from wastewater, Klosterneuburg, Austria - Klosneuvirus_20160825_MG | ecosystem: Engineered > WWTP > Aerobic digester > Activated sludge | place... | reverse complement strand
GGTGGATGATGGCAGTGATATACCAATAGTAAATTCTTTGAAAGATTTTCAAATTCCAAAAAATGTTCATTTTGCCTGGCATCATAGCAATTTTGGACAAGGTATTGCTATTAAGACAGGTGTTGATATGGCCATTTCATTAGGGGGTACGGTATTTTGCACAATGGATGGGGATGGACAGCACGATAAACAAAGTTGTAATGAGATTATTTCATCCTATTTAAACAATGATGTTGATATAATACTCGGGTCTCGTTTTTTAAAAAACGGCTCAAAAGTTCCCTTTATTAAAAAAATATTTTTAAAAGGAGGGATCCTGGTTAATTTTCTTTATTCTGGCATTTGGCTTCATGATGCGCATTGTGGTTTGAGGGTTTTTGGGATACCATTTGCTAAAAAGTTGAAGTTTTTTAATGGCAGAGAAGCCCATGCAAGTGAAATTTTATGGATGATAAAAAAGTACGGGTTTTCATATGCCGAGTTTCCGGTAAAAGTTATTTATTCCAAATATTCTGTAAAAAAAGGTCAATCGGTGTTTAATAGTTTTAACATAATTATTGATCTTATAAAACATCGTTTTAGTTTACTCACCAATTCCAAAAAAAGAAGGTATTGAAACTCTCTGTAATCACTCCTGTAAAAAATGGAGAACAATTTTTGTCTGACACGATAGAAAGTGTATTAGGTCAAAAAGGAGATTTTAGCCTGGAGTATATTATAATTGATGGAGGTTCTGTTGATGGAACACTTGGTATAATTTCAAAATATAAGGAGGATGTTGAAAAAGGAAAGTACATGGATAACTGTAAAAATATAGAACTTAAGTTAGTTTTACAGCCGGATGAATCGATGTACCAAGCCGTTTCTATGGGTTTAAAATTGGCTGATGGCGATATCATTTGTTATATAAACTCAGATGATTTTTACTTTCCAAATGCGTTTTCAACAATTGCTAATGTGTTTTCCAAATATAAAGATGTAAAATGGATTACAGGTTACCCGGTGAGGTATAATACCAAAGGTGAAGTGATTAGGGTTTTGATGCCTTTTCAGTATAAAACGCCATTAATCAAACAGGGATTTTATGGCACAACATTGCCGTTTATTCAGCAGGAGTCAGTGTTTTGGCGTAAAGAGTTGAATGCATTTTTAGATTTGAATAAATTGGAAAATTTTAAATTGGCCGGTGATTATTTTATCTGGCATTCGTTTGCTTCCAATGAACAAAATTTGTTTTTAGTAGAGTCTTTATTATCGGGCAATAGGCTTCGTTCAGGACAACTTTCAGAAGATAAAGAGAATTATTTTAAGGAGTTTAATTCAATTAAGTCAAAGTCTCGATTTACGAATATGCTTAAAGCTTTTGGAATAAAAGCTATGGAAAAATTAGCCGGGACTGCAGTGAAAAGAGCATTGTCAGGCAATAGAATTGTTTTTAGAGACGGAGAGTGGGTAAAAAAGTAAGGTGAGGTTTTTCTAAATTATAACTTGAAATATAAGAATTGAGCCTTTTTAATTTATGGAGGTCAAATGTTCAATACCCAATTCTCAATGTTCAATTCTCAAGTTTTGAGAGGCTTGGGTATCTTTATGTTTAATTACCATCACCGGTCTGAAACCAATGTATGAATGTTGTTCCGTTGGTTTAACAAACAATGAAACGGAGGGTTGCATATAGAATACACCATGCAACCAGCTACCTCCTTTTGCTGCAATGTATCCGGCACTTGGGGTTATTTTTTGAATATTTTCCATTTTTCCCCAATAATGGCAAGATTTTATTGTGTCTCTCAAAGGTCCAGTTGCCTTTATATAATGCACTTTTCGTTTCAGCTTATCAACTGATACAATTGTTGAATCAATAGTATTATATGCAGGTGATAAAGTTAACTCAGCTACATTCCCAAGAAGGTCAGAAATTTTGAGTTTGTTTGGTTTAAAATGCTCAGAGGAAGTTGGAAACAAGCCTCCATCTGAAGTATAGTTCCTAAGAACATAACCTTCAGATGTTGATTCCTGCCCATAATTCACAAGTTCTTTTCCTTTGGATGAAACAAGCATGTCTTGAATATTAAATACAACCATCTGCGAATCCTTTTGATTATGCTGATAAGATCGGTAAAAAGCAGATTCCCATTGATCGGAGGTTGGTAAAGTAACTTCAACGATGTAATCTTTTGATTTGGGTAAATTCATTAAATCCTTGTTAATTTTCTTTTCCATCCAAATACAAAATTCAATGGCCTGCTTTTGTGAAACTCCAACAACCGGATAGTCGCCATAAACCTCATTCCTAAGATACTTTTCAACCAAAGGGGTGTGGTAATCTACTCCAAAATCAGTGTTCCAGCAATTAGTATCAGGCACTAGAGTTCGATTGGCGTTCTCTTGCAAAAATTGCAAGTACATTTTATTTGTTATCTCTGTATTATAAATAAAGAAACCAGTTTGATGAATTACTCTATCTCGATTGTCGTAGTTAAACGAATCGTTGCCAACCATTCCTGTTGATTTAAAGGTCATTTCAGGGATGTAAATCCAGTTTTTAACAAAATTACCTTTGAGAAAATTTGATGATTGTGAGAAAACCTGACATGTAAAGCTTATCGCCGCAAAAAGTAAAATTTTTTTCATTGGAAGTGATTTGTTTATTAACTCAAAATGACATTATTTGTTGTATGTCTTTTCTTTTAAATTGGTTTTTTAACAAAGTCCTTTTATTTTGAACCAACATTTTTAGGTAAAGTATAATAACAACTTGCCGATAAGCCTGTATTCCATAAATAGACTGTTAATGGTGTGTTAATTATTTTAAGAGTACCATAATTTACTTTAGATTCTAAAACTAAATGGATATTATTTCTGATTTGATAAGATGCTCCTGCACTCACCATTAAAAATAAATTGAATTTATTGTATTCTTCTTTTTGTTTATGTGACTTGCCTCTTTCCTTTGAACCATCTGTATACTTTGTAATGTTTCTAATAGTTGAATTTAAAAGCATAGCACCACTCACCCCTGCACTTGTAACAAATTTGAGTTTCCTATATCCGTGGTTGAAATAAATCCGGATTGGTATAGTTATATAATTATGACTATAAACCCATTTCATTTTATCCATGTGTTTACCATTTGGGTCGGGTGTGGGTTTTACGAAACCTTTTGTAGGGTCAATTTGATTGGGAAATATTATTGTTGACAATCGGGATGAATAACCTAAGTTTGAAATCTGGATACCTGACTCCCAAGCCCATTTCTTATTTGATTTATATTTGATAAGTGCACCACAAGTATAACCAATTTTTGCAAATTCATTATTATCACGATTCATCATTAAAGTATTGACTACCTCTTTATTAACAGGATCATTTTCATTGTTAACTAAATTTCGATAACAAAAATCTGGGCTAAAATTTACGCCTATTGAATATTTTGATTCATTAACTAAATCACCTTGAGAAAAAACATCAAGTTGTATTAATAGAAAAATACCTAAACTAAAATATTGAAGGCAATTTGGTAATATGGAACTTTTTATATTTCCCACACCTACCTCATTATATACAATTTCCCATATCCTTTATTAAAGTAGGCATCACCGGCCGATTCGCTCATTTCAATTTCTTTGCCGTTAATCATTGCTTTTACTTTGTATAAATAAACTCCATTGGCCAGTTTGTCCCCATACATATCGGTTCCGTTCCATTCATAATTGGTAATATTATTTCCAACTGTCAATATGCCAATATCATCCAAAGTTATTTCCTTAACTATCGTGCCTGAAATATTAAGAATACTGATTTTCAAGAAATCGGGCAATTTTTCACCGGTGAGTGTAAATACAAAGCGTGTTTTGGTAGTAAAAGGGTTTGGGTACGGATAAACATTTGTAATAGTAGATTTAGTGATTACCTTAAATGAAATTGTATAGTCTTCAACAGAAGCCATATTTCCGGAAGCATCAATTACCGATACTGCCAATTCATAAATTCCGTCTTTGAGGTGTTGCGGACTGTATATGAGTTTGCTTTTATCGTTTGGACCCTTGGATGGAACAAAAGAGAAGGTGTCAGAATATACATCAAGAGCAACAAATGAAGCACTACCCGGATATTTAATTTTTACCTTAAAATAGGATGCATCATCTAATAAAAGGAACTTGTTTTCATCAGCGGCTGTAATTGTAATTACAGGGTTTGGTGAAATAATTTCCATGTTTACAATATGCCTTCCATCAAATACTACATCAAGGTATGGCTTAATTTTATCGGTGGTTATGAAATAATTAAATTGCCACGAGTTATTGAATAGGAACTGTTCCGGTTGGGCCATATTTGGGTTTACAAATACATTTAGCTTATATGAACCTGCTAATCCTTTGGTATCAAAGGTTCGGTCAATAATAAGATCTTGCAATGCATTTAAGGAGGATATTTTAGCATACTCGAGTGTGTCAATTGAATTTAGTTCATCGGTGGAGGTAATCAAAACCAACAAACTGTCCATATTAAAGCCGGATATATTTGAGAATGCAATCTTAAATTGAAGGGAGTCACCTTCCTGCAAGGTATCTTTGTTTTGAAAGAAACTAACTTTTGGATTGATAGCCCCTTCCGGAAATCCTTCGTAAATAATGGTCCAACGAGCTATGCCGGTAGGTGTTTTATTGATACTATCTTCAATATCGGCTTCTATTTGCAAATAGGGAAAGTTTACAGCATCAATACTGCTTAAATCGGTTTCCCGGCTTGTTATACCTTTAAACAAAGGTTCCTTGCTTCCGTTAATGTCAATTCCATAAATATTAAATTTTACAATATCACCGATGGTGTCGCTTGTTTTTAATGTTCTGTAGAAATTTTTCCAAGATTTGGACGGGCCTATTAATGAAGACGACATTTGTCCGGAGTCAACCAAAATGTTTAAAGTGGTGTTTACAAAAATATATTGGTCTTTGCCCGGTAAAGGATTGGTAGGGTCGGCTAATTTTTCGACTGCTGTACCGGCAGGTTGACCCTTTTTTCCAACTAAAATATAGGGTTCTTGCTCTTTTACTGTGCGGGTTTGTATGGCTCCAAATTCCATCAGTTTTGTATAAATAGTATCACCCCAATTGGGTATATTGTGAGTTGGGCCGGTCATTAGCATTAAAGTGTAATCCTTTGGCACACTTTCCAAGAAAAACAAAAACGAATCTCTATCTGCCTTATTAAACATATTGTAATAATATGAGCAAGATTTAGATACTCCGGGTGTTTCAAAATATGGGCGCAGGTAATTGGTTGGAGCCGCCCACCAGTTTGATTTGGCCGAAACCACATTGTGTTTGGTATTCAGGTTAAATCTTGTTTCGTTTTTGGGATTTATTGCAACCACCAAAATACCATTACTTGTTAAATAGTTAAAGTACAATGGGTAACCTTCATGCCAAATTGTTCTCCAATTTGCACTTGATGATTTTCCTGAAGTTTCAATTATATAAGGTATTGATTGGGTTGTTGTAAATTGCATTTGGCGCATAGTATCGTAAACCAATTGGTTTTTTTCTGACTCTGCAAACTTTTGAAAATAACCTTGACTCCAACCTTGCGGACTGCCTTTAATCATAGAAAAGGTGGAAATATCCCAAATGCCTGAACCCGAACCATCGTCGGTTTTAACACGCCAGTAATAATCTAAGCTATCATTTGGCAATAAGGTAAAATTAGCTTTTGCAATATACGATGCAGCTACGATTCCTGAACTTTGCTTATATGCACTGTTAAACGTTGGGACTGTATCTAACTCAAATAAAAAGTTAAAATTATTGGGGTTAAAAATGAGCGATTGTGCTGCCAATTCCACAGTTGTATTATTTACGATACCATTTTTGGCAGGAAATAATATTTGTGCATTGGTGGTGCTAAAGTAATGTTGAATTGAGGTTATATTATTTGATTCACCAAGAGGCGATTGCTCACTTACATTGTTAGCAGTGTCAACTTGAATGGTAAAAGTATTAAGACCTTTAATGTTTTGCCCTTTAGGTATTTTTATCCAATACAAAAATGAATCATTATTGTGCACCGGAACATGTAATACGGCAGGATGTGAAATAACCGAACCGCCCGGTAATGCCTGACTAACTTTTATCGTGAATGAGTCACCGGTTGCTGCGCCTAAATTTTGGATATAGATTTTGATACCAAAAGAATCGGCATCGGCAGTAGTATTTTCGGGGTAAATAAATGTTTTGGTTGAATTTATTGTATAATCCGGAGATGAGGCTTCAAATAACCGGATGGATGGATCACCCATATAAATCATTTGTCGACATTGCGCCCTATTAAAATTATCCGTTGGTAACTGATATTGATTGATTGTTGAAGCAATATTTTGAGCAAATGAGGCGGAAGGTGTGTTAGTTAATGCTCGGTGAAAGGTGATGGCGTAAGTGTAAAGCTCACCAATATAACCAAACGTTGTTCCGGCCAGCCATCCAATGCCTCCTTTACTTTTAGCGAACAGATAGTCTTCAGCTAGTGAACCACCATCAAAAGTGTTTCCTAATCCGCAACCATTAAAGTAAAAGAAGGGGTATTTGTTAAAATTACTAAGTTGGTATGCATCGCCCAAATCAATATCCGAAGCTTGGGTTGAACCATGCCCAAAGTAATCTACCAGCGAATATCCGGAATTAATTTCTTTTTGTATTTTAGACTTAAGGGAAGAATCAATTGGACTTGGATCACTTTTGGTAATCAATTTGCGATCAGCACCCCAAAGAGGGTTTTTAATGATATTGAAATAGGTGTTTTGGTAACTTACAAATTGTGAAACTTCTGAAGGATTAAGCCCTCCTGCAAGTTGAAGCACATTTTTTTGCCAGCTTTGGTAACCTGTAAAATAACGATCATTTAATTTTGACAAGTAATTGGCAATTTGATTATTATTTGATGCGGGTATTCTTCCAACAGCCAATAGTGGTTCCAAATTTGAGCCATTGTATCCTGTTACGAAAAAATAATCTGTCGGTGGAACACCATAAGTAGGCACAAGATCAAAATCCAGGTTTACCAAGTTATTAAATCTTGAATTCATGTATTTCTGGCCTTTGCCCAAAAGGAGTAAATACTTAAATGAGTTGACTGAATTAATTGAATATCGGCAGAAATTTTTAATGGCCATTGGATGTTTTAAACCATAATAAAACTGATCGGTTATATGGTCCATGTTGGCAATATATGCTTGATGATTTCCGCCCGCGTTTGTTGCTAAAAAGTTTTTGTAAGCCTTGGCACCAGAATCAAGTTTATGGTGTGAAATAATGAGATAATCTTGTCCGGCAATTGGTTTTAATTCAACAAATTTATAGGGTTTAATATTGGCCAAGGGTATGTTAAATACCTGAGTTTCGTCTAAAATAAATAAAGACCGGTTGGTATTTGCACCTGAAAGATTGCAATAAAGCTCGCCAGTTTTTATTTCACCAATGGACTTTACATGGTTTAAATAATCGTAAACAATAGGTTTGGTTTTTCCAGTAGGATATTTTGCAAAACGAATGAAAGTATTGGTGGAGTTGTAGTTAAGTTTAAATCTTGAGGAGTCGTTTAAATGAAATAATCTTGGATAAACAAGTTTTACATAAGCCAATGAATGGATTGATTTGGCGAGTATATTGGAAGTAAACTTAAATACAGTGCTGGTTTTGCTAACCAATGTTCTGTTGATGGAATCCTGAAAAAAGTATCGACCATAACCTTTAACCCTTTTTGAATTAATTGCAGTGTTAGAAGGATCGAAAGTTATTAGCATACCATTGTTAAACCCGTCAATATCGTAAGAACTTGTATTATTAGCTCTTGAATGGGCCAAAACCTCAAGATAAGGCCGTGCACCTGAGGCGGTAAGTTGTGGTGTTAAAAATGTTAGTTTTTGCCCGGCACCATCAAATTGCAGCCCCCAACCTTCTCCTTCAGTATACTCCGAGTGGAATCCTTCTGTTGCAAAACCGTGGCCATCATAAAACTGTCCTTTATTTTTGTTATTAAACCAGATTACCTGTTCATAAAAAAAGTAGGGATCAGCTATTTTTCCTGTGTAATTGTTGTCATTTATAACAGTAATTCTTTTTCCAGGAGCACTGCCCACGGTTAGAAAGTAAATGGAAGTATCGGAGTAAAGACTCATGTATTGATGAGGCTGCTCGGCGGCATTAGGAAACAGAGCTGCATCTAGAACTCCATTGTTAAACGTTCCGTAAAACTCAATATAATCAATTGAATCAAAGGTGTTGTCGACTTCGTTATTCACCAAAATGGGTAATTCATTTCCATTTACCCATATCTGAATATTTTTAGGGTTAATGGAGGCTACAGGGAATCCCTTGGCTTTAAGTGCCGAATGACTTAAACGGTATATACCTTCCCTTCCAATTTTAAGTTTATAGTAATCTTGATTAAAATTAATCCATTCATTTCCATAAGATTGAGCGAAAAGTGATTGAATTGAGAATAATAATAATGCAAGAAGCAGAATTTTTTTCATTGAGTACAGTTTAATATAAGGCAATAATAAACTTATTTTTTAATATGTAAAATAGTGTAGGAGTTTCAAGGTAAACGTTTCATTCACAAATTGGTTCATAACTCAATACCCATAAATTTACAATTGCAATTAACAATGCTATTTTTGCGAATCAATAAATCAATAACATAATGAAAAAAGTTGTAGCCAATGCTGAGGAAGCAATCAAGGGGATTTCGGACGGAATGACACTGTTACTGGGAGGTTTTGGACTTTGCGGTATACCTGAAAACTGTATTAATGCCTTGGTAAAAAAGCAAGTAAAGGAACTGACCTGCATCAGCAATAATGCCGGCGTGGATGATTTTGGAATTGGAATTATGCTTCAACATAAACAGGTAAAAAAAATGGTTTCGAGTTATGTGGGAGAAAACGAAGAGTTTGAACGACAAATGCTTAGCGGTGAATTGGAAGTAGAACTTATACCCCAAGGAACCCTGGCAACCCGATGCTTAGCAGCAGGTTACGGAATACCGGCAATATTTACCCCCGCCGGTGTGGGAACCGAAGTGGCCGATGGCAAAGAATCCAGAGTGTTTAACAATAAAACATATTTAATGGAATATGCCTTTGATGCGGATTATGCTATTGTTAAAGCCTGGAAAGGAGACACCCATGGAAATTTAATCTTTAGAGCCACATCCAGAAACTTTAACCCATTGATGGCCATGGCAGGAAAATATACTATTGCCGAAGTAGAAGAGTTGGTTCCTGCGGGTGAGCTAGACCCGGATCAAATACACACACCCGGAATCTTTATCAATTGCATTTTTGAAGGGACTAACTATGAAAAACGAATTGAGCAAAGAACTGTAAGAAAAGCAGTTTGAGTTAGTTAAATACTATCACCTTTTTACAACCAAAATAATTTTTAAAACACACACCAATGCTTGACAAAAATCAAATAGCAAAACTTATAGCCAGAGAACTTAAAGACGGATTTTATGTAAATCTTGGAATTGGCATTCCCACTTTGGTAGCCAATTATATACCTGAAGGAATTGAAGTAGTTCTGCAATCAGAAAACGGTTTATTGGGAATGGGACCATTTCCTGAGGAAGGAGATGAAGATGCCGATTTAATAAATGCCGGTAAGCAAACCATAACTACGGTGCCGGGTTCATCCTTTTTCGACTCTGCCATGAGTTTTGGAATGATTAGAGCCGGAAGGGTAGATTTAACAGTATTGGGAGCTATGGAAGTGGCAGATAACGGTGATATAGCCAATTGGAAAATACCCGGAAGAATGGTTAAAGGAATGGGCGGAGCCATGGATTTGGTAGCCAGTGCAAAAAACATCATTGTGGCCATGCAACATACCAACAAAGCAGGTGAAAGCAAGTTGCTAAAAAAATGCTCCTTGCCAATAACAGGTTTAGGTTGTGTTAAAAAAGTTGTTACCGAGCTTGGGGTGTTTGACATTACGGAACGTGGATTTGAACTAAAAGAAATTGCTCCGGGTGTAAGTATTGAAGATGTTAAAGCAAAAACCGAAGGAAGATTGGTGATAGAAGGGGAAATTCCGGTGATAAGTTTATGAGATTGAATAATTCTCAAATTTTAATCATTTTACTTTTTCAAGCTTAAATTTATAGTTGTAGCTTCGCGCAAATTTTAAACAACTAATAAATAAAACATGAAAATAAGTGTAATTGGTGCAGGAAATGTTGGGGCTACAACTGCTGATGCCCTCGCTTACAGAAGTATAGCCAGCGAAATTGTATTGCTGGATATTAAGGAAGGTTTGGCTGAAGGTAAAGCCTTGGATATGATGCAAACTGCTACCCTCAATGGATTTAATTCAAGGGTTTCGGGTAGTACCAACGACTATACCAAAACCGCTAACAGCGATGTGGTGGTAGTTACCAGTGGAATTCCACGTAAACCTGGAATGACTCGCGAAGAACTGATCGGCATTAATGCAGGAATTGTTAAAACGGTTACCGAAAATGTTTTGGCTCATTCGCCCAATGCAATTATTGTTATTGTAAGTAATCCAATGGATACTATGACTTATCTTGCATTAAAGGAAAGCAAACTTCCTAAGAACAGAATAATTGGAATGGGCGGTATTCTTGACAGTGCGCGTTTTAAATGCTATTTGTCATTGGCTCTTAATTGTTCGCCTAATGACCTTAATGGTATGGTAATTGGCGGTCATGGTGATACAACAATGATTCCTTTAACCAGACTTGCCTCTTATAACGGAGTTCCTGTTGCAAGTTTTGCCGATGCCGATTTACTTAAAAAAGTATCTGCTGACACCATGGTTGGTGGAGCTACACTTACCGGATTATTGGGAACTTCTGCCTGGTACGCTCCCGGAGCAGCTGTTGCTTCTTTGGTTGATAGTATTGTAAATGATCAGAAAAAACTTTTCCCATGCTGTGTGTTTTTGGATGGCGAATATGGACAAAAAGATATTTGTTTAGGTGTTCCGGTGGTTATCGGAAAGAATGGTTGGGAAAAAATTATCGAAATTGAACTGACCGAAGAAGAAAAAGCAGCGTTTGCTAAAAGTGCCGATGCTGTTAGAAGCATGAATTCTGTGCTTTAAATTTTGAATTTCATTACAGTGGAGAATTATAATATTAACCACTTCATAAACATTACTTTACCCCTTTAGGTATGTCCAAAGGGGTAAAGTATATTTTAATTGCAACCTTACTTTTTGCCGGGATGAATGTGTTTGTTAAAAAGCTCACGCATCTGCCGGTGTTGGAGATCACTCTTTTTCGATCCATATTTACATTTATAGTTTGCTTTGCATTAATTAGCCATAAAAAAATTCCATATTTAGGTTCCCGACGCCCCGTTTTGTTTTTACGCGGAATTTTTGGATCCATTTCACTTATCCTTTTTTTTTATAGTGTTCATCATTTGCCCCTAGCCACGGCTACCTTAGTACATTACATCACACCTTTTTTTACCACTTTATTTGGATTTCTATTTTTAGGAGAAAGGTTTTACAAAATGCAATGGCTATTTCTGTTGATTTGTTTTAGCGGAATTGTTATTGCACAAAGTACCAATACCAACTTATTCCAGATAAATGCATCCAATCTTGGACTTATGGCAGGTTTGGGAGCTTGTATTGCCGCGGCGGCTGCCTATAATTGTATTCGGAAAATTGGCGTTTCAGAAGATCCCAACGTTATTCTAATCTATTTTTCTATAATCACAATTCCTGTGTCAGTGGTATTGCTCCTTTTAAATGGCGATTACGTTACCCCAAGTCCTAAAGACTGGATTTATATTTTATGCATGGGAGCTTTAACTCAGGCAGCTCAATTTTTTATGACAAAAGCTTACCAAGGTGAAAACGTTGGTACAATTGCCATTTTTACAAATATGGGAATTATTTATGCTATACTAAACGGCATTTTCTTTTTTGATGAATTGCCTGCACCTATAGCTTGGTTGGGGATTGTTGTTGTGTTGACAGGTTTGATTTTGAATATTATTTACACCGGGTTTTTCAAAAAATCAAAGTCAGAAGAAATTGTACACGATGTAGAATCTGTTTCTGAATAGGACCTCCTTCATCTTATAATCGTTATTGGTCGTATATTTGAAAATTATATGCGTAAAGTACTGTTTTTAGTCTGCATTTTTTATTTGTTTTCCTCATTAACCATGGCTCAAACACTCGACCTTAGGTTAATGGTGAACCTTCCAACAATGCTTGAAGAAACTTCCGGCATTGAATCCAATAATGCTCAAAATTTTTGGACACACAACGATGGAGGTGATGGTCCTAATTTTTACAAATTAGATACCCTTGGAAAAGTACTGAGAATAATAAAATTAAACAGTGCCATAAATAAAGATTGGGAAGACGTAACTCAAGACTCACTTCATAATTTTTACATAGCCGATTTTGGAAATAATGATAACAACCGGCAGGAGTTAAAAATATACAAAATCCCCAATCCTGATTCAAGTTCTGCGGATACCATCACGCCGGGCACTATTTGGTTCACGTATCCGGAGCAAAAGAAATTTCCACCGGAGGATACCAAAAAGAATTATGACGCCGAGGCGATTATTGCCTTTAACAATGCCTTATATATTTTTACCAAAAACCGCACTGTTCCATTTAGTGGTTATACCTATTTGTATAAATTGCCTAATGTTCCGGGTTCATACCAAGCTGTATTACTTGATAGTTTTAAGACGGGAGCCGGATTAAAAGAACAGTGGTGGATAACGGGCGCCGATATTTCACCGGATAATAAAACCCTTGTTTTGCTTTCATACGACAAGATGTTTGTATTTACCGATTTTAGTGGAGACAATTTTTTTAAAGGAAAAGTTAAGCAGGTGCAATTAAATTCGTTTACTCAAAAGGAGGCCATCGTTTTTATAAGCAATCAGGAGTTTTTTGTAACCGATGAGTTTTATTCAATATTTGGTGGAAGAAATTTGTATTTCGGCGACTTGCGAAACATAAAGACAGTAAAGATTAATTCACCAAAAAAAAAAGAAAATAAACTGATACGTTTAAATGCCAGTCATGGTGAAAATGTTATTCATTTGGAGGATCTTCAGCAAACAGTTGAGGTTAGAATTACTGACCTGACAGGAAAGACCGCAAAATCCTTTGTTTTAAACAAGGAACAAAATAGACAGATACTTGATCTGCCAAACGGTGTATATATTATCAATGCAAGCGATGGTGTCAATGTGCAAAGTGTGTACCGATATATAAGTGATTGATAGATCAATCAAACTGTTAAACGGAAATACACAACAAGGCACTTTGTAAATAATTCCAATATACTTTCCGTTCATTGTCGGCCTGATCGGGTAAAAACGTTGGAGGGACAGACGGCTCCATTTCTTCGAATTCACCTTGAGTCATTGTCTTGATTTGCAGGGATTCCCAACTATCAAACTCAAGCTAAGGAGATCAAAACTGTTTTCTTAAATCCCTTGCTCCATCTAAAATCCGCAATACTTCAATTCCACCTGCATCTAAAGTAAAATAGAAAATGAGATATGATTCAAAAACGAATTGATATAATCCTTGT
>Ga0154020_10006602_pt1 | contig 13605 bp, 13 predicted proteins | sample Klosneuvirus_201_FD_109709 | JGI IMG/M metagenome (GOLD analysis project Ga0154020, IMG submission 109709) | Active sludge microbial communities from wastewater, Klosterneuburg, Austria - Klosneuvirus_20160825_MG | ecosystem: Engineered > WWTP > Aerobic digester > Activated sludge | place... | reverse complement strand
CATCGATGATTTTATCGTGTTCGCCAATCGTACCGAAATGAACGGTGTGAGTTGGTTGATCGGTTAATCGCTTTCCTTTAAATACTTTATCCGTAATTTTTATAGAATCTTTTCCAGAAAGCCGAATAACGGCCAAGCCACTTGCCCCTTGGGGTGTAGCCAAAGCAATAATAGTATCATCAGCTAATTGTATTCCAGACATTGTCCGCAAGATAAGTTTAAAACCGCAAAGATGCGGAGCCACAAAGTTTCACCTGATTAACAGAAAAAATTGTTTAATTTGTATTAAAGAAAACTGTTATGACAATCGAGGCGAGGAAATATAATTTGATTGCGCATGTAATGCGATTTACCGAGGCAGAATTGAACAAAATGGAGTCTCTTTTGGGCGAATTAAACTTGGATCCAGAGATTGAGAGAGAACTAACGAAAAGGGCTTCGCAATCAGAAAAAGATATAGCGGAAGGAAAAATTTACACTATAAAGGATGCGGAAGCCCGTCTTTCGATCTGACTTAGGATAAAATTCAACCTTGCGCCTTCGCGTCCTTGCGGTTAAAAAAATAAATTAATTTGTTTCTCGTACAATCAACACAGGAATTTTAACCCGATGTCGCACGGTGTCAACAGTGGTTCCAAAAATTAAATCCTTCACCAGATTATGGCCATGGGCACCCATCACTAATAAATCGGCATCAAACTCTTTCACCATTTCTGGGATTTTTCTTTTTGGATTTCCGTACCCGATTTTCATCTCAGCGTTATAGCCCATTTCAGTAAGTTGCTTAGCATATTTATTCAGCGCCTCTTTGTCGATACTCGATTCTTTATCGGCAATAGAACTTCCATAAACCATAGCACCTACAGTTTCAACAATATGTATAAGCAGATACCGGGCTTCGCTGCCACCTTGTGAAATAGCATTTTGTATAGCGATGGCATCTACATCGGTAAAATCAATCGTGATGGCAATTTGTTTATAGACAGGTTTAACCAGATCAGTTAAGGTAACTGCCGTGCCGTGCGGAATGCGTGAAGCTCTGTCCATACTTCTCTTGTCAATCAGGGGTTTGAAGGTAATATAAACCAATAGCAGTGCAGCCGCTGCGCAAACCGGTATTACCGTTATCCAGATAATCCAGGCATTGTCTCCGGCAGCGCTTAACCAGCCAGTCACTTCCTGAATAACCAATTGAACATTCAATCCAACAATAATGAGTGCAATAACCCAGGCGAGTATTTGAACCCAAAGTTTATTGGCAAAAATTCCCATTTTACTTTTATCACTGGTGAAGTGTATCAATGGGATCACAGCAAAACCTAATTGAAGGCTGAGTACTACCTGGCTCAATACCAATAGCGCGCCCGTCTCACGTTCACCATAAATAATGATAACCAAATAAGCCGGGATAATTGCAATCACGCGGGTGATTAATCTCCGAAGCCAAGGAGCAATCCGCAAGTTTAAATAGCCCTCCATCACAATCTGACCAGCTAACGTTCCCGTGATCGTTGAACTTTGCCCTGCAGCAACCAGAGCAATTCCGAACAGGAGTGGGGCTAATTCAGTACCAAGAAGAGGCGCTAGTAGTTTATGTGCATCCTGAATTTCAGCCACTTCGAACATGCCGGCTTTAAAGAAAGTGGAGGCAGCTAGTACGAGAATAGCTGCGTTAACAAAGAAAGCAGCATTAAGGGCAATGGCCGAGTCAATGAAATTATATTTTATGGCCGACCAAATTCCTTTGTCTGTTGACGAATCGATTCTGCGGGTTTGCACGAGCGATGAATGCAGGTACAGGTTATGGGGCATTACAGTGGCACCAATAATACCGATGGCGATATAAAGTGCAGTATCGTTAGGCAGCGAAGGAATGAATCCCACAAGCAGTTCGCTCATGTCGGGTTTTGCTAAAATCATTTCAACGAAGAAGGCTCCGCCAATAATCACCACAAGGGCAATAATGAAAGCCTCCATTTTTCGCATGCCGTAGCTTTGCAATACCAGGATTATTAGTGTGTCTAATACGGTAAGTGAAACGCCCCATATCAAAGGCAAATCAAAAAGTAGTTGTAAACCAATGGCCATTCCCAAAACTTCCGCCAGATCGCACGCGGCAATGGCAATCTCTGCCATAAACCAAAGTGAGTAATTAATGGATGGTCGGTATTCACTGCGCGATGCCTGTGCGAGATCAAGTTGGCGAACTACCCCAAGGCGCGCACTCAGGCTTTGTAAGAGTAACGCCATCAGGTTCGACATCAAAAGCACCCAAATGAGCGCATACCCAAACTGACTTCCTCCCGCAATATCGGTCGCCCAATTGCCCGGATCCATATAGCCCACACTTACCAAGTACGCAGGCCCCATAAAAGCAAAGAGTTTTCTAATCCCTTTTCTATTGGTGGCATCCACCGAGGCATGGACTTCGCTAAGCGACTTGTGTGGTGAGCTTTGAGTCATATCATTCAATCACTAAAATGTTCTGTGATACTTCCTTCGAGATAAAGATGCGGTGGTCGTCAATCATAATTTCCATCGAACCATCATAATCCTCCTTACCCAAGATTTTAATCTTAGTACCGGGTCGGGCCCCAATTTTATCCAGATATTTAAGGAGGTTGGAATCAGAGTCTTTGACTGCAGCAATTTTACCCTGATACCCAATATTTAACTGATTAATGGCAATCTGAGGCTGAACCTTTAGTTTTCCTTTGTTATCCGGAATGGGATCACCATGTGGATCTACCTTTGGATACCCAAGAAATTCATCCAGCTTTTCAATAAGTCGGGTTGAGTTAATATGTTCCAATTGTTCGGCCACTTCATGCACTTCATCCCATGCAAACCCAAGTTTTTGAACGAGAAAGGTCTCCCACAAACGATGCTTACGAATAACCATCAGCGCTTCGCTCTTACCTTTGCTGGTTACATTTACCCCGTAGTATTTTTCGTGACTTATAACAGCTTTGGCTGACAGTTTCTTTACCATATCGGTAACGGAAGCAGCCTTGGTGTTCATCGCTTCCGCCAATTCATTTGTTAATACCGATTTGGCGCCACCATCCGATAAGTGATAGATGGCTTTCAGGTAGTTTTCTTCCGTAAGACTTAACATGATTTTGAGAATAGCATTCTCAAAAGTAAAAATTTAGATTAGTCTAAAAAAATATTTAGGCTAAAATTTCTTTTATCTTTTGTAGAAATCTGGGCTCTTCGCTTGCCCAGGTTATATCCGTTGGCCGGGATGTGTAAAATTGAGTTGTACCCATTTTTTCCAAAAGCAATTCGGGTTCGAGGTTCAAGAAATCAACAACCAAGGCAGCATTATAGGGTTGGCAAAGTTTAACCCAAGGTTCATAGTCTTGAATAAGGAGCGGTAATTGGCAAGCCTGATATTCATAGAGTTTAGTCGGTATTCGGTTGTCAATATGAAAGGAGGGAGGATAGCTGACGAGGCCAAAATCAGCATGAGCTATTGCATCCATAATTTGATGATGAGGTACTAATGTATTGCCACCCACCAGACTAATAAAGGGACAATCTGAAATAGTATTTATAATGTCCTCCAACGTTTTAGGCAGTGCGCAATAACCGATGATTTTTAGTTCGATTTTGGTGTCGATTTTGTACAATGCTTTTACCAGATCGATGGCCTGAAAAATGCCTGTACTATCGGCCAGCGTACCACTAAAAAGAAGGCTGATTTTTGATGGGTCAGTTTTCCTTTTAAAATCGGCTGGCAGAGATGTCTTGTTCTCTAAAACAAGGTGTCGGTGATTCAAGAAACTGAGCTCATTTTCATAACTTTTTTCAGCGAGCAGAAAGGCTTGAAAGGCAGGTGCAAGCAACTTCTCCTTAAGTCGGATCCAGCCTGCTATAAACGGTTTCAACAGAGTTGGAAAAACGCTCGTATGCAACACATTTCTATAGTAATTCTCGCGAATATCATAGATAATTTTGACACCAAATAATATTCTGTTTGCAATACTAACAATCAGTAATTCATGGGTATTAACTATCAGTAATTCAGGTTTTACTTTATGTATTAATTTCATGATTTGCCAGGGTGCAAGTAGCCGGCCCAGACTTATTCTCTTAAAGAATTTTAGAGGGAATAAATGGATTATATGTTCCTGATTTAGCGGTTTAGTAGTGGGATATCCGATGATAAAAACTTCATAGTCTTTAATCGTTGATAGGGATGTTCCGAGCTTCTCGAACATGCGCGTATCATCGATGGGTTTAAGGATGGAAGCGAGGACTATTCTTCGTTTTTTCATTTATTGCAAGCCGGTTTAAAAATAGGATATAAATGGAACTGAAAGAACTAATTGAAAAGGCTTGGACAGATCGGGAATTATTGAAGTCGGCTGAGACTCAAAATGCAGTGCGGGAAGTGGTGTCATTACTCGACCTTGGCAAGCTTCGGGTTGCCGAGCCAGATGGCGAAAATTGGAAAGTAAATGAGTGGGTTAAGAAGGCCGTAATCTTGTATTTTCCGATCCAGCAAATGGAGGTTATTGAGGTTGGACCGTTTGAGTTTCACGATAAGATTGCGCTAAAGAAAGATTATAAAAAATTGGGAGTTCGTGTGGTGCCACATGCCATCGCCCGCTATGGTTCCTTTGTGAACAAGGGGGTGATTATGATGCCATCTTACATAAACATTGGTGCCTACGTGGATGAAGGGACGATGGTAGATACCTGGGCAACGGTTGGTAGTTGCGCTCAGGTTGGCAAGAACGTGCACCTCAGTGGGGGTGTTGGTTTAGGCGGGGTATTGGAGCCGGTTCAGGCCGCTCCGGTAATTATTGAAGACAATGTTTTTGTGGGGTCGCGCTGTATTATTGTGGAGGGCGCGCGCGTTTGTAAGGAGGCTGTGCTTGGCGCGAATGTCGTTTTAACAGCAAGTTCAAAAGTGATTGATGTTACCGGTTCAAAGCCGGTTGAGTATAAGGGCTATGTTCCGCCCCGATCGGTTGTTATACCAGGAACGATACCGAAAAAATTTGAAGCAGGTGAATACCAGGTGCCCTGCGCCCTTATAATTGGTACGCGTAAAGAAAGCACCGACAAGAAGACTTCGTTAAATGACGCTTTACGCGAAAACCATGTTTCTGTCTAACAAAACAGTATCTAATTAGGCTATTCTAGCGTAGTTTCAGTGTTTGTGTGCCTTGGCATGTACTTTGTCCTTATAGTTTCAAGGACTAATTTTGAAGTATGAAGTTATTCTTGAACAGTGTTTTTCTTTTTATTCTGCTCACCGCATTCTCAAGTGAGCAGAAAAAGGAATTTACGGCCATTAAGAACTCGAGTTTTGGTAAAGGCGAAGTGCTTGAGTATCGTGTAAACTTTGGATTTTTTACAGTAGGGAAGGCTTCTACGGTTATTGAAAAAAGTGTTTTCACAAAAAATGATCGCCCTTGTTATAAGGTAGATGCTTTTGGGGAAACCCTGGGCTTTGTTTCGTGGATAACAAAAGTGAAAGATCAGTGGGGTGCATACATTGATACCGCTGCTATTATTACTCATGTTTCCTACCGCAAAATCAGAGAGGGAAACTATAAAAAGGATGAGGTCATCAACTACAATTATGATAAGCTACAGGCCGAGGTAAAAGTGGCCGATAAGAAAACGGGCCAATATGGTGAGCCAAAATATTATAAGATTCCTGAAAGTGTGCGCGATATCGTAGCGGGGTTCCTATACCTAAGGGTGATTGATTATAAAAAACACAAAGTAGGCGACACGTTGGCTATTTCTGGTTTTTTTGAAGATACCCCTTATCTTATGAAGGTTATTTATTCGGGTAAGGAGAATGTGAGTACCAAAATTGGTAAGATTCCCTGTCATAAACTGATACCAATTATGCCCGATAACAAGCTCTTTGACGGAGAGAACTCCATCACCTGTTGGATTTCAGATGATGGAAATCACATTCCGGTTAAAATTCAAGCCAAAATGTTTATAGGGAGCACTGGTATCGAATTGGTAGGATTCAGAGGGTTACGCAATCAACTAAGAATCGTTCAATAAACGAAAGAGTTGACTACCTTTGAAGGTTGAATACCTAACCTAAACCTTTATTTTATGTTGAAAGAATTTAAAGCATTTGCCATGCGTGGCAATGTAGTTGATCTGGCAGTTGGTGTTATTATTGGTGGCGCTTTTGGGAAGATTGTTGGCTCCTTCATAGAGGATGTTATTACACCCATGTTACTGAAGCCAGCCTTAGAAGCGGCTAACCTTTCTCAGCTTTCTGAACTTACCATTTTTGGTACGGTTAAGTATGGTAACTTTTTATCAGCTGTAATCAACTTTATTATTGTGGCGTTCGTGTTGTTTCTGATCATTAAAGGAATTAATTCAACGAAGAAAAAAGAGGCTGCTGCGCCAGCCGCACCGGCTCCACCACCGGCAGACGTAGTATTATTAACTGAGATCAGAGATTTACTTAAGAAGTAAAGTCAATCAGTCACAGATTTATAGATCGTATCTTTTCTGTGAATCTGTGACTTCTTTTTTTAGGTTATGTTATTTCTTAAACCGATCAGCTAAAACCAAGTCCTTACTACCAGCTTTATATTGATAAAAACCACTGCCGCTTTTCACACCCTTGTGGCCAGCCTGCACCATGTTAACTAATAAAGGACAAGGTGCATATTTTGGATTTCCAAAGCCATCGTGCAATACCTTCAGAATAGAAAGACAAACATCCAATCCAATGAAGTCGGCTAACTGTAGCGGCCCCATGGGGTGTGCCATTCCTAATTTCATTACCGTATCGATTTCTGCTACTCCTGCTACACCTTCATATAAAGAGTAAATGGCCTCATTAATCATAGGCATCAAAATCCGGTTTGCCACAAACCCAGGGTAATCATTCACTTCAACAGGCTCTTTACCAAGCTTTCGCGAAAGTTCCATTATCTGTGCGGTTACAGCATCTGTTGTTCGATAACCGCGAATCACTTCCACTAATTTCATTATAGGCACTGGGTTCATAAAGTGCATACCAATAACCAGATCAGGGCTTTTGGTTACGGAAGCAATTTTTGTAATGGAAATAGAGGAGGTATTGCTCGCCAGAATGGTACTGGGTTTTGTATTCTCATCAATCTCTCTAAAAATTTTCAATTTTAAATCAATGTTTTCAGTAGCCGCTTCTACTACCAGCTCGGCATCGCGCACTCCTTCTTTTAAGAATGTAGTGGTGGTGAGGCTGGATAGGGCAAGTTTTTTGGCAGCTTCGGTAATAATACCCTTTTCAACCTGACGACTCATATTTTTATCAATAGTGGCCACTGCTTTTTTTAAGGATTCTTCCGAAATATCGATGAGGCTTACGATATAACCATGTTGTGCAAATACATGGGCAATGCCATTTCCCATAGTTCCCGATCCGATTACTGCTATATTCTTCATGAAGTTTTCTATTTTCGGTAAATATATGACGGCTGCTCAAAACAAGCGAATCAAAAGTCTCTCAACCCGGTATTTGGGGTTTTATAAGAACAGCGTTCTAATCCTTCTGATTGGCGTTGTTTGTTTTTTTCTCTTTGGAACGATCCGACTCGTAATTGTAGATGGTCATTACCTCAATTCTCTTTTCACTACTGCTTACTGGTCATTCTTTATTTACGGATGGATTCGAATCAATCGCAACGTGCATCAAGTGGAGTTTGATAAGGACTTTCTGTATGTAATCCAGAAAGGACAGGATATTTTGATTCCATTGGAAAACATTAAAGAGGTTGATATTAAATCGCTGGGTGGGGTTTATGAAGTAGAACTTTTCAATGCCGAGCAATTGGGCAAGAAGTTTTATTTTAAACCTTCTCTGCTTTATCCGTTCAATTTTAAGAAGAAGGATGCGCTGGTGAACGTGCTGCGAAGCAACATCAATAAAGCTCTACGAAAGAAGCAGCACTTGCCGACAAATGCGTTGCATAGTTAATCAACTACCTCAATCGCCACCTCTTTTGCCATACCCATCGCATTGAAGCGAAGAATTAATTGCTGATTGTGTGCTGTGCTATCGCAAGGCTTACCGGGCTCCAGATCGTAATAATAAAATTTTTGGTTACGCTTATACAATTCATTGCGATCAGGCCGCCCCAGTAATTCAATAATAGCGTCTTCGGAGAGCCCTTTCAATTCTTCTTTTTGAGAAATAAGGTCGGACAAGAAACTGGCGCGAATACTTTTGCAACCGCCTCTATCTTCTTTCCATTGTGGTAAATCGATGGGTGATAAATCGGGCAATGGCTTTCCACAGGAAAAAGCAACCAGCGCGACACTAAACAACAGAAACTTTTTCATTGCGTAAATTAGAGATTGAATAAAACCACACCGCTGAAACTATTCCGTAGGCAAGAGCGACAAAATAAAACTGAACCGGAAGATCGAATAAGTATATCCATGTACCACCGAGTACCGTAAACAAAACCATCCGAATCCATTCGGTCACTACTATCCACTTTTTAACTTCAAATAAAACACCACAGTTTACCACCCAGATTGAAACAACTATACTAACCAGCGCTTTTTCGCCCAACGTAAATTGCGACTGTTTGAAAAGAAAGAAGGCAGTTACCCCCAGGCACAACACGTATTGAAATAACACATAGTAATTCAACTGCATCGGATAGGCGGGATTGTATTTGCTATAAGTTTGTTTGTCAATTTCAGGAGCAGGCCGATAGCCACCCATGGAAGCAGGAAGCCAACCGGGTTTCTTAAATAAATATTTAATCTTATCCGTAAAGGAAGGAATCTGTTTTATCTCATCGGCCATTACCACATAATGACTGAAGTTTGCCCATACCGCATTCCAACTGTTTATGGGTTTGGTAATGCCATAGGTAGGTCGCTCTTCTTCAGCCTGAAACGTTCCAAACATCTTATCCCAAATAATTAATGAGCCAGCATGATTCTTATCGATATATTTTGGATTACGACCATGATGCACCCGATGATGAGAAGGCGTATTGAACACATATTCAAACCAACCCATTTTATTAATCGTTTCGGTATGAATCCAGAATTGATAGAGCGTATTGAATGCAGAGATCAGCACAAAATCAATAGTGTTGAAGCCTAACAACGCAATGGGCAAGCTAAAAGCAAACGTCCACACTACTTGGAAACTGCTTTGCCGCAAGGCAACGGATAAATTATACTCTTCACTTTGATGATGTACTACATGACCACCCCAAAATAAATTTATTTCATGACTCATGCGATGTGCCCAGTAGTAAGTAAGATCGGTGAGCAAGAAAAGGCCGATCCAATAAAGCCAACTGCGTTCAAGCGTAAACAAAGCAAAGTTTGCATACACAATCTCATAAACGCCAATGGCCAGAATGCGCATAAACAGTCCCGAAAGTTGCGAGGTGATGCCACAGCTCAGGTTTGCGATAGCATCGGGTAAGCGATATAACTTACGATGCGAAAAGCGCTCTACAACCAATTCAATCCCGATAAGGATAAAAAAAATGGGGATCGAAAGAACGATAGGGTTGAGGTTCAAGTTGAATTATCCGTTAGTTTTGCATCAAATTTAGTTCAATGATCTTAAAAATATTCAAAGGCATCTGGTTCTTTTCTCTGATAGGCTTATTGGTTGTGTTCTTTTACGTTTATGCGGGATTACCCGAACCCGTTTCGCTGTGGGAAGGGGAGACACCCGTTTCGATATCCAGAAATGGCGTGTTTTATTTTTCGTTATTGTTGATGGCTGTTATTAATACGATGGTATTTTTGATTCGCAACCTGATCAGTAAGAATAATGAACCCTTTAACACCTGGTTTTATAGTTTGATAATAGCAATTAACGTATTCCTGATTGCATCCTTCGGCTTATTAACTGTAACTAATGGAGGGGAGCGATACGATTATAGTAGGATGGCCCCCGCTGTTTACGGCAGCCTTATTTTAATTTGTATTTCGTTACTGAGCTGGCCTGTTTATCAGCTTTCACAAAGATTTTCATCGAAATAGATACTTCCTATGTATTAGGTTGAATCACTGATGATCAAGCGATTAAGATTGTCTTGTTAATATCTTTTTGTAAGAGACCCAAACAACCTGATTCTTGTAATGAGTATAAAATTTATTTTATTAGGACTGATTTGAGATTGTATATTTTTTTGTGAATCACTTTCAAATCAGTGTAAGCTGCTTGAATTGAAATTTCCCAATGGAGATTCTGGCAATTTTTTAATCTTTGCGCGATTTTAAAAACGAGTTCTATAGACATGGCGAAGGAGAATACAGAGTACAACGAAGCGAGCATCCGATCGCTCGATTGGCGTGAACACATTCGGCTACGACCGGGTATGTACATCGGAAAGTTGGGTGATGGCTCAGCAAAAGATGATGGTATTTATGTGCTGGTGAAGGAAGTAATCGACAACTCGATTGATGAGCACATGATGGGGCATGGAAAGGCCATTGATGTGAAAATTACCGATCAGCGCGTTGTGGTGCGTGATTATGGTCGTGGCATACCGTTGGGCAAGGTGGTAGATGTAGTTTCAAAAATTAATACAGGTGCCAAGTACGATTCCGGAGCTTTTCAAAAGTCGGTGGGGTTGAACGGGGTGGGAACGAAGGCGGTTAATGCCCTCTCCAATTATTTTAAAGTACAGGCTTTTCGCGATGGCAAAACAAAGGTTGCTGAATTTAAGAAAGGTATTTTATCTACGGATGCCAAAGAAGCGAAAACCACCGAGAAGAATGGTACGCTGGTAGAATTTGAACCCGACAATACCATGTTCAAGCATTATCATTTTATCCCGGATTATCTGGATGATTTGATGTGGAATTATGCATTTTTAAATGCCGGGCTTACCATTAATTATAACAGCAAGAAGTTTTATTCCAAAGATGGTCTGCTCGATTTGCTTAAACAGAAATCTGATTCCGAAGACATTCGCTATCCCATTATTCATTTTAAAGGTGATGATATTGAAGTGGCCCTTAGCCATGGCAGTCAATATGGCGAAGAGTACTACTCTTTTGTAAATGGACAAAACACGACCCAAGGCGGTACCCATCTGGCGGCTTTTCGCGAAGGATTGGTACGCGGAGTACGTGACTTTTATAAAAAGGATTTTGATGCATCCGATATCCGCGCAAGCATAATTGCCGCCATTGCTATTCGGGTACAAGAGCCTGTATTCGAATCGCAAACGAAAACGAAGTTAGGTTCGATGAACATGGCCCCTGATGGGGCAACTGTTAAGAGCTTTGTAGGCGATTTCGTATCTAAGGAATTAGAGATTTATCTGCACAAGAATTCGGCTGTGGCCGATGCGTTACTCAAGCGCATTTTACAATCGGAGCGTGAACGCAAAGAAATAGCTGGTATTAAGAAGCTAGCCAACGAACGCGCTAAAAAAGCGAACCTGCATAATAAGAAACTTCGTGATTGCCGCTTTCATTTTGATGATGAAAAAGGGGAGAAGGGCATGGAGTCGGTAATCTTTATAACGGAAGGTGACTCGGCTAGCGGTTCGATTACTAAATCACGGAATGTAGAAACCCAGGCCGTGTTTAGTTTGCGGGGTAAACCATTGAACTGTTATGGTCTTACCAAAAAGGTAGTGTATGAGAACGAGGAGTTTAACCTACTGCAACATGCCTTGAATATCGAAGATGGTATGGATGGCTTGCGTTACAACAAAGTTATTGTGGCTACCGATGCCGATGTGGATGGTATGCACATTCGCCTCTTGTTGATGACTTTCTTCCTGCAGTTTTTTCCGGATCTTGTTAAAGCCAGCCACGTTTATATTTTAGAGACTCCGCTGTTTCGGGTACGCAATAAGAAAGAAACTATTTATTGCTACAGCGAAGAAGAAAAACAAAAGGCAGTTGCCAAGTTGGGAAGCAAGCCGGAGATCACCCGCTTCAAGGGTTTGGGTGAAATTTCACCGGAAGAGTTCGGAAATTTTATTGGTGATGAAATTCGCTTGCAACCGGTGCGTATCGATAAAGAAAAACATCTGCAAAAAATCCTTGAGTTTTATATGGGTAAAAACACGCCCGATCGGCAGAAGTTTATTATTGAAAACCTGAAGGTTGAATTGGATAAGGTGGACAAACAGTTAGAAGTAGAGGTTGAAGAAGAAGGTTAACCGCAAAGGCGCAGAGACGCAAAGTTCTTTGTGTGTCTTTGTGTCTTAGTGGTTTAAAAGAATTTAATAATTGATGAGAATGGATTCGAACTTCGAACCTCCATCCTCTAACATCGAATAAGCAATGAGCAAGAAGAAAGCAATTAGAGACAAATCGATTCGCGATGAAGATGGCGAAGTAGTTCACGGACTGATATCGCTCGATGGCCTGTATGAAAACTGGTTTTTGGAATATGCCTCGTACGTAATTCTGGAACGCGCTGTGCCGCGCATTGAAGATGGATTGAAGCCAGTGCAGCGTAGAATTGCTCACTCCATAAAAGAAATGGACGATGGCCGGTTTAATAAAGTTGCCAACGTTATCGGTAATACAATGCAATTCCATCCGCATGGTGATGCTGCCATTGGCGAAGCGATTGTAAACATCGGGCAGAAAGAACTTTTATTAGATACACAAGGAAACTGGGGTGATGTACGCACTGGTGATAGTGCGGCAGCACCTCGATACATTGAAGCGCGCTTATCAAAGTTTGCGTTGGATGTAGTGTATAATGCGCAGACTACTGAGTGGCAATTGTCGTATGATGGTCGTAAGAAAGAACCCGTTACCTTACCCGTTAAGTTTCCATTACTGTTAACACAAGGGGTGGAGGGAATTGCTGTTGGCCTTTCAACTAAAATTTTGCCACACAACTTTTGCGAACTGATCAAAGCTTCGGTCGATATACTAAAAGGAAAGAATCCTAAAATCTATCCCGACTTTTTAACGGGTGGTATTGCCGACTTTACAGATTACGATCAGGGTTTCCGAGGCGGTAAAGTAAAAGTGCGTGCTAAGATTGAGATCATCGATAAGAAAACACTGGCCATCAAAGAAATTCCGTTTGGTACCACTACGAGTTCACTGATGGATTCCATTGTGAAGGCGAGTGAAAAAGGGAAGATTAAAGTAAAGCAGGTTGTTGATAACACCGCTAAAGATGTAGAGATCCAAATCCATTTGCATCCGGGTATAAGTCCTGAAGTTGCCATTGATGCGTTGTATGCCTTTACGGATTGTGAGATTTCTATTTCGCCAAATGCGTGTGTGATTGTGGCCGATAAGCCGCAGTTCATGAAAGTGAATGATATTCTCAAATACAACACCGATCAAACCGTAAAACTGCTGAAGCAGGAGTTGTTGATTCGCAAAAACGAGTTGATGGAGAAAATTCTCTTCTCGTCATTAGAGAAAATCTTTATTGAGAAACGAATCTATCGCGACATTGAAGATTGCGAAACCTTTGAAGAAGTAATCACTACAACCGATATAGGGCTGAAGCCTTATAAGAAACAATTCTATCGTGAGATTACTCGTGATGATATTTTGCGATTACTGGAAATCCGCATTAAGCGAATTTCAAAATACGATTCGTTTAAAGCTGATGAATTATTAAAAGACCTTGAGAAAGAACTG